>ENA-UOOM01000618-UOOM01000618.1-fermentation-metagenome-genome-assembly--contig:-NODE-618-length-39547-cov-9.323939_pt1 | contig 39547 bp, 38 predicted proteins | sample MGYA00245781_ERZ724031 | MGnify/ENA primary metagenome ERZ724031 (study PRJEB28704, sample SAMN03018317) | fermentation metagenome | biome: anthropogenic terrestrial biome; feature: soil; material... | reverse complement strand
TGCTAATTGAATTATGGAATCGCCAATTTCCTCAGACAGCCGATAAAGGCGTCGATGTCTTCGTCGCTGGTGTCCCATGAACAGACCAGGCGCATCTCGCCGATGGAGTCGTCCCATTCGTAAAAGAAATAACGTTCGCGAAGGGCGTCCACGATTTCCCTTGGGATAATAAAAAACACGGCGTTCGCCTCTACAGGCCGCGTCACGCGCACACCGTCTATCGTAGCCATCGCGGATGCCAGGCGGCGCGCGGCGGCGTTCGAACGGCGGGCGTTTTCGAGCCAGAGGCCTTCCTCGATGTACGGAATGAATTGCGCCGACAGGTACCGCATCTTCGAGAACAACTGCGTCGCTTGCTTGCGGTAATACTTCAAATTCTCGGCAAGCTCCGGCCGGAGAGGCACGACCGCCTCGCCCATCATCAACCCGTTCTTCGTGCCGCCGAATGTAAACAGGTCTACGCCGCAATCCACCGTCATTTCTTTCAACGAACACCCTACGGCGGCACAGGCGTTGGCGATACGCGTTCCGTCCATAAACAAATACATCTCGTGGCGGTGCGCCAATGCGGCTAAAGCCGACACCTCTTCGGGCGTATATACCGTTCCCAGTTCGGTCGATTGCGAAATGGCGATGACCTTCGGCTGCGAGTGATGTTCGAAGCCGAAACCGTGAATGAAAGGCGTTACGCGTTCGGGCGTCAACTTCCCGTCGTCCGTGGGGATTTCTTTTATCGAAGCGCCCGTCAGTTTCACCGGGGCGCCGCATTCGTCTACCGCAATGTGGGCGGTGTCGGCGCATAAAATACTGTGGAAAGGAAGCGTGCAGGCTTCAAGGGCAACGACATTCGCGCCCGTGCCGTTGAAAACGAACAGCGGGTGGAATGCATGGCCTTGCAGAAGCTCTTCCAGAGCCTCTTGAGCCTGACGGGTATAAGGGTCGTCGCCATAAGCGAGCACATGGTCGGCATTTGCGTCGAAAAGGGCTTGCATGATGCGCGGATGCACGCCCGAATGATTATCACTACCAAAACTTCTCATATTCTATTTATCGAATCGGGTGCAAAGATACAAAAGAAAACAATTCGCTAATTCGCTAATTTGCTAATTTGCTAATTTGCTAATTTGCTAATTATTTATGGCAGGTTGGCGAGTAAGAACTTGCGGATATCTTGCACCGGGACACCCCGCCGCAGGGCATAATCTTCCATCTGCGCTTCCGATATGGGCCCGATGGCGAAGTATTTCGACAAAGGATGTCCGAAAAAGAATCCGCTTACCGAAGCGTTGGGGAACATCACGCCGTTTTCGGTGAGCGAAATGCCGATCTCCTTTGAGTCGATGAGGTCATGCAGCAGGAAATTGGCCGATTGATCGGGAATGGACGGATATCCTACCGCCGGACGGATGCCTTGATATTTCACGGAAAGCATTTCCGCGATGGTCAGGTTTTCGTCCGCCGCATATCCCCAATATTCGCGCCGCATGCGGGCATGCAGCCATTCGGTAGCGGCTTCGGCAAGGCGGTCGAGCAGCGATTTGACCAGCAAAGAGGCATATTCGTCGCCTTCGTCTTCGTACATCTTCAGCAGCGGGTCGGCTCCGGCTCCCCCGGTAACGGCAAACGCCCCGATATAGTCTGTTTTGCCGGACGAAGCGGGGGCGATGAAATCGCTCAGGCACACGTATTCGTTTTTATCGGTTCTTTTTTGCTGGCGAAGCATCGGGAATGCCTTCCCGTCGATAAACACCGTATCGTTTTCGCTATACGCTTCGTAGATTCCGTAAACCGCACGGATGTAGCCGGCGTTGCTTTTCGCCAACTTGCCCAGAAACTCACGGGCATCGTCGTAGAGTTTGGCGGCTTCGCGCGCTTTAGCCCGTTCCTCGTCGCGAAACGAGGCGTACCATTGGGCGCGGCAATGCTCGCAGTCGTGAATGGTGCTGAGGCTGGCGAATTTGGCCGAAATCTTCCAGCTATGGAAGAAGAATTTCCAGTCGATATAGGGAATAATCTCCTTCACATCGATATGCGGCAACACCTGCCGTCCGGTTGTGAGCGGCGGGACCGGCGTAAAGCGCTCCCAATCGATACGGAACGGGTTGCGCCGCGCTTCTTCCAACGGCACCAAATCGATTTTCTTCTCCAAGGCGCTTTCCCGCAGCACGCGGTATTCTTCGCGCACCGAGGCGCAATAGCCCACCGACGTTTCGGGATTGAGCAGTTTCGCCACAGCGGCGGGGCTTTGCGAAGCATCCTTCACATACACCACCGACCCGTTGTCGTACTTCGGATCGATTTTCAGCGCCGTATGCAATTTCGAGGTGGTGGCGCCGCCGATAAGCAGCGGAATATGGAATCCGGCTTTTTCCATCTCGTTGGCCACGATGCTCATCTCTTCGAGCGAAGGCGTTATAAGTCCGCTGAGGCCCACAATGTCGGGCTTTTCGCGCCGCACCGCCTCGATAATCTTTTCAGGCGGAACCATCACGCCCAAGTCCACAATTTCATAGTTGTTGCACGCGAGGACAATCGATACGATATTCTTGCCGATATCGTGCACATCTCCTTTCACGGTAGCCAGTATAATTTTGCCGGCTTTGCGCACATCGGGCGACGACGCTTTCTCGGCCTCGAGGGTCGGTTGCAGGACGGCCACCGCCTTTTTCATCGTACGGGCGGCCTTTACCACCTGCGGCAGGAACATCTTCCCCGAGCCGAAGAGGTCGCCCACACGGTTCATGCCCGACATCAACGGCTTGTCGATAATATCCACCGCGCGCGGATAGGTGGCCAGCGCCTCCGTGATATCTTCTTCCATAAAATCGCCGATGCCTTTCACCAGCGCATAACTCAACCGTTCGTCCAACGGCAGGCTGCGCCATTCCTGCACTTTTTCGTGCTCGGGCTCGAGATTCTTCTCGTTCTTCACGCGCTCGGCGTATTCCATCATGCGTTCGGCGGCATCGTCGCGGCGGTCGAGCACCACATCTTCCGCCAACTCTTTCACATCGGCGGGAATATCTTCATAGATGACCGATTGGGCGGGATTGACGATCCCCATGTCCATTCCGGCGCGGATAGCGTGGTAGAGAAACACCGAATGCATCACCTCGCGGATATAATCGTTTCCCCGGAACGAAAACGACAGGTTGCTCACCCCGCCGCTCACCTTCGCGCCCGGAAGGTTCGCCTTAATCCATTCGACCGCTTCGATAAAATCGACGGCATAATGGCGGTGCTCTTCCATACCGGTGGCGATGGCGAGAATGTTGGGGTCGAAGATAATGTCCTGCGGATCGAAACCGTTGCCGGTCAGCAGGCGATAGGCGCGGCTGCATATTTCAAGGCGCCGCTCGTAACTCGCCGCCTGCCCCGTTTCGTCGAAAGCCATCACGATGACGGCCGCCCCGTAGCGCTGTACCAGTTCGGCATGACGGAGAAATTCAGCCTCTCCGTTCTTCAGGGAAATCGAATTGACGATGCTCTTGCCCTGCGTGCATTTCAATCCGGCTTCGAGCACCTCCCATTTCGAAGAGTCGATCATCACCGGAACGCGCGCCACATCGGGATCGGACGCAAGCAGGTTCAGGAAGTTGGTCATTTCTCGGGCGCCGTCGAGCAGTCCTTCATCCATATTCACATCGATGACCTGCGCGCCGTCGTCCACCTGTTTGCGGGCAATTTCGAGGGCTTTTTCGTAATTCTTTTCGCGGATAAGGCGCAAGAAGCGGCGCGAGCCGGCCACGTTGCACCGTTCGCCGATATTCAGGAAATTGAGTTCGGGCGTCACCTTCAGTTCTTCCAGCCCGGCTAAGCGAAGGTAAGGCGCCGGAGCCGGCGGGACATGGGGCTTTTTGCCCGGCACCAACTCGGCGTAGCGGGCGATGTGGTCGGGCGTGGTGCCGCAGCATCCCCCGATGATATTCACCAATCCTTCGTCGATGAACTCTTTAATTTGAGGCGCCATCACGTCGGGCGTCTCGTCGTATTCGCCCAACTGGTTCGGCAGTCCGGCATTGGGATAAGCGCTTACGAAGAATGGCGAAATACGCCCCAACTCCTTTACATAAGGCTTCATATCCGATGCGCCGAACGAGCAGTTCAGCCCGATGGCTAACGGCTTGGCGTGGCTCACCGATGCCACAAACGCTTCCAGCGTCTGCCCCGACAGCGTGCGGCCGGCTTTATCCGACAATGTCACCGACAGGATGATAGGCGTTTCTTTTCCCGTTTCGGCGGCCACTTCCTCGGCGGCGAAGATCGCCGCTTTGGCGTTGAGCGTATCGAAAATGGTTTCGATGAGCAAGAAATCCACGCCGCCCTCCACCAATGCTTCGATCTGCTCTTTATACGCCACCTTAAAATCGTCGAACACGGCGGCCCGGTACATGGGGTTTTCGACATCGGGACTCATCGAGGCGGTCTTGTTCGTCGGCCCGATCGAGCCGGCTACAAACCGCGGCTTGTCGGGCGTGCGGGCGGTAAAGTCGTCCGCCGCACGGCGCGCCAATCGAGCCGAAGCGAGATTGATTTCCCGCACCAGATGTCCCATTTGGTAATCCTGCATGGAAATGGTCGTGGAATTGAACGTGTTGGTTTCGATAATGTCGGCGCCCGCCTCGAGGTATTCGCGATGAATGGCATCGATGACATCAGGGCGCGTGAGCGAAAGCAAGTCGTTATTGCCTTTCTGCAACGTTTCCACATTTTTAAAGCGTTCGCCGCGATACGCCTCTTCCTGAAGCTTGTATCGTTGTATCATCGTACCCATCGCCCCGTCGAGGATGAGGATACGTTGGCGCAGTATACCGAATATATCCATGAATGATTCCCTATTCAATCTTTAAATAATCTGTCTCCAGTCTCCAGTCTCCGGTCACCGGTCTTCAGTCGCCAGTCGCCGGTCGTCAGTCCCGGTCTCCGGGTCTCCTCGTCACCTTGTCTCCCTGTCCCTTTGTCTCCCTGTCTCTCTGTCCCTTTGTCTCCCTGTCTCCCCGTCCCTTTGTCTCCCTGTCCCTTTGTCTCCCTGTCTCCCCGTCTCCCCGTCTCAATTCTCCCCTCCGAATTCCATCAGGAAAGCCTTGATAAAGTCGTCGATATCGCCGTTCATGACTCCCGTCACGTCCGACGTTTGATAATTGGTGCGGTGATCCTTTACGCGGCGGTCATCGAAAACATAACTGCGGATCTGCGACCCCCACTCGATCTTCTTCTTTCCCGCCTCGACCTGCGCCTGCGCCACACGACGCTTTTCGAGTTCGATATCATACAATTGCGAGCGCAGCAAACGCATAGCGTTCTCCCGGTTACCCATCTGTGAGCGGCTCTCGGTATTTTCTATCACGATCTCCTGCTCCTCGCCCGTATCGGGATCCTTATACATATAATGCAGCCGCACGCCGGTTTCCACCTTATTGACGTTCTGTCCGCCCGCACCCGATGACCGGAATGTATCCCAACTCAAATTGGCAGGACTGATCTCGATCTCGATGGTATCGTCGACCAAAGGCACCACGAACACCGATGCGAAAGAGGTCATGCGTTTGCCTTGAGCGTTGTACGGCGACACGCGTACCAGGCGATGCACACCGTTCTCGCTTTTCAGGAAACCGTATGCCATGTCGCCTTCCACTTGCAACGTAGCCGTCTTGATGCCGGCATCGTCGCCATCCTGCCAGTTCGTAATGGTGGTCTTGTACCCTTTGCTTTCGCACCAACGCTGATACATGCGGAAAAGCATCGACGCCCAATCCTGGCTTTCGGTTCCACCCGCGCCGGCATTCACTTTCAGCACCGCTCCCAATTGATCTTCCTCGCGGCGAAGCATATTTTTCATCTCCAGGTCTTCGATCAACCGCACCGCACGGGCGTATGCTTGATCGACTTCCTCTTCGGAAACGATTCCTTCTTTGACAAAATCGAACGCCAATTGCAATTCCTCGGCTGCCGATTTCACTTCGTTATACGACTTGATCCAGCCCTTCAGTTCGCGGACGACCTTCATTTGTGCCTCCGCCGTCTTGGCATCATTCCAAAATTCGGGCGATTGCGTTCTTAATTCTTCTTCTTCCAATTGGATAGTCTTTGCATCGATGTCAAAGATATCCCCTCAGCGCATGCTCGCGCTCCAACACATCTTTAAGTTGGTCTGTCGTTATCATAAGTTATAAAATTTAGAATCTGTTTAAATTTCTTTCGCCTTCAAAAAGTTTCTTTTTTGTATTCTTCTTCCTCTTATTTGGCTCAAATAGCCCGCTATTATCGCCAAAACAAGAAAGAACACTGCTAAAAAATAATTCTTTTTGAATCGCGAAGAATCGTTTAATTAAAGCCTTTCGCAAGAAATTTAAACAGTTTCTCAGTTTTTTTTGTGAGAGTGTGTTTCCTCCGAAAAGAGGATTACACAGAGAAGCGCGGAGGCGTCACAGAGTTGTTTTCTCTGCGTTCTCAGTGAAACCTCCGCGTAACTCTGTGTAAATATCAACGCTGAATTTTCGGAGCGCACTCAAGAGCGCAAAAGTAAGGAAAAAACGCCAATCGGGCAAATAACGTTTTATTGTGCGATGCGAAGTGTTTGTCCGGCTTGCAAGACCGCGCCCAGTTGCGGGTTCCACATTCGCAACTGGTCTATGGTACATCGATAGTGTCGTGAGATAGAGTAAAGAGTTTCGCCCATTTTCACCTCATGCGACAAAAAAGCGCCGGGCTCATGATCCGGAATCGATTGTTCGGCAGGCTTCGGAAGAGTCGAATCATCTCGAATGACCGCTTGTTTGACGATCGCGACAATCGTATCGGGAGGGGTTTCAATCGGCTTTTTACGGTGGGCGGCCTGTTCGTTTTTAAGGGGATCCGTTTGTACCAGGATAACCGGCTCGGAAGCATCGGCGGAGCGTGGCGCATCTGAAACGGGAGAAACGGCCGCAACGGCATGTTGATCGGCCGCAGCAGGTGTAAATACAGTCATCTTTTTCGGATCGTCCATTGGTTTTCTTTCCTTGGCCGACGGCGCGGACGAGGGTTCCTTATCCTTCTCTTTCCGTTCATACGCCGCGAGGGTCCGGTCGTCCAATATCCTTCCTCCCCGCAAATACCGGGAAGCATAATAAGCTTCTTCCGACGAGGAGACAATGACTCCGTATTGGGTGGAGGCATGGATGAATTTGAACTCGCCGTTGCCTCTTGTTTCCGTAACGATGCCGACATGCCCCACATTTCCGTTGTGCCGGCGGCCTTCGAAGAAAACCAAATCGCCCTTGGTCAGATCTTTTTTACGACGGATAGAAGGTACTTGCCGGTCTTGTCCCGAAGAACTCGGACTGAGTGTATATCCGAATTTCCGGAAAACATAAGAAGTGAAGCCGGAACAGTCGAATGAATTGGGTCCTTTACCCGCATACCGGTAAGGTTTACCGATATACTTCTTACCGTAATCGATAATTTCATTCTGTAAACCGAATGATCCCTTCTTGGCGGTGGCCGCCTTCTTGCTCGTTCCGCAAGAAGCGAAAGCTACTACCGTAAAGATAAGTATGGCGATTTTTTTATACACAATATTACTTTAACTATCGGGATTTGAACGAATCGTTGACTTTTTGATGTGGTAAAAGTAATGAATTTGGATGAACGGACGATCTCTTTCGCCTGCTTTTAACAATAAATAAAGATTTATTAAAGATATCTTGCACAAAAACGAACGATGTTGAAAGCAAATCATGTATTTTTGGGCATAAAAAACAGATCATGCAGGAATTAAAAAACATTATCTTCGATTTCGGAGGTGTTCTCATCGATTGGAACCCGCTTTACTTATATCATAATGTGTTTAAAAGCAAGGAGGAGATGGAATATTTTCTTCGGGAAATCTGTTCTCCGGAGTGGAACATTCAACAGGATGCCGGCCGCCCGTTAGCCGAAGCGACGGCTCTGTTACAAGCGGAACATCCGGAATACCGCGAGCAGATTACCCTGTTTTACGACCGGTGGGAAAAAATGCTGGGAGGCGAAATAGAGGAAAACGTCCGCTTAGTGAAGCCGTTGAGTGAGAAATATCCCGTATACGGCCTCACGAACTGGTCGAGTGAAACGATTCCGGTTGCGTTTAAACGATATGACTTTTTTCGGTATCTGAAAGGGATCGTGGTGTCGGGAGAGGAAAAAGTCGCCAAACCCGATCCCCGGCTTTATCAAGTGCTTTTAGACCGGTACAATCTGAATGCAAGCGAGTCGCTTTTTATCGACGACAATGCCCGCAACATCGAGACGGCCCGGCAAATGGGCTTCCAAACGATTCATCTCACCGAAAGGGTCAATCTCGAAAAGGTATTGAAGGAAATGAATGTGTTATAAAAGCAACCGGTGAAAATATCTCTTTCCCGGTTGCTCATGAACGATGTCATTTTACTTCCGGACGGCTGAATTCTATCGGTAATTTGCCCATAGACGTATCGGCCGTACCTTTTATCCGGCCTTTCTCCTTCCAGATCACGACATGGACACTCTCACCAACATCCACGGTCGTCGTCAGTTTACCATCGACTTCTTTCAATTCCTGATCCTTCAAATTCAAAGCCGAACTCTTGACGTCGGCAAAGGATTTTCCTTCGACTTGCTTTACCGTCACCTGATAATCCTGATAACCATAAGGCGCTCCTACAACTCTCACCGTCCAAACTCCTTGAACGGACTTCGTTAAATCATTCGCATTTAGTGTGATGCAAACGCCCAATAACAATAATACCATGAATAAAAATCTTGTTTCTTTCATTTTGAATCTATTTAATTAAACCGTTAAGTATTCTCTGATTATCACCCGGCAAAATCTTCATTAAGAAATGTCCGGAGTGTTCTTCTGTTCGATTTGTCTTATCACTTTACAAGGATTTCCGAAGGCAACGACATTCGCCGGAATATCTTTCGTAACGACACTCCCCGCGCCTATAACCGAATGATCACCGATATTCACTCCGGGGAGAACGACCACATTTCCTCCCAACCAGACATTGTTGCCGATGGAAATCGGGCGGGCGTATTCAAGGCCTTCGTTCCTTTGAGCGGCATCGAGCGGATGGACTGCCGTATAAAAGCCACAATTAGGACCGATAAAAATGTTATCGCCTAAGGTTACTTTTGCTTCATCCAATATCACAAGGTTGTGATTGACAAAAATAGTATTTCCGAATTCGATGTTATAGCCATAATCACACCAAAAAGGAGGTTCTATGGAGATATTTTCTTTGGAATTCGGGACGAGTTGTTTTAGTAATTCCTTTCTCCGCTTTATATCCGAGCTTTTTGTTTGGTTATATTCGAGACAACGATCTTTGCAAACCGCTCTTTCTCTTAATAATTCTTCGTCATAGTTTGCGTTATACAAAAGCCCTTGCAAACATTTTTCTTTTTCAGTCATTATCCGGTCGATTTATAAAATTCAAGACTTTCTTATGAACGGATTTTTTGATAAGATTGTTTCGCGCTCGAAGGATTTATTCTTCGTAATATTCATACTTCCGCACAGAACTCATTGCGGAACTACGTAAAGATAATTCACTTGTTTGCAGGAGACATGTACTTCTCATTTTGTTCGTGTTGCATTTGTATGGCGAAATGATAAAAATCCAAGCCGGAATCGTCGTCGAGACAACCTTTTTCGAGATAATAACACAAATCGTCGCAATCCTCGCGATAACATTCAAAAGCAGCCCCGACGGCTATTCCATAACGGTTCCATCCTTCGGCATCCAACTCGTCGAGCGAAGCCTTGAAATATTTGAACAGGGTGGGTTGGACGACTTCTATAAAAGCTGATTTCAAGCCGTTAAGATACTCGCAGGCCTCTATTTCTTCCTGATTATCTTCTTCCACCCATTGCGTCAACACCTCATCGGGGATATCCTTCAAAAAACGGAAATCTTCCTTCGTTTTAAGTTTCGGCACACGCGGGCGGGCGTAAAACGTCACATATCTCTCGTATTTTTCCGGAGGATTATACGGTTGTCCTTCGGAAATATGTTGGAGTTCCCGGAAGATATCCGAAGCGATCGAATTGGCAGCCATATCGGTAATATCTATGATATACCGAGTCAACCAAGGTTTTCCGGGCACATCGAGTTCGGGATATTGTTTTAGGGTATGTTCGATGAGAGCCTCCCGCAACTCGCTTCTTGCGGGGTCGATAATCTCGATAAAAGGGCTTAGCAGATCGAAACTCGAATCCAGCAGTTCCTGAATTTTTTCGGGAAAAGCATCCCGTATTTCGCCGTACTCGTATTTGTTCCGGCGAAATCGCTCTCTATCAAACCGGGCATTGTCTATTGTTTTCATCTTTTTGCTTCTGTTTTTATCGAATAATTTGCCGGCTTATTTTTTACCCCCGGAAAGTTTATAAGCCTCCCTTTGCTCTTTATCTGTTTTGAGGGCGAAACGATGAAAGTCCAAGCCGGGATGTACGTCGAGCAATCCGTCTTCGAGATAACCGGCCAAATCGCGGCAGTCGTCGGAATAAAGTTCGAAAGCATTTCCGACGACGATGCCGTAGCGGTTCCATCCGTCAACGTCCAACTCATCGAGCCCTTCTTTGAAATGCTTGAACAGGATGGGTTGCACGGTTTCGATAAATGCCGATTTCCGGCCGTTGACTTCGTTACAGTAAGCTATTTCATCGTCATTATCCTCTTTGACCCACTGTTGTATCATCTCTTCGGTTATTTTACCCGATTTCGAGACTCTGTAGTTATCGCCGTTTTCCAATTTCGGGATGCGCGGACGACAGAAAAACGCGACATGATCTGCAAATTTTTCCGGCATGTAATACGGTTTTCCTTCGCGGATATTCTTGAGTTCTTCGTAGAGATCGGCCGCGAGGAAATCAGCGGCCATCAACGCGATCTCATCGATGCATTCGTCGAGATAAGGTTTCCCGGCAACATCGAGTTGGGGATATTGCCTCTTCGTATGTTCAATGAGCGCATCCTGTAGTTCATACTTTGCAGGCTGGATAATTTCGACTCGGGCATGGAAGAAATCCATGATCCAATCCCCCTTTTCTTTTAAATCTTCAGGAAAATACTTCCGCAATTTGTAGTACATGTACCGCATATCGAGATATTCGTCCCGGTCTATCTTGCCTTTATCCGGAGTTTTTGCCATCTTCGTACCGTATTTAAAAAAATGACGGAGGTTATTCGTTTCATCTTTCCTGAGCGATATTCCCCCGAGAGATATCTTGTTTTAATCTTCTGAGAGCAGCTATCCTTATCCATCCGCTGAAAGGCCTGATGAAGAACCAATAAACAGAAAACCGACGATGAAATCAATATCGCTTTCAGGATGAAGCCCTTCGTTCAGGACGGATCCGAAAGCATATAAAGATTTCACTTTATGCTTTTTACATAATACAACAATATCTGATAAATAGGTCTCTAATCGTTTCATCTTTTAGTATCATTTCAAGCAGCGGAATCTATTTAGCCGGTTATATATACCCGGACGGATCTTACGAGAGGATGATCCTTAAAGGTTTTATAGATGCAATACTTGAAGAAATAGAGAAAATCGGCTATTCCTTCCGTTATGATTTTTCCATATCCAATGTAAAAAAGAAAACAGTTAAAATCGATACGAATACTCGGATAAAAAGCTTTCGGAATAGTGATGTAATCATATCCGGCGAACCGATCATATTGAAAAGCAGCGTTGTTTTTCTCTTCTGCCAAATCTAACCATCTCGCAGACGGCATTTCACGGAGTTGCTTCAGAAGGGAGAGGTATTCCTTTTCATCTTTTCTTCTGTAAAGAATGGGGTACAATACCTCTAAAAACGGTATCAAACCCTTTTCGAGCGACTGTCCTTTTAAAGTGAACAAAAATTCTTCGTCCGCCTCCGCCTCATCATACAAGTTTAGATCAAATAGCAGTTCCCGTTCAATCCCTTGCCGCAGTTCTTCGTTTGAAATCTCTTGTTTGCGCATTTCATCAAGAGAAATACTCATCGTGTGCGCCAAACCCAATGCCAAATATTGTCCCATTTCTTTTTATTGTAATAAATGCCCAAATTTACTTCTTTTTTCCTGAAAATAACTCGTTTACACCAACTATATCGGTGCAAATTTTGTTAATTTATTGGCAGGAGTCTCGATTCCCCATCTGAATTGCGCATCAATAGCCGGAATGAAGATTTCTCTGCACTCATGGATATTCTTTTCCGGATACTGATGGATAATTTCCATGCCTAAGGTCGTTATTTTCCGCCTGACTAACCTGTTTTTCCGGTTTTAATTTCATGATGCAAAAAATCGTACACATAACCGGAACTTTGCAGATATAGCCCCGAACGCTCATCAAGCAACTTGGAATATGTGTCGGAATGGTAAAGCTTGTGAAAAGCTTCCGGCAAACTAAGCCGATAGTCTTCCATCAAATATTCAATCAAGTCTTTGGTGATTGCTTCTATCAAAAACTGTTTATCCGTCATATTCTTTTCAATGTTTGAATAGCCCGTTGCGTACCAAAAAAATATTGCAAGGTTATTCCTTTTATATATTTCAACCGTTTGAGTAAAATACTCATATCAATATAGTTTTCATTGTATAAGCGAATCTGCACCCCTACTTTATCATCGGCAATCGGGCCAATAACTATATCATAATCATGAACAAATTTTCTGTTGGTCCGGTTTCTGTTAGCCACGACAAATTCGGCCCATTCTTTCGTATATTCATCAAATCGCAAGACATGCAAACGGCCGGCAGTGAGATTTTTTTCGTCAAATTCATATACTTTGAGGGTTTCTGTTCCGACTTCTGTTTGTATTACTTTCTGCGATGCCATTGCCCATGCCTGCTCTTCATTGTCGGAGAGATAAAATCCTTGTCCGAAATCTTTATGTGGTTTGGATTTAGACAAATCGATTGTATCGATCCGCATGTTCGATCCGTGATACAATTTCATGCCAAAGCCCCTCCTTGACGTTTACAGTAATCCGTCACATCATCCACGGCATCTTCTATCGAAAACTGGTGTTCGGCTTCGTAACTATTATCCAGAAATGCGATGCCTTTATAAAAATACAAATAACTGAATGCCTGCCGCGAAGAAAGGCCATACCGATCGGCAAATTCAGAAATACAGGCAATCATATATTCGATTTTATTTTTTACTTCCTTATCCATAATCCTTCGCTCTGTTTATCAACGACAAAGTTAGGATAAATCCAGATGTAAAACAAATTCACGCAGAATATACCGCGTCTCGTATTCATCTTCACAAAAATCTTCTTCCGCAGCCCCTTTCGGGGCGATTACCACTTCGACTTTTCAAAATCTTCCACACACGCCTGCGACATCCAGTTGGCAAGCGCTTGACGATTATTGTTCAACACAATCCGGCGGCGGTCGGACTCATTCTGAATGTTTCCTACTTCAATCAATAACGAAGGCACTTTCAAATTACGCAACGTATACAATCCCCGATATTCCACGAAACCGCCGAAACCGCGCCCCGGCTGATGCGTATCATACTTCATACGGAACAAATCGCGCATGCCCGTGGCCAGCGTTTGAGCATGCCGGTTGTCGGAATGATAAAAAAACACGTCGAGACGTTTGCCCTGGTTACGGCTGTCGACATGCAGTTCGATGGTGCGGAAATAATCGAATTTGTTTTGATCGCGTTCATATAAGCCGTTCACCTTATTCACCCGTTGGCGCAGGCGATCGAGTTGATTTTTCGGGATAGGGTCGCCCATGCACGTCTCGTTATAACGGTTATTCAGATAACGATCGTCCCGGATACCATCGTCCGGATCTTGAATGATGACATACACGGTCGCCCCTTCCATCATCAGGTTACGGGCAAGGCGCAAGGCGATGTCATAGGCATATTCGTCTTCGTGCAACTCACGCCCGTCCACTCGCGCCACCGCTCCCGGATCGGGGCCTCCATGCCCGCCTATAATATAAAAGCAGGCATTCTTAAGCCGTTGGGACCGGACAGAGATATCCTGATAGGCTTTTCCGAATATCGATACGTCGACCGGTTGATAAACCGGCTCCAGCGGCGGATACACATCGCCGGGATGCAACGGCGGTATCAGATACACCGTCCCCAGTTCCAATCCGCCCCGGTCGTTGAACCGGCCGGTATTCAGGTCGGTGAATTCGCGCACATACGATGTATCGACCCTGTTCCAGCGGCGCAAAAACGAATAAACGCCATCGCCTTCAATAGGATAAGCCATATCCTGAGCCTGCATGTTACTCGAAAGGAGCACACAAAAAACAAACACGTAAAACCAATTTCGATCAAACTTCATAGAACACATACATTATTGTTAGCCGGCTACATGCCGTCTAACGGGTCAAACAGTCCCCGCTCTTCTTTATCGGTCAAATCCCAGAAAACAGATAGACCGGAAAAACTTTTTCATACAAAAATACGAATTTACACGCCTTCCAAACGGTCGCTCCACGATTATAAGACATTTTAACTGTTTTACGGCTTTTTTCTCGCTCGTATCCTTTACCTTTGCACTCAACATAAACTCGTGGACAGATTTGACTGCTTGCAACCACCGAAAAAAATGCTAAAACGACTGCTTCCGCATTCCTTTTCTTTCTTTGCTCCGGTTTCGATCGTCCTTTGTTTATGATACATTCATCATTAACAAAACAACCTATATATGAACTATTTATTTACATCCGAGTCGGTATCGGAAGGACATCCCGACAAAGTGGCCGACCAAATATCGGATGCCTTACTCGACTGGTTTCTAGCCTACGATTCCAACTCTAAGGTCGCTTGCGAAACATTAGTCACCACCGGGCAAGTGGTGCTGGCCGGTGAAGTGAAATCCAAAGCTTATGTGGATGTGGCCGAAGTGGCGCGCGACATCATCGCCGGCATCGGCTATACTAAAAGCGAATATCAATTCGAAGCCCGTTCCTGCGGCGTATTTTCGAGCATCCACGAACAGTCGGAAGACATCAACCGGGGCGTCGACGGCAAAATCGATCCGCTCGACCAGGGGGCCGGCGACCAGGGGATGATGTTCGGCTATGCCACCAACGAAACGGATAATTACATACCGCTACCGCTCGACTTGAGCCATACTTTGTTGCGTGAATTGGCATCCATCCGCAAAAACGAATCGAACCTCATGCCTTACCTCCGTCCCGACTCCAAGTCGCAGGTCACCATCGAATATTCCGAAGACGGCACGCCCCAGGGCATCGACACCATCGTCCTTTCCACGCAGCACGACGATTTTATCGCTCCCGCCGACAACTCTCCCCGGGCACAAGCTGAAGCCGACCTGGCCATACAGGACAAAATTCGCCGCGATGTCATCGAAATCCTCATCCCGCGCGTCCGAGAAAAGTATAAACAGCGCAAGGATGTATATGCCCTTTTCAGCGACGACATCAAGTACTACGTCAACCCTACCGGCAAATTCGTTATCGGCGGCCCGCATGGCGACACGGGACTTACCGGGCGAAAGATTATCGTCGACACCTACGGCGGAAAAGCTTTGCACGGCGGAGGCGCCTTTTCGGGGAAAGACCCGTCGAAAGTCGACCGTTCGGCCGCTTATATGGCGCGCTACATCGCCAAGAACCTCGTTGCCGCCGGCGTGGCGCCCGAGATACTCATTCAGGTCGCTTATGCCATCGGCGTGGCGCAACCCATGAATGTCTATGTAAACACGTTCGGAAAAAGCAACGTCTCCCTCTCCGACGGGGCTATTGCAGCCAAAGTGAGAGAGCTTTTCGATCTGCGCCCCAAGGCGATTGAAGACCTGCTGAAACTACGCAATCCTATTTATTTGGAAACGGCTTCCTACGGACACTTCGGCCGGCAACCGCAGACGGTTACCAAAACGTTTGCCTCGCGCTATATGCCCGAACCCGTTGTAAAACAAGTCGAACTGTTTACGTGGGAAAAACTCGATCAGGTCGAAAGAATCAAAAAAGCTTTCGGCTTGTAACGACGTCTTCCCGTCAGACGGGATGTGTAACTTTACCGAGGGCGTCACTTGAAGCGGACACCCTCGGTATCCATACAATTATTATCCGAAAAAAAATGGAATCCTCTTCTACTCCTTCCTCTCCGTTTCGCGTAGTGGTCTACTGCGCATCAAGTTCTTATATCGATAAACGGTATACCGATGCCGCCACGCGTCTCGGCCAACTGCTGGCCGAAAAGCACATCACCTGCATCACCGGTGCCGGCAAGCAAGGACTGATGGGCGCCGTGAACGATGCCGTCCTTCAACATGGCGGACAAGCCATCGGCATCATTCCCCGTTTCATGGTCGATTCGGGTTGGTGTCACTCCCGCCTGAGCGAATTGCAGGTTACTGAAACCATGCACATCCGCAAATCGAAAATGGCCGGAATGTCCGACGCCGCCATCGCCCTGCCCGGCGGAATGGGCACCCTCGAAGAGCTCGCCGAACTCATTACTTGGAAGCAATTGGGCTTGTACAAAAACCCCATCGTCATTCTAAACATCGACGGATATTACACTCCCCTGCTCGATTTCTTCGAAAAGATGATCCGGGAGCAATTCATGCCTTCCCTCTATCGCGATCTATGGTTTGTAGCGGCCTCCCCCGAAGAAGCGGTCGAGGTACTGCAAAAAATACCTGCCTGGGATACCTCAATTTCCAAATATCCCAAAAAAGAATTGTAAATTTGCAGCAAATTCATCGTTATACGTGTTTCAAAACATTCCATATACGCCCGTTGCAGACAGTTTGTCTTTCTTTTTAAGAAAAGATGTGCCTGCGTCGTCTACCGTTCCGGCTTTTCCTCAATTCCCCGGAACCGGTTCCCCGTTAGGGGCCGATTCTACACGCCTGCTTTCGGGAAACGATTTCGCCACCCATGCAACCTACGCTATGAACGGCGGCTACGAAGGCATTCCCCTTCCGTTATCACATGCCACGGCGGGCATTCTTTTCCTCATTTTTATGGCGTTTTTCGTCGTTTCTGCTTTTTTGATGCGGAAAGAAGGATCGGCCTTATATGCCAGCTTCAAGAGCGTACTTTCCTCCAGGTCACACAATCGGTATATTTATAAAGAACAAATAACAACCGGCGAAATCTGGGGGGAGATATTTTTAATACTGCAAACAGGTACGTTAAGCACCATCGTGCTGTTTATGTATTCATTACAGAACGGGCTATCGGCTTTTCCCGCCCGTTACCAATATTTTTCCATCCTCGTGTTTTTTGTGGCGATCGGAATATTCTTTGCCGTCAAATACCTTCTTTACAGGCTCTTCGGATACCTCCTCAACGGACATTCGACCAATGAATGGGCCGAACGCTATTTCCGCCTTATCGAAATCATGGGCGTTATCGTTTTTATACCGGCTTTGGTTTTGGTTTATTTACATGAGTTCAATCAATTAGCGCTTCATTCACTTATTATAATTTTTTTTATAGGGCGAATCGTCATCATCGCCGAAACGTTATATTTTTTTGTTAAAAACAAAGTAGGTTTTCTATATTTTATTGCGTACCTTTGCGGCGTGGAATTCGTACCATATTTATACCTGTATAAAGGTGCTGTTTCACTTGTAAACATTATAGGTAGCATTGCATTATGAACGTACGGAAAGTAAAGAAAATTCTAATTTCTCAACCCAAACCGAGTAGTGAAAAGTCTCCATATTACGACATAGCGGAGAAATTTAATGTGGAAGTTATCTTTCGTCCCTTCATCAAAGTAGAAAGATTAACATCCAAAGAATTCCGCCAGCAACGTATAAATATATTAGATTTCACGGCAATCATCTTCACCTCCAAGACCGCAATCGATCATTTCTTTTCCCTTTGCGAAGAATTGAAAATCGCTATCCCCGATACAATGAAATATTTCTGCATATCGGAATCGATAGCCCTATATCTTCAAAAATATATCGTTTACCGGAAACGGAAAATATTTTTTAGTCCTACCCGGAAAATAGAAGGACTGAACGGCGCTTTCGCGAAAAACCTCAAAGAGAAATTTCTCTTTCCCGTCCCGGAAGAACACAATGAAGAATTTGCCAACTTCCTCGACGAAAAGAAGATCGATTACACCAAAAGTGTGATGTACCGCACCGTCAGCAACGACTTCGAAGAGGGGGAAACACTCGATTGTGATATGATGCTTTTCTTCAGCCCTATCGGCGTAGCATCTTTATTGAAAAATTTTCCCGATTTCGAGCAGGGTGATATCGCCATCGGATGTTTCGGCAACACCACCGCAAAAGCGGTTGAGGATGCCGGATTGCGACTCGATTGTAAAGCGCCGCAACCCGAATATCCGTCTATGGCGGCTGCGCTCGAAGCTTTCTTAGAAAACAATCACAAGGCGCATGTATAAGCTTTCGAAAAAACAAAAGCGTTAAATTTAATCAAAACGGAGCGAAAAGGCCTTATTTTTTATTCTGTTATACGAACAATGGATGATAAAAACAGTTATCTTTGCTGTCATAATTGCTTTCGGTGGAATGCTATTGATCTATGAACAAAGGACAACGTTTTACTTTTAACAAGGAGGAACGTGTAACGGGCTTGAAAAGAATCGAAAATCTCTTCGCCAACGGACAGTCCTTTATTGCGTACCCGTTCAGGGTGATATTTGTGGAAACCGATTTCCCGGCGTCGACTCCGATCTCTATGATGGTCAGTATTCCAAAAAAGAGAATCCGATCGGCTGTCGGTAGAAATCAAATGAAAAGGCGTCTCAGAGAAGCGTACAGGCTGAACAAACATCTTTTCGATCCCCTTTTAATCCCCGGCGGGCTTCACTTGGATATCGCTTTTGTATATGTAAAAGATGACCTCTCGGAATTTACCGACGTACAAAAAAGTGTGCAGAAAGCGGTCAGAAATATACAAGAACGGTTATTGACAGACAGGAAACAAAAGGAATGAAGTTTTTAAAAAATGTGTTCACACAATTGTTATTGCTTCCGGTTTATTTTTATCGAGCCGTTATATCTCCTTTATTTCCGCCCAGTTGTCGGTACACCCCTACGTGTTCGCAATACACGATAGAAGCATTAAAAAAGCACGGCCCCTTCAAGGGAACGTACTTGTCGGCCAAACGAATCTTGCGCTGTAATCCTTGGGGAGGTTCCGGATACGATCCGGTGCCCGAACCGAAATCAAAAGCCAAGACCGGCAAGACGAAAGCAGAGAAAGTTTAATAAATGATACTTTACGACGTTCATACCCATCAAATTATTCTAGAAGATAGCGATGACCCTTATCACTCGTGTATCTTAGATGTATATCCTCTTCAATTCGAAGTCGCCAAAGAATCGTATACCCGTCATAGTTTTTCCTGCGGAATCCATCCGTGGTATTCAGAGGATAGCGACCAACAAATGGCTTATTTAACCGAAATAGCTCCTGATCCGCGAATTGTAGCCATCGGCGAAACAGGTTTGGACAAGCTCAAAGGACCTTCGTTCGATGTGCAAATCCCTGTTTTTAAAAGACATATCGTTTTGTCGGAAAAATTGCGCAAGCCGGTTATTATCCATTGTGTAAAAGCATGGGAAGAACTCATCCGCGTCAAACGCGAAACGGTTCCTTCACAGCCTTGGATTATTCACGGCTATCGGGGTAAACCGGAACTCACCAAAAGGCTCGTCAAGGAAGGCTTCCTGTTTTCCGTCGGCGACACGATCAACGCCGCCTCCATGCCTTTGATACCCATACACTCGCTCTTTTGCGAAACCGATGAAGACGAAATGAATATCCGTGACGTATACATACAAGCCGCTGAATCGCTTCAGATGGATGTCGAAACGTTCTCGGAACACATTGCACGGAATGTGCACCGGGTATTCCCCACCCTTCATACTCCCCCGACGTACCATTACAAAAAAGAGGAAGAAGAAAATGAGTAAATTAGCTTCATTAGCGAATCTGCTAATGGGCTAATTTTTATTTCCGTCCGAAGTCCGCCGGAATTTCGCCCCAATGTTCCGTATTCCATTTCAGGATGGGATTAACGTACGTATTTTCTTGCAGCCATTTTTCCGCCCGCTCTATCAACTCAAAAACAGGCCGATTAGCCGATGTTTGCAGCAATTTCGTATTGCATTTCTTCTTCTTTACCCACTTCATCGCATTCACACTGTCGGAATAAATAGCAACCGCCCTATTCTCTTTCTTACACAAAGCCAATGCATGCACAATAGCCAGAAACTCACCTATATTATTCGTTCCGTCGTCGTAAGGACCGACACGAAACACCTCCGTATAATCGTCGACCCACACACCGCGATACTCCATCTTACCCGGATTACCGCTACAAGCCGCATCGACCGCCAGACTTCCGGAGATAACCCCTTCAGCCAACAGTTTTTTACCTGACACATTATTCTTTGCAGAACCGATGTACTTCCACGGATTCCCTGAAAATGCTTTTCGGGCTGTTTCAAGCGATGAAAAAGACTTATATAACGCACCGTCATGCCCCGACACCTGCGCTTTACATTCATCCCAAGTAGTATAAACGCCGGGGGTTGCTCCCCGCCATACCACATAATATTTTTTGGCGGCCATTACATGCTTTCCAGGATGTAGGGCGTGAGCTCTTCTTCGAGTGGAGGCTCCTGCACAGACTCTTCGATGGTGATGATGCTATCTACAATATAGCGGGTATATCCGCGCCAGGGAAGGGGAGCAAAGTATTCTTTATAGTGCAACTGTACATCTTTTCCGCTGGAAATCATCAGGCGCTTGGCCACTTCTTCATTTTCGACCGAAAAATCAAACTGATTCGACTGTAATCCGCCTGGTCTATCGGCTCTGAAACCGCTTTGAATAAGCTTTCCTTCATAGGTCTTGAATACAACCCCTTTGTAGATTAAATAATTCAGTTCTCCGGATTTCACCCCCGTACCGAATACATAATAGTAGCGTACATAAAAGAAAATAGACAACGCCAGTACCAGGATTCCGAGAAACCACCACAGTACTTTTTTACTCCTTTTTCTCTTTGGTTTAAAATCATTCATATCCTGTTTCTATTTTTAATTATGGATGTAAAGGTAAGCTTTTTTTACTTTTTTAGATAATTATTGAGACAAAAAACATCCCGGATATGCCAAATTAAGCTAACTTTGTGTGGCTATCACGAACAGAAATTCATGAATATCCATAAACAAATAAAGATGAAAAAATTCTATTTTATTTTTGTTGCGCTGACAATCTCTCTGACCGTTGCCGCACAAGTCAAAACGAACGCTTACACGTTTCAGGTAATAAAAGAAAATGCGATTACCCCCATTAAGAACCAAGCGAACAGCGGCACTTGCTGGAGCTTTTCAGGCGTAGGATTGCTCGAATCCGAACTATTGCGTACGGGAAAAGGCACTTACGATCTCTCCGAAATGTATATTGTCCGCCGAAATTATGAAGATAAAGCCACTAAATATGCACGGCTGCATGGTAGCCTGAACTTCTCTGCGGGAGGATCGTTCGCCGACGTTATAGAAACAATCGATGAATACGGCCTCATTCCCGACGTTGCTTACAACGGCCTAAACTATGGGAGTGAACAACACAACCATAACGAAATGGATAAAGTTTTAAAGGGTTATATGGATGGCATTGTCAACGCAAAAAGCCTCTCACCCGTATGGTATGAGGGATTCAGCGCCATTCTCGACACGTATCTGGGTAAAGTTCCCGAAACATTCACCTACGAAGGGAAGCAATATACGCCCCAATCGTTTGCCGAGCATTTAGGGCTGAAAAGCGACCAATTCGTTTCATTATCTTCTTTCACACATCATCCTTTTTATACGACATTCGCCATTGAAGTGCCCGATAACTGGCGATGGGCAAAATCATACAATCTTCCGATCGATGAAATGATAGAGGCAATCGATCATGCCATCATGCAGGGTTATACCGTGGCATGGGCTTCGGACGTGAGCGAAATCGGGTTTTCCCGGACGGGGATGGCTATCATTCCCGATGAAAAAGCGGCTGAAAATGCCGGCAGCGACCAAGCTCACTGGCTCGGATTATCGCCCCGCGAACGGGATGAAGCTCTTCGCGGCCGTATCGGTAAAGAACTGCTTGCGGAAAAACAAATCTCTCAAGAGATGCGTCAGGAATCATTTAATAACTACCAAACCACCGACGACCACGGCATGCTGATATACGGTATCGCCAAAGATCAAAACGGAAACAAATATTATCTGGTGAAGAACTCATGGGGTAAAGCCGGAAATAACGACGGCATCTGGTATGCTTCGGAAGCGTTTGTGCGTTACAAAACCTTGAATGTGGTTGTGAACAAAAACTCGTTGCCGAAGGGAATCGCCCGAAAGCTTAAATTGTAACGGTCCCCGACAATGACTATAGAAGAATTACACGACCTTTTCTTGCAACATCCGGGTATTTCGACCGACTCGCGAGTCTGTCCGAAAGATTCGATTTTCTTTGCACTGAAAGGGGAACGGTTTAACGGAAACCTTTTCGCTACGGCTGCCCTGAAAAAGGGGTGTTCGTATGCGGTGGTGGATGAATGGGAAGATGATGCGCACGACGACCATGTGATCGTGGTCGATAATGTATTGGCTTGCTTGCAAAAATTAGCCAATTATCATCGCCGCAAACTGAAAACCCCCATCATCGGGATTACCGGAACGAACGGCAAAACAACCACCAAAGAACTGATTGCAACAACGTTGTCCCGGGAATTCAAAGTGGCGTACACGCAGGGAAATCTCAACAATCACATTGGTGTTCCGCTTACCCTGCTCTCCATGAACGCTTCCCACGAAATAGGCATCGTGGAAATGGGAGCCAACCATCCCGGTGAAATTAAGGAACTATGCGAAATTGTCGAACCGGATTTCGGATTGATAACCAACGTAGGAAAAGCGCATTTGGAAGGCTTCGGATCTTTCGAGAATGTGATTAAAACCAAAGGAGAATTGTATGACTTTATCCGCAACCACGATGGAAAAGTTTTTGTAAACAAAGATAATGCGTATTTACTGGAGATGTCCGACGGAATGAACCGTATTCTTTACGGTAAAAACGATCCTTCTCTTTTTGCATCAGGCGCCATGAATCAAGCCAACCCTTTCCTTGAGTTTAACTGGAATTTTTTCGACCAATCATACCTGGTTAAAACAAAACTGGTAGGAGAGTATAACTTGGATAATGCATTGGCGGCCGTAGCGGTAGGAAAATTTTTCGGAATCAACACGGAACTGATTAGCGAGGCTTTACAGGAGTATGAGCCGAAAAACAATCGCTCTCAATTCGAACGGACTGAACGTAATGACTTGATTGTAGATGCTTACAATGCCAATCCTACGAGCATGCGGGTTTCTCTTGATTTCTTTAACGGTATTCCTTCTTCCTTACCGAAAGCGGTCATATTGGGCGAAATGAAAGAACTCGGAGAAAGCAGTGAGAAAGAACACTCCGATTTAATGGATTTGATCGACAATCCATCGCTCGATAAAATATATCTGGTCGGAGAAGTCTTCAACCGTTATAAAAATGACGGAAAAGCCCCCCATATTTATGGTTTCTTCAATACGGTTGAAGAACTAATGGAAGAATTACAAAACCGTCCTCTTACCGGACACTATATCTTACTGAAAGGATCGCATTCGGTACATTTAGAAAAAGTAATTCCCTATTTGTAAGCTCGGGGTTAGGCTCGGACGCCTCCGTCTCAATAAATATATCCGGGAAACTAAATTTATCTGTTTCCCGGATATCTATTTTAAAGTCTTGAATCTACGAATAAACGTTTAATTAGACAACGCCCTGAGCCATCATGGCATCGGCCACTTTCATGAAGCCGGCGATATTGGCGCCTTTCACATAGTTAATGTATCCGTCTTTTTCAGTCCCGAACTTAACGCACTGTTTGTGGATATTCGACATGATAAAATGCAGCTTTTCATCCACTTCGGCTTCCGACCAATTCAAGTGCATGGCATTTTGCGTCATCTCCAATCCCGATGTGGCTACACCTCCGGCATTCACGGCTTTCCCGGGAGCGAACAGCATCTTCTGATGAAGGAATAATTCGACAGCTTCCGCCGTACAACCCATATTGGATATTTCGGCGACACACGTCACATCATTATCCATCAAAGCCTGAGCATCTTCTGCGTTCAATTCATTTTGTATCGCACACGGCAAAGCGATATCGACTTTCCGTTCCCAAGGACGTTTATCCGCATAGAATTCCGCATTGGGGAACTCTTCCGCATACGGCTCCACGATATCCTGTCCCGAAGCGCGCAACTCGAGCATATAATCGATTTTCTTTCCGCTGATACCCTCCGGATCATAGATGTAACCATCGGGACCGGAAATAGTCACCACTTTCGCGCCCAGTTCGGTCGCTTTAAGAGCTGCTCCCCAAGCCACGTTTCCAAAGCCTGAAATCGCGACTGTTTTGCCTTTGATGTCGATGCCGTGCTCCTGCAACATCTGATGCACGAAATACAATCCGCCGAAACCGGTAGCTTCGGGACGGATAAGCGATCCGCCATACGACAATCCTTTACCGGTAAACGTGCCGGTATTTTCCCTGGCCAGTTTTTTGTACATCCCGTACATATAACCGATTTCACGGGCGCCCACGCCGATATCTCCGGCCGGCACATCGGTATCCGGGCCGATATTTCGCCACAATTCCAATATAAACGATTGGCAGAAACGCATCACTTCGGCATTCGACCGGCCTTTAATCGTAAAATCCGATCCTCCTTTAGCTCCTCCCATCGGTAACGATGTAAGCGCGTTCTTGAACGTTTGTTCGAATCCCAGAAATTTTAAAGATGAAAGCGAAACCGAAGGATGGAAGCGAAGTCCTCCTTTATACGGGCCAATCGCGTTGTTGAATTGCACACGATAACCCGTGTTCACATGCACATCACCGGAATCGTCTACCCAAGGTACTTTAAAGATGAAAATCCGGTCGGGTTCGACCAACTGTTCGATAATACGTGCCTTTTCAAATTCAGGATGTCCGTTATAAACTTCTTCTATGGAAGTCAAAACTTCCCCTACTGCTTGCAAATATTCCGACTGTCCGGGATATTTAGCCTCGAGTTGTGTCATTATGTCAACTACCCTCATAATAAAAACTGTTTTTTAAGGTGATTTACTGGACAAAGGTAAGAAATTAATATATACAGTATTCTTTTTAGGAGATATTTTTTTCTCTTTCTCACCAAGACCATCGCTTAAAGCAACGCCCTGGATAGGGGGGACGGAGAGATTAGGATTGTTAAAGTTAAATTCGTATTTTTGCACATTCTAAACGGATTGAAACAGGTATATATGGCTAAAAACAAACTATCGAGATTCGCCGACATGGCAACGTATGAAAATGTGTTTCAATACACCTTTGATACCTTGCAACAAGAAGTGTTTCCGTTAAAAGGAAAATGGCATACGTATTTCGGCAACCATCATCCCATCGTGCTTGAGTTAGGTTGCGGAAAAGGCGAATATACGGTCGGTCTGGCAAAAAGGTACCCGGAAAAGAATTTTATCGGCATCGACATCAAGGGTGCACGGATGTGGAAAGGCGCTACCGAAGCATTGAACGACAACCTGTCCAATGTCGCTTTCATCCGTACCCGTATCGAATTGATTCGTTACTTTTTTGCCGAAGGAGAAGTCTCGGAGATATGGATCACCTTTCCCGACCCACAGATGAATAAAGTGAATAAACGGCTCGTCGGCACCCGCTTCATGCAAAAGTACCGTTCGCTCCTCGCTCCGGGCGGAATTATCCATCTGAAAACAGACAGTCCGTTTTTATACACTTACACCAAAGCGATGATTGCCGAAAACAATCTGACTGTTCATTTTGATACAGACAACCTGTATGGCTCAGGAATAGAAGATCCGATACTGAATATTCGAACTTTCTATGAACAACAATGGCTTTCACGTGGTTTGAACATACGGTATATCCAATTCGAATGTCCGGCAAAAGAATCGTGGAAAGAACCCGACATAAAAATCGAGCCGGATGACTACCGAAGTTTCGGTCGAAAAGGAAATTCAATGGCGTAAATTGGCAAATTAGTAAATTAGCAAATTAGCAAATTAGTATATGAAACTCTACCCACAACTTATTATTGAGGCATTGAAAAATGTACGTTATCCGGGTACGGGACAAGATATTGTCTCGGCAGGGATGGTGGCGGATAACATTCGTATAGAAGGGAAAAAAGTAAGCTTTTCGTTGATTACCGAAAAGCAAAACGACCCGTTTATCAAATCGGTCGTAAAAATGGCGGAACAAGCCATTCTTACCTATGCCGATAAAAATATCGATATAAAGGGAAACATTTCGGTGCACTCGAAGCAACCTCCCCGTCCTTCCTTCCCCAACTTACTGCCGGGTGTGAAGAATATTATCGCCGTGGCATCGGGAAAAGGCGGCGTGGGAAAAAGCACCGTTTGTACAAACCTGGCGGTAGCCCTTTCACTGAAAGGATATAAAGTCGGCCTATTGGATGCCGACATTTTCGGGCCTTCGGTGCCTAAAATGCTTGCAGTGGAAGACGCAGCCCCCATGCTGGAAAAGAAAGAAGGCCGTGACTTCATTGTTCCTGTCGAAAACTACGGCGTAAAAATGCTATCGATAGGATTCTTTGTGGAGAAAGAAAATGCGGTCGTATGGCGTGGAGCCATGGCCAGTAATGCGCTGAAGCAGCTTATTACAGACGGAGACTGGGGAGACCTCGATTATTTTTTGATCGATTTTCCACCGGGCACGAGCGATATCCATCTGACACTTGTTCAAACACTTCCCATCACGGGCGCGATCATTGTCAGCACGCCGCAAGAAGTGGCGTTGGCCGATGCACGCAAGGGAATCGACATGTTTACCGCCGATAAGGTGGAAGTTCCCATCCTGGGATTAGTCGAAAACATGGCGTGGTTCACCCCTGCCGAACTTCCGGAAAACAAATACTATATCTTCGGGAAAGATGGCTGTAAGCGACTGGCGGAAGAAGGAGGGTATAGCCTCCTTGGCCAAATACCTATCGTCCAAAGCATCCGCGAAGGAGGCGACGAAGGCAAACCGGTCGCACTCAACACCAACAGCATCACCGGCATCGCTTTCGCCCAACTCGCAGACAAGGTGGTGGAAGCCGTCGATAAACGCAACCGGGAACAGCCTCCCACACATATTGTACAAATAACCACAAAATGACGACAACACATCCTCTGGAGTTATTCCGTTTTTGCCCCAAATGCGGCTCCGCAAACTTTATCGAAAATAACGAAAAGTCGAAAAAATGCCGCGATTGCGGGTTCGTCTATTACTTTAATTCTTCGGCCGCGGTAGTCGCCGTGATCGAAAATGACGAAGGCCGGATACTCGTTTCGCGAAGAGCAAAAGCGCCGGCACAAGGCGCCCTCGACCTGCCCGGAGGCTTTGTGGATATGTACGAGACGGCCGAAGAGGCAGCCAAACGCGAAGTACTGGAGGAAACATGTCTACACGTAAATAACTTGCGGTATCTTTTCTCCCTTCCCAATATTTATGTATATTCGGACTTTGAAGTGCATACCGTCGATATGTTCTTCCTTTGCAACGTCTCCGATTTTCGTGCCTTAAAAGCACAAGACGACGTGGCAGAAGTCTTTTTTATGGATAAAAATCAACTCAATCCCGAGGATTTCGGACTGGCGTCCATCCGAAAAGGAATAAAAAATTTGCTAAAACATAGTTTATGAAAAATTGGATTATACTGTTCAGCTTTCTGGTGGCAACGCACGTTGTAAGCGCCCAACGAACCGCTTACCATTTTCCGCCGGAAAAGCTTTTTAATCAAGGAAAAGAGATGTTCCTGCAACAGAATTATACCGGCGCACAGGATTTTCTCAGCCACTATATCGCCGAAAGCAACGACACGCAACTCCAAGAAGAAGCGGAATATATGATTGCGGCAGCGGCCTATTACCGTAATACACCCGATAACGGGGAAGTATTGAAAGAGTTTTTAGATACTCATCCGGAAAGCGTGCATCGCCATCAGGTTCATTTTTTGATCGGATCCGGTCATTTCAATAAAAAAGAATGGCAACAAGCTAAATTCCGGTTCGATCAAACCAACATCGATTATCTTACACCCCGTGAACAGGAGGATTATAGTTTCCGCAACGCCTATACGAATCTGCAATTGAATCACAAAGACGAAGCGACCCGTTTGTTCGGCCTATTGTCTCAAAACAGTAAGACTTATCGCGATGCGGCCGATTTTTATCTGGGCTACATCGAATATACAAACGGCAATTACAACACCGCTGTACAACGGTTCCAACGACTTAAAGACCACCCCGAATACCGGGAAGACGTGGCTTTCTACACGGCGCAGGGCACCTTCTTCGACGGGAAACCGGACGAAGCGATACGACAAGCCGAATCGTTTACACAAAACTATCCGAACAGCGAGCATATCGGCGAAATGTACCGTATATTAGGTAACAGTAATTACCGGTTGGGGCGTGTCAGCCGGGCACTTCCTTACTACGAAAAATATCTGGCGTCGACCGAAAAACCATTACGGGGCGATGCTTATTTCCTGGGCGTTGCTTATTTCGAAGCGCAACGATACAACGAGGCTATCCGGATGTTCCAACAAACGACCGGCGAACGGGATGAACTGACTCAAAACGCGCAATTGCACTTGGGTTTGGCTTATCTGAAATTAGGGCAAAAACAGCAAGCGCAGATGGCTTTCGAAGCCGCGGGAAGAGACAACTTCGATCCGAAAGTGCGTGAAACAGCGCTTTTCAACTATGCATTGCTGGCGCACGAAACAAACTTTTCGGTATTCAGCGAATCCATCACCCTGTTCGAAAACTTTCTTCGTGAATATCCCAATTCCCCCTATGCGGAACAAGTAAATGATATTCTGGCCGAGACATTCCTTACCACGAATAATTACGAAGCCGCTCTTTCGGCGATAAACCGTATCGCCAAACCCGGGCGGAGGGTACTCGAAGCCAAACAAATGATTCTTTTCCAACTCGGTGCACAGGAATTTATCAACGGAAACATGGAGCAAGCCATCCGGTTGTTCGATCAAACCATCCAGTTAGGTAATTATGATGCAAAAGCAAGGAATAATGCCTATTATTGGCGAGGGGAATCCCATTACCGGAAAGGCAATTACCAGGCTGCGGCGAATGATTTCAGGCAATTTACTCAAAATGCTTCGGCTGCCGATGAAAATTACGCCTTAGGGTGGTACAACCTCGGATATGCTTTATTTAAACAACGACAATATCAAACAGCCGTCAATGCTTTCAGACAGTATATTTCGGCGGAAACAAACAAGAGCAAATCCGAGCTGGCCGATGCTTACAACCGCATCGGGGATAGCTATTATTATAACCGGAGTTTTGCCGAAGCCGAACGTTTTTATGCACAAGCCACTCAAATCAGCCCCTCTGCCGGCGACTATGCCGCGTATCAAAAAGCATTCGTCATGGGATTACAACATAATTATCAAGGAAAAATCGAGGCATTGGATGAGCTGATGCGCCGATATCCCAACTCGACCTATTATGATGATGCTTTATACGAAAAAAGCCGCGCCCTGACGATGGCCGGACGGGAAAATGAAGCGATCGCCGTATTGCAGAAACTGGTAACGGATTTTCCCAACAGTCTCCTTGCCAGCCAGGCGGGTGTGCAATTGGGACAACTGTATTATAACACAGGCAATCATCAGCAAAGCATTGCCGCTTATAAAAACGTGATAACCCGTTTTGCGGGATCGGATGATGCCCGCACGGCATTAATCTCTCTCGAAACGGTTTATAACGACATGAACGATATTCAATCCTATATCAATTATGCAAACACCCTTCCCGGCGGAAGGAAGATTACCGTGTCCCGTCAAGACTCCTTGACCTATCTGGCCGCCGAAAATATATATATGAAAGGGAAGCGTAACGAAGCTCAAACAGCTTTGCAAAAATACCTGCAAACCTATCCGAACGGAGCCTATGGCAGCGATGCGAATTATCATCTGGGTATGATCGCCAATGAAAACGGCAATAAGCAACAGGCTCTCTCCTATTTCCGGAAAGTGATTGATGCCAACAGCGCCAAGTATCTCGACAATGTACTATTATTTGCGGCACAGGAAGAGTTTGCCAATAAAAATTACGAACAAGCACTGGCCGATTACACGAAAATGGCGAATGCGGCACGTAATGCGGCCAACCGTCAAACGGGACAATTGGGTGTGGTCCGCACCCAATCGCTACTCAACCGTTATCGCGAAGCAGCACAAGCGGCCTCGGCACTACTCGAAAACAGTAATCTCTCACCCGAAACGGCGACCGAGGTACGCTACCTGCGAGCAAAAGCGTATCTGCAACTCAACGAAACGGATAAAGCCGTGGCCGACTTGCAGGCAATCGCAAAAGACACGCGCAGCGCCTACGGAGCCGAAGCGCAATTTATTCTCGCGGATACGTATTACCGGTGGAAGTCGTACGACAAAGCCGAAGCACAAGCGAAAGACTTTATGCAGAAAGGCACCTCTCATCAATATTGGATGGCCAGAGCCTTGATTGTGTTATCGGACACTTACATCGCGAAAGGTGACACCTTCCAGGCACGTCAATATTTGGAAAGCCTACAGGCAAATTATAAAGGCGGGGAAGCCGATATCCAAGAAATGATCCGCGAACGATTAAATAAACTTCAGTAATGAATAATATCCCATTGACAATGAAAAGATATATATATACTTGTATAGCCGGTTTGTTCCTCGCAACCGGAATGTATGCTCAACAGCAAGACTCCCTGCTCCGGCGTCAAATAGAGTTGCAGCGCGAATTCAATCCCACGTTGCAAGATGCGAATAAAATCAGTTCGTTACCATCCCGGCCCCAACCTACCGTAAAAAAAGCCAATACGGCTTATTCTACTTGGACGGAACGGGTCACTCCTCCGTTGGAGATTGCCTTGCCGAAACCGGGTGAGAAAATGACAACGATTCCTTTTCGTACGCAGAAAGGGTATCTGACGTTCGGCGCGGGCAACTATGCCAATATGGATGGCGCATTCGGCTACCGGTTGATAGAAACCGAACGCGATGCGCTCGCTTTCTCGTTCCTTCATCAGTCAACAAACGGAGATATCGATTATGTGCAGAAAACCGATCCTTCCGGAAATAACGCCTATCTCATGGATAATTTCGGACGATTGGAATACGGGCATCTTTTCGAGGCCTTCAAGCTGGATCTTCACGCTTCGTACCTGCACTCTCTTTTCAACTATTACGGCAATCCCTTTGATGCTGTACGGACGTTCGATAACGCCAAACAGCGATTGGGGGTCTTAAATGCGAATATCGCTATTCAATCGGTCGATAACGACGTGCTTCATTACCGAGGGCATTTAGATTACAAGAACTTTAATACGAAATTCGGGATAACGACCGATTTGCCGGGCATCAAAGGGCATCAGTTGGATGCAGGTATCGGTCTCGACAAACCGTTTCAAGACGGGGATAGTAAAATCGGATTAAACGCTAACGTGTTGTCGGTTATTTATGATGAAGCTCTCAACGCCCGAAATTACCTGCTTCTTAACGGAAATCCCTATCTCCACTTCGAAGGATTGAATTGGGGCGCCACGCTGGGCGTAGATGTATTGTTTCAGTCGGGAGGCGGCGCCGGCACGAAAGTCCGTGTTGCTCCGAATGTCGATCTGCATTGGAACGTCACGGAATTTACCAAGCTTTACGCGACCGTTAAAGGCGGCTTCGACTCGAACACTTATCTCGACATGATCAACCAAAGCCGGTACATCGCTCCATCCGCGGCGGTGAAGCCGTCATTTACCTTAGCCGATGTAGAAGCCGGAGTAAAGATCGGCGATGCGGACGGTTTCCGCTTCGACTTGTTCGGCGGGTATAAAATGACGGATGATGAACATTTTCTCGTCTCCTCGCAGAGTTATAAAGATCTATTGCCCACCGAACAACCGACACCGGAAAGAGAAGCGGCTACCGAAGCCCTGATACCGGTTTACGGTTCTTTAACCCGATCGTTTGTAGGAGGCGCCGTTCATTCGCAAGTATGGTCTCCGTTGGAAGTTTCGTTACGGATAAAGAAAAATTTTTATACGGTAAAAGATGCTTCGATTTACGAAACTCCTATAGATGATGCGAAGGCATGGAATCTGCCCGGCTATGAAATCGATGCACGTGCCGTATTGCAAATCATTCCGCCACTCAAGCTGTCGCTGAATTATTATCTGGCCGGAGACCGACAGACCTATTTCCGTGGGGAGAACATTCAGATGAGCGCCATCAACGACCTCAACGCCGGCGCTGTTTACGACATTCTTCCATCGCTATCCATCCATTTAAAAGCCAACAACCTGTTATTTCAAAAGTATGACCGGTGGCACGGGTATGCGGCGCAAGGATTGAATGTGTTAGGTGGATTTACCTTTACCTTTTAATCCCGCACAATCCCACTACAAACAAACGGGGCTGTCGAAGTAACATTTCGACAGCCCCGTTTATTTGTAGCTACTTCTTCGCTTACCGCAAGTAAACGGCCACAAATTTCGCCAACACCTTCTTATCGGCATTGTTTAACGAAAGCGTGTCATGGCTAACGGTATAATTATCCGTAGCTCCGAACACATCCAAATACGATTGTTCGTAATCCACCCCGATGCAAGCCATTCGAGTGGTTGCCAACGGCGAGAACCCAATACGACCGTCTTGTTCGTCCAAGTCATACTTTCCCGTGAGGCGGTTACAACCCGTGCTGCCCGATATAAGGCTGTCTTGTGCATGCAAGATAAAATGCGCTTCACGAGCGGCGCCCTCTTCATTGGAGGCAATCGCTTTCCCGTCCAACTCGATCAATTTCCAATACTTTTCAGTAACAACATTGTCAAGATCGATTTTCTTGAAATTATAGGTTCCGGGGGGCAGATTGCTTTCGATGCGGTTACCTGCCGTATCCAAAACAATTAATTGATTTTCGCCTACCTGAAACCAAGTATTGCCGTCATTGTCGGCGGAGTCCGGCGTAAGTTTGATTCGACGTCCGTTTACGTCCCATTCAAACCGCCCCTTATCGGCATAGCGGTTATCGCCTTTTCCCATATACGTCATCACGCGTTCATACGTCAAATCGTCATTCAGACGGATTTCAACTTGTATTCCTTGGCAATCGGCACAAGGCAACAAGCCTTTGTACACTCCGGCCCAGTCCAATGCATTTTCGCTGGTATGCGCCGGATCCGGATTTCCCGATAAATTGTTTTGAGCACTCTTTTTGCCCGAATGGCACGCGCTCATCGCGATGAGCGCCACAAAAAGTAAATAAATGGTTCTTTTCATTTCGTTATTATTAAAGTGTTGATTATGATCGCCAGATGCACATCATTTGCGGCAAATATACGGAACTTCCTTGAGGTGGCAATGGGGTATCGCCTTGTAATTAGAAGAATATGGGAAATATGAGCTGAAGCCGTTATTCATTCCACACCCCATGCTTAAAGAGTTGAAACCATTTATCGATGTCCGCCTCATTCCATAGTTGCAGTATTGTAAATATTTCGCGTGCAAATTCAATGGGCGCAATACCACTTGCGGTAATCATCTTTTTGTCGGTAACCGCTGGAACGGGGAGGTAGTTTTTTTCATCGGAATAACCGGGTGCAAATGCTTGTAAATAGCTCAAATCGTTACTCGTGTGGCGAGTATCGTGCAACAGGCGTAAGTCTGTTTTCTTATATTTTTTACTTCCCCGTTGTGTCCGTTTTACTTTCCAATACTGAATTGCCTCTTGGAAAGTCTTATTTTCATTATCTTTCAGAAAATCCCGAATATATGTGTTATATTCGAATTGAGCAGGTATTTCCGATTGATCTTTGTTCTCTTTTTTCAGGGAATAAAAACGTATCCATTCTTCTTTTGCTTCCTGTAATGTTTTACCGGCGTTTTGTTTTGTCCAATTCATAAAATAGGTATTGAAGCGAAAGTGTGTACCAATCTCTTTTATAAAAAAAGCTCTTACATTTTCCGTGTTTTTATAATTATCCGTAATCTGTGTATCCAATGAAAGCGGAGCACGCTTCCAATCAAAATGGGAATCGTTTCTGCGTTGTCTGACTTCTGTAGGGATCGCCCCCATTTGCAGATAGGACGCGATTCTTTCGGCTAATTCTTTTTTTGCTCCACGGGTTGATAGGCCGGCTGTACGGCAGAATGCTATTAATTCTTCTTTCAACCAGTAAAAATCCCGAAAATCTTGGATTGATAGTTGTTCGTTTAACGGGGGTTTATTCATTTTTTAGTGACTAAATAGAGGGAAAGAGGTGCGGTGAATTAGAGGAACTCGTTCTTCAATAAACTATAAATTTCGATATCCGCAAACACGTTTCCGGAGAGGAGCTCGCCTTGTCTTTCAATTCCTTCCAATTGAAACCCTAGTCTTTGGGGAATGCTCCTGCTCCGATCGTTGCCGACAGCGCATTTGATTTGAACGCGGTTGAAGCCCAACTTGCGGAAGGCGTAGTCGCACAAAGCACGTACGGATTGAGTCGCGATCCCCTGCCGTTGGTAAGGCTCCGACAACCAATAACCGATTTCCGTCTTCTTATTGGCACTATCCGAATCTTTCAAGCCGATCAATCCGGCAAACACATCGTTTTTACGAATGGTAAAGGTATATTCAAGGCGTTCTTCGTGCTTGTCTATGCACGCTCTGACAAACTCTTCACTGTCGCGGAGATCCTTTGTCTGTTCGACAAAAGGAAGCCATTTACCCAGATAAGGCCTTTGTGAGTCGATCGTATGGAAGATGTCCTCTGCATCGGACAATTGCAGTTGTCTTAAAGAGATTTGTCCGTCAATTTTTAGGAGCATAGGGTAATTGTCTTTCTTGATAAACCAATCAGAAACGGTATCCGATACCCATAGAAGTATAGGGGAAACTGTTGTAGGTACCGTCATACGGATCCCACATATATTTTATTCCACCTGTAATAAAGAAGCTATTCGTCAAATAATAGCCGGCAAGAAGCCCGATATTTGCCGTGGGGGTCGTGATACGGTCGTCGATACTTACATGAACGGGAGGATAACCATTCCCCGGATAAGAAACGTAAGTACCGTCGGAGTCGAAATACCCGTCGATATTCTCATGAAAAAGGCATACCCCCACATATGGAATTAAATGTATCTTAGGGATAGGCGACAGAAAATACCCTGCATTCACATTCAAAGCAGCATACCGTGTGTGCGATTCTATACGCGATTTTTCATGAAACACGCCTTCGTAGTTCCTGAAAAAATAATTCACATCAGTCAAGAGAGTCAATTTTTTCCAAATGGTCTTTTGAAATCCGATACCTACGCCGTGACTACCGGCATTGTTCATATACAGATAACTCGCCGTTACCGCAGGGCGTTCTTGCGATACAAGCGGAACAGCCAAACACGCCCAAAAACAGACTATGGGTAAAAGTCTTCTCATTTCTGATCTATATTAAGAAACTGTTTTGAATTTTCCGAATGATCTAACTTTGTTTATTCTTTTATGCTGTTTTTTGCCTTTTTTTGCGCCTTTGAACTTTCCTTTCTTTCAAATAGCCCGCTATTCGATGCGAAACGAAAGTTCAAATCCATCAAAAAATGACTAAAAAAACACCGCATAAAAAAATTCAAAACAGTTTCTAAGTTTTGTATCTTTATTTTCGAATTCAAAAATATTAAAAAACGAGATGCCGACAAAATTCTCATTCTAATTTATTTCTATATCGCTCCTGACTTTGACACTGGGACACCCCAGTGTCAAAGTCAGGAAATAGTATGGATCATAAATATTTTTCTAATAGCCTTTTTGACAATTGTTCTTTATAATCAAAATCTTTTGGTAGGGTAAAAGAACCTTTCAAAGATTTCGCAATGGGGGGTAAGTTGTATATCTTCAACTTCCGGATTATCTTGTTTGGTAAGAGTTCCCTTCATTGTTAACGTTACTAATGATTTTCGCAACACACATACAGCAAGGAGCTACATTTCTTTTTATCGAAAAGGGATGCGATCATGCCGCACAATCCTACACCAAAGCCGCGTAAGAACCAGAGTCGGCACCCGGCATTGCGTTCGCTCATCAGCGAAATGTAAAATACATCGAAAGGCATCCGCTTGACAGCTATAATTTCAAATCTATGCCGGCCGGCGAGCATCCGCAAATGGGCGGGTGCAAAATGCCACAGATGCCGCGGTACATCGTAAGCGCTCCAGTCGGCTTTATAGACCGACGCGTCGAACGAGGCGGAATTGGGAACCGCGATGAAAAGCCGGCCATCGTCGGTAAGCAGCCGGCGGAGTTGCTCCATCACTTCATTCAGCCCCTCCAGATGTTCGAGCACATGCCACAAGGTAATCACTTCAAAGGTATGCGCCCTCTCCGGATGCACGGCAAAGGTGTCGAGCGACGGAAACGTGTCGATATGGAAATGATCGTGCGCAAAATTCCGCGCAGTGTCATTTTTTTCGATAGCGGTTGTTTGCCATCCCTTTTGTTTCATGGCTCCGGCAAAATATCCCGTGCCGCAACCGACATCGAGCAACGTATGGGTGGCGTGGTCGCTATATCGTTCCACCCAACGCGTTTTTTTCCGAATCATGTAGTTGCGTACAACGTGGTAAAGCTTCGCCATAATACCTTTTCGAGTATCGCTGTGCGAAATGTAATCGTCCGATTTGTAATAGGCGTCCAGCGCGTCTCCTTGGGGCGGATGATCCGTCATAAGAAAGCCGCATTCCGAACATTTTATCAGCGGGAAAGTCTTGCCGCTCACCAAATGATCGCAACAGCAAAATTCCTCATGAAAGGTGTCGTTTCCACAAATTGGACAGCGTGTGTTCATTTACGCGATTTTTTTACCGATCGATAGATCAAAAGACCTGCCGCCAGCAACATCACCAAGAGCGCAGCATACGCAATGGTATCGGTCGTGCGGATGCTCGGCGGATCGAAACGGAACGTCACTTCGTGTGCGCCGGCCGGGATGGGCAGCGCCCGCAACGTATAGTTCGCCCGAAGCATTTGGGCCGGTTGTCCGTCGATGGTGATCTGCCATCCCTTGGGATAATAAATTTCGGAAAAGACTGCTAATTCATTTTTTTTCGCATCGACCCGGTAGGTAACGAAATCGGAATCGTACCCGGTGAGCCGTATCGTCGAAAGCGAATCGCGCGGGCTTACGTTAAAACCCGCCAGCACCGGTTCGAACTGTTTGTCGGCGACAGCCTGCCGGTGCAGGTCGATGCGTCCGAGAGCATCGATTTCTTCATCGGCGTTGTTTACGAACTCAATCCCGTCCACAAACCAAGCGTTGCCCTGATGATAGGGGTTTTCGACGGGAAGCGTCCCCCCGTTTTGAGCGGGCATGATCACCCATTTGGTATTGAGCATGTTCAATACTTTAAAACGTTCGGTATCGACTGAGTCGAGAGCGCCTTGCGTTTGGATGATGCTCCGTTGCAACTCGGGGATCTCTTTGCTCAGATGCACATCGATCAGATCCTGGTAACGGCGCAGTTTCGCCGCATGGTATCCGCCGATCGTCTTATGATAGTAAGGCGTTACACCATCGTTGAAGGTACTGGTAGCGGTATTCAGCACCCGGTAATACGGGGTGGAATCTTGCAGAATGAACTGGTCGGTGGGCGATTGGATGAAAAGCTGTTGTTGATTGCTTTTCGGCACAAAATCGCTATCGTTCAGATAACGTTTGTTCACGCTCCACATATCGACCAGACAGAGCACGAGGATACCGGCTACGGCCCATTCGGCTTTGATCTTCTTTCCCGCAAAAAGCGCTAACAGCACCGTCCCGATAAGGACGACAAACACACTCCGCCAGGCATCGGCGGTGAATATCGACACGCGGATGGCAGTCAGGTTATCCATCACCGCCGTAATATGTTCTGGCGGTAACGACTGCAAGGCCTGCATTTCGCTGGTCGAGACAAAGGACGAAAAGAAAAGCTTGGGCGCCACGGCAAACAACAGGGCGATGCCGCCCGTCAGTCCGAGGCTGATATAAAGAGCGTTTTTCTTTTCTTTCAGCACCTCCGGCTTCAAAATAATTTCTTTCAGCGCAAGCGCCGCCAGCAGCGGAATACAGAACTCCGCCACCACCAATATGGACGATACGGCTCGGAACTTGTTATACATCGGCACGTAATCGATGAAGAAATCGGTCGGTCCCATAAAATTCTTTCCCCACGAGAGCAGGATGGAAAAGACCGTTCCCGCCAGCAACGCCCATTTCAGAGGGCCCTTCACGATAAACAGTCCCAATATGAACAACATCAATACAAAAGCGCCCACGTATACCGGGCCGGAGGTACCGGGTTGCTCGCCCCAATATTGCCCGATTTGCGAAAACAATTCGCGATACTCGGGGCGGGCTTTTTCCATCGCTTTCGTATTGTCGGCCAACGGCACCGACGCCCCGCCTTTTGTATTCGGCACAAGCAATGTCCAGGTCTCTCCCACTCCGTAACTCCACGCCGTGATGTAATCGCGTTCGAGGCCGTTCGAGGTTTTATTTTCGGCGCCATGATGCGACAATTCCGACTTGCCGCGCATGGTCTCTTTCGAATATTCGTAGGTATGATAGAGGCTCGACGCATTCGCCATCACGCCGAGAAGGCCCGCGATGACCAACACGGCCGAAGACTTAAGAAACGCCGGCAGCGTATGGTTGTGCACCGCGTCGACGGCAAAGGCAATCACGATAAAGAGCATGACGAACAGGAAGTAGTAGCTCATCTGTATATGATTTGCCGATATCTGAAAAGCCGTGAACAGCGCAAACAGCAATCCACCCAACCAGTAACGGCCGCGATAGGCGAAGAGGAGCCCGGCGATCGTGGGCGGAATATATGCCAGCGTAATGAACTTCCAGATATGCCCGGCGGCAATAAGGATGAAAAAGTATGATGAAAAGGCCCATATCACGGCACCCAATGCGCTGAGTAACGGCGAGGCTTTCAGCGCCCGCATCAAGATGTAAAAACCGAGCAGCATGATGAATACCAATCCCACATAATTGGGAAGGAACAGCGAATAGGCTTTTTTCAGCAGATCCTGCGGATGAGTCGAATCGTACGTGGGACTCATCTGATAGGTAGGCATGCCGCCGAACATCGAGAGGTTCCAGCGCGAGCGTTCGCCGTCGTGGCGCGACATGTAGTCGCGTTGCTCCTGCCCTTGCCCGATGGCGGCCAGCGAGTCGTTTTGATTAATCACCCGTCCGTCCATTACGGCAGGAGCGAAGTAGATAAATGAAACCAGAATGAAAGTCCCGATAACGATCAGATCGGGAAGGAATTTTTTGAATGAGTCGGAATTTTTCATTTCGCGTGTTATTGGGTTTGCTCCGTACTTGTTTTCTTTGAAGCCGGCCGTCTGACAGCCGGGACTGCAAACTTACGCAAAATAACCGATAT
>ENA-UOOM01000617-UOOM01000617.1-fermentation-metagenome-genome-assembly--contig:-NODE-617-length-39600-cov-4.184094_pt1 | contig 39600 bp, 31 predicted proteins | sample MGYA00245781_ERZ724031 | MGnify/ENA primary metagenome ERZ724031 (study PRJEB28704, sample SAMN03018317) | fermentation metagenome | biome: anthropogenic terrestrial biome; feature: soil; material... | reverse complement strand
AAAGGCGGGTGAAATTAAATGTTTGATAAATCCATTGAATTTCTACTGGCGAATGCCTGTGTAAACATTCGGTATTTGGTTTATCGGGATATGCTGAAAACCCCGATTGACGACCCGATGATGCAGGCAGAGGTTTTAAAACAGCCAGTCGTACAAAAAATTTTAGCGAAACAACACCCAGATGGATGGATCGGATATGAATTGCATGGGAACGACAGCATAGAAGCCGTTATGCGGCTGGTCGAGCTTGGCGTTGAACCGGAGAACGAACATATCAAAAGAGCAATTAATGCCTTACTCACACCCGAAATTGCAAGGCAGCATAAAAATCATTTTGCCGCAGGAGACGCGTTGGACGCTGACGGACGCGGTGGTAACAAGGCGATCACCGCCGGAATTTTAGCGGCAGCTCGGGTATCGGAAGATACGCAACCTTTGGCTGATGAAATTGAGCTTTCCTTTAACCATCTCTCCGGCGCACTTGCACATAAGAGCATAGACGATTTTACGATACAGGGATCTAAATTCCGTTATTACAAGCCCCGCGTCAAATTCCCCGGTGCAAATCACATTGGAATTCTGGCGAATACTGTCGGTTGGCGGACTGACGAAAATCTACAAACAGCAAAAGCCGCTATGACACATTGTTATTCGCTTATGAAGGATTTCGAGGGCTACATCATGTTCCGCAAGCCAAAAGAATACGGTGGCAACTTTATGGGACCGTTCAACTTCGGTTGGCAATTTCTTAATCCTGTTGACATGGCGGGTTTGCAATGGATAATTGATAATCCAAACCGTTACACATTTGGGTTTTGGCTGAGAATTATAACAGGACTTCCCGATTGGGCAATTCAAACAACACAACCGTATGAGCTTTTGGCTGAATTGCTTGAAGCCGACACATTGATGGATATTATGAATGACAAAACCCTGCAAGGATTCCGGCGTATCTCTGGCAGAGAGTCCTACTGGCGGAACAAAACCGCCGTAAAGTGCGATGTGGTATTCGCCGTACTCAAGGCTTGCTGGCCTGTGTTGCAGGTGAAAGCAAATAATGGGGTTAAATAAATATGAACCTTGAAATTAAACCGCTTAAACCTGAGCTTTCTGCTGATTATTTCGATTTCTTCGAGAATCGGGCGTTCACAGACGATTCTCCTTACAGGTGTTATTGTCAGGTTTATCAAATGAGCAAAGAGCAGTATCAAGTGGTGTATGAAAATGTAGATGATGTTGACTTAGGATACATCTCCCGTGAGGTCGCCGAACGACAAATCGAATCGGGCATCCTGAAGGGATATTTGGCGTTTATTGACGGCGTAGTCATAGGGTGGTGTAACTCAAACGACCGTGCGAATTATCCCGTCGAACCGGTATATGATGATACTCCTTTCTACGCTCCGGCAGAAAAGCGGGAAAAGGCTGTGGTGTGTTTTGAAATTGCCCCGGAGTATCGTGGGAAAGGTGTTGCCACTGCTCTTTTACAACGGGTTATAAATGACGCAAAAGCCGAAGGTTATTCTGCTGTTGTGGGATTCCCTGCCGTACGAAACGAACGATATGAATGGGATTTTTCAGGTCCTGTGCGGTTATATGAGAAACTCGGGTTTATCAAGGTAGCGGAGGAAAATAATATTGCGACTATGCGTAAGGAGTTGAATAAGCCATTCTAATACCACATTTACATTTTTGCGGTGATTGTGCGCATGCAATCGCATTATATGAAAAAGTGTTTGATACAAAAGTTGAAAGCGTTATTTACAGCAGGGATTTTTTGCCGGATGAAAATAATAACGATAACAGGATAGCCCATGCTGTCATGTATATTCACGGGCAAAAGATATTCTTAAACGACCGATTTGGCAATAAGGACAAGTCTTCTGATATAGCTGTTCATCTTATAATCCTGTTTAAAAACACAGAGGAATTACTTACATGTTATGAAATAATGAAGCCGGATAGCACTATCATTGATCCGATGACAGAACTTCCATACAGTAAACTTGCTGTTCAGTTTATTGATAAATACGGTGTACAATGGGGGTTCATGGTGCAGGAGGAAATATAAAAATCCATCCGATAGGTAAAAGAAAACTCATAAAAAGAGATATGCTCCGACTCCTTAAATGGCTTCCACCCAAAATGTTCTGCCTTGTATGCAGTATTGATAACAATTTCATTTGATTTATCTGACATTGTTTTTATTAAATAGGTTTGTAGGGTATCGTGCTGTGACCGCTGCGTTTCTTCTGATTTGTCTTTGGATTTAATGAGAGCATTTTCATATGGCGTGATATGTCTTTAGTTCTGTTCAGAGCTTTTATGTCTTTGGCTTTTGGGCGAAGTTTGATTTTACTCATGGGAATACCTACTTTTATGTTCATAAAAAAAGCCCAGAGCTGTTTTGGCTCAGAGCATAGAACTTTATCGTAAATAAAAACTTTAACCAAATAACAACCCGCAGTTGATTTGACGACAAATAATTGTTTATTGATTTTCACTCCTCCGTATTTTACAATATAGTTACAAGTACTTGTAAAAATTATTATAAGAATGGAGAAATTTCTATGACTATAAAAATAGGTGAAAAAATAAAAGAATTACGTAAAAAAGTTGATGTCAATCAGGAAAGATTTGCTGAATATTTAGGTGTTACAGCGCAAGCTGTTAGCAAATGGGAGGTTGAAGGCTGTTATCCCGATATAGAGCTTCTGCCGTCAATCGCGAATTTTTTTAATATAAGTATAGACGAACTAATGTGTTTTGACGTTATGAAAAATCAGGAAAAGATTGATATGATTATTAAACAGATTGGTACTGAGCGAAGCAGAAGTTGGTACGACGGCACAAAAATTGAAATGCTCAGAAACGCCATTCAGCAATTTCCGAATAATTACGATTTATTGTATTGTCTTGCGAGAACTTTATGTTTTACGAAAGAACCATATGTATTCATTAGTGAGGAAGAAAGGAAGAAAAACCTGCGGGAATCTATATCAATTTGCACACGCATTTTAGAAGACTGTACGGACGACCATCTGCGTTTTCGTTCGCTTCAAGTGCTTACGCAAGCTTATAAAGACATAGGTGAAAAAGAAAAAGCTGTTAAAACAGCGAACAGACTGCCGCTTGCACGTGATTCGCGTGATATGGTACTTCCAAATATACTTGAAGGAGAAGCGAAATCTAATCAGATTGTTAAAAATATATGGTTGCTATCGGATATGTTTGAATATGCAATTGAAAATCTTGCCAACTCAAAATATAAAGATAACCCAGAAAAGAGAGTAGAATTATTTAAAAAAATCGTTAGCATTGAAGAAATACTGCACGAAAATAATGATTATATTTATGAAGCCTTACGGTTACGAGCAGTTTATTATTGGCTTACAGAAGATTATATAAAATTAAAAGATTATAATAAAGCGCTTGACTGTGTAGAAAAGTTTGCGGAACATAGCATAAACTTTGACGCTCTGCCAGATGTATCTACGTATACATCAATTATTTTTCAAGATGAAACCTGCCCCAAAAATAAGGATCTTGATTTTACAGGAAACACGGCTTTACACGCAAAAGAAATCTTATTAGCAAGAGAAATTTTTGCACCGGTATGCGAACACGTAAGATTTAAAACTGTTATTTCCAAACTTGAAAAGCACATAAAATAAGCAGTTAAATTTCAATTAGTTCATTCATAATCACAATGCTTATATACTCGCCGACTTATATACTTGCCGGAGGAAATAATATTGATTCTTAATATTTCAAATCATGAATTCACAGTAATTGAGCGAGGTGTATTTTATTTCGCTCTGCCTAATTATCCTAATATCTCAGCATATGAGTTGGAAGATATTCTTGCTTTCATCAAGTACGAAAAAATGTACGGTCGCCAAACGGAGATTGTCTGCGAGAATGCTACAATATTAGCTGCTGTTAATAACGCTATTTCTCATCCTGCAACAGTCGAAAATGCTTTGTTACCAGACGACAGTTTAACGAAGTTTGTATATCATGCAACGAGCCTCGATGCTACAAAAAAGATTTTATCTGGAGGAAGACTGCTCTCTGCGACAAAAATTTCAGGCAAGAGTGGTACTGAGCTTGCATACGAAAAGCGTGACAGTCCTTGGAATGACCCGCCAGACTATTTTGAATATATCATGTTTGGCTGGGGCGACAGCCCTATTGGCGATTATGTTGTTATGTCAGAAAAGCCCGACAGTGATTTCACCCCCGGAGTTCGCTTTTATTTCAGATGGACAGACTTAATCCAACATCCCGGTCATGTGTTTGATGGTTATCATCCTGTAAAAGTAAAAGATGTAATTATTCTGTCGGATTATCTTTATGCTTGTATTGTGCCTGAACAATATAGAATTGAATTGGATAGTTATATTTTGCCAGAGCTTGCGTCAAAGGTGTATTATTTACCTCAAAATAAGCTTGGAATAATGGATTGGAATGATATGGTCTATCATTTTATAACCAAAAGATAATTTCTATAATTGAGGTCATGCTTATATACTCACCGGTGGCAAGTTCTCCGGCTTTCTTTGCCCTCGCATATTTCAGTGTTTAAAGAGAGGATTATAGTTTTTATTTCAGCTATACTCATGGTGAAAGGAGGAGATAGCAATGGATTGGTCAACGCGTATGAATCGTGCTCTTGATTATATTGAGGCTAACCTTGACGGTGAGATTGATTTTGCTCATATGGTATGATTTGTCTTTAGTTCTGTTTAGAGTTTTGACACCTTTGGTTTTTTGCAAAAAAATTTAACGCACGAAATAACCTCCTTTTTTATAAAAAAAAGCCCGGAGCTGATTTTAGCTCTGGGCATAGATTTTTACGGTGATTTATGTTGGAGGAGGGATTATAATAATCCATCCGATAGGTAAAAAGAAAACTCATAAAAAGAGATATGCTCCTAATGCGGAATGACGGACTTTTTTTATTTAAATGCAAAAATTTTACTGCTAAATAGGAGCATGTTATGATTCTTCGAGTTCTGCTTTTTTTCGGAAAATACCCGTTTGTTTTTTCATTTAAATCCTTGACAAAGATATGCTTTTATGATATTCTACCTTTTGCAGATTGAGGAGAGGTGTCCGAGCGGTTTAAGGAGCTGGTCTTGAAAACCAGTGATTCAGCGATGAACCGTGGGTTCGAATCCCACCCTCTCCGCCATTTTTTACAAAGAGCTCTCTGAGGTCTGCCAAGATATACGGGTGCGTTTTTTATGTGTTTAAAATTAAAAACGGTCCGATTATGCATCTCACCATTGTGCATACTATAATTTAATTTCCTACGGAGAAGTACTCAAGTGGTGAAGAGGCGCCCCTGCTAAGGGTGTAGGTCGGGTAACCGGCGCGAGAGTTCAAATCTCTCCTTCTCCGCCATTTTAAACAGTAGTTGGAATCTGAACTCCTTTTGGGTTGGAAACCAGCTACTGTTTCTCTTTTTGCCATTATTTCATGTGTGTTAAATGCACTGTTGTCGAGTAGGGGGCTTTTCGTAGTGAAAGCGTTTTGTTACTTATTCAAAAATATCATTAATCATAATGAATCATTTTAATTTATACTTATCGAGAACTTGCCTTGATATTTTCTTCGATTTAACATTAGTTTTTTTATTATTCAAAAACCTCGTCTATCTTTTCCCAGATGAGCGAGGTTTTTTAGTCTTCTTAGGCTACTTTGTTACAGCCCCTATTTTAAAGTAAAAAAATAAATATAGCTTTTACATATAACTATTGGTTGACTTTTAGCTGATACTAAAATACACGGTTATTTATTTCTGCTTTTGTTTATGCTACAATGTTATCAAATAGAAAATATTGAAGGAGATAATATTATGCAGAAGACAAGTAGAGGTGGCGATAAAGTATGAAAGAAATAATTGCAGCGAATATAATCAGATATCGAAAAGCTCAAAATATGACGCAAGAAGAACTTGCCAAGCATCTTGGAATAACATATCAGGCTGTGAGTAAATGGGAAAATGCACAATTCACCCTCCACCTTGCGTTATTACTCAATTATAATTACTAATTATAATATACTCTAACAGGAATGTTTTTTCAACAGTTAATTAAAAAATTTGATTTCAAAACAACGATGTCGTTATATTTCATTAAATTTTTGCCGGTTCCTGTTCCCGCCGATGACAACAAAAACAGCGATACAGAACTTTCTACATCCAAAGCAAATAACTCCTCCATGCACGATACCTTTTTTATAAAAAAACACCCAAACGGGTGATTTCTCCAACTTGCTGCTGTTTACGCTTCTAGTCCTTGCCGCCATATGTGGTTTGGGAACAATGCTTTGTAAAAAGAAGCAAAAAAAGTATAGTGCTTTTTTATAGGGATACAAAAAAGACACAAAGTATACCAAATAATATATTCAAAATAGAATGAAACAAAAAGCAGTTCCTGTTTTATAATATGGTTTATTAAATCTTTATCTCCTAATATACCCTTCTATATCTGCGTGCTGTAATTATAAAGAGGCATAAAGAAAGCCATATAAATGGAATGTAATGTATTAAGTTTGTGTTATCTCCCGTCTGAGGGTTGTCGCCTGTTTTCTTAATTTTGTTGGCAAGTACATAATAACTCGTATTATCTGTTTCAAAACTGATTTTACCTTCTTCTACACTTGACAATAAAAGTTCAACCTTGCCGTCCGATGTGACATTGCAAGCGATGGGAAATGTATAGCTATCCGGCAGGTTAATGGAAACTTCGATTTTGTTTCTTAATGGTATTTTTCTCCCGTCCTTTTCAAAATAGATTTCAAAAGGCAAAATATCGGTCCCGATTCCTTTAAGCACACCGGAAAACCAGTTATAAGCTTCAGTTTCCTCTGATGTGATTTCCCGCACTACGAGCCTTATTCCTGAAAACGGCTCATTTGTACCGATGACGGTAACTTTTGTACCATTCCTGGTCGTGATGTGCGAGGAATCACCGCTTATGTTGACCTTATAAATATTCGGATCATTGTCTTTATATATAGCACTCACACTTATTGTAAACGGTTGATCGACCTTTTCGGCTGTTTTTGTTTCCGACGCCGTCGCCGTTACAAAAAAATTAGCAAATAAAAGAACAACCACAAATGATACAAACATACGCTTCATAATTAATCACCCCTGCTTATAAATGCTCAGCTTGGTATTTATATCCACTGTTCCCATACTGGTATAAGTTCCCGGCTGGTAAGCAATTATCTTCAGTTTTATGTTTTTTTCTTTTTCGGGTACTTCATTCAACACAATTGTTTTCACATACTCGCCAGGACGGATAATTCCGGTTTGACCTATAACTTTTCCTGTTTTATCAATTATTCGAAGCAATAGCCAGACCGTGTTTGTTTCGGGAGATGTAAAATATACATCCACATTACTGTTTTTTGCTGATAACTTACCGCAGATAAATGTACTAAATCCACTTTCAATCTCAAGAGGAGAATATCCGAGATTCTCTGGCACTTCGGGCGTTCCGGTTATGGCTTCCTTATCAAATTCGGGAGGCGTAAAAGCCTCTATATTGTTAGTCATAATTATAATAAAGAGCATAACGGCAACGGACAAGCAGCACAACGCACATAATACACCAAGCGCTGTTTTATTTTTTTTATAAATATCTGTTTTCATGCGCTGTACCTATCCTTTTAGAATTGTTGTATAACAATTCTTTACCTTCATGTCCCCGTTTGCATCTGATTATAACTGTACTGCCAAAGGTTGAAGCAGATAGCTTCGCAATAGCAATATATCAGATTCCGGATATCATTTCTCAGGTAGTATAATCTCAGGTGAGGAGGTTACGGGAATATAAATCTACTGCCCGTAACCTGTAACCATAACCTGATTTCTTTAATCAGAAAGAAGCTCAACAGTAACAGAGCCGATTACAGCCGGATCATCCCCGGCATAGCTCAACTCTCCCGAAAGCGTCAGCAAAGAACTGTCTGTAGGCGCATTTTCCGGAGACACCCCTGCGGCTGTCGACAGAGAAATATTACTTTTACTGAAAGAACCGCTTATTCCGTCAAATCCTTCTTTGGGTGAATAAATCAGAGAAGCAAAAACCGACGTGTTGGAGTGGTTGGTAACAGTGATTTTATTGGCATTCTCATCACATGACCATGCCGCCGATGTTGCACCGTCGTACTCGTGAGTAACCGGGTTCCAGGTTCCGGTAAAAGCATCGGTGTAAGTAAACTCCATACTGCCCCAGACTACATCAACACTGTAAACAGTTGCTGTACTGCCGCCTGATACATATGTGCCTTTAACATCCGTGCTGGTGCTGCCATCCCTAATGTTGATCTCCGCGGCGAAAGCGGTTATACTCATACAAAGCGATAACATGAGGGCTAAAATAATAGAAATCATTTTTTTCATTATACTGTTTCCTTTCATAAATTAATTATATAATTTATCGTCATATGACTCATTGTCGGGAAAACGCTGCCTTCGTCAGTGTTTCCTAATGAATCATTTTACAAAACAACACCGATACAAATCAATCCGTTATCGTTAGGGTGATAGGGATTTGCATATTGACAATAGCTCTTTCGTTGGTATCTTTATCATATGCAAGTATGTAATATACTGCGTCGTAATTACCTTTTGGCAAAACAGTACCATCAGGCAGAGCACAAAGCCGGAGTTCGGATAACTTATATCCGGGTTTGAGCAGCCCTGATTCCGCTATTATCATCCGGCTTTTTTCACTGTCATAACCCTCCGCATCCTCTATTTTTGCTTTTTCCGCAGCTGTTCTGCCTGTTTTCCCAAGCTTTTCAATCACCACCTTGTCCGCAATTTGCAGCTGGATTACGATACTCTGATTGGATTTTGCCGGATTTTGAAACAGAATACTTGCGTTGCCATCACCTTTTGGAGCGACAACCTGCTTTGAATAGGTTAGTGAAACTGCGCCACCACCTTCCGGGTTTTCGAGAACAGACTGGGTTGCGTCATCATTACCTAAAAGTACAGCATTCTGATCTTCCGAAACCGGAGGGTATTTTTCATTGTTATCCTCCTGTTTAGCTTTATTGATAAGTAAAACGACGGTAACCGTCATAGAAGCTATGGTGATGAGGCAAAGAGCTATAAAAAGAATAATAACTTTCTTATTCTTCAATTCCGGCTCCTTTCTAATCGGTAATGGTTACTGTTATCGAACCGATTTTTGCCAAATCGCATTCGGGTGGTTTACCCGAAAGGATTAGGTATGCGTTGCAGCTTTGAGGAGTGATATCTCCTTTCGAAAGGCTCTCTGAAACGATAGGATTTGTTCCGTTGGTAAAACTACCGTTAACTTCTTCATATCCGGTTTCCTGCTCAAATGTATAGGATACTGTGACCGGCACATTTGATGTGCTTGTAACTGATATTTTATTGGCGTTCTCATCCACCGTCCAACCTGTACCCTCATATTCGTGGGTCTCCGGGTTCCATGTTCCGTCCGAATAGGTAAATTCCATGCTGCCCCAGGTAACATCGACAGAAACAACAGTACTGATTTCCCACTTTGCATAAAGCGTTATATCCGAGGTCACTTTGTCAACAGTAAAATCCCACTTATTTGACAGGTCTGACTCTTTGTACCAACCCTCAAGGGTAAATCCGGTTTTAGTAGGAGTGGTTGGTGCTGCGATAATCGTATTGTAAGGTATTTCTGTTTTGCTTTGTACAACACTTCCCCCATTACTTTCAAATGTCACAGTATAATTTATTATATAACCCAATTTCCTTGTCACTGTGATAAATTTAGTGTTAGCAGAATGGGCATATGCTCTTTTTGTAGTGGTTACATTAGTACCACATTTATCAAAAGCCATATTTGCTATAGTTTGGTTTCCGTTATGGTTGTTTATGATGGTGGCTAAAGAAGTACAGTTTTGAAAGGCCGCATAATTTATATTTGTCACTCCGGCAGGAATTGTGATGGAAGGTAGCGCACTGCAGTTATTAAAAGCATTGGAATCTATTACAGTTACCGATTCGGGTATATTAATGGAGGTTAAGTACGTGCAATTACCAAAGACCCATTGCCCAATGCTTGTTATTTCAGATCCGCTTGTAAATGATACGGTAGCCAATGAATTACAGTAAGAAAACGTGGCGGAGCCTAAATTCTTAACCATGGAGGGAATTGTGATGGAGTTCAATCCGGAATAGTAAAACGAATTGCCAGCAAAGCTGTTTACCGAATCCGGAATCGTGATTCCCTGTAAAGCCGAGCACCTACTAAACGAATGTGTTCCAATGTTCAGAAGCGTTGAGTGACTGTCAAATGTGACGGAACTCAGCTTGCTGCAAGATTGAAACGCGTAATCATTAATATTCCTGACTGTATTTGAGATTGTGACCGATTCCAAGTTTTCGCACTGATAAAACATATAGTTACCAATATTCAACACCCCGGAAGTGATTACTACGGATATTATTTGGCTGCGTACTTTTTGCATTGGATGACCATAATATAAAAAGTCACCCATTACTCCGTTACCTTCAACTACAAAAGACCCGTCTGAATACAAGGTTCCGGTTACAGCAGTTTCAGAACCTGTAGGTCCTAGGTTGTACGTGCCTTCAATTGAAGCACCGGCAAAAACAGTTTTCACACTGACAAATAACAGCAGCAGCATAAACGCTATAAATATAGAAATGACTTTTTTTCGTTTCATCCTTATCATTTTTACACCTCCGTGTTTCCATCATCAATGTATGTTACAATTATGTTTCTCTCTTGCCATATCCCAGTCTGCTGCATTCAAAAATTGTCACTGTTTTGAGATTCACTCCTTGCGGGAGATATACCGATATATAACAATAAGGGCAGATTTTTTCATATAAAGCGAATGAGCCTTCTTTTTTTCGGCCGCACTTCCCTATACTTGGGAAATCTTCCTCACACACGCCGCAATCCTTATATTGTTTTTTTTCTATCATATCAGTAATTATTGCAAATCACCCCGCTTATGTGATCAATCCGTATATCGTTTGATAGTTCAATTATAAATATCGGCAATTAACAAAACCGTGAACAAAACTGTGTTTTTTTATTTTTTATTTAAAATTGACAAAAATAGTAGAGAGTTTGTTTATTTTATGTTATAATGTGTTAAATATTTTGATTACATATTTTCGGCGGGGTGTATAATTGTGTTAAACATACCAAGCGCGAGGCTGACGATTCCGAAAGTGACTGCAGGCGAAATTGTAAGAGAAAAATTAATAGATGCTGTTTTAAACAGTCCCGAAAAGATTGTGTATATCCATGCCGGTGCAGGTTATGGAAAGACCACCCTTATGTCGCAGGTCGCAAACAGCATAAAAAATGTGGTATGGCTCTCTCTGGACAGTGAAAACGATGTTTTTACCTTTATTAACACTATCTGCATGGCAATAAAGAAAGTTTTTCCGGAATTTGATTTCTCCGATTCTGAATACCTTCCTTTTTATGAACAGAAAAATTTTATATCAATTCTTGCCGGTGCACTGATCGGAAGCATTGAGAATATTTCCGAAGATTTTTTTGCTGTCATGGACGATCTGCATACCATAGAAGAAGATGAGATTAAAAAGCTTGTCGCCTGCCTCATTAAGTATCCCCCTAATAATGCAAAGTTTTGTTTCGGCAGCAGGGAGGCTCCCTGGCCGGACTTATTATCATTCAAAGTGAAAGGTAATATCACAGAGCTTACTCAAAAGGATCTCGCGTTTACAAGAGAAGAAATCACTGATATATTAAGTTATGACGACCCCGTTATTTACGAATCCACCGAGGGGTGGCCTTTAGCAATACGTTCTTTCCGGGTGTTGCTGGAAAACGGTATACCCATTGGCGACATTGCCTCATACGGCAAAGAAACTCTGTATGACTACCTCTTTAATGAATATATCAGAAATTTAAATTCCGATATGGTGGATTTTCTTAAAAAATCAGCCTGCTTTGACGTGATGGACACACCAATGCTGGATGACGTACTTAACAAAAAAAATACAAAGCTCATGCTTGAAAGCCTTGTGTCCAGAAATATATTCACCATAAAAATCAGCGGTGGGTACTATAGATACCACGCTCTTTTCAGAAGCAGTCTGTTGGAAAAAGCAGACAAGGAGCAGATGTCTTCGCTAAAGCGGAAAACAGCGTGGTACTATTTTAATAATAAGCAATTCTCAAGTGCTGCCCAGTATGCTATCGCTTCTAAAGATGATAAATTACTGCAGAATATCATTCTCATATGTTACAGGGACTATATAAAATCCGGTAAATATAATGAGCTTAGGATTTGGTTCAAATCACTTAACGATCAAGCGGTAGATATAAGTCCGAGGACACTTGTGGCAAAAAGTGCTTACCTGTCTGTTGTCGGTAACTTTGTACAAGCCAAAACATGCCTTGAAGCAACGTTACCCTTAATTGACAGGAATGATAAGGACCTTTATTTTGAGGCTATGATACATAAAGCAAGGATTCTCCGTAATTTCGTTTCATTTGAGGAATCGAACATACTGCTTGACGAGTTGATTGCAAAGCTTGAAAACCCGACTGATGAAATATCCTATTCAGTAATTATCGAAAAATTGTATAACTTATGCTGGAACTCGCAGATAAGCGAAGCATTAGCTCTGGCAAGGCAGATGATAGAGCTCTGTGCCAATTCCGGCAATATTAAGATTATGCGCTGGTTTGAAAGATACCTTTGCACAATATACTTTTTTGCAGGCAATATGAGAGAATCGGTCTATTATTATGAGAAATCCCTTGAGCTTCCCGAAGATGAACTGAAATACCTGGATATGCACAGTACCGGTATCTATGTAGCCAAGGCTTATCAGATGCTGGGAGAAAGAAGCCGTTCCCTTGTTGTGCTTTCTGATGAAATACAACGAATCAGAAGTACAGGTAACTATGAAGAAATGTGGGCAAGCTACCTGTTGGCAGCTGAAATTCATTATCAGAATACGTTCATTGACAAAATGAATGGTGAAAACGCAACCTATGAAACCGCTATGAAGTATTTTACGCTGGCAGACGAATATGCGCCGCTTTACCGCAAGACCAATTTTCAGATGCATTGGGCAAAAATGCAGCGTCTTACCTATAGTCTCATATTCACGGATGACCCTAAGGAAGAGATTGTTCGGGAAATATTTGAAAATCTTAACATCTCAGGAGCTTATTTAAAAAGCCTTTTGCTTGCAAGATTGATGGGATATTATTCCGCCATATCCGATTATAAGAACTCCGTAAAATGTGCGAGCATGTGTATAGAGACGGGAGAAAGCTCCGGTATGCTCCTTCATGCATCTCTGGCATACGGAATCCTTGTAAGAGCAGCAATCGAGGTAAAGGATATTGAGAAGGCGACAATCCTTACAGGGCATTATCTCAGACTTTGCTCCGATAATGGGATCTATGAATATTTTAAGTTGCGAAGTGCTTACTACCCAATCCTTGAGTTTGCGTATAAACACGGCATCGAACCTGAAATTACAGAAAAGATTATGATATTTGCCGGATACCGGCCTAAGAAAGCATATATTGAAACATTGGGTGCTTTTACAGTATATCAAGACAGAGGCAGGCAAAATCTTATAAAATTCAGGTCGAAAAAGGAACGCGAGCTTTTAGCTTTTCTGCTTTATGCAGGTGACACAGGAGCAACAAAAGAACAAATATACAACGCAATTTGGTGGGATTCTGATTCCAATAATATAAAGAATCTGATCGCGGTAAATCTGAGGCACATAAAAAACGACCTTAAATGCGCCGGTATAGTTCAATCGATCGTAAACCGCGAAAACCGCTATTTTATCTGCCGCGATGAAATAGAATGCGATTTTGACCTTTTTGAAAAGGTATATAAGGAATTTGAGCTTCACAATACCAAAGAACATGCTAAAGAGCTGCTGTCCCTGTATAAAGGCGAATACTTGTCAGATTTTGAAGCACATTGGGCTGTTGCTAAAAGAATCAGATATCGTGAAATATATGAAGAGGCCGACAAGTATTGTCTGAATCATTCGGTTTATTTGAGTAAATAGTATTTCCTCAACACTCATAAAGAATTTCACACTTCTATGTATGCGCAGCTTTGTCGCCGCGTAAACAGCTTTCAAATATCAAGACATTTGTGCTTCAATAGAAATGTAAACTCTGCCTTTTTTATGTGCGTTCGTATTTGTAATAATAAGCAGTCCGGCTTCTTACAACGATACGGGTTTTCAAAACAAGGTTCTATTCATTGGATGGTATTAATTTTACAGGAACTATGAGGAAATGACCAGATACTATTATTTTACCAGCGAAATGGTTTTGTATAAAATCAAGTCATGATAATGATTGATCCGGGTCAGAGAAAATATTTATCTGCATTTGAAACAAAACTCAAGCAAAAATGCACTATTATAATGTGATGCGAATAAGTTTTGTTGGAGGTTTATATGAAAAAGATTATAGGACTGCTTTTAATTCTCATTCTTTCGGTTTTGTTTTTAAATGCATGTAATAAAAATACCGATGAAGTATCGAATAAAACGGATACATCATCGATTTGTGATTCTGATGCGGATACCTCTTTCATGAAACCGAATACTTCGGAAAACGAGCACCAGGAGCTTTTTGACGCGATTGCGAATGCGGAAACCGTATATGAATGGTTTTACGGGCTCACCGGTCAACCACTAAAAAAAGATGGTGAGATTATTGAAATCGGCAGCAACCAATATTATGAAGTAGATCTCGATGGTGTTCTTAACCGAGACGAGCTTTTTAGTTACCTATGTACATATTTTTCGGAAAATATAGCGACCGAGCTTATAAACATAAAAGCAGAAGACGATTATTTATTCAAAGATATAAACGGTAAACTTTTTTGCTTTGGTGGTTATGTTTGTGTGAAACCACTTTCGGTAAATAACTCAAGCATCGTAATCAAAGAGAGATCCGATAAAAAAATCATTTTTAGGCTTACAATAACGGCAACAAACGATTATGATAATAAAAGCTATACTGCAGAACATGATTATGTTTATGAAAAGCTAAATGATGGAAAATGGGTGTTTGCGGATTTTACGCTGCCTTATCATTTAATATCGGACATAAGCGAATGATAACCTTTATTCGTTTGTAATATAATTTTACAAATCATAAGGGCTGATACGGTTGATTATTAACTGTCATCAGCCCTTTTCATAAGGTTTTTATGCTTTTTACGTTTCTACTCTGTTTGATTGCAGTTTCTTACATCAGCTTTTTGCATTTCTTGTCGGGATTGTAATACTGTTTTATAAAACGCTCTAACGATTTGTAAATTATTGCGGTAATAACTGAGTTGCCGCCAAGTTTTATAAGGTTAAAAGGTATTATCACCGGCAGAAGCATCTCTTTCACAGCAGAAACCGAAACTCCCATAAAATACGGAGTGATTAAAAGATTTGCTCCTGCCATGACTGTTGTGGAGGTAACAGTCGAAAAGAAAACAGCGGCTATAATTTTTACCGTTCCTTGCGCTTTTAGATTTCTATGCACCAACGTAAATGTAAGCACTAAAGTACCTGATGCGATCATATGCATTAAGAATCCGTATAACCCGCTCTGTGCGCTTACAGTAAGTGCCTGTACCGCTGAAACTACAAGCGTAATCGCAAGCCCCCATATTGGGCCGAGTGTCATTCCTCCGATTAAAATCGGCACATCAGCCGGATCATATTCCAAAAAGGGTGCCGCCGCAAAAACCGAAGTATGTAAAAGAACCACCATTGCCAATGAAAGTCCCGATAATACTGCGCTTGTTGTGATTGCTCTGATTTTGTCTTTGTTTAACATTGATATATCACTCCTAAAAAATAATAGTATGAATAAACAATGCAAACGGGTTTTGATCTGAAAAACAGGTGTCGATAACAAAAAATCCCCGTTATGAAAAAACGGGGATTTCTATTGCTTGTTATTTTGCCTCTCTCATCCGGACTTTACGAAATGCTAACGTTCTTCATAGATAAATACTATGATTTATCTAATGAGATGTCAAACGATAGCTTTTCGGAATAAACACACGGTTTTTTCTTACGAACTATATTGTGATAGCTCTTGAGAAAATAAACTAAGTGTTTTTCATATGAACGCAGCGCGTTCATCACCGTCGGTACAGGAATTTCACCTGATCGTGGTCATAACGACCTCGCAGACTTTTACTGCCGGTAGGGAATTTCACCCACCCCCGAAGCATATTCGATTGTTTAATAATTTTTAACGAGCTACTTAATCTCGATTACAACGCCTGAGCCGACGGTTCTGCCGCCCTCGCGGATAGCAAAACGAAGTCCCTTTTCGATAGCGATAGGTGTGATAAGCTCAACCTTCATATCAACGTTGTCACCGGGACGGCACATATCAACGCCATCAGGAAGGGTGATAACGCCGGTAACGTCTGTTGTTCTAAAATAGAACTGAGGACGATAGTTCGAAAAGAAGGGCTTATGACGTCCTCCCTCTTTTTCGGTAAGAACATATACCTGGCCGACAAAGTTCTTGTAAGGCTTAATCGAGCCGGGCTTAGCGAGAACCTGACCTCTTTCGATATCGTTCTTCTGAATACCGCGGAGCAGCAAGCCTACATTGTCGCCTGCCTCTGCGAAATCGAGGAGTTTACGGAACATCTCAATACCGGTGACAACTGTCTTTCTTGCTTCGTCTGTAAGACCGACAATCTCAACCTCGTCGGACATCTTGATAACGCCTCTCTCAACTCTGCCCGTAGCAACTGTTCCGCGTCCCGTGATTGAGAAAACGTCCTCAACAGGGCAAAGGAAGGGCAGCGTATCATTTCTTGCGGGTGTAGGAATGAACTCGTCAACAGCCTTCATAAGCTCATTGATAGAGTCATAAACAGGATCGGTTGTGTCCTTATTCTCGGAAATGAGTGCATCTCTTGCAGAACCCCTGATAACCGGTGTGTCGTCACCCGGGAAGTTATACTCGGAGAGCAGGTCTCTTATCTCCATTTCCACAAGATCAAGAAGCTCCGGATCGTCTACAAGGTCGCATTTGTTCATGTAAACAACAATAGCGGGAACGCCGACCTGACGTGCGAGAAGGATATGCTCACGTGTCTGCTGCATAGGACCATCGGTAGCTGCAACAACGAGTATAGCACCGTCCATCTGAGCTGCACCGGTAATCATATTTTTAACATAGTCAGCATGGCCCGGGCAGTCAACGTGTGCATAGTGACGGTTTTCTGTCTGATACTCAACGTGGCGGGTATTTATTGTTATACCTCTCGCTTTCTCCTCGGGAGCTTTATCAATCTGGTCGTATGCCAGAAATTCAACAGACTTATCTGCGAGTGCGAGTGTTTTTGTTATAGCCGCGGTTAATGTTGTTTTGCCGTGGTCGACATGTCCGATAGTGCCAATGTTAACGTGTGGCTTGTTTCTTTCAAACTTAGCCTTTGCCATTATATTTCCTCCTAATTTTTGTTATAAAATGATATAAATTCATTATACTGTTTTTTTATTTTCTGTCAAGGCTTTTTTAAAATTATTGCCTTAAACTTGGTTTTAACGGGTTTTTGTGTTGGTAATTGTCTCTTGTAAAGACTTGGGTACAAGCGCATAGTGGCTGGGCTCCATTGTATAGTTTCCTCTACCCTGTGTTTTTGATCTCAGGTCGGTCGAATAACCGAACATACAAGACAGTGGGACGTTTGCTAATATCTGTTGTCCCCCGCCGATCGGGGTCATTTCCTTAATGGCTCCCCTACGTGAGGTAAGATCACCGATAACGTCTCCCATATAATCATCCGGTACGGTGACGACAACCCTCATAATAGGCTCGGTAAGGATCGGATCAGCCTTGCGCATAGCATTCTTAAACGCCATAGAAGCGGCGATTTTGAACGCCATCTCGGATGAATCGACCTCATGGAACGAACCGTCATAAAGCGTTACTATTACATCGACGACGTTATAGCCAGCCACGACACCCGAGAGCATCGCTCCCCGAATACCCTCATCAATTGCGGGTATATATTCCTTGGGAATCGCTCCGCCCACGATCTTGTTGTTAAAGACATAACCCTTGCCCGGTTCGTTGGGCTCGATTTTGATTTTAACATGACCGTATTGACCTTTACCTCCCGACTGACGAACATACTTGTTGTCCTCTTCTGCCGGTCTTGAAATAGTTTCACGGTAAGAAACGTGCGGCTTTCCTACATTAGCTTCAACCCTGAACTCACGTAAGAGTCTGTCGACAATGATTTCCAAGTGAAGCTCACCCATTCCGGCGATGATGGTCTGCCCGGTCTCCTCATCAGTATAAGCCTTAAAAGTCGGATCCTCCTCGGCAAGCTTTGAAAGGGCTATGCCCATCTTTTCCTGTCCTACCTTGGTCTTTGGTTCAATGGCTACTCTGATAACCGGCTCGGGAAATACCATGGATTCCAGTATTATCGGGTTCTTCTCGTCACAGAGCGTATCTCCCGTTGTTGAGTTTTTGATACCCACAACAGCACCTATATCTCCTGTGGCAAGCTCATCTACATCCTCGCGATGATTTGCATGCATGAGCAGTATACGCCCGAATCTCTCGCGAGTTCCCTTTACTGTATTATATACAGCCGATCCTGTTGATATTTTGCCCGAATAGACTCTTACAAAGCATAATCTGCCTACAAACGGGTCAGTCATAATCTTAAAAGCAAGCGCCGAAAACGGTGCATCGTCACTTGCAATTCGCTCGTCATCCTCGTCATTATTGGGATTTGTTCCCTTGATTGCAGGAACATCAAGCGGTGAAGGCATATAATCAACTATTGCATCAAGCAATTTCTGAACACCTTTATTCCTGTACGAAGTACCGCAGACTACCGGAACCATCTTGTTTTCTATCGTTGATATTCGTATCGTACTCTTGATCTCCTCCTCGGTGAACTCATCACCTTCAAGGAATTTTTCAAGAAGCGAATCGTCAACTTCGGCAAGATGCTCGCACAGATCCTGACGGTATTGTGCCGCTTTTTCTTTCATATCATCGGGAATCTCAATCTCCTGGATATCGTTCCCTATATCATCAAGGTAGATATATGCCTTCATTTTTACAAGGTCTATGATACCCTTGAAATCGGACTCGGCGCCTATCGGTAACTGAATCGGAACGGCGTTTGCCTTCAATCGTTCACGTATCATATCCACAACGTGATAAAAGTTCGCACCGGTTATATCCATTTTATTGATATAGCACATACGAGGGACCTTATACTTATTCGCCTGTCTCCAGACGGTTTCGGATTGCGGCTCAACACCGCCCTTTGCGCATAAAACCGTGACAGATCCGTCGAGCACTCTTAAAGAACGCTCAACTTCAACCGTAAAATCCACATGTCCGGGAGTGTCAATGATATTAATGTGATGCTCTTTCCAAAAACAGGTTGTAGCTGCAGAGGTTATTGTTATACCCCTCTCCTGCTCCTGCTCCATCCAGTCCATCGTGGCTGCACCCTCGTGAACCTCACCCATTTTATGCGTTTTTCCCGTATAGTATAATATTCTTTCTGTTGTGGTGGTCTTGCCCGCATCAATATGAGCCATAATACCGATATTACGGTAACGCTCAAGCGGAAATTTTCTTGGCATACTAAAATCCATTTCTCGAACGACTTAGAATATTCTTGAGTCCAAGAACCTTTCGTCGTTGAAAAATCGGTTCTTGGGAGAATATAAATTTCTTATATCCATTCTCATCCGGGCTGCCTTCAATCAACCCTTATTTTTAATAAAAATTACCATCTGTAATGTGCAAAAGCCTTGTTTGCCTCTGCCATTCTGTGCGTGTCATCTTTTTTCTTGACCGCACCGCCGGCGTTGTTTACGGCATCAAGTATCTCTGCAGCAAGACGTTCGGACATTCTCTTGTCGGATCTTGCTCTTGCGTAAGTTATCAACCAACGCAAGCCGAGAGTCTGTCTTCTCTCAGGGCGAACTTCCATGGGAACTTGATAGTTAGAGCCGCCCCTGCGGACCGCTTTTACCTCAAGGTTAGGCATAATGTTTTCAATTGCCTTACGGAATTGCTCGAGCGGATCCTGTCCGGATTTCTTTTCTACGATTGAAAAAGCATCGTAAACGATTCTCTGGGCAACACCCCTTTTGCCGTCATACATGATGTTGTTTATAAGCTTTGTAACCAATGTCGAATTATAAAGCGGATCCGGCAATACATCTCTCTTAAAACCATGCTCTCTTCTTGGCACTGTACTTCCCTCCTTCATAAAGATAGCGTATCGTCGAACATATCCGCGATAAGCGGAAAATATCATCGGCGATTTATACGCTTCAATGAGCTCACAGGTACTCGAAAATAATTTTCCGTTAGTGCTAATGGCGGGAACACTTAAATAATGTATAGTATATTATAAGCGTTAAACGCAAAAATTCTCATTTTTTATTATATGCTTACCATTGAACAATAAACATATATTACATTAAGCACGAACTATATATTTCTGTCCCTTTTCTTGCCTTTAAATCAATTATTTTACCTTGGGCTTCTTTGCACCGTATTTGGAGCGTCCCTTGTTTCTCTTCGCAACACCCTGAGTGTCAAGCGTGCCGCGTATGATGTGATAACGAACACCGGGAAGGTCCTTTACCCTGCCGCCTCTGATAAGAACGACCGAGTGCTCCTGCAGATTGTGTCCTATTCCGGGTATATACGAGGTTACCTCTATACCGTTTGTAAGTCTGACTCTGGCTATTTTTCTCTGCGCAGAATTAGGCTTCCTTGGGGTTTTTATAGCAACCTTTGTACAAACTCCTCTTTTTTGCGGAGCAGCTGTCTCAATTGTGACCTTTTTGATCGTGTTGACGATCTTATGCAAGTCGTGAGCTTTTGACTTATAAACACTTTTCTGCCTTCCGTGCTTTACCAACTGATTGAATGTAGGCATTATTTTCCTCCTTTCCGAAAAATTTCGCAACGATAAGATTATACTCTAACGCCTTTATTTTGTCAATAGTTTAAGAATTATCAAAAACCACCGAAAAATGTGCGTTTCGTTGTAAAAATAGCACAGTCACCGGGTGCATTTAGCATATTACACGCTCTGAAAAGTCCCTGCGAACTGTTTTAACCAATACATATATCAAAATTCGGTAATTATCGCTGTCGGCACCTCCACGCCCGCCTTTTCAGCAAGCTGAAGGCTTGTAAAACGGGTGTCAATCTCTATGTTGCCGACTTTTTTTATCTCGTTCTTTACTCTGGATGCGAACATAATGTCCGCATCCTTTGCAAGAATTACCCTTTTTGCTTTTCCCGAGCGAATGAGTTTAAGTGATTGATTTACTCCTATCACCCAACTTCGCCCGTCGGGGCTATCTGACATATTAAGATTTCCTTTCAAATTGTTCGCTGTCGATTATGAGCCTTGTTTGATGTAAACAACAGCTGTTCTATATAATCTGCTCTTGTATTTCATCGCCGTAAACCCGCTCATAATCTTCTCCGGTATCCACAACGGTGTCTCTATAGATGCTCATTCCGGTACCTGCGGGTATAAGCTTACCTATGATGACATTCTCTTTAAGACCGAGCAGCGGGTCCTTTTTACCCTTTATAGCCGCTTCGGTAAGAACCTTGGTCGTTTCCTGGAAGGATGCCGCAGACAGGAAAGATTCGGTCGAAAGCGAAGCCTTTGTAATACCGAGCAGCATCGGGGTACCCTCTGCCTCCATTTTCGGTGTTTCTGCGGGATGATTCTCGTTATATTTCTGTATATTCTCGTTCTCGGCTAAGAACTCCGAAACATCGACCGCCGAACCTACCAACAAACCGGTATCTCCCGTCGAATCAATCTTTATCTTTCTTGTCATCTGACGAGCGATTACCTCTATATGCTTATCCGAGATTTCGACCGCTTGTAAACGGTAAACGCGCTGTATCTCCTTGATGATGTATTCATATACCTCGTCAAGCCCGCTGATTCTGAGTATGTCTGCCGGGCTCTCGGTTCCGTCGGTGAGCTTCTGGCACTTCTCTACATGAGCGCCGTCCTCCACGATAACCTTTGTCAGTATCGGTACGGATGTGCTTCTTTCCTCACCAGTATCGTCATCGGTGACAATGATCTGCTTGAGTTTCTTTGCTTCCTCTATGCGAACAGTTCCGTTGAAATCCGAGAGCACAGCGGTTCTCTTGGGCTTTCTCGCCTCGAAAATCTCCTCGACACGCGGAAGACCCTGCGTGATATCACCGCCGGCGACACCGCCGCTATGGAAGGTTCTCATCGTAAGCTGCGTACCGGGCTCGCCGATAGACTGAGCAGCAATAATACCTACTGATTCACCTATGCTGACAGGAAGTCCCGTTGCAAGATCGGCTCCGTAACAATGGACACAGGCACCGTGCTTTGCTTTACAGTTTATTACAGAACGTATATGCACTTTCTCTATACCGGATTTACAGATTTCCTTAACCTGCTCTTCGGTAATCATAGTGTCGTGTGGAACAATAATTTCGCCGGTATTGGGATTTACAAGGTCACCGATAACATATCTGCCGAAAAGTCTGTCCTCGAACGGTTCTATGACTTCCTCTTTACCGCCGGAAAGTTTATCGACAATTTTGTGTATCCACAGACCTCTTTTATCTCCGCAGTTGAACTCGCGGATAATGACATCCTGCGAAACATCGACCAAACGACGGGTAAGATAACCCGAGTCGGCGGTTCTTAAAGCGGTGTCGGCAAGACCTTTTCTCGCTCCTCTGGCAGCTGTGAAATACTCCAGTATCGCCATGCCCTCGCGGAAGTTTGCTTTGATCGGGATCTCTATGGTTTTACCGGTTGCTGATGCCATAAGTCCTCGCATTCCTGCCAACTGTCTTATCTGTTTTATTGATCCGCGGGCGCCGGATACAGCCATCATGTTGATCGGGTTGTATTTGTCAAGGTTATCCTGAAGAGCGGTAGCAACATCCTTAGTACATTTATCCCATATGGATACTACTCTTAATGAACGCTCATAATCTGATAAAAGTCCTTTTTTGTAGTAATCAGTAATAATGTCAACATTCTTATCCGCTTCTTCAAGCAGTGTTTTCTTCTCGGGAGGGATGGTCATATCATAAACCGATATTGTAAGACCGCTTATGGTGGAATACTTGAAGCCCTGCGCCTTCATTTTATCAAGAACTTCGCAGGTGACAGTATTGCCATGATATTTTATGCATCGGTCTACAATTACGCCAAGCTCCTCTTTTTTTGCAACGAAATCTATTTCAAGCTTGAAATCGTTCTCGGGGTTTTTTCTGTCGACAAAGCCGAGATCCTGTGGAATAGGATCGTTAAAAATAAGTCTTCCAAGGGTTGTGGTGGTGATTCCCTCGCGCATTTCACCGCGGATCTCTTTCTGGATTTTTACGTTTATCCGTGCGTGCAGCGAAATGATTCCGTTTTCGTAAGCCATAACAGCCTCATCATAATTACGGAAAAACTTACCCTCTCCCTTCTCACCCTCTTTTTCAAGCGTGAGGTAATATGAACCGAGAACCATATCCTGAGAGGGAACGGTTACGGCGCGGCCGTTGACAGGCTTTAAGAGGTTGTTCGCAGAAAGCATCAGAAACCTCGCTTCCGCCTGTGCCTCTGCAGAAAGCGGTATATGAACGGGCATCTGGTCGCCGTCAAAGTCCGCATTAAAAGCGGTACAAACCAAAGGATGCAGTTTAATCGCCCTGCCCTCGACGAGGACCGGCTCAAATGCCTGTATGGAAAGGCGGTGCAGCGTCGGCGCGCGGTTAAGCAGTACAGGATGCTCCTTGATTACCGAATCAAGCGCGTCCCATACCTCGGCATTAGCCCTCTCCACACGCTTCTTTGCGTCCTTTATATTGGTAGACTTTCCGGTTGCGACAAGGGTTTTCATCACAAACGGCTTGAACAGCTCAAGTGCCATTTCCTTAGGAAGACCGCACTGATAAATCTTGAGATCAGGTCCGACAACGATAACCGAGCGACCGGAGTAATCCACACGCTTACCCAAAAGGTTCTGCCTGAAGCGTCCCTGCTTGCCCCTGAGCATCTCCGAGAGAGACTTTAAAGGACGATTGTTGGGACCCGTGACCGGTCTGCCTCTTCTGCCGTTATCGATAAGAGCGTCGACAGCCTCCTGAAGCATACGCTTCTCGTTGCGGATAATTATATCGGGAGCCTCAAGCTCCATAAGTCTTTTCAGCCTGTTGTTGCGGTTTATTACCCTGCGGTAAAGGTCGTTAAGGTCGCTGGTGGCGAATCTGCCGCCGTCAAGCTGCACCATCGGTCTTATTTCGGGAGGAATTATCGGCAGAGCATCAAGAATCATCCATTCCGGACGGTTGCCCGATACTCTGAATGCCTCTACAACCTCAAGACGCTTTATGGCACGGATTTTGCGCTGTCCCTGTGCGGTAAGCAGCTCTTTTTTAAGCTCCTCCGCTTCCCTCTCAAGGTCGATCTCGGAGAGCAGTTCCTTTATAGCCTCCGCACCCATACCGGCTTTGAAGTCATTCTCATATTTCTCATAATAATCTCTATATTGCTGCTCGGTCAGGAGCTGATACTTTGACAGTTGTGTGTCCTCACCCGGATCTATAACTATATATTGTGCAAAGTATAGAACCTTCTCCAACAGCTTGGGAGACAGGTTAAGTAGCAACCCCATTCTTGACGGAATCGCTCTGAAATACCATATATGCGAAACGGGGGCGGCAAGCTCAACATGACCCATACGCTCGCGCCTTACCTTGTTTGTTGTAATCTCAACGCCGCATTTTTCACAGATTTTTCCCTTGTAGCGAACACCGCGTTTATATTTGCCGCAATGGCATTCCCAATCTTTTGTAGGGCCAAAAATCTTTTCACAGAACAAACCATCGCGTTCCGGCTTGAGGGTTCGATAATTGATCGTCTCCGGTTTCTTAACCTCGCCATATGACCATTTGCGTATCATTTCCGGAGATGCCAAACCGATTTGTATAGATTCAAATTCAATATTGTTATTATCCATCATTGATTATTATCTCCCTTCGCTATTCGTCATCGACAGAGTCGTCGTCGGAACGATCGCTATATTCGTAAGTCTCGTCTTCGAAGTTATCTTCATCCTCGTCAACGTCTTTGCTTAATACTCCCTCTTCATCGTCGTGCATCATTTGATCGGGATTCTCAATAATACTCTCGCCAAGCTCACTGTCCGAAAACTTCCTCTCGTCCTCGCCTTCCTCGTCGGAGTAATCCTTCATCGTTATTTCGCTGTCAAATTTATCCCTAACACGGACATCCAAACCGAGTGACTGCAACTCCTTTACAAGAACCTTGAACGAAGCGGGAACACCCGGTGTGGGAATATTATTGCCCTTTACAATCGCCTCATAAGTCTTTACGCGTCCCTTGATATCATCCGACTTGACAGTTAGTATCTCCTGAAGAGTATATGCAGCACCGTAAGCGTAAAGCGCCCATACCTCCATCTCTCCGAAACGCTGACCGCCGAACTGCGCTTTGCCGCCGAGAGGCTGCTGCGTGACTAAGGAATAAGGACCTGTCGAGCGTGCGTGTATCTTATCATCAACAAGATGATGAAGCTTTAAGAAATACATATATCCGACCGCTACGGGGTTGTCGAAAGCGATTCCGGTTCTGCCGTCATAAAGTATGGTTTTTCCGTCTGACGGAAGATCCGCTTTTATTAAGCATTCCTGAATATCCATTTCGCTCGCACCGTCAAACACAGGTGTCATAACCTTCCAGCCCAGCTTTTTCGCTGCCAGACCGAGATGCACCTCAAGAACCTGACCTATATTCATACGCGAGGGAACGCCCAACGGGTTCAAAACTATATCAAGCGGTGTTCCGTCCGGAAGAAAAGGCATGTCCTCGGAGGGAAGTATGCGTGAAATAACGCCCTTGTTTCCGTGACGTCCCGCCATTTTGTCGCCTACTGATATTTTGCGCTTCTGTGCTACATAAACGCGGACAACCTTGATAACTCCCGGCTGGAGAACATCACAATCATCGCGTGAGAACACTTTTACGTCAACAACAATACCTGCCTCCCCATGGGGCAGTTTAAGCGAGGTATCCCTGACTTCTCTTGCCTTTTCACCGAATATAGCTCTTAAAAGCCTCTCCTCGGCGGTAAGCTCGGTTTCACCTTTTGGCGTGACCTTGCCCACAAGAATATCACCGGAACGAACCTCGGCACCGATGCGTACTACGCCGTCCCTGTCGAGATCCCTCAATACATCGTCACCCACATTGGGAATATCTCTTGTGATCTCCTCCGCACCAAGCTTGGTATCGCGGGACTCGCAATAATACTCCTCAATATGTATTGAGGTGTAGATATCTTCTTTTACAAGACGCTCGTTTATCAAAACGGCATCCTCGTAGTTATAGCCCTCCCATGTCATAAAGCCGACTAAAACGTTCTTGCCGAGTGAAATCTCGCCGTGGTCAGTAGCCGGACCGTCGGCAATAATATCGCCCTTTTCAACCCTCTGTCCTTTTACTACAATAGGTCTTTGGTTGATACAGGTTCCCTGATTGGAGCGCTTGAATTTAATAAGTTTATAAATGTCGCTTCTGCCTGCGTCTGTTCTTACGACCACTTCACTTGAAGAAACCGATTCCACAATGCCGTCGTTATTGCAGATTACAAGAACTCCGGAATCGTAAGCTGCCTTGTACTCCATGCCGGTCGCAACAATCGGCGTTTCATTTACCATAAGAGGTACTGCCTGCTTCTGCATGTTCGAGCCCATCAGTGCGCGGGTATTATCGTCGTTTTCAAGGAACGGAATCATCGCCGTGGCAACGGAGACAACCATTTGCGCCGAAACGTCCATAAGGTCGATTTTGCCCGCCTCAAACTCCATTATCTCGTCCCTGTGCCGGGCCACGACTTTACGGTTTACAAAACGGTTATTCTCGTCAATAGGTTCGTTTGCAGTTGCGCAGACATATTCGTCCTCAGCGTCGGCGGTAAGATATATAACATCATTTGTGACAACGCCGTTCTTTACGATACGATAGGGAGCTTCAATAAAACCGAAATCATTTATTCTTGCATAAGTAGCAAGATAGGAGATAAGACCGATATTAGGACCCTCAGGGGTCTCTATCGGACACATCCTTCCGTAATGTGTATAATGAATATCACGCACCTCAAAAGACGCTCTGTCTCTCGACAATCCTCCGGGACCGAGCGCGGACAAACGCCGCTTGTGAGTAAGCTCCGAGAGCGGGTTGGTCTGATCCATAAACTGGGATAACGGCGAGGAGCCGAAGAAATCCCTTATAGCGGATACGATGGGGCGGATATTTATAAGAGACTGCGGTGTAACCGTGTCTATATCCTGTGTGGTCATCTTTTCCTTGACGATTTTATCCATACGGGAGAATCCGATACGGAGCTGGTTATACAGAAGTTCGCCAACGGAGCGAAGACGACGATTGCTCAAATGGTCGATATCGTCGGTTTTTCCTATTCCATATGAAAGTCCTATCATATAATTCACAGCTGCGAAAACATCATCGACAGTTATATGATTGGGTATAAGCTCATTCTTTCTTAAGAGAAATTCCTTTTTCAGCTCGTTTACATCCGATAAACCGACTTTACCGATAATATCAGCAAGCGTTTCGTAACTTACGTATTCGTTTATACCGAGCTGCTCGTTAGTGTAACCGCATATTGCGGCGGCGTTGACCATTTTATTTGATAATATCTTAATCTCTCTGTCATCTTCGCCGTTTTCAAGATAAACCTCAAAAACGCCCGCCCTTTCGACCTCCTCAGCATCTACTCTCGTCAGCTTTGAGCCGGCTTCGAAAATTATCTCGCCGGTAAAAGGATTGATGGCAGGCTTCGCAAGCACATGACCGGTTATTCGACGGGCAAGTGCCAGCTTTTTATTGAACTTATATCTGCCTACAGGCGAAAGGTCATATCTCTTGGGATCAAAGAACAGATTGTTGAGCAAAACCTGTGCGCTCTCTACAACCGGCGGATCTCCGGGACGCAGTTTTCTGTAAATCTCCTTTAATGCCTCATCGGTGGGATTTGACATATTCCCCTCGCTGATGTTCTTTTCCGCCTCGGCAACGCTAATATCCTTTTCAAAGGTAGCCTTCAAAAGAGGTTCATCGCCGAATCTGTTTATAATATCATCATTGTATGTCAAACCGAAAGCACGCAAAAGCACGGTTACCGGTATTTTACGGTTTTTGTCTATTCTTACATAAAAAATGTCGGAAGAATCGGTTTCGAATTCGAGCCAGGCACCTCTGTACGGAATGATCGTGCTTGCTAACAGATGCTTTCCTGTCTTGTCGTCGGTCATTTCATAATAAATTCCGGGAGAGCGCACTATTTGAGAAACAACAACTCTTTCAGCACCGTTAATAATAAACGTGCCACTGTCGGTCATAGCCGGAAAATCACCCATGTAGATTTCCTGCTCCTTGACTTCTCCGGTTACCTTGTTGGAAAGACGAACCGTAACCTTAAAAGGTATCGCATAGTTTACGTCTCTTTCCTTGCAGTCCTCGACCGAATACTTTGGCGTTTCGTTGAGTGAATAATCAATAAATTCAATAACAAGATTTCCCGAATAATCCGTCATGGGGGAAATATCGGCAAGTATATCCTTTATATCCCTTTCTATAAGATCTCTGAAGGATTTCTTTTGCACCTCGATCAGATTGGGCATTTTCAAAACTTCTTCGTTTTTGGAAAAGGACATACGCACGACTTTACCAAGATGCTGTTCCTTTAACATATCAACCAATCACTCCATTCATTTTTTACAAAATGTCTTATATTTACAGTCGTATTTATTTTTTTCATGTACCCGTAATTGTAAAAATTTACAAAAATGATACAGATAGCGCAACAAAAATTTACCGTTTTTGCACGATTTTTTTTGCTATCCGGTTTTATCGGGTAATGTAATGCAGTTTATTACTTTATCATATAAATATACATTTGTCAATGATTTTTTGAGGAATATTTTTAGTTAATTTTTTGTTAATAACTGCTAAATCCCGGTGGATTTTTTTAGTACGGTAAATTACGTTGATATCTGATAAAAAAACCTAAAAAAATATTGTTTTTTAAAAAGATGCTGTTATAATGAATCTGCTGAACAAAACTTATAAAAAAGTGTGGACACTAAAACATATATGGGAACATATCTGAACAAAAAAAGCTCTGATTTGCTTATATTTTTTTGCTGGCTTCCTTCAAGGCTGAAGGGCTGTGTTTATATGCATTCTTATTTTTGCCGCCGCAGCTTGTGTTCTGGTATTTTTTGCTATGGCGGTAAAGAGAAAAAACACTGAAACCGCCGAAAAATAACAAAATAAAAAGCCAAAAACGCTCTCGGTACGCCGGGAGCGTTTTTATATGCATAAAACCGGATTTATAGCATTTTTTTCAAGTTATCAAGACATTTTGTAACCAAATTGAAACCGTCCTGATCGTCTTTCTCAACAATTGCCCAGACGCATTCCGGTGTGTTTTTGGATATTTCTATGACCGATTTCCAGTCAATATTATCATTTTCATCGCCTATGACGCAGTCATATGCTTTTTTGTTTGAGAACGGCTTATAATGCACCGTTACCCCCTTATATGCGAATCTTTTATACATTTCCACAGGGTCTTTTCCGCCGTTGGCGGTGTTTCCTATGTCTATCTGCATTATAAAATCGCTCGGAGAATGCTCGCCAAGCATCTCCCATCCGCATTTGCCATTTTCGAGATCTTGCAAATCCTGCTTATGGGCATGGTATCCAAGCCTTAAACCCTCCTCGCGGAAGCGTGAGCAGAGCTTATTGAAAGAACAAATTATTCCCTTCCACTGCTCGGCGCTCAACAGAGGCTGCCAAGGAATAACTACGTAACGGCATCCGAGTTCCTTCATATAGCTGATAACAAATTCCACCTTCTCCTCAGTATCGAACTCCTGCCAGCCGCAGTGATACCCGCATAGCTCCAAGCCGCATTCGTCAAGACATTCACGCAAAAAAGATGCAGGATGGGTTGCCAGTGCACCGAAGAGCTCGACTCCCTCGTATCCGGCTTCCTTCGCCTTTTTAAAGCATTCTTTTACATCGGCGGCATATGAGTCCCTTACCGAGTAAATCTGTAACCCTAACTTAAACATAAAAAACGCCTCCAAAATTTGTTTTTTTATATTATTTTTACCGCACCGGAGGGTGCAGCGACCGAAAGGCACACATCACCGCAGGTCCCGTTTGAGGAAACGCTTATACCGCAGGCGGCAAGCCTGCCCCTGCATTCGCCGTAAGCGATTTGCGGTCTGTTGTTGTTTTCGCTCAGATGCGCAAGAACGATTGTCCTTGCGCCACTTTCTACCAGCTCAGGAAGAAAATCCGCACAATCAGAGTTGGAAAGGTGACCCCTTTTTCCGAGTATCCGCTGCTTCAGGTAATATGGGTAAATACCCTGACGGAGCATCTCGACATCATGGTTTGATTCTACTACAACATAATCGCAGCCGTCAAGCATTTCGGCGACTTCGGTGCTTAAATATCCTATATCAGTGGCATAGCCAAAGGATTTGTTACCTAATTCTATTCTGAAACCCACGCTTGCAAGCGAATCATGCGGGGTGGCTACAGTATGTATACGCATATTGTCAAGCTCCACGCACCCGCCTGCATCGTTGCTGTGTAAATGCTCTGATGTTGCCGGCTGAAAGTCGGCAATATACTTAGCACAGAGATAGGGAGCATAAACAGGTATATTAAAATATTTCGATATCGTCTGTAAACCGCCGATATGGTCGGAATGTTCGTGAGTAATAAATATCGCCCTTATGTTTTTTATGCTTGTCCCCAAATCATCAAGGGATTTACATATCCGGCGGGCGGAAACACCGGCGTCTATAAGAATCTCGTCGCTGCCGCACTTTACATAAGCGACATTCCCCTTTGATGAGGAATACAGCATATATGCCCTTAAATCGCTCTCGCCCATTTGATAAGCTGCTCCTTTTTACAAGCCGTTTTTTTGTACTAATAAATGCAGTTACAGTCGAACCTTACAGCACCGTATTTTCTGATATTCAGAAACATACAGGAGCCTTCTCCGAAAACACTCTCAAGTGCTGCTTTGTATTCCTCCCGCTTTTCATTGGGAACATAAGCCTGAATAGTACCCGCAAAACCGCCGCCGTGTACCCGGCAGACAACGCCGATACGCTCCGATATCGCAAGCGCAAGTGAGAGACCCTGTTCGGCTTCGTTTTTATTTGTGTATACATTCTGAAGGAACTTAAAGGACGAGTTTCCCGATTGGGTTACATACTTCAAAAATCCGTCTATATCGCTGTTTATTAAAGCCTTGCGCTGTAGCTCGACACGCTTGTTCTCACTAAAGAAGTGCATCGCCCGCATTATCGCCCGGTCACCCACAAGTGTACGAAGGTATGCGATCCTTGAGATGAACTCATCCTCATCAACCTCGCGTAACACGGTTTTGCCAAGCAGCGTCGCACAGTCGTACATCTCTTTGGGAACGGAAGCGTAATCATCGGTAAGGTCAGCATGGTTTCCGCCCGTGTTGACAATACAAAGCAAATAACCGCAGTCCGAAAGGTTAAAATCGAGCTTTTCAATAACCGGCATATCGTTCTTTTTGAAATCCATGTATGAGAAACCGCCGTTGGCGCATGCTGCCTGATCGAGAAGTCCGCAGGGCTTTCCGAAATACACATTCTCCGAATATTTACCCGCTTTTGCAAGCTCTATCGGCGTAATCTTGCCGCCGTTATAGAAATGAGAGAGTATGTTTCCGCAAATTACCTCAAAAGCCGCAGACGAGGAAAGCCCCGACCCGCTGAGAACATCGCTTGTAGTGCAGGCGACAAAGCCTCCGTAATTGTATCCGCTTCTCCCGAAAGCGTCACAGATACCCGAGATTATGGCGGATGAGCTGTTTTTACGCACCTTTGACGCATCCAACTCTCTTATATCGACAGCATCCTCCCGATACCCCTCGCTTTTTATCCTGATGACACTATCTGCGCATTTTGAAGCGACTGCGATTATATCAAGATCAATCGCTGCCGCGAGCACTTTACCGTTGTTATGATCTGTATGATTGCCGGATATTTCGCTTCTGCCGGGAACTGAAAAAAGGGTTACATCAAGATCACCATATAGGTCGATAAAATTACCTACGATTCTAATGTAACGCTCCTTTTGAAGACTCAACTTTTCTTTACCATACAGCTCTATCAGATTTCTGTCAAGACCTTTAAATTTTAATTCTTTGAGAAGCCCTGTTGCTTTCATAAAAACCTCTGCAAAATTTATTTTACAAGTACCTTTTTTATTTCATATATATATACTATGTGATAATCATCCTTATAGAACAGTGCGGGATCAAGCCCGATAAAACCGCTTTCCTTTATTTTATTTACATAGAGCTTTTTGCCGCAGAGTACCGCCTCCGCCTGTTCGAAATAAACAAAGTCACCGTCGATGACGGGTGTAAGACCCGCTAATGCTGTTTTATCGCAATCCCTGCCGCTCTTGCTGCCGCAGATTTTATATGCATCCTTGAATCCATCCTCAAGCCAGCAAAGTGTAATTTCATCGGACTGCTCGGCAAACTCGTTGGTGTAACGCTGCGGACGGATAAAACACATGAACACGTTCTTGTTCCATAAAACTCCCATCCCGCCCCAGCTCGCTGTCATCGTATTATAGCTGCCGTCTTGTTTTTTCGCAGTTATTAGCATTTTTTGCTTCCCTATAGCATCAAATACATTTTTTCCGAACTGCTCGGGTAATATTTGTTTTAGCATCAGTTCAATTCCTCCTTTAAGGTATTATATGCCCTGACTCTTGAAAGCACAACAGAAAAAACAATAAACAACAACGCATTTGCCACACCCTGAACAGCAGTTCCCGCCGAGTTTACCATTGCCGCTTCATGACCGTACAAAAAAAGCTCAAAGATATAATATCCGAGTACCAAAACTACCGTTGCGGCGACAAGTGCAGTAATGTTCCTTAGTGAAAACACGGTTTTTTTCGAGGAAAAGCAGACTGCCATCGCCGCTTTTATTATTATTGTCGGTATGCAGTAAATGGCGTATCCGGAGGTTAAGTCGGCAAGCGACGCTCCTATTGAAGCGGCGCAGAGTCCATAAGGTAAAGGCAGTATGCAGGCAAACAAATAAACGAACGAATCTCCGAGATGAATGTACCCGTTACCTCCCGCTATCGGCATCATAAAAAACCTTGTGAATATGAATACAAGCGCAGCAGCGAGAGCTGTTTCCGCAAGTCGTTTTATACTCTTTTTTCTCATTTTTCTACAAATCCCTTATCATTTGTTCGAACTCGACGCCGTAAATTGGCGGCGAGCCGGTTCTTTTTGTGTAGGAAGATACCTTTGATATAAACTGCACAGCTGCCTTAATCGCTCCGTAGATTCCTCTGCCGTTCAGGAGTTCCCCCAAGAGAATCGAGGAAAAAAGGTCGCCGCAGCCGGGAAAAAACACATCGCAATAAGTAGCATAGCTGCTCCCATAAATAACCTCGTCGTGGTCCTTTATCGCAAAGACTGCGCCGATTGTCCCCTGAGCCGCATTATGGATTCCGGTTATTATAACGGCGTGTCTTTTTTTGTTCCCTATTTTCAAGAGAGCATCAAGCATTTCTTTCTGCTTGCCGGAATCCGGCTGCCCTCCGTAGGGTATTCCGAGCAGAAGATACGCTTCGGTCAGGTTGGGGGTTATAACATCCGCTGATTTACATAAAACTTTTATTCCGTCGCACATTTCCTTTGTGTAAGTACGATAGATCATCCCGTTATCCCCCATTACAGGGTCAACGAGTACTAGTGTGGATTCTCTCTCAAAATCATTAATAAAGCTCTTTACAATCTCTATCTGCCGGCCGCTGCCCAAAAAACCGCTGTAAATCGCATCGAAGCTTAGGTCAAGCTCTCTCCAGTGGGTGGCTATTTTCTCCATCTCTTCGCTCAAATCAAAGAAGGAATATCCATCAAAACCACCGGTGTGAGCAGACAGCAGGGCTGTCGGAAGCGGACAAACCTGATGCCCGAAATGAGAAAGCACCGGCCATATGACCTGCATCGAGCATCTTCCGAAACAAGAGATATCATTTATTGCAGCTATTCTTTTTACCATTACAGAGTTATTCCTCTTTACAGTTAGATTTAATATGTTATAATATCACAGTTTTATATAAAATAAAAGTGTTTTTCCGTTATTATTTTGATGCGAGCAAAAAAATATCCCAGACAGGAATATAATCCTTTTTGCGTAAATAGAGCTTGTACCGGTAGTCATAGCTGCGTATGAGCAGCGGTAAATCAATAAAATCCTCCGCGCGATGATACAGTGCAACCATAATGTCCGGACTGTTGTTGTATATTGTATTCACCGCACCCTGTAAAACCTGTCTGTCGGCGCCCTCAGCGTCTATTTTAATGCTGCCCACACTAATCCCGCAGTCACCAATGCTATGCTGCTTGCAATAGCTGTCGATGCTGACAACCCGCGTGTTCCCTCCACCGCTTTTTATAAATGAGGAGCGACTTCCTTTTCCGGCAAGCTCTCCGCTTCCGTCACGGTCGGAAACGGCGGCATTTTCGCATATAATCGCTCTTAAGTCGGTGGTATTGCTTAGAAGGCGGCAGTAGCTGTGTCTATCCGGCTCAAAAGCGACGATGTCCGCATAGTCTTTGCAACGTGAAGCAAATTCGATAACCGTATCCCCGTCATATGCTCCTACGTCAATATGACGCTTATTATGACGGAAAAATCCCTCAGGATACGAAAAGATACCTTTATCTGAACAAAGAAGCTCATATTCGCCCGTAATATTATATTTCAGAACAGATAAGAAAATCTCCTTTGAAATTTCATCTGCAAGGAAATCGTAAAGCCGCTGTACCCTTTCTATATTATCAAAAATTCTCTTCTTGTCAAAAATCCCGCTGCCGTATACCGGCAGATTGGGTGAATACAGAGTATGCTTCGCTTTAACAAGTTTTAGAATTTGCGCTTTTTCCCCTTCCAGCGCAAAGCATAGAACTGCAGCAAAGTCGTCGAATTCTTCCTCCGCTTCGGATATGCTCATAACGCGGAATCCCAAAAACTCCTGTCCTCTAACAAAGCCTTCACTTGCGAAAACGCCCTTTACTTCTATTCTTTTATTGCGAAGGTGGTTAAATATCTTCTCCGCACCGTCCCCCATCCCATAAAGCAAAACGGGACGTTTTTCCTCTGCGAGCTTTTCGTAAAGATCCGGAAGCTCTTTTAATGCATCAGCAATTTGCAATTGTTATCACCCTGAAAAACATAATATATGAAAAAATAAAAAAATCTACCCTTTTCGGGAAAAATCTGTATAATGAATAAAACAGTATTATACGAGGAGTGATTGATTTGAACAGCAAAATAACTTTAGAGGAATACAGGAACAAGCTGAAAGCTGCTTTTTTGGGAAGAGCGGCGGGGTGTACTCTCGGTGCGCCTGTCGAGGGCTGGACCCTGCAGCAGATGGAGGAGTACGCTAAACAAAAGGGTATTATTGAATACCCCCTTAATGATTACTGGACGGATACCCCTACTCCCGAGGAGAAACGATATGGCTGCGAGATGTTTAAAAATTACCTGAAGCAGAATATAACGCGTATTCCGTGCGATGACGATATCGGGTATACTTTACTGTCGTTGTTTATTGCTGAGGAGGGCGGAGGGCTCAACTTTACGCTTGAGGATGTCGCCAACTCTTGGAAGAAGTATATTACATATGCCTATACCGCGGAACGTGTTGCTCTTGACAACCTTTTAAAGGGCATAGAACCCTCCAAAGCAGCGGAGATTGACAATCCATATGATGAATGGATAGGCGCGGATATCCGTTGTGACGGATACGGCTATATGGCTCCCTGCGATCCGGAAAAAGCAGCAAAAATGGCAAAGACCGACGCAATGATTAGCCACAGAAACAACGGCATATACGGTTCTATGTACTTTTCCGCAGTTATTTCAGCCGGATTTTGTCTGTCCGATGCGAAAAAGGCTCTCACCAAAGGACTTGAATATATCCCGGACGACTGCGAACTCGCCAACGGAGTACGCTGGGCTCTTGATAATTACGACTCCGTAAGGGATTACCGTCACGCCGTTGAAATTGTTGACGCCCGTTACCCAGGAATGAATAATGTTCATACGATAAACAATGCCTGCCTGACTATTTTTGCTCTCGCTCTCGGAAAAAGGGATATCGGAAAAACAATCGCAAATGCCGTCGCAATGGCGCATGACTGCGACTGTACCGCTGCGACCGCAGGTTCAGTAGCCGGTGCATGCTATGGGATGGATTGCCTTGACGTTCACTGGTACAAGCCGTTCGGGGATACTGTCGGCTCTTATTTCAACGGAAAACCCGAATACTCCATAACCGACCTTCTCGGGCGTTTCGAGAAGTTTGCATTACAAGGCGGAAAGATACAGGGTTAAAATGCGGACTGCCTTGCTCTCCTGCAAAGCAGTCCGTTTATATTTAATAGTCCATTAAATCTTGATACATATACCAGTCGCCGTCAATTTTGTAGCAGTAAATCTTGTTTTTTTGACCCTTATCATCCTTATCCTTAAAAAACTTAACGGTTACGACAGCGACTTCCTCGATTATATCCTCATCCTTGAAATACCCTCTTTTTCCCTCTAAGTATTCCTCGTAATCTTCCTCATCCATTATCTCATAGTCCACTATCTCGAAATAAGTGTCTTTTCTCTCTTCCTCATCAACATTTTCCATTACCTGTTTAATACCATCAACATAATCCTCGTTGTAATCATTATCAAACAGCATTTCATATGCTTTTTCGTTTAAGATTGTATTTTCTATAAATCCATCCACATCATTGTCCAAAACTGCATTATATGCATCCTCGACGACACTCTGCGGTGAGTCGCCTCCGAACAGCTTTACCGCACCGAAAATCAAAGCACCTAAGACGACTACGGCGACTATTGAAATAATTGCGATTTTAGAGGCATTTCCCTTCCTTTGCGGTGCTGCATACTGAGGCTGATTGTATTGGTACTGTTCGTACTGATTAGGCTGAACAACTGTGTTATTTGCCGGCTCGTTGTTTTCGGGTTTTACTGCGGGTTTACCGCAATAACGGCAGAATTTATCATTACCTTGAATCTCTTTTCCGCATTTTGAACAAAACATTTTCTCATGTCCTCTCTTCACATAATTTTTTTAGAATGACCCAAGCATTAATATAATATCACATATTCGTTAAAAAATCAATATGTTTCGGTATAATTGCTTGAAAATTAAAGTCATAAATAAATCGCTTTTTTCATATAATTTTACAGTGCCGGGATTTCATTTCAGAAGGGATTTGGATCATGAAAAAGCTGTTTATTATTATATTAGTGTTTATATTACTCCCGCTCTCGGTTTCGGCTACCGAAGAATACTCTTTGTATCCATATGAATATGCGTGGGAAGAATACTGGTATGAGGAAGCTGATGAAGCTGCTACGCTGACCGGAGATTTCAACGTTAAAAGCGCGTTTCTTATGGAAGCTTCAACCGGAAAAGTCCTCTACTCATTGAATGAAGAAGAGCATCTGCCTATCGCATCTGTTACTAAAATAATGAGTACAGTGCTTGTTATGGAAGCTATCGACAGCGGAAAAATTAAGCTTGAGGACATGGTTGTCATAAGCGAGTACGCCGCGTCTATGGGAGGCTCTCAGGTTTATCTCGAAGCAAACGAGCAAATGAGCGTCCACGAGCTTCTAAAAGCGCTTATTATAGTGTCGGCTAACGACGCCACCCTCGCTCTTGCCGAGCATATTTACGGCAGCGAGGAATCGTTTTTAATAGCTATGAACGAAAGGGCAAAGCTTCTCGGGATGGATAACACAAACTTTGTTAACACAAACGGTCTTCCTGCCGAAAATCATTATTCATCGGCAGAGGACGTTGCGATTATGACCCGTGAGCTGCTTAAATTCCCGCTGGTTTTCGAATACTCTACTATCTGGATGGACACCATAAGAAACGGAAGTTTCGGGCTTGCCAATACAAACAAGCTCATCAGGTTTTACAAAGGTGCAAACGGAATGAAAACGGGATTTACCGACGAGGCTATGTTCTGCTTGTCCGGAACTGCAATACGCGATGGAATGCAGCTTATTTCCGTTGTTCTCGGAGCATCAACAAGTCAGGAGAGATTCTCCACAGTCAAGAAAATGCTCGATTTCGGATTTGCCAACTATTCATTAGTAACTCCTGAGAAACTGTCGCTTGAACCCGTGGACATTATAAAGGGTGTAAAAGAAACTGCTTCAATCGATTACACTCCCGCCTCTTTGTTATTGGAAAAAGGGACAAAATCCAGTATAGAGCAAACTGCACATATCGAGCTATCCGCCGAAGCTCCTGTATTAAAGGGGGACACGGTAGGATATATAATATATGAGATTGACGGTGCAGAGGTCGCAAGAGTGCCGGTTATAATAACAGAGGATGTGGATAAAATTGGATATTTTACAATACTGGGCAGGATTATTAAAAGCATCTTTGCATTTTTCTAAAGTCGGGTGTTTTTTATTGACTTTACACTTGATTTAAATTATAATAAAAATAAGGAAAAAAGATTTAAGGACAGAATAACGGCTAAGGAAGTAAAAGCATGATAAACCTGAAATATACGCATATAAAAAGCATCAATAAAACTGACCTTGATGAATTAATGCCGCTGCTTGTAAAAGCGGATGCAAAAATAAGAAATAAAAACGGGGAGGGCGCTGAGTATACAGGCTGGATTGACCTCCCCGTGAATTATGATAAAGAGGAGTTCGCCCGCATAAAATCCGCCGCAAAACGAATCAGAACAAACAGCGATGTGCTGCTTGTAATCGGAATCGGAGGATCATATCTTGGTGCAAGAGCAGTTATAGAGTTTTTGTATTCTTCCTATTATAATCAGACGAAAAAGGACAGTCCGGAGATATATTTTATCGGAAACTCCTTTTCGGGTGACGAGCTTAATCAGGTGATATCCCTTTGCGAGGGTAAGCGGGTGAGTGTCAACGTTATTTCAAAATCCGGCACTACCACTGAGAGCGCAATCGCTTTCCGATTTGTCAGGAAATATCTTGAGGGCCGTTACACAAAAGAGGAGCTTAAAGAGCGTATTTATACCACAACCGACAAAAAATCGGGAGCGCTTAAAACACTTGCCGACGAGGAGGGTTATGAGAGCTTTGTCATTCCGGACGATATCGGAGGAAGGTTCTCGGTTCTTACTGCGGTAGGACTGCTTCCGATCGCCGTAAGCGGCGCAGATATAGATGCTCTGATGGAGGGCGCTGCTGCATGCCGTGAAAATCTGTTTGCGGATAATCTTTATAACAATGCTTATACATATGCGTTACTGCGCAACGCATTCTTAAAAAAAGGAAAATTCGT
>ENA-UOOM01000616-UOOM01000616.1-fermentation-metagenome-genome-assembly--contig:-NODE-616-length-39631-cov-10.903856_pt1 | contig 39631 bp, 33 predicted proteins | sample MGYA00245781_ERZ724031 | MGnify/ENA primary metagenome ERZ724031 (study PRJEB28704, sample SAMN03018317) | fermentation metagenome | biome: anthropogenic terrestrial biome; feature: soil; material... | reverse complement strand
ATGAAGTATGAGGGATGAGTGATGAATTATGAATTTAGAGACCGGAGACTGGATGCCGAAGAGCGAAGACTGGAGACTGAAGACCGGAGACTGAATGAGCGTTGTCTTAAATATTGAATCTTAAATCAAAAGTCTTTATCGGAGCGGCGTTTCTTTTTTTCGGCCAGGTGTTTCTTGCTTTCGATTCTTTTCTGCTGCGAAGCGCGCGTGGGTTTGGTCTCCACCCGTTTTTTCTCCTCTCGAAGGGCGTTCTCCAGTAGTTTTTCGAGTTTAGTCAAAACCGCTTTTTTATTTCCGAGCTGTGTTCGTTCCGTGTCGCTGCTAAGCAGTAATACGCCCTCATTATTGATCCTGTTTTTCAGGCGGACGAAAATCAATTCTTTTTGGCGTTCGGTCAAGGCTTTCGAGTCCCCGATATTCAGCGACAACGTTATTTTTGTAGATACCTTGTTCACATTTTGTCCTCCGCTTCCACTGCTTCTCGACGCGGTGAAAGTGCATTCATTTATTAATGTATCCCAATCGAAACTCATCATTCGTTACCCTATTATAGGGTTACAAAGATACTATTTCCGTTCGAATCATGGAATAAACAAAATCAGATCATTCGGAAAATTCAAAACAGTTTCTAAATATTAAACATCGTCAGTCGGAGGATTTAGTTGCCATCATACGACTTGTGAAACTTGAATGAAAAAATCGGATCATGAAATCCTCAAATCGGATCATTTTCCCATTTTTTCACCTGAAAATATTGTTAAAACCATAAAATGTAAAGAGGATATCCGTAAATTTGTGGAAAATGAAATTTTCACAGAGAATAATAAAATGAAACCAACACTATTTGTATTAGCAGCAGGTATGGGCAGCCGATATGGCGGCCTCAAACAATTGGACGGCTTAGGCCCCAACGGCGAAACCATCATGGATTACTCTATCTACGATGCTGTAAACGCCGGATTCGGCAAACTGGTATTTGTCATCCGTCGATCTTTTGAAGAAGATTTCCGAGAAAAAATCGTCAAAAAATATGAGCGGAAAATTCCCGTCGAACTGGTATTTCAAGAACTCGATGACCTTCCCGAAGGTTTTTCGCCGCATCCCGACCGAGTGAAACCGTGGGGCACGAATCATGCGGTGATGATGGGGCGCGATGTCATCCACGAACCGTTTGCCGTCATCAATGCCGATGATTTTTACGGACGTGAAAGCTTCGGCGTATTAGCGGATTTTCTATCCTCACTTCACCATTCGAAAAATGCGTATGCCATGGTGGGTTATCGCGTGGGGAATACCCTTTCGGAAAGCGGAACGGTGGCTCGTGGCATTTGTGAGACGGATTCCGACAATCATCTCACCGGCGTGGTCGAACGTACGCAAATACAGCGTATCGACGGTGCGGTAAAATATAAGGATGATAACGGCGAATGGGTGGCTATTGGCGATAATACGCCTGTTTCCATGAATATGTGGGGCTTTACGCCCGATTATTTCGACTATTCCGAAAAGCAATTTGTGGAATTCCTCAAAGAAAATGCCGGCAATCATAAGGCGGAGTTCTTTATTCCATTGGTGGTAAATAATCTGATTGTGGATAAAAAAGCTACCGTGAAAGTGCTCGACACTCCCTCTAAATGGTTTGGAGTAACGTATGCGGAAGACCGCCCGGGTGTGGTTGCCAAATTGCAAAAGCTTGCCGACGACGGGGTGTATCCGTCTCCTTTATGGTGATTTTGTGAGCGAAGGCGCCGCTTCAAGCGATATCTTCGATAATATCTAATGGAATTTTGTTGATGGTCGATGTCTTAATCATCTTGTTTCTGATTATTCTGAACGGGTTTTTCGCTCTTTCGGAAATTGCTGTGGTGTCGGCCAATAAAAACAGACTCGAAACGGAACGGAAAAAAGGAAGCAAGGGTGCCGCTCAAGCGTTGAAGCTGCAGTCTAACCCCGACAACTTCCTGTCTTCGGTACAGGTGGGTATTACCTTGATAGGGATCGTTAACGGCGCTTACGGCGGGGCGACCCTGGCGGTTTACTTAGTGCCTTTTTTTGAACAGTTCGCCTGGAGCAGGGCATTTGCCGATAGCATTGCGATGACGGTCGTGGTCATTCTTATTACGTATGTCTCGATTGTTATCGGGGAATTGGTTCCCAAAACCATCGCGCTGAACAATGCCGTAAAGATGGCCTGCACGGTGTCAAGGCCTATTCGGTGGGTCAGTTTCATCTTCTACCCTTTTGTGAAGTTATTGGCTGCTTCGACGGCGCTGTTTAATAAAATGATCGGGCTCAAACCTAAGAATGAAATCATTTCCGAACTGGAGTTGCGGGCGATGCTCAAGACGGCTTCCAACGAAGGGGTGATTGATGCTGCCGAGAATATCATGCACGAGCAGGTGTTTTATTTTTCCGACAAGCGTGCCGTGCACATCATGACGCATCGTACCGACGTGGAGTGGGTGGATATTTCGAAAACGCAGGAAGAGATTGTGCAAGACCTCCTTCATATGCGGCATAGTAAAATATTGGCGTGTAATAAGAGAATCGATGATTTCACCGGAATTATCCTGATGCGTGACTTTCTTCTTGAGCTAACGCACCGGAAGAATGTCAATATTGAAGAACTATTGCAAGAGCCGATTATTGTTCCGACTACATTAAAGGCGCAAAAGGTGCTGGAATTGTTGAAGAACAAGCCCCGGTCGTTGGTTGTGGTGGTGGATGAGTACGGAAGTCTGGACGGAATTGTGACCCTGTTTGATGTCTTCGAAAACCTGGTGGGCAAAACCATGGACGAAGATACCGTCGAATCGAATGATCCTTTAATTTATATGAGGGACGATCATTCGGTTCTCGTCAGCGGTGAAGCGCCTATTGAAGTCCTCTCGTATTTGTTTGACGACTTCACGGTCGATTTCGATCAAATCGATTACTCTACGGTGGCCGGTTTTGTTTTTGCTTGTATTAACAAAATTCCGGGCGTAGGAGATAAATTTGTGTTTAATAACCTGTCTTTTGAAATTATGGATATAGACGGGAATAAAATTGATAAGGTATTAATTAAAAAAAACGTACAAGATACTGATGAAGCGGATGTTTGATATGTTTTTCGTTCATAATGAATGATTAAGGCAAACGTTTGCATGATAAAAAAAGCAGAAGGTAAACCGGCGGGAATGTTAATTAATAGGTTTTATGTTGTATAACATATTTTTTAATTAGGAGATCACCGAATACTGTACTACTTTTACGGAAATTTATAGAAAGATCCAGTCTTCATCAATATCTTAATTTAAAGCCAAGAACTTACATGGATAAAACGTATAGCAAATCCGGTTTGTTGATCGAAACATTTGAAAAAATTGTTGATGGTAAGCAAACCGGTTTATACACTTTGGAAAATAAACAAGGTTGTGAACTAGCAGTTACAAACTACGGAGCCAAAATTGTTTCTTTGCTGGTACCGGATAAAAACGGTCAGGAAAGGGATATTGTTTTGGGCCATCGTTCCATTGACGAATATCTCTCTTCGCAGGAGCCCTATTTCGGGGCCGTCTGCGGCAGAGTCGCCAATCGCATCGCTAAAGGGCGTTTCTCTTTAAAGGGAAAAGACTATACCTTGGCGATCAATAACGGTCCCAACTCTCTTCATGGGGGCATTAAAGGTTTCAACGCCGTTGTATGGGAAGTAAATAATGTGTCAGCCGATAGTATCGAGTTCTCATATCTTTCCGTTGATGGGGAAGAGGGATATCCCGGCAATCTGAAAGTCACCGTTATTTATACGTTGACTGACGACAATACGGTCGATATTCAATATCATGCGGAAACCGATCAGGCAACGATTCTCAATCTCACCAATCATTCGTATTTCAATCTTTCAGGCGAAGGCGATCCCCATATCGGCGATCATTTGCTCTCGCTTCGTGCCGATACGTATCTGCCGACCGACGCCAATGCCATTCCTTACGGCAAACCCGAACCGGTGACGGGTACTCCTATGGATTTTACGACTCCTCATCTGATCGGTGAACGGATCGATGACGATTTCCAACAACTTCATTTTGGAAAAGGATACGATCATACGTATGTTTTGAATAAAAAAACGCCCGGCGAATATGCGTATGCCGGCGTATGTGAATCGCCCAAAACCGGTATTCGCATGGAGATCTATACGACCGAACCGGGTATTCAGTTGTATACCGGTAATTGGATGACGGGCAATTTTGCCGCTAAAAAAGGACATCATTATCCCGAACGATCGGCCGTTTGCTTCGAAACGCAACACTTCCCCGATAGTATCAACAAACCCGAATATCCTTCGGTCGTGCTTGAACCCGGAGAGAAATTTTCCTCCAGAACGTCTTTTAGATTCTCAACTATATAGAAATGAACTTCTCATTTTTAAACAAACAAAATATTAATAAACAAACAAAAGTATGAATACAACAATTCAAAAAAAGAGTTATGCATTGCCTATCGCGGTAATGTTTCTCTTATTTTTTATGATTTCTTTCGTGACCGGATTGCAGAATCCGATGGGGGTAATTGTTAAAAACCAATTCGGGGCAAGTAATGCCATGTCGCAATTGGGAAATTTGGCTAATTTTATTGCCTATTTATTTATGGGATGGCCTGCCGGCGTTATTCTTCAACGAAAAGGATATAAATTCACTTCTTTACTCGCTGTATCGGTTGGATTTGTAGGCGTTTTAATTACTTTCCTTTCAGGACAAGCGGCAAACTTCCCGATTTATCTCACCGGCGCTTTTGTTTCCGGTTTCTCGATGTGTATGTTGAATACGGTCGTTAATCCGATGCTTAATACATTAGGCGGTGGAGGAAACAAAGGTAATCAATTGATTCAATTCGGAGGTTCCATCAACTCTATTGGTGCGACAATTGTGCCGATTCTTGTCGGATACCTGATGGGTGATGTGGCTCAAGCTTCTATCGGCGATGCTAATCCTGCGTTATTTTTAGCAATGGGCATTTTTGCATTTGCTTTCATTGTCCTGTTAGTCGTTCAAATTCCTGAGCCCCGATTAGGAGTGGCGAAGAAGCAAACAAAGACCCAAGATAAACACAGCGCGTTATCATTTCGTCATTTTGTGTTAGGTATCATCGGTATTTTTGTTTATGTAGGCGTAGAGGTAGGAATACCGAATATTGCCAACTTGTATATGACTACGGATGTTGCAGGAGGAGGATTAGGAATTGCCGCCGGTATTGCCGGATCGTTTGTGGGCGCTTATTGGTTGCTTATGTTAGTGGGCCGCTTGACCGGAGGCGCTGTTGGCGCTAAAATATCCAGTAAGTCGATGCTTACGACTACTTCTCTTTTAGGAATTTTCTTTGTATTATTGGCTATATTTACTCCTGTTGCACCGACAATTAGTTTATTCGGAGCTGTTGTGCCTTTGAAGATTTTGTTCTTAATCCTTTGTGGATTGTGTACTTCTATTATGTGGGGAAGTATTTTCAATCTTGCCGTTGAAGGATTAGGTAAATATACCGAAATGGCATCCGGTATTTTTATGGTAATGGTTTGTGGCGGTGGTATCTTGCCTTGGATTCAAGGCGTTATCGCGGATAATGCCGGTTTCTTAAATAGTTATTGGCTCATTGTTGCCGGATTGGCTTATTTGCTCTATTATGCATTGGTCGGGTCGAAAAATGTAAACACGAATATTTCGACCGTTGATGAAGCCGATGTTCCGGTTGAAACAGCTACAGGAAACATCCCCACTCAGGAATAATTTCAAATAGAATAACAAATGCAAAAAGACGAAATAATTAAACTATTTCAAGAGAAATTTAAGGGAGCAAATCCCGAAGTCTATACCTCTCCCGGTCGTGTAAATCTTATCGGCGAGCATACCGATTATAACGGAAGCTTTGTATTTCCGGGCGCGATCGACAAAGGAATGATCGCCGCTATCCGCTTAAACGGAACCGACAAAGTCAACGCCTTTGCAATCGACTTGAACGAAAGCGCGGAGTTCGGATTGAACGAGCAGGACCTGCCTGCACAGGGATGGGCGAAATATATTTTCGGCGTATGTCGCGAAATTATCAAACGAGGCGGAAAAGTAAAAGGTTTCGATACCGTGTTTTCCGGAGATGTGCCTTTGGGCGCCGGAATGTCTTCTTCCGCTGCTTTGGAAAGTACCTATGCGTATGCGCTGAACGATATGCTCCGATTGGGAATTGATAAATTCGAATTGGCTAAGATCGGTCAAGCGACCGAACATAATTATGTCGGCGTGAAGTGTGGTATCATGGACCAATTCGCTTCGATTTTCGGAAAAAAAGGACATCTTATCCGTCTCGATTGTAAGACGCTCGATTATGAATATTTTCCGTTCGATCCCAAAGGATACCGATTGGTTCTTTTGGATACGGTGGTGAAGCACGAACTGGCTTCATCGGCTTATAATAAACGCCGCGAATCGTGCGAGCGTGCGGCCGAAGCCATACGGAAAAATCATCCTGAGGTGGAATTCCTGCGCGACGCATCGATAGATATGCTCAATGAAGTGAAAAACGATATTTCGGCAGAAGATTACAAACGCGCTGAATATGTGATTGAAGAAACGCAGCGTGTGCTCGAAGTGTCGGACGCTTTACAGAAAGGCGATTATGAAACCGTCGGCCGTAAGATGTTCGAAACGCATCACGGCATGAGTAAACTGTATGAGGTGAGTTGTGAAGAGTTGGACTTCCTTAACGATATCGCGAAGGAAAATGGCGTAACCGGTTCGCGCGTAATGGGCGGCGGTTTCGGCGGTTGTACCATCAACTTGGTAAAAGACGAATTGCATGATTCGTTTGTTGCCGATGCCAAAAAACGATTTGCCGCCAAATACGGTCATGAACCGAAAGTGTATGATGTCGTAATCAGCGACGGCGCTCGCAAATTATAGTCATTCGGACACAAAACCTGTAAAGGCCGGAAGTAGATGCATAAGCGTTCTCTTCCGGCTTTTTTTATGTGGCGTAGGGGACTGAAAGTGGCGGAAAACTTATTTCGTGTTTTGCTTCTCAGGGATGCTAAAATCTTTATCGGCAAAGAGTGCCGCTATACCTGAAATCTGTTTGAAACGAAGTAATTCGTCTTTGTCCATTCCTATGTTTTTTATAATCCATTCATCACTCATGCCTGCTTTTTTGAGTTCCGCTACAATATGCGTCATCAATTCAATATTATGCGTGCCACGGGCACGGTTGTGCCGGATGGTTGAAGCCATGCGGTTCGACAGGTCCCTATCGATTACCGTTACGGGTAAACATCCGTTTTCCCGCTCATAGATGCGCTTTGATGTTTTCATGACAAGATACCGGTGGAAGCCGTCCACCAGTTCATATCTGTCCTCTTGCGCAAGGTAATAGCATACGCAAGGCATGGTGTAACCATCTTCCCATATCGACAATTCGAGGAGTTTCATTTCAGGCGGGGCAACCACATTCGGATTGTAGGTATTTGCCTGTATTTTCTCTATCGGCACGGCTCGTACAGCATAGGCCGGGCTTATATATTTTTTGTCGTCACTCATAGTATGCCTTGATAAAAATCCATAATTCTTTTGCGACGTTCAGTTTCTTTTTTAGTCATTGCAAAGCCCATATATTTACACAAGTGGTCGTTTCTAAGAATGCAGATGCACATTCGTTTGAAGGTAGGGAGATATTTAAATCCGGGAACATGGATATCATCCAGATATTCCATCCTGACCGGATGTTTATCCGTATTATAATTTGTATGATCCGCTACCTCTATATCGATTCCTTTAGCTTGCAATATCGCTATCGTTTCATCTGGAAGGCAACCTCCCCGGTTACGCCAGAAATTGATGCTCGCCGATAGTTTTTGCAGGTAATTCTGCCGCGTTTTTTCCGGCAAAGTGGACAAAAGAAAATACATGTAGCTTTCCCAGGTATGTCCTGCCGGCAGGGCGGCTTTTTTCTTTGCAACAGCATTTGTCTGACCATAAAGAGCTGTGAAATTAACTCCGTTCACGCGACAGATCATTTTGCCCCACATATCCGGGTCGATAGCCCGGTAAAGATGCAGGCTTTCCTGTGCAGCCAGAAGGAAAGGGCTGGCTACACGCTGTTTCTCCAATGGCACGCCTGCCTGATAATATAAATCATACAATCGATTGTAATTCCATCCGAAGCGGCCGTTTGCCGTCCATACATCGGTCGTAAGCCAATCATGTATTACATACGCATTGTAAATATCTTTTGAAATTTGTTTTGTCCATTTCAGGTTGCGATACATATGATATCTTTTATTACCGTATATCGTCCTCCAACGATGAGTGCTTTCCTGTGTGCGTATCCCCACCAAGCAGCAAGTTTTCTTTGCATTTTTCAATAAATGATACCATTGGGCGAAAAGAATATAAAATTCGGAATCCCATATTTCCGGATTATAGAATGGAAAGTCTGCTTTTCGATAGCTGTCCGCCGGCATATCCCTTACCCAAAACTCCTTGTAATCGTCATCCCAAGGACGCCAATAGGTCTGGTACATCGATGTGCAAGTAGTTACTTTGAAAGGTACGCATATACGGTATACCTCAATGATGTCGGCATTTGTTTGCAACACGTGGTCAACATATTGAATCGTTTCATTGTATTGTATTTCATAATCCATGTGGAAAACACCTATCTTTCTTTTCAGGTTGTTCTCCCTTATATATTGTATACAAAGATTCAGCATTACGCTGCTGTCTTTACCGCCGGAGAAAGAGACATAGATATTATCAAATTCATTGAATAATATTCTTATCCTTTCTTTGGCCAGTTCATAAACGTTCTTTTTCATCCCTGAATACTTTCATTTTCGCATACCTTTTCCAATAAAAAGCAACCGCAAAACCATTCCGTTCAAAAACAGGTATGTGCCGTATTTGTGTGACTGATTCAATTTCAAGATCAACTGAAAGCGCCTTGATAATTTCTTTCAGCAACGCAGAGAAAACAGAACGGTCATCGCCCGCCACGTAATAATTATTTATCTTCGCTTTCCCTTCTTCCAATTTCACAGGCATGAAACCGAGGGTCTCTCCTTTATCTTCAGCAATGAACCATACATAATCGGAAGATGTCTTATAAGGGTAATTCAGATTGTAACTTATCGCTTCCTCGCTCATTACAAGATGGGCGACTAAACAATAAAGACGTCTGTCTTCTCCTTTTAATTTAATGATATCCATAATAATAAACAGTTCAAGATGCAAATTTAGTAAAAAAACAATACATTAAACTTTTTCACCGCTACTTGTTTGACGAAATTTGAAAGCGATAATTTCATTGTAAAAACGTTGGTTAAAACAATGACAGGCTTGCATACGCCGGACTTATTACCGATATTGGTTTAGTCCGGTTCTCAGATATTCTTTGGCAACTCTTGTCTTTTTCTTTTAAATAGACTGTTTGTATCGCTTTTTTTTGTATTTTTGGCCTTTCGAATTGTTAGCTCAGTTGGTTTAGAGCGCTGCCTTGACAGGGCAGAGGTCGCTGGTTCGAATCCAGCACAGTTCACACCGAATCAACTGTTATCAGCCGGCCCGAACAAATGCTGACAGATCAGGAGACACCGGAAATAAACGTTCATCAATTTCGAGCAGTTAGAAGGACGAGAAAATTATCCAAATAAGTTGAGTCCCAAAAGGGGGGATACCTGAAAGCTCTGTATTATCGTTCCCATTGGCGCTGATTTCTCTATTTTTCGATGATACTTTTATATACTTCGAGTTGTATTTTCAGCGTTTCGAGTTCTTTTTTTACATCTTCGAGTTTCTTCTTCAACTCTTTTTCTTTTTTCGTTTCGTAATCGACCGGGAGCCGCTCGCCTAATTCGGCGATGAGGTTTCGTTCTAACGTCAAACTGAGGTTCCACCAAACTCTCATTTGTAAGGAATCACTCTTAACGTATTGGTAAAATGAGGTCGGATGCACATGCATTTGCCGGGATAATTCGGAGATGGGAATTTTTGCCTCCCGCACGGCGCTCATCAATAAATTGCCGTTATGCGGAAAAGAACCGGATTTATTTGTTGCCATTGTCTTGTTATTTAATCATCCTGTTTAACCGATAAAAACAGGTTTGTGCCTGTTTCCGACAAAGATAAAGATATTTTTTTGAATATTGCTTGTCGAAAAGTTCCTTTTTTTGTTATTATATAACGGTTTGTTTTTAAAATATAACGCTTCGGCTATAATAAATAATACCCTGTTTATAATAAATAATACCCCGTATATATAAAATGATACCCCGTTTATAATAAATGATATCCTGTTTATACAAAATAATAACGTTTATATAAAATATAATATCCTATAGTCCTAATATGATATTCTGTAAAATTAATATTATACCCTGAAGGAAAAATAGTACACCCTGAGAATAAAATATAATACTATGTCTTTTATCCGGCCCGATATAGTCCCATAAGAGCTTGTCCTGTTGTATAATTTACGGCCTTGCCCTGCCGGAGGCTGGCCGGCACATCAATAAGGCGTTGGTTGGCGCTTCCCCGGAACAGCAACGATTCATCACGCAGGGCCAGAACAAATCGACCGTCGACCAGTACATCGATATAGGGAAGCAACGCCGATAATTTAGCAGAAGCCAATATCTCTTCAAAGCGGTAACCGGTGTAACACCAGATGTTCTTCTTCGTTTCCTGCTTAAGGCGTTTGGCCAATTCCGTGAATCCTTCCGCTTGAAACAGCGGGTCGCCGCCCGAGAAAGTCACGTTGGTTTCATCTTCACATAACAGGTCCATGAGTTCGTCAACATCCATTTTCCTCCCCCGGCGGATATCCCATGATTGCGGATTGTGGCAGCCGGGGCAGCGGAAGGAACAACCGGCCGAATAGACCGAGGTGCGGAACCCCGGGCCGTCGACGGTTGTCCAACGTACAATATCCAATACCGAAATTTTATTCATGAGTCGTACGGGCGTTCAGTTCACAAAGTTTTGCATGATTCCACCGTTCGGTCGATCCTACCAGATAGCCCGTAATCCGCTGAAGCCGGTCGATATTTTTACTGCCGCATTTAGGACACTTATCCATCGTTTTAGCTGCATTTTCATATCCGCAATCGATGCAGCGGTTACGGTTGTGGTTCACCGAACCGTATCCCATATTAAACTTATCCATCAGATCAACCACCTGCATCACCGCTTCCGGATTGTGCGTGGCATCTCCATCGAGCTCGACGTAGAAAATATGTCCTCCACGGGTGAGCGTATGGTAAGGCGCTTCGACTTCGGCTTTGTGCCATGCCGTACATTTATAATATACGGGGACGTGATTGGAATTGGTGTAAAATTCGCGGTCGGTTATTCCCTTGATTTCGCCGAATGTCCTGCGGTCTTTCTTGGTGAATCCTCCCGAAAGTCCTTCGGCGGGCGTAGCGAGCACGCTGTAATTATGTTGATAACGCTCGGAAAATTCATTCGCTCTATCGCGCAGGTGGCTTACAATTTTCAGGCCCAGTTCTTGCGACTCTTCGCTTTCGCCGTGATGCTTGCCGGTGAGGGCTACAAGGCACTCGGCCAAGCCGATAAACCCGATGCCCAGCGTCCCCTGGTTAATGACCGTTTCGATGGTGTTGGTTGGCTTCAGCTTTTCGCTTCCGATCCATAATTTCGACATCAGCAATGGAAATTGCTTGGCTAAGGCCGTTTTTTGGAAGTCGTAACGTTCTTTTAATTGCTTGGCGGTGATCTCAAGCACCTGGTCGAGCCGGTTGAAAAACGTGTTTATGCGATCTTGTTGATTTTCTATAGACCTGCATTCGATAGCGATCCGTACGATGTTGAGGGTCGAGAATGAGATATTCCCACGCCCGATGGATGTTTTCTCCCCATACCGGTTTTCAAAAACACGGGTACGGCATCCCATGGTCGCCACTTCATATTGATACCGTTTCGGATCATCGATGTTCCATTTCTCGTGCTGATTAAAATCCGCGTCGAGGTTCAGAAAATTCGGGAAAAAGCGCTTGGCTGTTACCTCGCAAGCCAATTTATACAAATCGTAATTGCGGTCGGTCGGCAAATAGCTTACGCCCCGTTTCTTTTTCCATATCTGAATAGGAAAAATGGCGGTGGTGCCGTTGCCGACCCCTTCGTAGGTGCTTTTCAGGATCTCGCGGATAATGCAGCGCCCTTCGGCCGATGTGTCGGTACCGTAATTGATGGAGCTGAATACCACTTGGTTTCCTCCTCTCGAATGGATGGTATTCATATTATGAATGAACGCCTCCATCGACTGATGAACCCGTTCGACCGTTTTATTAATGGCGTGTTGTATCATTCGTTCTTTGCCCTTAAGTCCGTCCAGGCTTTTTCGAAGATAATCCTCGATGGGGGTGTTGTATAAAGCCGAATAATCATCCGCATTCAACTCTTGGATGACCTTCAACTCTTCGATAAAACTTTTCCGGACAAAAGGCGCCAAATAAAAATCGAATGCCGGTATGGCTTGGCCGCCGTGCATTTCGTTCTGAGCGGTTTCCATCGAAATACATCCTAATATGCTGGCCGTTTCGATGCGTTTTGCCGGTCTCGACTCGCCATGCCCGGCAAAAAATCCGTCATGAAGGATTTTATCCAACGGGTGTTGAACACATGTGAGACTCTTTGTGGGATAGTAATCTTTGTCGTGAACATGCAAATAGCCATCGCGAACGGCATTTTTGACTTCTTCCGAAAGCAGAAAATCATCCACGAACGGTTTCGTGCTTTCGCTGGCGAATTTCATCATCATGCCTGCCGGCGTGTCGGCATTCATGTTGGCGTTTTCGCGGGTGATGTCGTTCGACTTTGTTTCGATGATTTCCAGGAAAATATCGCGTGTTTTGGCTTTGCGCGCCACGCTTCGTTGATTGCGGTAAGCGATATATTTCTTAGCCACGTCTTTACGTGGGCTTTTCATTAATTCAAACTCTACATTGTCTTGAATTTCTTCCACGCTCATCTGTGTTTTGGGCGTACAAGCAATGCGGGTCGTTATTCTTTTAATAAGGGTTTCGTCTTCACCTTCTTGGGTGTGTAACATGGCTTTCCGAATGGCTGCGCTGATTTTCTCTTCGTTAAAGCCTACCACGCGTCCGTCTCGTTTAATTACTGTTTGAATCATCTTTGTATCTTTTTATTCCCATTAAAATGACATTTCCGGCAGCCGGCCGAATACTTTACAAAGGTAATTTCTTATTTTAAATAAACAATACGATTTTCCAAATAAATAATTAGGGAAGTGATTTTATTTTTTAGTTTATTGATAATCAGTGGTAGTTTTGTGTATTTAAGAAAACTTTTAAAATGAAAAACCTGTTTGATTTGTTTTTTTTAGTAATCCTTTGAGAATAGTATTGATATGTATTTCTCCATATCCCGTTGTCTCCTTTTTGTGCAAAGCTCATTGTCATCCGTCTGCCGGCGGATATTATACACCCAAGATTGTTACAACGGAACCTATCATGGCGAAGCATTTATCGCCGAAGGCACTATCGTTACGAACCTATCGGGCTCTCCTTTTTTCCCGTCCTGTATCTTTTCTAATGATTTCTGCTTTCGAGATAGCGTATTAAGGTTTCGCTCTTTTCTTTTTCGAATTTCAATTGTTCGATATCCAGAAGTAAAGAAGATAATTCAAAAGACAGGGCGATACCTTTTTTAGAAGCACTGTTCATCGTGAAAGAAATCGGTTTTCGACCACCTTCGAAGGTAACGGTCAACGGTTGATCCTGGAACGTGTAGATGAATTTGGCGACTCCGTTTTCATAGTTATTGCTATACCGCACGATCTCATAGGTATTATTCAACGTACTGAAACGGTAGTTTAACCCATCCGCCGTTACGGGGAGAGTTTCCACATAATTGTTATCCTTCGAAGAGACTTTTATTTTCGTATGCCGTACGGTTTGTCCCGATAGAATACTTTCGATAAACAAGGCGCCCTTTTCGCCCACGCCCGATCGCACCCCGCTTTTTTGTAACGACCCGCGATAGGGATATACTTTCGGATAATATTCTCCGAACTCCTGGTAACGGTCGTCCCGAATATAATCGAATTTCTGCTGCAAATCGCTCAGTTGGGCATAATGCACGGCCAGCATGGAGTCGCAATAAGTAATGTTGCGCTTATTTTCGGCCATCCTCACCTCTCGCATAAGAGCGATACCGCTTTTTCTTTGGTCGTACGCTTTAGGAAATAGCAACTGTATACTATCGATTTTTAATTTGGCTAAGGCGTAGTTTCCTTGTTGCAGGGCGGTTTGCGCTTCGGCGAGATACGTGTCGGCATTTTTGTTTTTATCGGAACAAGAATAGAGAATTCCTATCAGGCTAAAAACAAATGCAACGGATAGCTGGGTGAAGACTCTCATTTATTGTTTTCTGAAAAATAGATGATTTACATTGCTTTTTACACAATAGTGACGCAAATTTATAAAATATATTTCACTCCAAAAGAGGATTTCCGGGGCATTTATTGTAATTTTGCAAACGCTAACAGAAATTCAACTATTATGGATGTCTCTTCAGAGGAGATAAAGGCTTATTTATCAAACGATATTTTCCGGCTCATATCGCTAGCGGCGGATGAAATGCAGTTGGAATGCTATGTCATTGGAGGGTACGTACGCGATTTTTTCTTATGTCGTCCGTCCGATGATATCGATATTGTGACGGTCGGGAAAGGCATCGAATTGGCTGAATCGGTTGCCCGGAAGTTGGGGAAACGTACCCGGATAAATGTCTATAAGAATTTCGGCACCGCGCAAATCAAGCATAAAGAGTATGAAATAGAATTCGTCGGAGCACGGAAAGAATCTTATAGCCGGGATTCGCGCAAGCCCGTCGTTGAAGACGGAACATTGGAGGATGACCAAAAAAGGCGCGATTTTACGATTAATGCCTTGGCTTTTTGTTTGAACGCCGATCGCTTTGGCGAATTGGTGGATCCGTTTAACGGGTTGCAGGATTTGAGCGATTTGCTTATCCGTACTCCGCTCGATCCGGATATTACTTTTAGCGACGACCCGCTGCGGATGATGCGCGCCGTGCGTTTTGCTTCGCAACTGGGTTTTGATATCTATGCCGAAACGTTCGATGCTATCGAGCGTAATGCCGGACGGATCGAAATTATTTCGAAGGAACGTATTGCCGATGAGTTGAATAAAATTGTGCTTTCGCCGAAGCCGTCCGTCGGATTTATCCTATTGGAAAAAACCGGCTTGCTCGATCGTATTTTCCCTGAATTGATGGCTTTGAAAGGCGCCGAAACCCGAGACGGAATAGGGCATAAGGATAATTTTTACCATACATTGATGGTGTTGGACAATATTGCCCGTCAAACCGATGATTTATGGTTGCGTTGGGCTGCCTTGCTCCATGATATTGCCAAACCCCAGACAAAACGTTGGGATCCGAAGTTGGGCTGGACTTTCCATAATCATAATTATGTCGGCGAAAAGATGGTTCCCAAGATTTTTCGCCGGATGAAACTTCCGCAAAATGAAAAGATGAAATTTGTGCAAAAGATGGTTTCTCTGCACATGCGCCCCATGCAGTTGGTGGAAGAGGAGGTGACCGATTCGGCCGTCCGCCGTTTGCTTTTTGACGCCGGAGATGATATTGATGACCTGATGACGTTGTGCGAAGCGGATATTACATCGAAAAACCCCGTGAAAGTACGCCGCTTTCTGGATAACTTTAAAATTGTCCGCCGTAAATTGAAAGAAATCGAAGAGAAAGATCGCGTGCGTAATTTCCAGCCGCCTATCGACGGGAATGAAATTATGACTGTTTTCGGGTTAGGCCCGGGACGAGAAGTCGGAATTTTGAAATCGACCATCAAGGAAGCGATTCTCGATGGAATCATTCCCAACGAGTATGATGCGGCTTATAGCTTTATGCTGGAGAAAGCGTCTGAGATGGGGCTATATCCCACGAAAAAGAACGATTAATTTACTTCTTATCTCTTTCCGATTTTATAGGAATTTTATCCTTTTATCATTATCTTTGTGGCAAACAAAAAAACAGAAAGATGAAAAAACAAACAATCATTACTTTAAGTTTAGTCGCGTTACTGTCTTGTAACACTGCGCAAAAGTCGAAACAAACGATTGAATCATCACCCGCCGATACCGTGGCGCTGGTCGGTGCCGACAAAGATGAGCATGGATGTAAAGGTTCGGCCGGATTCACTTGGAGCCAGTTGAAGCAAGACTGTGTACGCCTTTTCGAAGCCGGGGAACGTTTCAATCCTATCAATGTGAAAGAAGGCGAAGCGGTACAGAGTGCATTTGTTCTTTGGAATGACAATCGTTCCAAAGCCGAACTGTTTTTACCCGAAAATGAAAATAGCTTGATTCTTGATAAAACATCCGATACGACTTACGAATACGAAAATTATAAATTGGATGCCGTCAAAAAGATCGTTTCAAAGGATAATGTCCATTTGTATCGGGCCGAAAAATAGCTGAAATGCAAGGATTTATCATAATTGTCCCAGTCGTTTAAAATGACCGGGTTATTGGCTTTTTGTACCTGTTGTGAAACACGTTCGAGGGAAGGCCGGATTTTGAGTGAATAGAAAAATCATCGTTAAAAAGAAAAAGGGGAGGCCTTTTTTTTGAAATTATTTTTCTACTTTTGAGCATTAAATTCTTGTATTATGATAAAAGTGCTGATTCTAATTGATTATTCCAGTGAGTTTAGTCGACAATTGTTGAAGGGATTAATCCGTTATTCAAAGGATAACGGACCTTGGATTTTTTATCGATTACCGTCGTATTATAAAGCCTTGTATGGTAAAGAGGGAATTGTGCAGTGGGCGAAAGAATGGAAAGCGGATGCCATCATCGCCAAATGGGATCATGATGGAACAAACCTGTTGGCCGAATTGAATATACCGGTCATCCTACAAAATTATAAATACCGGAGCGAGTACTTCTCGAATTTGACGGGGGATTATATCGGTACCGGTGAAATGGCCGCTCAATTTTTTATCAAAAGAAGATACCGTAATTTTGCTTTTTACGGAAACAAAGGCGTTATATGGTCTCGTGAACGCGCTGAAGGATTCCGACGCGAAGTAGAAAAAACAGGAGGAAATTATTTTTATTTCGAAAGTGAAAACTTAAGCGAGGAGGAATGGAGCACCAGTCATATCCAACTCGATGAATGGCTGTTTTCGTTACCTAAACCGGTCGCGTTATTTGCTTGTGACGATAGTTTTGCGCTGCAAGTCGCACAAATCTGTAACTTGAATAATATTAAAATACCCGAAGATATTGCCTTATTGGGAGTGGATAATGATGAATTGTTATGTAATTTATCCGATTGCCCCATCTCTTCTATTGTATTAGAGGTTGAAAAAGGAGGATATGAAGCCGGAAGGCTAATTGATCGGCTAATTAAAAAAGAACGGGAAGAACCTTTCGATATCGTGATTAATCCGGTGCGTTTTGAATTACGGAAATCGACAGAAAGATACGACATTGCAAACGAGTATGTGTTGAAGGTGGTCAAATACATTGAAAAACATTATAAGGAAGATATTGCCATTGATTATTTAACCGAATTGATTCCTTTATCGCGCCGGAGCCTCGAAGTCAAATTCAAAGAGGAAATGGGGACTTCTATTTATCAGTTTGTTTTGAATTGCCGTATAGAGAACTTTGCCAATTTATTAGCCACGACCAATCTGTCGCTATATGAAATGGCCCTCGAGTCGGGCTTTGCTGACTGTAAGAATGTTTCACGACTTTTTAAGAAGGCTAAAGGATGTACGCCTGCTGATTACCGGTTGAGAATACAATCTTATACTCATTGATTTCGTTTTTTGAAAACAGATTTACGTTTTTCAGGCTTTATGCCCGAAGCGAATCTCTTACCTTTGCTTGAAAAGATAGAAAAAATATATTTTCAATTTAATAAACATGAATCAATTGACAAGCTCAACTCCAAACAAGCGAACATTCTACACGTCGATGGCGATACTTGCCGTCATGTATTTTGTGTTTGGCCTCGTATCATGGGTAAATTCAATTTTAATCCCCTATTTTAAGATTGCTCTGGAGCTGACGACTCACTTCCAATCGTATTTCGTTACATTCGCCTTTTATATCGCGTATTTTGTCATGGCGATTCCTGCGGGATTACTGCTCAATAAAGTTGGGTATAAGAAAGGAATTATGTACGGGTTCATGTTTATGTCATTGGGAGCATTGATATTCGTTCCGGCAGCCCTTACACGGCAATACTCGATATTCCTCGTCGGACTCTACTGCATCGGAACCGGTCTGGCGATATTGCAAACGGCCGCCAATCCGTATGTAACCATTATCGGCCCGATCGACCGGGCGGCACAGCGGATGAGCATTATGGGTGTCTTTAATAAGTTTGCCGGTATCGTCTCGCCGTTGATTTTTGCAGCGGTAGTCTTCCGGTCTTCCGATGATGCGACCTTCGCCTTGTTGGAAGCGGGCACCTTAACCGAGATCGAAAAAAATATCATACTCAATGATCTCATCCGCCGCGTCATCCTGCCTTATTCGGTTCTTGCCGTCTTTTTGTTGTTGGTGGGGATAGCAATCCGGTATTCCGTTCTTCCCGAAATTGAGGCGAGCGAAGAAGAACCTTCGGAAACGAATCCGTTGCCTCCCGCACGAAAATCGTTATTCGATTATCCCTATCTTATTTTCGGGGCTATCGCCATCTTTTTTCATGTGGGGACGCAGGTTGTCGCCGTCGATACGATTATCAACTATGCCGGTTCGATGGGGATCAACATGCTCGAAGCGAAGTTTTTCCCGTCTTACACCCTCACCTGTACCATTATCGGATACGTGCTGGGGATCATTCTCATCCCCCGCTTTGTGTCGCAAAAAACAGCCTTGAAGTTTTGCACGGTATTGGGATTATTACTCTCGATGGGAGTGATATTCGCCGATAAAAATATGTTCCTTTTCGGGCATTCGGCCAATATATCGATTTGGTTCCTCGCTTCGTTAGGATTTCCCAATGCGTTGATTTATGCGGGTATCTGGCCGTTATCGATTCATCATTTGGGGAAATTGACCAAAACCGGTTCTTCGTTATTGATCATGGGTTTAAGCGGAAATGCCCTCCTTCCTTTGATTTACGGGGCTATTGCCGATCATCAGGGCTTACGGATCGGATATTGGGTACTCATACCGGCTTTTATTTATTTGGTATGGTTTGCTTTTCACGGACATACTATTAATCGCTGGAAAAAGTGACTGAAAGGCACAGGGAGACGGAGGACCGGAGAAATAAAGAAAGTAACAGAGAGACTAAGTAAAAAAATATACAATGAAACGATTGATTATAACAAACGGGAAAGTCATTCTTCCCGATCAGATAATAGAAAATGTCGCCGTCGTTTGTGAAGACGGAAAAATCAGCGGCCTCGTTCCTTCATCTGCGATATCTCTTCTTGACACAGATGAATGGATCGATGCCCAAGGGCAATATGTATCGCCCGGATTTATCGATATCCACATTCACGGGGGTGGCGGGTATGACTTTATGGACGGCACGGTCGAGGCCTATCTGGGAGCGGCCGAGACACATGCCCGTTACGGTACGACTTCATTATTACCGACAACATTGACGAGCACGACGGATGAATTGCTTCATACGTTTTCCATCTATAAGGAAGCCGTGAAACAAAATGTGCGAGGGGCGAAATTTTTGGGATTGCATTTGGAGGGCCCTTATTTCTCATATAATCAACGAGGGGCACAAGATCCTAAATATCTTCGTAATCCTCAGCCGGAAGAGTATAACCGTATTCTCGATGCTTCGGACGATATTGTTCGCTGGAGCCTTGCACCGGAACTCGATGGCGCCCTTGAATTCGGAAGAGTCCTGACGGAAAGAAATATTTTACCGTCGGTCGCTCACACCGATGCGATATACGAAGAGGTGGAGAAAGCGTATTATGCCGGATTTACCCATGCCACTCATCTTTATTCCGCCATGTCGAGCGTAACGCGAAGAAATGCATTCCGGTATGCCGGGGCGGTAGAGGCGGCTTATCTATTGGATGATATGACGGTGGAGATTATTGCCGATGGCGTGCATCTCCCCAAGCCTTTGCTTCAATTTGTGTATAAGTTTAAAGGGCCGGATAAAACGGCTTTGTGTACCGACTCGATGCGTGGGGCGGGAATGCCTGACGGAAAATCGATTTTAGGTAGTTTGAAAAACGGACAAGAGGTTATCATTGAAGATGGCGTGGCCAAACTTCCCGACCGTAGCGCTTTTGCGGGAAGCGTGGCTACCGCCGACAGATTGGTGCGTACAATGGTCAATATAGCCGAGGTGCCGCTGGTGGATGCCGTGAAAATGATGACGCTGACGCCTGCCCGCATTATAAAAACAGATCAAACAAAAGGCTCTATCGCTCCCGGAAAGGATGCCGACCTGGTCATCTTCGATGAAACAATTCATGTATTAACTACTATATTAGAAGGAAATGTCATCTACAGAAACTGAAAAAACGACAACAGTTTTCCAAAAAGAAAAACTACAAGTGAAGGTCTTCCCCACACGGCAAGAGATGGGGAAAATGGCTGCTCAAGATACAGCCGATAGAATAAAGGCGCTTTTGCAACAAAAAAGCGAAGTAAATATGATTTTTGCGGCAGCACCCTCTCAAGACGAATTCATCCGTTATCTGATATCGGATAAAGACATTGACTGGACACGGATCAATGCTTTCCATATGGATGAATATATCGGCTTGAAGAAAGATGCTCCGCAAGGGTTTGGGAATTTTTTGAAGGAACGGCTTTTCGGTAAGGTCCCGTTTAAAAGTGTTCATTATATGAATGGCCAGGCTTCCGATATATCTCTGGAATGCGAGCGGTATGGCGTTTTATTGAGAGATAATCCGGTGGATATCGTTTGTTTGGGAATAGGGGAAAACGGGCATATCGCGTTTAACGATCCGCATGTGGCCGACTTCAACGATCCGCAAAGGGTAAAGGCTGTGGAGTTGGATTTAGCTTGTCGTCGCCAGCAAGTCAACGACAAATGTTTTACCGACATCGACCGTGTGCCGCTGCGAGCTATCACCGTTACGATACCGGCTCTTTTAAAAGCGGATAGTATGTTTTGTATCGTTCCGTCAAAAAATAAGGCTCAGGCAGTTTTCCGTACGTTACACGATCGTATCGATGAAGCTTGCCCGGCAACTATTTTGCGTACCAAAGACAATGTGATTCTTTATTTGGATCAAGACAGTGCATCTCTGTTATAATAAAAATAATATAGCTATGAACAGTAAATCATTTTTACTTTTGACAATCTTTTTTGCGGTGACTTTAACCGCTTTTGCTCAAAAGAAATTTAAAATCGGGATCATCGGATTAGATACTTCTCATTCGGTCGCCTTCACGAAGTTTATAAACGGCGAAGGAAATAATGATGAGTTTAAGGATTTTGCTGTTGTTGCGGCCTATCCTTACGGATCGCGTACCATAAAGTCTAGTTATGAACGTATTCCTCAATATATCGAAGATGTGAAAAAAGAAGGGGTGGAAATCACTTCTTCCATCGCCGAATTACTGGAAAAGGTTGAATATGTCTTGTTGGAGACAAATGACGGACGTGTGCATTTAGAACAAGCCAACGAGGTGTTTAAAAGCGGTAAAAGAGTGTTCATCGATAAGCCGATAGGAGCCACGCTTGCTCAATCGATTGCTATCTTCGAATTGGCTAAAAAATACCATATCCCGGTTTTTTCATCATCTGCTTTGCGCTTTGTTCCTCAAACCTTGAAAATAAGGAACGGAGAGTTTGGAAACGTTACCGGTGCCGACTGTTATTCTCCGCACAAACACGAACCTACCCATCCTGATTTCGGGTTCTATGGGTTACATGGTGTGGAAACGCTGTTTACGGTCATGGGTACCGGATGTGTAGAGGTCAACCGGATGTCGTCGCCCGACAATACGGATGTTGTAGTCGGAAAATGGAAAGATGGTAGAATCGGCACTTTTCGCGGCATCCAAAAAGGTCGCCAGCTTTACGGCGGAACGGCTTTTACCGATAAAGAAGCGGTGCCTGTCGGTACGTACGATGGTTATCAGAATCTTCTGGTTGAAATATTGAAATTCTTTAAAACCGGAATTGTTCCCGTGGATGAAAAGGAAACCCTCGAAATCTTTACGTTTATGGAAGCTTCCAATGAAAGCCAGCGAAAAGGCGGTAAGATCATTTCGATGGAGGAAACCTATCGCAAAGCTGAGAAAGAAGCCAGAAAACTGATCGGAAAACTGTAAGGTAATTACAAATTACTAATTACTAATTACAAAATACAAAATACAAATTACTAATTACTAATTGAGGATAAAGGATTGAACGAATTGTATCGGTTTTCATGAAGTTGCACAAAATACACTGATAAAGGCTATGTGGAGGAACTCTCCGAAATCTCTTTATTTTCTCTGTGCAACCTAAATCGTTAAAATACTGAATCATTAAAATTTTGATCATAATGAAATGTATATCGAATGTAGTGATAGCAAGTATCCTTTTGCTCTTTGCCGGATGTGGCTCAGGTGCTAAAAAAGAAAGTGCGGTGAACGGTGCTTTAGGAAAAGACGGCGAAATCAAGTTGATGGTGCTTGCTCCGGGGCATTTTCATGCGAGCCTTTTACAAAAAAATGATTTATCGCTCCTCAACGATTCCACCATTGCCCTGATCAGCGATTCGGTTTATGTATATGCTCCGTCAGGTGCTGAATTGGAGCAGTATCTGGCGAATATCGATCAATACAATCATCGTTCCGAAAATCCTACGCAATGGAAGGAACGTGTCTATACGGGAACGGACTTTCTCGAGAAAATGCTTGCCGATAAAAAAGGAAACGTGGTCGTTCTGGCGGGAAATAATCGCGATAAAACGCGTTATATTTTCGAATCGGTAAAGGCCGGTATTCACGTATTATCGGATAAACCGATGGCCGTCAACAAAGAAAACTTTCATCTCTTGGAGCAGGCTTATGATAGCGCCCGGGCTCATCATGTATTAATCTATGATATGATGACCGAACGCTACGATGCCTTGAATATCATTGAACGGAAGTTGCTTCATCATCAAGAATTATTCGGAAAACTGGAAACGGGCACTTCGGATAATCCGGCCATTTATATGGAAAGCGTCCATCATTTTTATAAGGAAGTTTCCGGAAATCCGTTGATTCGTCCCGCGTGGTATTACGATGTGGAACAGCAGGGGGAGGGGATTGCCGATGTTACGACGCATTTGATCGACTTGGTGAACTGGAAGTGTTTTCCCGAACAAGTTATCAATTACCTAAAAGATGTTGATGTGGTGGATGCCACGCATTGGCCGACCGAACTTTCTCTGGCCGATTTCGCGCGTTCTACCGGAATGGATGCGTTTCCCGATTATCTGGGCAAGTATATAAAGGATTCCAAATTACAAGTCTATGCAAACGGGACCATTTACTACCGCGTAAAAGACGTGAACGTAGCGTTGAAAGTCGTGTGGAATTATCAGGCTCCGCAAGGCGGGGGAGATACCTTCACCGCCTATATCAAAGGTTCGCGCGCGACGCTTAAAACGGTACAAGATAAATCGCATCAGTTTATCAAACAATTGTATATCGAAAAGGGTAACAAGACGGATGCCGTAGCTTTTGAAACAGCCCTGAATCAAGCGATGACGGAGATACAAAATGACTATCCACAGGTGTCTGCAAAGGCGGTGTCCGGAAAAGAAGGAGTTTATTTAATTGATATTCCCGTTGAAATCAGAGAGCCTCATGAAGCGCATTTCGGCTATGTCGGCAAACAGTTTTTTAATTATTTAATTGGACAAGACTTGCCTGAATGGGAAAATTCCAATACCTTAGCGAAATATTTTATCACGACGACTGCCGTGGAAAAGGCTAAAGAAAATAAATGATCTCGTCTTATTCACATTATTACGAATCATCGGAAACGTTTCACGGTTCTTTACAAGGAATTATGGGGACGCGGTTTGATGTTGTGATGACCGGGTGTGATGAGTTGAAGGGACAATCGGTATGGGACATCATTGTTTTGGAACTCAAACGACTCGATGGTATGCTTAACCGGTTCGATCCGAAGAGCGAATTAAGTCGCCTCAATCAACAAGCTGTCGGAAATCCGGTGTCGGTGAGCCCGGAAATGTGGACTGTTCTAACCGGCTGTAAACGTTATCACGCTTTAACCCTCGGATTGTTCGATATCACCTTAAAGGACTTTTCGCTTGTTTCCTTTGATGAAATATCCCATTCCATATTGCTCCCTTCAGAAAAGTTTGCTTTCGATCTGGGTGGATATGCCAAAGGGTATGCAATGGAGAAAATGAAAACGATTCTTCGGGAGAATGCAATTGAAAATGCCTTTATAGACTTTGGAAACAGTTCTATTGTCGGGCTGGGACATCATCCTTATGGGGACTGCTGGAAAGTGAGCATCGAAAATCCTTTTCGAAAAGAGGAAATATTGGGAGAAGTAAGTCTTATGAACCAAGATATTTCCACTTCCGGGAATACGCCTTTATACAGTAATCATATTATCCATCCGTTTACCGGAGAATATAGCGATGCGAAAAAGCTCGTTAGTGTCGTTGCGAAGAATTCGATACAAGCCGAAGTGTTGACGACTACATTGATGATTGCGACGAACGAGCAAAAAGAAGCGATCACTCCGGCGTTTGATATTGAGAAAATAACTAGTTACGATATACAATGAAGAAAGAGAAAGAAGTAGATGTAAGCCTTCGGCAGTTTATTAAAAACATCGGTTATATGACCGGTGGGGCCGCATTATTGGCCGGCACCACGCCGTGGCTCCAATCTTTCACCCCCGATAAGTTGGAAGAAATCAAGAAAGAAAGGGCGCGTGTTGCGGTCATCGGCACGGGTTCAAGGGGGCAGTATCATATTCATAACTTACTGCAGATACCGCATGCTGAAATCGTGGCTTTTTGCGACGATTATCAGCCCAGTTTGGATGCGGCATTGGCCTTATGTCCCAAAGCAAAAACCTATACGGATTATCGCAAGCTGCTGGAGAATCCCGAAATTGATGGAGTGATTATTGCTACACCGCTGAATTGGCATGCCACCATGGTGTTGGATGCGTTGGCGGCCGGCAAACATGTCTTTTGCGAAAAGTCGATGGCGTTGACCATGGAACAATGCAAAGCTATTTACGATGCCTATCAGCATACCGGTAAAGTGCTTTACTTCTGTATGCAGCGGATGTTTGATGAAAAGTATATTAAAGGAATGCAGATGATTCATTCCGGCCTCATCGGAGATGTTGTCGGGTTGAGATGTCACTGGTTTCGCAATCATGACTGGCGGCGTCCGGTGCCTTCGCCTTCTTTGGAGCGGAAAATTAATTGGCGGTTATATTGGGAATCTTCCGCAGGTCTTATGACCGAGTTGGCCTCCCACCAGTTGGAAGTATGTAATTGGGCTACACGGAAGATTCCGGAATCGGTCATTGGCACCGGCGATATTGTTCATTGGAAAGATGGCCGGGAAGTATATGACAGTGTAAATGTGATATATCATTATAGCGATGGTGTAAAAATAAATTATGAGTCCCTCATATCGAATAAATTTAATGGTATGGAAGATCAGATATTAGGGCATAAAGGGACCATGAATTTAGCCACCGGAAAATATTATCTCGAAGATGAAACCTCGTCTAAATCGGGTATTGAACAATTGCTGAAACAGATTGGCGATAAAGTTTTTACCGCTGTTCCTGCCGCCGGGCCTAGTTGGCGTCCGGAAACGAAACAAGCCTATACACCTCATTATATAGTAGAGGATCGGTTTCATGTAAATGACGGGTTATCGATGATCGGTGCCGATAAAGACGGATCGGATCAAATTCTATCCGCTTTTTGTCAGGCATGCATCACGGGCGAGAAAGGAAAGAATATTGTAGAAGAGGCCTATAGCGCCACCATGCTTTGCTTACTCGGGAATCAGGCCATGGCAGAAAAATGTAAAGTCGATTTCCCGGAAGAATACAAAATACCATCTATGAAGTTTCAATAAAAGAATAGGCGATGAAAGATATAGTTATTACATCAAAGAGAATCAAAAAAGAAGGGCGGATCGTTTTGATTTGTTTTATTGCCGCATTTGTGATAAATGTGCTGTCAATCATACTCTACAAAACACCCTGGATGGAAATCGTTACGCAATTGGGATATGTCGTAGTCGTGACGATCGGATTGTATGTCCTCTTCTTTTTTTTACGGTTCGTCTGGTGGGTCGTCTTGAAAATATTCAAAAGGAAAAAGACGAAAACGGGTATTTAAGGGTATTCAAGTTCTAATTTATTTAAGCGCATAAAAGTCAATATATGAAAAAGTATACATCAATTTTATCGGTAATTCTCTTCTTCTTTATTCATTCAAACAGTTGGGCGCAACCCGCCGAGTCGTTTGTAAAAGTCAATGTTGCTCCGGAAAAAACAGACTGGGTATACAAACCGAACGAAAAAGTCAAGTTTGCGGTTTCCATCACAAAAAATGATATTGAACTTCCGAATGTAGCTGTTCGGTATGAAGTCGGGCCTGAGATGATGTCGCCCGTTAAAACGGAAAACGTCGTATTAAAAAACGGAACGACGGTCATTGACGGAGGAACCCTGAAGGAAGCCGGCTTCTTGCGTTGTCGTGTAGTAGCTTCTTACGAAGGGAAAGAATATAGCGGATTGGCAACCGCCGCTTTTAGCCCTGATGCCATTCAATCGACCACGAATGAGCCGGAAGACTTTTGGACGTTCTGGCAAAAAGCGAAGGCCGAGGCGTCGAAAATACCGCTGGATGCCCGTGTACGGTTGTTGCCCGATCGTTGTACCGAGAAGGTAAATGTGTATGAAGTGAATATCCAAAATTATAAGCCCGGTACTCGCTTATTCGGGATTGTTTGTGTGCCGAAAGCTCCGGGAAAATATCCGGCGCTTCTACATGTGCCGGGGGCGGGAGTCCGTGGTTATTATGGAGATGTAAATACGGCTGAAAAAGGAGTTATCACCTTGCAAATAGGTATTCATGGGGTTCCGGTCACTCTTGATGCATCCGTTTATAACAATTTGAGTGCCGGAGCACTGGATGGCTATCCGAATTATAATCTCGATGATAAAGACCGCTATTATTATAAGCGAGTATATTTAGGATGTGTGCGTGCCGTGGATTTTATTTTCAACCTGCCGGAGTTTGACGGGAATAATATTGTTGTGATGGGAGGTAGTCAAGGAGGAGCATTATCGATAGTGACCGCCGCTCTGGATAATCGTATAAAAGGATTGGTCGCTTTTTATCCCGCCCTCTGCGATTTAACGGGTTATTTACACGGTCGAGCAGGCGGATGGCCCCATTTGTTCAGCGCCTCGAATTTATCGTTCAATAATACATCTCAGAAGATTGAAACGAGTAAATACTATGATATTGTAAATTTCGCCCGTCATTTGAATGTTCCCGGGTTTTACTCATGGGGGTATAACGATGTGACTTGTCCCCCGACTTCGATGTATGCCGCGTACAATGTAATAACGGCCCCTAAAACTCTTTTCCTTGCCGAAGAAACCGGACACTGGACGTATCCCGAACAATGGGAAAAGGCCTATGACTTTGCGCTGAAATTACTTAAAAAATAATTTTACTTGGTTAGCCCATAAGGATTAGTAGAAGACGTTTCGGAGATTTTTTATCCGTTAAACAGTTTTGGGAGGTTTAACGGGGAAGGATAATATCAAAGATTAACGCTTTTTGAAGATTCTATTTCGCAAAACTAAGCGTCCTTTGTTTTTAATTTCATTTTCTTTGCCTTTGCTGAATCGTATAAAACGATGACCGGAGTGCAATGGCGGAATCTTCCGATTGAGCATGAATAACGGATAAGTAAATGAAATGATGAAAATGAATACCTTTCATTCCCATATTATAGTTTTGATTTTTTTCCTGGTTATAGGCCCCGTATATGGTAATAATACAGCTTATCTTGATGGCAAAATATATCTGGATCATGATTCTCTTATCCTGGAAAATTCAAAGATCAGAAGAACGTATACATTTAATCAGGGAAATCTGATCACTCAATCTATTTTCAATAAAACGTCGAATTTTACATGGCATGCTACCGATAATGTTCCCGATATGAATCTTCCCGGAGCGGAAAAAGAGAAGGCGGAATTAGTGTCTTTTCGCACCTATGTAGTCGAAGAAACGTTATCTCAACAAGCCTATCTCGAAGCCGAAATTATTTATACGTTGGGGAACTTGTCGATAAAGAGAATCCTCCGGTTATATCCTGCTTGTCCTGCTATCGGAATGGATTTTTATTTTAAGGGAAACGGGAATCTGTTGAAATACCCGGATGAGAGTCTTTTAGATAAAGACTTATCGGATGTGAAATTTGTCGCATCCCAAAAAGCACGTTCATTAGCGCCTGTTATGGAAAAACTTTCCCTTGACGGGAAGCATTGGAATTGTCGAGTCGTGGATTTATCCGAAATGACGGATCATTTGAATGATTTGGTTACAGTAAATGACTACCAGACTTATCAGGAACGCCTATTCAGAGGAAATATTCTTTTTGCAAAAGATATGGAGAACGAAGAGGGCGTTTTTTTGCTGAAAGAAGCGCCGTCTCCGAATGCTCAATTACAATACTTATCAGGCGATTATTTAGTTTCTTTCGGACAAATCAGGATGCTTGGATTCGGAATAGATTCCGAGGATATCCGGCCCGACCGATGGACGCCGGGTTATTCGGCCGTTTGCGGAGTTTTCTCCAAGACGGAATATTCTGCCTTAAAAGCGCTAAAAACCTATCAGAATAAGTTACGGAAAAGAATTCCCGAAAGAGATGAAATGGTGATGATGAATACATGGGGAGATCGGGGACAGGATAGCCGGATTAACGAGAAATACATTATCGAAGAATTAGAACTGTGTGCGAAATTAGGAATATCCCATTTTCAGATTGACGACGGTTGGCAGACCGGCAAAAGTCCCGCTTCTGTTGGCGGAGGATCCTTCGATAATATATGGGAGAGTGAAGACTATTGGCTTCCCAACAAGGCTAATTTCCCCGATGGTTTTACATCGATCTTAAAAAAGGGCAAAGAGCTTGGTATCGAAATATGTTTATGGTTTAATCCGAGTTATACGGATAATTATGTGAATTGGAGGAAAGACGCCGAAGTTCTGGCCGGGTTGTACAAAAAATATGGAATACGCACTTTCAAAATCGACGGATTGCGAATTCATAATAAGATATCGGAACTCAGTGTGGATAGTTTATTGAATGCCGTACAGAAAGTATCGGACTATGATGCCGTAATCAATTTGGATGTTACGGCGGATAAACGTTTCGGTTATCTCTATAAAAATGAATACGGAAATATCTTTTTGGAAAACAGATATACGGATTTCGGAAATTATTATCCCTATTGGACATTGAGGAATTTGTGGTGCTTGTCGAAATATGTACCGGCACAAAATCTGCAAATTGAATTTTTGAATAAGTGGAGAAACGAAAATATCTATAAAAATGATACCTTTGCTCCGAAATCATACGATTTTGAATACTTGTTCGCCATTACAATGATGGCGCAGCCGTTAGCTTGGATGGAAGCCCATAATTTACCTGCTGAGGCTTTTTCTTTAGGAAAAGTAATTGAAAAATACAGAACTATCCAACAGGATATTCATAAGGGGGATATACTTCCTATCGGTGAAAAACCCGACGGGCGGTCGTGGACCGGATTTCAAAGCTTACAGGATAATCAAGGCTATTTTCTTGTTTTCAGGGAATTAAATGATCAAGCGAATAGTATGATGAAAACATGGTTAAAGCCGGGTGCTAAGATTCGGTTAAAGTATCTTTTGGGAAATGGGACTGATTTTGAAGTCACTGTTAACGAAAGAGGAGAGGTTCCGTTTTCTTTGAAGACCGCCAATCATTATGGCCTTTATAAATATACAATTATAAAATAAAAATCGTCAGATCATGAATAGACGTAAATTTATATCAAAAACAGTATTGGGAGGAGCAAGTGTATTGACTCTTTCAGGTTTGAATTCTTCTTATATATGGGGACAAACGAATGCCGATCGCCGGTTACCCGCTATCTTGGGCGGAACGAAATCCCATCTCGGTTTATGGCCGGATTGGCCTGTTTGGAAATCACCCGATTATGATGAGGGTGTTTTAAAGGTTTTACGAAGCGGCGTTTGGTCAAGATCCAAAGTTACCGAAGAATTCGAAAGCAAGTGGGCGGAACTTATCGGCACAAAGAGATGTCTGTCAGTGGTAAACGGGACGAATGCGTTAGTCGCGGCTTTGGCACAATTCAATATCGGTCCCGGTGATGAAGTCATCGTTCCCCCGTATACGTTTGTTGCGACGGTACAAGCTGTTCTGATGAATGGCGCCTTACCGGTTTTCGCAGATGTCGATCCGACTACATTTCAAATAGATCCCGTAAAAATAGAAGAGAAAATTACTCCTCGGACAAAGGCCATTTTGCCGGTACACATTTTGGGGATTCCTGCTGATATGACCCAAATAATGGCAATCGCCACGAAGCATCATTTAATCGTAATTGAAGATGCTTGCCAGGCGCATTTGGCGGAAGTAAGCGGTAAAAGAGTCGGCTCTATCGGTAATGCCGGATGCTTCAGTTTCCAAACATCCAAAAATATGCCTATCGGTGAAGGAGGCGCTATTGTCAGCAATGATTCCGAATTTATGGATCGGTGTTATTCGTATCATAATTTGGGCTTTCCTTATGGATCTCAACCGGGTAATGTGAGCGGTGGAGCAATTAGGGTCGGATATAAGATACGGTTCACAGAATATCAAGCGGCGATAGGGCTTGTACAGATGAAAAATCTGGAGAAAGAAACGGATATTCGATGGACAAATGCCCAATATTTATCGAAGAGGATAAAAGATATTCCTGGTGTCTCTTCCGCCAGATTATATCCCGAAACAACCAAAGCCGTTTATCATTTATATCCGCTATTATATAATAAGAATGCGTTTAAAGGGATGTCTCGGGCTTTGTTTTTGGAAGCACTACGTGCAGAAGGAATACCTTGTTCTCCCGGCTATACGCCATTGCAGACTCAATCGTTTATCCAAGCCGCTTTCGAATCGAAATTGTATCGAAAATTATATACAACAGATGATTTGAATTATCATAATTTCCTGATGCATAATAAGTGTCCCGTTAGTGATCGGATCTGTAATGAAGAAGCAATATGGCTCACACAAAACCTCTTGTTGGGGACTGTTTCGGATATGGATCATATTGCAAACGCGGTTGAGAAAATCTATCGGAATGCCGATAAAATCGTGCTGAAGTTCAAAAAAGGATAAGAATAAATAAATGTTATGAAGTTATTATACAGGTATCTGATCGTCTTGTTTTTCCTAATAGGAACCGCTGTTTCTTATGGACAAAAGGACCCATCCTTTTCCCCTGGTCATTTTGTTTGGAAAGCAGGTGTGGCACGTAAAACTATTACTCCTTCAACTTCGGTATGGATGGGAGGGTATGCCAGCAGAACGTCGCCTTCGGAAGGGGCTGTTCACGATTTATGGGCCAAAGCGCTTGCTCTGGAGGATGCTAAAGGACTTCGATCGGTATTGGTTACCCTGGATTTAGTAGCAATTCCTAAAGATTTCTCGGATAAATTGAGGGATAAAATCAAAAAAACATATGGACTGGAAAAGGCGCAGATTATATTGAATTGTTCGCATACGCATTCCGGCCCGGTTGTGGGGCGGGCGCTACATTATATTTATCCGATGAAAACCGGTGATTGGCACAAAGTTGATGAATATACCGGTGAATTGGAAGAAATGCTGTTTGAATTAGTCGGAGAGTCGATGAAAAACATGAAGCCGGCAAAGATATATACTCAAAACGGAATCACTCGTTTTCAGGTGAATAGGCGCAATAATAAAGAAAACGAACTGACAGGTACCACTTCTCTGAAAGGGCCTAACGATTATGCCGTCCCCGTAATGAAAGTAGAGGGTACGGATGGAAACCCGATTGCCATTGTCTTCGGATATGCCTGTCATCCTACCACATTGTCGATGAATCACTTTTCCGGCGATTATCCGGGGTTCGCCCAGATTGAATTGGAAAAAATGTATCCCGGTGCAACGGCTTTGTTTTTCCAAGGGGTAGGCGCCGATCAGAATCCTTTGCCAAGGCGCACGATTCCGTTGGCTAAGCAATACGGGAAACAATTAGCGGCGGCTGTGGAGAGTGTTTTATCCGGAGAGATGAAGCCTCAGGAAAGCCGACTGCGAGTGAAATATAAGGAAGTCGATATTCCTCTTGCCCAACCATTAACAATAGAGCAAATGCAAGAAGTCGCCAACCGGAATGATTTCGAAGGACGATGGGCAAAAGGGACGATCGCCGAATATAAGAAGGAAGGTTCATTCATCAAAACCTATCCTTATCCGATCCAATATTGGAAATTGGGAAATCAATCTCTTTTTGTGATGGGAGGCGAGGTATTGGTTTCTTATGGAATCCAATTGAAAGAATGGTACGGACAAGATATTTTTGTGATGGCTTATGCCAATGATGTGATGGGGTACATTCCTTCCGCCAAGGTCATCGAAGAAGGCGGTTATGAAGGCGATACGGCTCATCGCGTATATGGATTGCCTGCAAAATGGGATCCGAAAATCGAAGATATTATATTGGGAGGAATTAAAGAATTAGTGATAAATACGATAAATACAAATCAATAAATTAGAAATTAAAGCATGAAAAAGATTATTTTATTACCAGCGTTTTTATTTTTTCTTTTGATCGGTTGCAATACGAGTCAAAAAGAGAACAAGAGTAATCAAAAGACAAATGAAACCACTGCGCAAGACACATTGATCGGCAAGCGTTATTTTTCCGGATTCGAGGATGCGCACGATACGTATAATGCGATATCCAAAGCCAGCGACGGAAAGATTTATTATGTCCTGTCCTCAACGAGGCATGATGTCGGAGGCCAATTATACTGTTACGATCCGCAAGCCGATAAAGTTGAATTTCTGGCCGATCTATCGGAAGCATTGGGAGAAAAGCAGCAAAAATATATTGCTCAAGGGAAAAGCCACGTCGAATTTTATGAAAAAGACGGGAAGTTATATTTTGCCACTCATCTGGGATATTATCAGATGATCGACGGGGCGGAAACTGTTCCGACGGTCGCTCCCGAAGGATACAAGCTTTATCCGGGAGGACATTTTTGTTATTATGACTTAAATACCAAAGAACTGAAAAGTTTAGCTATTGCCCCCGAGGGTGAAGGAATTATCACGGTGGTGATGGATAAAGAGCGTGATCATCTTTACGGATTAACATGGCCTAAAGGATTGTTGATCGATTATGATATTAAAGCGAATACGTTACGGAATGTAGGGGCTGTTTCAAAGGCAGGCGAAACACAGTTGGGAACGGATAACTTCCGGGTAATTTGTCGTTCGATGTTTATTGATCCGCGTGATGGAAATGTCTATTATTCGACCGGAGACGGAGACATTTTTTACTATAATCCTTCGCTGAAAGCACCTGAAAAATTAGATGGAGTAGATTTGCGGCTCGATTATTTTGGAACGTATGATCCGAAAGATGCCGGAAGCATGGGTTATAACTGGAGAAAAATATATTGGTATGGACCCGAAAACAAGGCGTACGGCGTTCATGGCAATTCAGGGTACTTGTTTAGTTTCGACCCGAAAGAGAAAAAAATCGAGATCGTGGATCGGATTACTTCCGAACCGTCCCGGAAAAGCGGCATGTTCGATTTATTCAGTTATGGCTATTTAGGCTTTACCATTAATAACGACGGAGTAATTTATTACTTGACGGGCGCTCCGATTTATGAAAACGGAAAAAGGGTTGCCGGAGTGAATAAAATCAATAAAGGTGCGGCGAAGGGATTGGAACACCTCCATCTCGTGACGTATGATATCAATAAAAAGGAATATAAAGACTTGGGAGGTGTATTTTATGAAGACGGAACGTATCCTACTTATGTAAATTCCATTGCTTTGGATGATAACGGCAACGTATATACCTTGGCGCGTTTTATACACAACGGGAAAGAGATAGAGGATTTGGTGAAGATACAATTGCAAAAATAGTGTTGAAATTTTCAATATAAGATTATAAACCGATAAAAATAAAATTTATGAAATCAAAAAAGGTAACAAGAAGATCGTTCTTGACTACCGCAGCTGCAGGTGCGGCTGCAATAGCCAGTGCAAATGTTGTAAAACCGCTGGAAAACATTTCCTCCAATATTTATGAACAACGGGCCGATAAGTTGGCTGCGTTAGGCGGAGAGCCCGTTGTCAAAAACAAAGTATGGCCCAAATGGCCTTATGTGGATGAAAAAATAGTGGAAAGCGTAGCCAAAACAGTCAGAAGCGGTAAATGGAATAGAATCGATGACGGCGTGAACGGCGCAGTACCGACGTTTGAGAAAAAATATGCTCAAATGTTGGGTGTAAAAGGATGTGTAACGACCGGTTCGGGAACGCAGGCGCTGCATACGGTGGTCGAAGCGATGGGTTTTGGACCCGGTGATGAGATCATCACAACCCCCTACACCGATATGGGGACTATTTCTGCTATTATCAGCGCCCGGGCGCTTCCTGTAATGGTAGATCTGGACAAAGAATCGTTTCAATTAGACCCTGCGGAAGTGGCGAAGAAAGTAAATAAAAACACCGTTGCGATCATCCCTGTTCACATGATGGGGCAACCTTGCGATTTGGAAAGTATCATGGAGATTGCCAAAAAACACAACTTAAGGGTGATTGAAGATGCCTGTCAGGCGCATCTGGCCGAATATCAGGGCAAAAAGCTGGGATCGATTGGCGATGCCGGATGTTTTAGTTTCCAGACGAGTAAAACAATTTGTTGTGGAGAAGGTGGCGGAATCAGCAGTAACGATGAAAAACTGTTGGATGATTGCTATACGGTAATGAATCATGGGACGAATAAACAAGGACGTTCGGTTACGATTGGTCCGAAGTATCGTATGAATCAACTCGAGGCATCCATTCTTATGGAACAGTTGAATCATGCCCAGGAACAGTTTGAAACCCGAAATAGGAACGCCGCCTACCTGACGTCCAAATTGAAAGGCTTTAAAGGGCTTGTTCCTCAGAAATTGTATAAAGGAACCACCAAAGGATCGTTTTACCTTTATACCATGGCTTATCATAAAGAGCATTGGAATAATGTTCACCGGGATGTTTTTCTGAAAGCCGTTGCCGCCGAAGGAATCGGACTAAGTCCATATATCAAAAACGGATTGCATCGCGAACCTTGGACGGAAAATATCCTTGCAAGAAAAGAATATAAAACCATGTATTCAGCCCAAAGGCTTCAACAATTTAAACAGGATTTGTATTTGCCTAATTGCGATTGGGTCTGCGACAACATGGTTATGTTATGGGCGTCCGGACCGTTACTCGGAACGCAGAAAGACATGGACGACGTGATCAATGCCATCATGAAGGTATATGATAACAGGGACAAATTGCATTTGATTTCTTAAGGAGAAAAATATTTCCCGCGGATAACGCGGATGAACACAGATATATCTTATTTCTGCTGAAATCCGCTTAATCTGCGGGAGATAGATTATAAATTCAGGTCGTATTAAAAAGAATTATTTTTTATTTAGAAATAAAAACATGAAATTGAAAAATGTATCTCGAAGATCGTTTTTAACGACCGTAACTGCCGGTGCGGCAGCCGTAGCAACTGCGAACGTTGTTAAGCCGTGGGAAAACATAGCCGATACTATCTATGGAAAATCCGGAGAATCAACCCAACAATTAAAAATAGGCACGTTCGATGTGGATGCTACGCCGCCGGTGGGGAACGATTTGGCTTATGATCCGATGACCGCTTCATGGGATTTCTCTTTGCGGGCGAGGGGAATTGTTCTCATCGGCGCCGGCAAACCGATCGTCTTATGCGCGATTGATTGGATAGGAATAGCCAATGAATCGCAGGATGTTTTTAAACAATCGCTGGCGCTTGCCGCAGGAACTACTCCGGGGCGAGTGGCGGTACATACCGTTCACCAACATGATGCGCCGATATGCGATTTCACGTCGGAAAAAATATTGAAGAAAAATCATCTTCCGGTAGGATGTTTCGACGGAACTTTTGCCCGGATATTGATCAAAAATATCCAACAAGCTATCAGCAATACACTTAAGAATTTACAAGCTGTAACGGCTGTCGGCTTTGGAAAAGCTCCCGTATATGAAGTCGCTTCCAATCGAAGGATAGATATGGTAAACGGCAAAATCCGGACGATGAGAGGCTCTTCTTGCGATGATCCGTCGTTGAGAGCGAAACCCGAAGGACTTATCGATCCGGAGGTCTCCGTACTCAGTTTTTGGAATAAAGAGAAACCCGTAGCCGTTTTGAGTTTTTATGCCACGCATCCGCAGAGTTATTACCGGACAGGCATTGCGAATCCCGATTTCCCGGGCATTGCGCGGTGTATGCGCCAATTAGCGGTTCCCGATGCTTTACATATTCATTTTAATGGAGCCGGAGGAAATATCGCGGCCGGAAAATACAATGACGGAAGTCGGATAAATCGATTGGTGTTGGCTGAAAGGATGGCCGATGGGATGAAACGGGCATGGGACCATACGATTAAAGCTTCCGTATCCTCAAAAAATATTCAATGGGCTACGCAACCCGTCTTGCTTCCCGTCAATTCCAAGACGGCGGGGATAGAGAAAGAAATGTTCAAACAAACGGGCCCTTATCTAACCAATAATATGGGCCGGTTAGGATGGTACAAACGAGCCTTGGAAGGCAAAACCATCGATATGAATTGTCTCGCTATAAATGATAATATCCGTGTTTTCTTTGTTCCCGGAGAGTTATTTATCGAGTATCAATTAAACACAAAAGCGATGGCGCCCGATAAGTTTGTCGCCATGGCAGCTTACGGCGATTACGGGCCTTTTTATATAGGTACCAAACAAGCCTATCAGGAAGGAGGATACGAAATAGAATCGAGTCCCGTAACAGAGGAGGCGGAAAAAGTTATTTTAGATACCATTCATTCCCTTTATAGGCAAACGGAATAGGCGGAACACCTTTTTGTTTTCTTGCTACAGGAATGTCGTAAGAACCGGAGAGAATCAATCAATACAAAACAATATGAAAAGCAGATAAAATGAAAAGAAGAGATTTTATAAAAGAAGCTGCAATTGCGGGTGCTACATGGGGGCTGGCCAATAAATTGGCGGCTAATTCTCCAAATACCCTCTTATGGGAATCGCAAAAACATCAAGATGAGATTCGTGCTGTTTTATTGCATCTAAGTTATAATATGTGGGAAGATTATACCCCGACGCAATATCAAACAAAGGATTATCCGAAAAACGACCTCCGTGAAGCGCGGGCATGGGCTCATTGTTTCCAACCTGAGTTGACATTTGACAGGGACATGTGGAATAAGGTGACCGGTTTAATGGCGCAGAGGAATTTGAATATGGTCATAATCGACTTAGGCGATGCTGTAAAATACGATAGTCATCCTGAAATAGCCGTCAAAGGCGCTTGGAGCCCTTCTCAATTGAAAAACGAATTAAAGCGTCTTAGAGAAATGGGATTGGAGCCGATACCGAAATTGAATTTTTCAGCGGGGCATAAAGCATGGTTAGGTCCTTATCAACGCATGCTTTCTTCCAATCAGTATTACGCCGTATGTAAGGATGTAATAGAAGAGGTATGTAATCTGTTTGACTCTCCCCGTTTTTTCCATTTAGGAATGGACGAAGAGACCGCAGGCCATCAATCAAGGCATCAGTATGCGGTAATCCGTCAAGGGGATTTATGGTGGCATGATTTCTACTATTTGACGGATATCGTCGAAAAACAAAATATACGGCCCTGGATATGGTCGGATTATGCATGGCATAATGAAGAGGTGTTTTTTAAAAAGATGCCTAAATCGGTATTGCAAAGCAATTGGTATTATGGCGAAGAATTTAAGAATGAACCGAATTCCATAAACGATATTTATGTGAAGCTTTACGATAAATTGGAAGCTCATGGATATGATCAGATTCCTACAGGAAGTAATTATTCTACAGATTTGAATTTTATGCGGACGGTTGATTATTGCACAAAAATCATCTCTGCCGAGCATTTAAAAGGTTTTATGCAATCGGTTTGGATGCCCATGTTACTTCCTTTTCTTCAAAAGCATACCGACGCGGTTAACCAAATAGGGGACGCTATTTGACGCTTTTTGAAGATATTATTTCGCAAAAGTGAACATTCACGTCTTTTATTTTAAATTTCTTTGTATAAAGATAAGACGAGAACTACATCCGATTACGAAAGGTGTCGTTTAAGTTGAGGGATTATTATTGATACGTGAAAAGGATGGGTGATATAGTATATGCTTGTCAAACAAAAGGCGGACAACATTTGCTTTTATCAACAAAGAGCTTGAAAGCTTCTTGCAGAATCTCCGCTGAATTACGGAAGTCTTACAATTCCATTTCAAACTCTTCGCAAAGGAACAGAAAGCCTGAAAATATTTTGCAGAACTTCCGCCGATACGCACATCGTCTGCGGGAAACTTTCAGGCTTTCCGCTGCTCCGCGAAAAGGCTGCAAAACTTTTTCAAGCTTTCCGTAGAGAGACAGGAAGGGCGCAAAACTTTTTTAAGCTTTCCGCCGGTTAGCAGAAAGGCTGCAAACGATTTGCAACCATAGGAAATCAGAGTTTTATTTAATAATGTGCAGTATGTTACGAATAACATTTAACCGTTTATCGACAAAGGTGTTGGGCAATTTGGCCCAACGTGTGTTGGCCGTACTTTCCGGCCATTTGGAAGGTGTTTTGAAAGATAATCCGTTAGTATCCGTGTTAACGAAAACCAACGATAAATACCAAAATGTAGTCATTAAAAAGACCTACAGTGAACTGGGCGAAGAAGTGAGAAACAAGGATCTTCGTCGTGATCGTTTTTTTTACAATTTTAGGCGGCTTTTGATCTCCTTATCTGTTTTTACAGGTACAGCCAAAAATGCAGACGCGGAGGCATTGCTTCGGGTTTTTGATGAGGTTGGCGATATCACAGGATTATCGTATGCTGCTCAAAATACCGTAATGGGGAAATTGTTTCAGAAATTATCTACGGAAGAAAGACAAGCTGCGATTACGCGTTTGGGGTTGACAGAGGAATATGAGTTATTGAAGAGCGCGCAAGATGATTTCGAAACCATTTCGGGCGAACAAACGAATACGAATTCGTCATTAAGACAAATACCCTCCGCATCCGAAAGTCGTCAGGAATTGAAAGATGCCTTGCGGAATTTTTTTGCTTTAGTATCTGCCATGCATAACGAAGAGGCATGGAAGGACTTATATTATGATTTGGATGAGTTGATCAAAGAAGCGAATCGTTCTAATCGGGATAACAAGGACGATAAAGATAAGGACAA
>ENA-UOOM01000611-UOOM01000611.1-fermentation-metagenome-genome-assembly--contig:-NODE-611-length-39819-cov-3.542953_pt1 | contig 39819 bp, 36 predicted proteins | sample MGYA00245781_ERZ724031 | MGnify/ENA primary metagenome ERZ724031 (study PRJEB28704, sample SAMN03018317) | fermentation metagenome | biome: anthropogenic terrestrial biome; feature: soil; material... | reverse complement strand
ATTTTTCAATAAATACTCTTATATATCGCGCCCACGGCTTCAGCGTTCCGAGCCTCGGCGGCCCGCCCAGTCACGATGACCGCCCCCGTGGCGATCTGGTCCGGAGAAACACCGGCGGCGGCACACTGTCCGGCAAGGTATCCCTCGACCCTCTCCTGGTCGATATCGCCCGTCGGGAAAAAGGGTGTGTAGCACGGCGTGCTCCGGAAGAGCACCTCCTTCGACAGGATCTTGACCCGGGGAATCTCGATGCCCCGGACCGTGTTGCCGATTGTGACGGCGCTCACGGCGAGGGACATGGTCGTTGTCCCGATGTCGATTCCGACGCTGAGGAGGCGCTCCGCTTTCACGGCTCTCTCCGTTTCCTGCCGCGCGGGCTCACTGCGCCTGCGCCGGCCTGAGGACGGTGACCCTGTCGCCCGTCTTCAACCCACAGGAGTTGGCCTCATCCACGTCCACATGAAACTCCGAGAGCATATCTGAGCGAACGCGAACCCAGACTCTCCGGAAGACGAGCCCCCTGTCCCCGCCGACTTCCACATCCACCTCGTCGTTATCCTGGAGCCCCATGCAGTCGGCCTCCTCCGGGGACAGATGCATATGGCGCCATGCAATGCCCACTCCCGACGTACAGGAGATGCTCCCCTCGGGCCCCACGAGGAGTATCCCGGGCGTCTCGACGGTGCTCCCGCTTCGGACGAGCGGAAGAGAGACACCAAGGCGTCGGGCGTCCGTCATGGACACCTCAACCTGTGTCTTCTCGCGAAGGGGCCCGAGGACCCGCACGTTTTCGAGCACCCCTCCGTGGGTGACGATGTGAACCGTCTCTTTCGACGCGAACTGGCCGGGTTGTCGCAGGTCCTTGTCCTTTCGCAACGCGTAGCCCTGTCCGAACAGGACGTCCGCGTCCCGGCGCGAGAGGTGACAGTGCCTGTTGCTCACCCCGGCGATAACCGTCAGAGGCGCACCACTCCGCTCCTCTTCAAGAATTCGCAGGACGATCGATTCGATTCGGCTTCTGTCAAGAGTCATATCGGCACCTCTCCTCGTTCCGTTGCCCTCCCCCTCGCCTTCGAGCCGTACGGCGCTCCTGGTGCACGAGGATCGGTCAGTGTTTTCCCGGGCGATCTCTTTTCGTGATCCGTACGATCCCCGCGTCGCCGTCGACCTGAATCCAGTCCCCTGATTCGACGAGGCTGAAAATATCCTCCTCAAAATCCGTCACAACCGGGATTCCGAGGATAGCCGCTGCAGAGGCCGTCCGGGCATCCATCTTGGGGAAAAGCATGGCGGCGGGGGTAATGCCCAGAATCATCGCCGCATGAAAATGGCAGGACCAGCCGTTGGACCCTTTCCCGCCTGAGAGAACGAGGACGGCCCCGTTCATGCTCATCCCCTCGAAAGGATGTCCTTTCTCTATAATCATACCCGATCGTTCGTCGACACCGCTCCACCCCTGTATGGCATTCTCGCTCGCCATGGCAGGTCCTTCGGCTTTTCCGCCGACGGCACCGCGTCCACGAAGGATACGCACATCATCCATGGCCTTCACTCCTTCCACATGCCCGACAGGGCCGCTTCAAGACACTGCTCCATGGAGCCGTAGTATATCTTTTTGCCTTGCATGAGATCCACGGGGCGAAGGTAGTGTGCCTGCTTCGCCGAGTCGAAGGCGAGCCCGGCGGCGTTCTTCGGCAGTTTTTCGCTGACCATGGGGCACGACCCTGTCAGCACGACGCCCCCGGCATCCTCTATAACTTTGGAGTAACCGCATCGGTCGGCGAGGTATCGGATCTGCGGCGCCGTCCAGACCTGCAGCGTCACCCCTTCGGCAATTTTTTTCCCACGAAGGTATCGGGCCGCACGCTCTACCTGATCGATGGAATAGTGGGGGCACCCGACGCTCACGTACTGAACGGAGCCCTCCCCTGCGTCGGAGAGCATCCTTCTCGACTCCTCGAGGTCCTCCTCCGTCACGGTCACATCCCGAACCGGTTTGTTTCCCCCCATCGCACTGTCCAGAGTGGGGGCCTCAGGAGTGATCCCCACGATATGACATATCTCCGGCCCGGCCGTCGTCGCCAGCGAGGCGAAGAAGGACTTGAGGTCCACGATGTTCGGCCTCGGAGCTCCTACAAGAACCGGCACAGAGTGGGTCGGAAGCTTGCGGCCAACGGTGTACCCCAACAGATCCCAGTCGTGTGTGGACGCCACGTTGCAGAGAACCCTGAAGATGTGGGTCCCCTTACGGTTCTCCGCGATATGGGTGCCCCAGAGGGGGATGCGCCCACAGGCCGCGGCGGAAAAGGCAATTTCGACGCCGTCAGCGTTGCCGCAGGCGCCCCAGAGAGAGTTCATCAGCACGACGGCATGGGACTCGGTGGAGACGTAGTGCTCTCCCATAAGCGGAACAAACCCCAGCATATAGGGGATGCAGCTCGACGCCAGATGAACCCCCGAATCCAGAAAACGGTGAAGGAACTGTTCGTTCCGTTTCGCTTCAGGCTCGGCTACGCCCATGCTCCTCCATTTCTCCGAGTCCATGGGGGCCGCATCGGATTGGCAGTAGGGGCACTCGTACCGATCCAACGCCACTTTTTCGTCCGAGCAGAAGAGCATCTTCGAGATCACTTCATCGGGGTCCGAAGAAGGGAAGGACAGCATGAAGGGGTGCGCTCCGCAGAAAAGATGGGCCTTCGTGATTTTACAGAGCTTCTTTGCCCCGAGAACATCAGCATATCGCACGATGACCTCCATGGCCTTCTGCTTCATCGTTCCAGCCTTTCCCAGGAGCATATCGTTCTCTTCGTCGGTGAGAAAAACTTTATGTTCCACGGCATCACCCTCCTGCAATCAATTGATGCCCAGGACCAGACGCGGCAGCCACAAAGAGAGGGAGGGCATGTAGGTCGTAAGGATCAGAGTTGGTATCCAGGCAAACACAAACATAACCAACGTAGGGTAGAGCATCTCTCCGACCGGGGCTTTGCCGAGACTTCCTCCCAGGTAGAGGAGCGGAGCGCAGGGTGGCGTGATGTTCCCCATGCCGAGGTTCACTCCGACGATCGCCGCAAAATGGACGGGGTGCACGCCGATCTCTATGGCGATGGGAAGAAGGAGCGGAGTAGAGAGCAGCGTGGAGCTTACGTCGTCCATAAGCATACCCATGATGATCATGAAAATATTCAGGATGAAGAGGATGACCAGCTTGCTGTCGGAGATGGATTTCAGCAATGCCAGGATTTTTGTCGGCAGCCCCTCCATCACATAGATCCGTCCCAGGATCATGACGCAATACAACATGACCATGATGACCCCCGTGGTCATGGCGGAATCGACGAGGGAGTCCCATAACCCCTTCAGCGTGAGCCCTTTGTAGATGAACATCCCCACGGGGATGGCGTAGAGCACGGAAACCGCGGCCGCCTCTGTCGGGGTCATAATGCCCGCATAAATACCGCCAAGCACGATGACGGGCATCAGCAGAGCGGGGAAGGCATCGATGAACTTGTCCAGCCCCCTCTTGCCGTCAAAATCCTGTTCACCGGACGTCACTTGAATATTGGGGTCGTCTCGCAGCAGATAGACGTTCACAATCGAGAGGAGCGTGGTCAGGATAATTCCGGGGATAACGGAGGAGAGGAAGCAGGCCAGCACGGACTGGCCGCCGACCCATGCATAGAGGATCATGAGGCTGCTGGGGGGGATGAGCATGCCGAGGACGGCGGAGTTCGCGAGCAGTGCGGCAGAATGACCACGAGGGTAGCCTGCCCGTTCGAGTCTGGGAAACATGATCGAGCCGATGCACGAAAGGGTCGCGCAGGCGCTCCCGGTTATGGATCCAAAGACCGCGCAGGACACGACGGCGACGACGCCGAGCCCGCCCTTGATCTTACCGACGAAATTTTCGACAAGGCCGATGAGTTTGCCGCCGATGTTGCCCTTTTCCATGATGCCCCCTGCCATGATGAACAAGGGAATGGCAAAGAGGACGGTCGTGCTGAGCTTGCTGATCCCGTAGGGGATCATGAACGAAGTCTTGTACTCGCCGGTCACGATGAAGAAAAAGGCGGAGGCGAGGAACGCAAAGGGGACGGGAACCCCTATTATCAAAGAGACAAGAAGAATACCCAAGGCCAGGAATACCATTCTTGACACCTCACTTCATGCGAAATAATTCAGGGACTGCCTACTCTTCCGCGGGGGTTCCCTTGATGGATCGGCAAAGGTCGCGGAGCGCGTAGACCGCCATAAGACAAAAGCCCAGGACAACGGGAAGGTAAGTAAAGAACATCGGAATTCTCCAGACAGCCGTGACGGGTCTCTTCTGGATGGAGAACATGAGGAGGTCCCAGCTCCAGTAGGCGAATACGGACACCATGAGGAAGGCGACGATGTTGGCCGCGATGTTGAAGAAACGTTTTACATGGGTGTTCTTCACTAACACGTTCAGGATATCGGCGCTGATCTGCGTCCCCTTGTAGCTGCCGTATACTCCGGCCACAAAATAGAGCCAGAAACCGATGAGGACCTCTATCTCCTCGATTCCGTAGAGGTCGAGTTCCAGGACGTATCTGAGCACGACAGCCCAGCATACAAGGAGGACAAGCACCATGCTCGTCACGACCATAATGAATTTTTCTATGAAAACGAGGTAATTTTCCAATTTAGCGAGCATATCCATCACTCCTTCAAGGCGTTAGGGAGAAAAACGCATTCTCCCTAACGCACCTAAGATACAGAATGTCTATTTGCTCTCGAAGGTTTTTATCATTTCATTCATAAGGTCTTCGCCGATCAGCTTGCCGACCTTCGGCCACGTAGTACGTTTTGCGTTCTCCGCCAATTCCGCCAACTGCTCGGCGGGATATGTGTATACCTTCGTGCCCGCTTCCTTCAGCTTCTCAAGGTAGAAGGCGTCGTCCCGGGCCGAGATGTCGAAGCTCTCCTCACCGACCTGCGCCACGATGTCCTCAATGATCTTCTGGTGCTCCGGCGACAGTTTCTTCCATGTCTCGTCGCTTATCAGATACTGCTCGTTCTCAAGGTAGATATTCAGCTGATAGTAGTGCTTGATGACATCTCTGAACCCCAGATAGTTATGGGAAGGAGCTCCGCCGACCCAACCCTCGGCGATCCCGGTCTGGAGCGCAGTATAAAGCTCCGCATAGGGGATGGATACCGTCTGGTAGCCCATGTCCTCCACGACGGCTTTGAAGACGGGAATGGGCGGAACGCGAACCAGTACGCCCTTTTTAACGGCCGGGTTCAGCACATCGACCGGCTCCTTCGTCAGCCCAAGGCCACCGAAACCATCGGCGTTGAAGGCCAGGAACCGGATCCCCTGTTTCGCCTGAATCTCCGCCACCTTGTTGAAAAGCCATCCGCCCTTCGCGTACACTTTCTTGGCTTCGGCGTAGTCCTTCGCCATGAAAGGCGTCGTACTGATCTGGGTTGCAGGGTCGAACTGGTTGGGGATCGAAATGAGAGCAAAGTCGATGGACCCTCTCATCAGCTCCTCATAGATAAGGGTATAGTCACCGAGCTGGCTTGCAGGGTAGACCTCGATGACGATTTCACCGTTCGTCGCCTTCTCGATCATCTCCTTGACCTGATTCATGGCCTTGGTGTTCTGGTGCTCTATGGGGTTCTGTCCCGCAAAGCGCAGCTTTATCGCTGCCTCCGCACTCAGGGCTCCCATGGCGAGCGCAACAACCAACGCGACACAGAGAACAGTACCGAACTTTTTCATACGCACTTTACGTCACCTCCTGATGATGAACAGCTGTTTCATTTGCTGCCCGGTTCATGGTCTCCAGGCGAAGCACCGCTCTACAGCGGAAGCAGCCTGCCGATCTTTCTCTCCAGTGCCAATCCGACGATGTGCTTGACGACCATCGCATCTTCAACCGACATGCCCGTGTTGTTATCGACGATGAGTTCGTCCTTCGACTCCCTCCCTTTCTTTATGCCGGCGACCACCTCTCCCGTTTCCCCATAGATCTCCGGCAGTCCATGGGGGTAGTACCCGATCGACTCGAAATACACATGCTCCTCGATGCTATCCACGAGATATTTGTCCGCTCGCTTCATGGTCTTGTCGTCATAGAGGGTGTGCATATCCACAAGGATCAGTGTCTGCCCCGCCCTCACCCACTCGTCCTTGATCTTCGGGCTCGGAGAGCTGGTAATGGTGCTCGTCGAGAAGACGGTCTCCGCTCCCTTGACCACCTCCTCAAAGGAGTTCGTCTTGACGATTTTCGCTTTCACCGACGGCTGACACTCCTTGATCAGGGCATCCATCGCCGCCGGGTAGACGTCGTAGATCAGGATCTCCTTGAGATGAGGAAGGGCCAGCTCCATGAACTTGACGTGCTCCGTGCCCTGAACGCCGCAGCCGATCTGAGCGGCTACTTCTGTTTTGGGGTTCGCAAGGTACTTGGCACCAGCCATCGAGACGGCCGCCGTGCGCATCTTCGTTATCCAGACGGCATCGGTTACCGCGACAGGGATACCGGACTCGTGGTCGTTGTAGACCATCAGACCGGAAGTCTGGGGAAGGTTGAACTTCTGGCGGTTCTCGGGGAAACAGCCCCCCCATTTCAGGCAAGCGATGTACTCGGCGGGAATATAGCCGGGCATAGCGTGCATCAGGGTATTCGGTTGTGTATGAGGATGAATGCCGATCTTGGCCGGCATCTCCACCTCTTTTTTGCCGTGGTATGCCAAAGCTTTTTCTGTCAGTTCAAAGACAGTCTCCCTCGGGATCCCCATCTCCTCTACCTCTTTTTGAGTCACCCAGAGGACCTCTTTCCCTATCTTCACGTGCTTGTCCAGCCACTCACGGTACTCCATGCTCTTCATCGTGAAACCTCCTTATGATAATAAATTAGGGGTTGACCCAAGTACCAAGCTTCTTCGCCATTGCCCGTTCATACACCATTTTCCCGACGATGACGTCGTTGCACGCTATGCCCATGGGAGCGGCGCCTCGCCGGCCTTCCCGGACTCGGGGCTTCTTCCCCACTACGACCTCGCTCATCTCCGCATAGAGCTCTCGCTCGGACGGATACCCCTGGAAGTACACGCCCCCTCCCTGCATGTAGGCATACTGCCCTCTGTCGTCGACGACATAGGCCCGAGCTCCCGTCATGATGTCGGCGTCAAAGGTGGAGTCATGGTCCACCGCTATGCACAGCACGTCTTTTTTCAACCACTCCGAGCGAACGGTCCGAACCGGCTTCTCGAGCACCGGAGCGCAGGAAATGACTATGTCGGCATCCGCACAGGCCGACTGGACATCCTGAGCGCCGACAACCTCCAACGTCGGGAAGAGCGTCCCCATCTGCTCCTTCAGTGTCGCAACCTGGTTCGGCATCACATCATAGACTTTGACGGTCTTCATACCCGGATAGACGGACATCATCGCCCTGATGTTGATTCTGCCCTGGGTGCCAGCTCCGATGATCGCCAGCGTTGAAGGGGCCTCCGGTCCGAGATATTTCGCTATGACCCCCGAGGCCGCCCCTGTCCTCCACGTCGTGAGCCAGTTTGCATCCATGACAGCCTTCATGTGGCCATCATCTGAATCGGTCAGTATGAAAAGCCCGATATTGTAGGGCATGTGCTTCTTGATATTTTGCGGAAACCCCGAGACCCATTTCAGTCCGCAGGTATCCACTTCCCCGCCTATCCAGCAGGGCATCGCGTGGATGTAACAATCCTTTCTGGGGTGAATGCCTATTTTGGCGGGCATTTCCACTTTTCCCTCTCCCTTGAGCCGCCACCCCTTTTCCACGGCATCAATCACGTCCGCCATTGAGATGTCCAGAGAAGTGACTTGCTTTTCAGATAACCACAGTACTTCCGGCATACCCACACCCCCTAAAAAGTTTGTGCAGCCAAATCAGAGCATTTCAGCGAAACTAAAGTTCTTGTGGACGTAGATATCCGATTCGTTCGCCAGATCCTCATACTTTTGAAGGCGCTTTTTGCAACCCGAAGGATCTTTTTTGTAGAATCCGACGAGAAGCGAATGAATAAGGGATACGGCGGCAGCAACCGGATCGGTGACGATCAAATATTTATGCGGTGTGAAGAGCGTGTAGCTGGAAAAGGGGACGATAGGCGACATCTCGCTGTCCGTAATGCCGACGATCCGCATGCTTCGGTTGTGGAGCAGTTTTACGATACGCTGCGTCTCCTGGGGATAGCGCGGAAAGCTGATCACAAATGCCGACGTCTTCTTCGACAGGCCGTCTATCATCTTGCCGAGAGCGGATAAATCGAGATCTCGCACGATATGGATCCTGTCGCGATAGAGCCGCAAAAAACTGTAGAAATAGTCCGCGAGGAAACCGTACGGCTCACATGCGACGATCAAGAGTTCCTCCGACGTCCGCAGTATGTCGACGCATTTATCAAAGGTAACGGGATCAAGCATTCCCAGAGTTTCTTCCATCAGGCTGCGCTCGAGGTTGAACACGCGGACATAAACGGGCTCCTCGCCGCCGTTGTACTGCTCCATCCGAAAGGACCGCACCGAAAGAGAGGCCTGCAGCTGCTGCCGCAATGCCATCCTGAACTCGGAGAAGTTCGAATACCCCAACTTATGGACAAAACGAGTGACGGTGGCCTCGCTGACCCCCGCCCGGCGGGCGATCTCTGAGGAATTCATGTCGATCATGCGAAGATCCCTGACATTATCGACTATGAGCTTGGCCAAAACGGAGAACTTCGTGCTGAAGCCCTCCGTTTGCAGACGAATGCGTTCCAAAAGCGTCATTTGTTCACTCACCTCATCAGGCCCCAGGGTATGACTATCACTTGTGAAAAAGGCCGTTTTAAGGATTTTCAATCGCCAGAAATACTCTTTTGCGCCATTTGACTTTACAATCGGACAGTATTGTTGTGAGAATGAAAAAAAGGACAGTTTATGAAATATCAGCCGTCAATTTTTACTAAATGGAAAATTTCTTTCAGAACTAAAATATCACAAACTGACTGGAGCGTCAATGGGCTCTCACCCCTTTGCATCACGTCGGTGCATCGTGGGATTCCTGTCATGGAATATCGTTTCTCAGAAAACGGCAAACCCTTTCGCAAGTGTTCCTACATACAGAATGCGAAAGGGCGTAAAGAAAATATGCCGTTCCACGTGGAACATTTCCCACAACGCTTCAGGCGAAGACTCCCCCGGTCTCTCCTACTCCATAAGGCTTGGCAAAAATTGAGAGATGATCGGAATATACGTCACCATCATGAGAACAACGAGTGAGGCGAACACAAAGGGCCACACCTTTTTCACAACGTCCTTGAACGGTAGTCCGGTTATGCCGCAGGCAACATAGACGTTGACCCCGACAGGGGGCGTCACCATCCCGATGGCGAGGTTCATGACCATGACGACGCCGAGGACCAGAGGATCGTAACCGAGCTGGTTCGCAACGGGAAGAATTATGGGGGACAGAATGTACAAGGCGGAGGTTCCATCGATAACGCATCCCGCTATCAACAGGATGACGTTGACGATCAAAAGGAAGATCACGACGTTGCCTCCAGCAAAATTGAGCAGCATATCTCCTATTGCGGCGGCGATACCTTCAATGGTGATCACCCACGCGAAGAAGTTCGCCATCCCGACGATGAACATGACCACGGCCGTCTGATTCACCGATGTAATGAGAATCTCCTTACACTGGGCCAAGTTCATGGACTTATAGATGAAGAAGCCCACGAACAGCCCATACGCGGCCGATACCGCCGCGGCTTCGGTGGGCGTAAAGATCCCTCCGTAAATCCCGCCAAGGATGATGACTGGCATCATCAAGCCCCAGAAGGCATTCTTGAAGGCGGACCAGCGCTCTTTTGACGTCGCTTTCGGCAGTTTATCGAGATGGGTGTTCCTGGTCACGTAAAATGTCGCCACAACCAGAGCGAAACCCATCATCAAGCCTGGGATGATGCCCGCCATGAATAGTTTTCCTATCGAAACACCAGTCACGGAGCCGTAGATGACAAAGGATATGGACGGGGGGATGATGACGCCGATGCCTCCAGCCGTCGCCATGAGCGCTGCAGCCGTTGACGTCTGGTACCCCACCTTTGTCATCGCGGGGATGATGATTCCTCCGAGAGCGGCCACCGTCGCGGGGCCGGACCCTGAGATCGCTGCGAAGAAACAGGCGACGGCAACGCACACTATGGCAAGGCCGCCTCGTATGTGGCCGACGAAGGACTGCGCAAAAGCGATGAGTTTCTCGGATATCCCAGCCTTCTCCATTATGTTCCCGCCTAAAATGAAGAACGGGATGGCGAGGAGCACGAACGGGCTCGTAGCAGCGAAAAATATGTTCGGGAATATATCGAAGCCCATCCCCATCTGGGTTAAGGCGAGCAACCCCGCCCCAGCAAGCGAGACTCCTATGGGGACATTGAGCAGAACCAGGATCGCGAATGATGCAAAGAGTATGACGGCAACCAAAATAATTCACTCCTCCTAGGATAGTGCCGCGTATCTTACGATTTTCCGCTCGGACCAAGTATGCTCGGCTCCGCTACGCGGACTGCACTATGCAGTACGAAGGCCTGTGTCAGCTGACGGGGGGAGCGTTTTCCGCACTCTCATTTCCTCCGCGCAGGGACGAAAATGCCGTTCTCGCGAAATGATAGGTCATCGCAGCGGCCCCCAATGGCACGAACATCGAGTATATCCAAGTAGGGACTTGCAGCCCGATGGAAATCTGTCCCAGCTTGTACTCGTTGACGGTCATGGTAATTCCCGTATAGAACAGGATAAAGCTCACGACGACACCGAGAAAGTTTGCATAAAACCCCACGAATTTCTGGTATTTCCCCGGAAGGAGGTCTGTGAGGGCGCTCAGGCCGAGATGTGATCGTCGCTTCGCTGCAATGCCGGCCCCGACTGTGCTGATGAACACCAACAGCATGGTCGTGATTTCCTCCGTATAGGACAAAGAAGCCTTGAAAACATATCTCGCCACCACGTTGACGAATGCGAGCGCCAACATGAACAGCAAGACCGCTGCTGATACTTTCTCATCCAGATTGGCAAAAATTTTTCTCATATCGCATCGTTCCCCTTCAATGGCATCAAATCAAGAGATTGAGGATCAAAAGGACCGTTCTCCTGGCAGGTATAGAACCACCTGCCAGGAGAACGCTTTCCCGAAACGCTCCGACAGAGAACTGTGCCGTTATTGCTTCTCAAGCCCCCAGGCTGCGCAGGCATCAGCTCCGAACTTATCGATAAAGTACTCCTGAACAGGCTTCACTTTATCGATAAATACCTGCAGCTCCTCCTTGCTCAGTTCCGTGATCGTCATTCCGCTGTCCTGGAACTTCTTCTTGATCGCGAGCTCTCCGTCCTCAAGATACTTTCTTCCCCAGAGAGCCGCTTCGATCGCTTTCTCTTCGATCAGCTTCTGGGTGGGCTCGCTCAGCTTTCCCCAGTCCTTTTTGTTGATGAGGAAGAAATAGCCGTCGTAGCTGTAGTTCCACTGCGTCAGATACTTCTGCACCTCGAAGACCTTCCCGGAGTCGATGGTCTGATAACTGTTCTCCTGCCCATCGACGGTCCCCTGCTGCAGCGCGGTGAACACCTCGCTCCAGCTCATTGCGACGGGGTCTGCGCCAAATTCCTTGAACGTCCTGATGCCGACTTCTCCGCCCGGGATTCGAATCTTGAGCCCCTTCAGATCATCGGGGGTTTTGATCTCCCGTTTTCCGTTCGTGATCTGCTTCAATCCGTTGTGCATACCGCTCAGGTAGACGATTCCCTTAGGATCGAGCATTTCCTTCAGCCACTTGCCGCCGGTACCATCGATGCGCTCATTCACCTCCGCATAGTTTGCGAACGTGAAGGGGACCCCAACGGTAAGAAACTTCTCATCGAGATTGCCCAGCACTGTTGCGGAGAGAACCGCCATCTCGAAGGGGCCTCCCTGGGCGAGCAGGGAAATATTCTTCGGCATGCTCCCCCCGGCAAGCTGCGCGTTCGGGAAAACTCGGACCTTGACTCGTCCGCCGCTTGCCTCTTCAAGAAGTTCCCCGAACTTCTTCGCAGCAAGGGAGTCGACGCCCAAGTCCGTTCCGGAAGTGCTGAGTTTGAGCGTTATCTTGTCATATTCATCCGACGCGGCATACGCGGTCGATGTGTTTCCCAGACCTGCCCCTATGAAAAGAAACAGTGCCGTGAGACATGCGAATATCCCAAATTTCTTCATGATATCCTCCTTTTCGAGTTCCAAATCGTTCGTCCCTTATTGCAAAACCGCGTTATAACGCATACACTTCCGGCCTTCTGTTCACCCATGTGGCCACTTTGTCTCGAATTTCCCGCTGATACTCCATATCGAGCGTCGCGTAGACGATATCCTGTCTTCCGCTTGCCGCTGCGACGGTCGTCCCCCAAGGATCGACGACACAGGATCGTCCGAAGGGGTTATCCTTGTGCAGGGCCCCGAACTGGTTCGCTGCCACAACATAGGTGAGGTTATAGAGTGCCGTGCTCCGCACGAGAATATCCCAGTGGTCCGTCCTGGGCGGCAGCGGATTGCCGGAGGGGAACTCAGCCGGAACAAACAGGACATCGGCCCCCTGCAGAACCATGCTTCGGGCCATCTCCGGAAAACGCAGATCGTAGCAGACCATCATGCCCACCCGGCCTACGTCGGAGTCGAACACGCACAAAGCGTTGCCCCGTTCCACATAGTCCGATTCCTTGTAGCCTATGGCGTCCATGAGGTGCACCTTGCGGTACGTCGCCAGAATTTCTCCCTTTCTGTCGATGAAGACGCTGGTGTTATGGACCTTGCCGCTTGCCGCCTTTTCGATGAAGGTGCCGGGAATGATATTGACGTGATGCTTCTTGGCAAGAGCCGCCATCGAATCGGTGAAGAAACCCGGGATCTCCTCGGCGACTTTCTGGGACTCATCCATGGTCGTCGGGGCATAGTAGCAGTACTCTGGGAAAACCACGACGTCGAGGTCCCGGCAATCCTTGACGCAGCTTTCAACCAAAGACGCCATGGCACTCAGGTTATCCTTCGCACTGCCTGCTCCGCTTCTCTGAACGACGGCCACTTTTATCTTTTTGGTCATTTCGGGTACCCCCTTCATTATGTGCATCGTCATGCAGTTCGCATGGTACGGGATCCAGAGATCCGGAAAAACGCTCGAGATGACGGGCTGTTTCCGGCGCATATTCGGGAAAACGTTATTTATTCCCCTCCATGACCTGGGCAATCTTTTTGTTTGCAAGGGTCAGATCCGCCATACAAGCCCCGGCATCGAGCTTGGCGCGAATGGCCGGTTCCCCCTTCTGATGTTTCTCCACCGCCTCCATGCAGAGGCCCTTCGCCTCCTTGGGAGCCATGACGACGAATCCGTTCTCGTCGGCGAGAACGATATCGCCAGGGTTCACCACGACTCCTCCGCAGCTGATCGTCGTGTTGATCTCCCCATCCGTGCCAGCAAGCCTGGTCGTGATGGCGGAGAGACGGCGGTAGAAGACGAGGAGCCCCATCTCTCTGATCTCGTCGATGTCAGTAGCGGCACCGTCGATAATGACCGCCTCGACCTTGCGAACTTTCAGGGCATAGGAGACGAGCCCCCCCAAAGCGGCATACTGCTGATCACCGGCGCGGTCGATCATGAGAATGTCGCCGGGCCCCACCATTTCGGTGACTTTATGGAGAACCGTGGAGTCGAGAGACGCTATTTTCACAGTAATAGCCCGGCCTGCGACTCTTTTACCAGGGATCGACGTGAAAAAAGGGACCGTGGAAAAACCGAAGTTGTGGAAATGTCCTATAGTCGCCGGTTCAGCTTCTCTGCATACCGCAAGCTCCTCATTGGAGAGCGTCATAACGTTCTTGTTGATAATCATCAATCTCTTCCTCCTTGTTTGGAATATTAGTAAATCGCTCTGTTCGCAGGAGGATTCCACTGCTTCAAAAACTCCACCATGCGGTCCAGTGTCGCTTCCACCAGCTTCTCGCCCTTCTCTCTTGAAGCGCCGGTGGCGTCGCCGAGCATGTATTCGTCCCCGTAACACGCGAAGGGGATGAACTGCTGGAACTCGGGATAGTTGTTCGGTATGGGGGATTCGATTTTCTGCAGCCTGTCCATTTTGACCAGGTCGGGGCGCACGTACAGGAAACAGGATGTCCCCGCCTCGGCCGCATGACCGTGGGCCATCAAACCGTCGTTGTCAAGGATCTTTTTCTCTCTTGCCACCGGCTGAACGATGCGCCACCAGTCGAATATGCAGCAGTCCACGTCTTTTTCGAGCTTCAGTTTCCAGGCCACCTGCGAGATGATAGACATATTGGAGACATGAGGGCTTACGAAGCAGAAACGCCGCGCGCCATGTTCAATCAAACTCTCGCATATGTCCTCGAGATACATCTTGAAGCTCTCAGGGCGCGTCTTGATCGTTCCGGGACCCCACACACCCGCCGAGTCGCCCACTGTGAGCGTGGGACCTACGATCCACCCCATGCGCTTCGCCAGGCGATTGGCTATCTCCTCGGCCATTATGGTGTCCGCGCCGAGGGGAAGGTGAGGCCCCCAGGACTCGCAGGCCCCTGCCGGGATGATGACCGTTTTGGGATCTTTGAACTCTTTCTTGAAGTCCGCGAAGTTCATCTCGAGCATCTTCATAAAACACTGCACCTCCTAGAAATTTTTATCACATGAGCCCCAGAGTACGGGGAAGAACCGTGGTGAACCATGGGAACGCCGTGAGGAAAGCAAGAGCCAGCAGCGTGGCCACAAGAAGGGGGATGACCGGTGGGGTGAGATCCTCCATCGTCAGACCGCTTATTCTGCAGCCCACGTAGAGATTCATGGCGACAGGAGGCGTTATGGTCCCAACGGAGACCATTATGGTGAACATCACGCCGAACCATACCGGATCCCAGTTGAACTGCTTGATCAGGGGGATCAGCAGCGGAACGAAGACATAGACGATGGATACCCCGTCGAGCAGCATGCCGGCGATGAAAAGGATAACGTAGATCATGAGAAGGATGATGATCTCGTTGGATGAGATTCCAAGCAAAAGCGCGGACACCTTCTCGATCAACCCGACGGTGGAGCCGATCCAGGAGTAGAGCCCGGCGGTCGCGCTGACTATCATAACTGCGGCGCTCGCGTTCAGCGTCTCGACAAGGATATCCCAGACATCCTTCCACCCGATCTTGTGATAGATGACCGTTCCGACGATAAGACCATAAAAACAGGCGACCGCCGCGGCTTCCGTAGGGGTAAAGACCCCTCCGTAGATCCCGCCGAGGATGACCACGGGGGTCATCAATGCCCAGAAGGCGTCCTTCGCGGCGATAAGGATTCCCTTCAGCCCGTTCGTCCTCGGTTCTCCCCGGTATCCTCGCTTTCTGCTCGTCAGATAGGCGCTGATCATCATAAACAGGCCGATGATGATTCCAGGGATGAACCCCGCTGCGAAGATTGCTCCCACCGACACTCCGGTGACCACGGCATAGAGAATGAACGTGATGCTCGGAGGGATAATGATGGCGAGTCCGGAAGCCGAACAGACAACGGCCGTGGCGAAGGCTTTGTCGTATCCGGCCTTCACCATGCCGGGGATGAGGATGATTCCTATGGCCGCCACCGTTGCGGACGTAGAGCCGCTGACCGCCCCCCAGAACAAAGCCACGCCTATGGCGGCGACGGCCAGTCCGCCTGTGAGGTCGCCAACAAGCTCGTTGATGAAAACGATGATCTTGTCCGCGATGCTGGCCTTGTCCATGATGTTCCCCGCAAGGATGAAGAACGGCACGGCAAGCAGCGGGTACTTCACGATATTCGCGAAGAAATTGTAGCTCAACATGTCGAGGCCGAGATCCCACACGAACGTCACGGCGATGGTGGCAAAACCGAGCGAGACGGCGATGGGAACTCTAAGAAGGAGTGGGATGAGGAAGAGGGCCATAGCCCAGAAGGCGGCGTCCTGAAAAAGAGCGGGCATGTGCTACTCTCCTCCTTCCGCAGTGGTTTCGGTCCGAAAGGCAATCCGCAACCGGGCAAGAACCCGAAGGATGATCAGCAAGGAACAGATCGGCATGGCGATGGTGAACCACCACATGGGAAGTTCAATGGCCTCAGTCATCGCACCCATGGCGATCTCGTCCATGACCTCGATGACGCCGTAATATGCCAGCGTGGTAAAAAAGACGACGGAGAGAACCGCCGACAGAACATCCAGCATTCGGCGCCCCTTAAGGCCAAAACGGTCGTAGAGGAAGGAGACGGCGATGTTCGACCCCTCCCTGAAAGCTATGCTCGCTCCCATCAAGGTGGCCCATACAAAGAGGTAGAGGGTCAGTTCCTCAGTAAATGCCATGGAGTACTTGAACAGATATCTCGTCAGCACGTTGACGAACGCGATGGTCACCATAACTCCGAGGCTTACGCCTCCTATGATCTCCTCGATCCGGTCCAGAAATTTCACTTCAGGCTGCCTCCTTTACCCTAAAAACCGAAGGCGGAAGAGACATGACGCCCTCCGCCTTCGCACCTCTATATCAATCAGTACTGAGCGTTCTTCATATCCTCTTCAGCGGCCTCGACAAGCTCCTTGCCAATTTTGTCGACCCACTTTTCATACACGGGGCCCATCTTCGCACGGAAAGCGGACCGCTCCTCCTGAGTCAGGACCGTGACCTCCACGCCGTAATCCTGAACAAATTTGCGCGGGTTAACGTCCTGGGGCAACGTCGGGAACAGATCGTGCTCTTTCAGCCATTTCTCAGCATCGCCATTGTCCAGCGCAAGGCGGGCCAAAGCTTTATTGTACTGACCGCACTCCTGAGCCGCCTCCGATATGACCTTCTGCACATCCTCGGGGAAGGATTTCCATATCTCTTCATGAACGACGAGGATCATGGGGTCCATGGTATACGCCCACTCCGTCAGATATTTCTGGAACTCATGAATCTTGTTCGGCAGGTACACGGAGTAGGGATTCTCCTGCCCGTCCACCGTCTTCTGCTGCAGGGCCGTGATCGCCTCCGCCCAGCTGATGCTCATTGGATTCGCGCCGAGCTCCTTGAAAATATCGAGGAATATCGGGCTGCCTACCACGCGGAACTTGATGTCCTTCATATCCTCCGGAGTCCTGATCGGCCGGATGCTATTGGAAAGCTCCCTCGCGCCGGCTTCTCCCCAGCTCAGAACTCGAAGCCCCATCTTGGCGATGTCCGACTCGATCATCTTCCCAGCCTTGCCGGCTTCAATCGCGTCGATCGCCTTATACATGTCGGGCTTGTCGGAGATGAACCACGGCAGAAGGAAGAGGTTCCCCGGCGTGTACTGAGGAGCCCAGTTGATGAAGGAGGAGTACGAGAAGTCCCCCACGTTCTTCCTCATGAGAAGAAGCTCGTTCGTGGCCTTGCCAGACATGAGCTGTCCGTTCCAGTAGACCTTGATGTTCACCTTGCCGTCCGTACGATCCCGCACAACCTGAACAAAACGGGCCAATGCCTTGCCTTGGGGGGTCAGCTCGTTCACGTTGCAGCTCAGCTTGTACTCGTCCTTGTACTTCACCTCGGCAAAGGCCGGAGTAAGAGCGAAGACGGTCAACAGGAGTGCAAGAAACAGGCAGAATCCTTTTTTCATGATGACACAACCTCCCTTATCCTATGGATAGATTTGCAGATTGATAGTCCGATACTCGCTCTATTACCACTTATATGTATCCGGACGACGGTTTTTGATGCAGGGGAGCTGGGCTCTCATCGTATCCACGTAGCCCATGTCGATCTCAGCCGTCACAACACATGCACGGTCGCTGGCCTTGGCGATGACGTTGCCCCATGGATCCACCACGATGGACCGTCCGTAGGTGTGGAACGTCTTCTTGGGGCCGAACTGTCCCGGGGCGACCATGTAACAGACATTCTCTATGGCTCTCGCCCGGACGAGATTCTCCCAGTGGTCCTTGCCCGTGAAGAGGTTGAACTCCGCAGGGTTGAATATCAGCTTGGCACCGCGAAGGGTCAGCAGCCGGAAGAGTTCGGGGAATCGTATGTCGTAACAGATCGCGAGCCCCATGGGGCCGAAATCCGAATTGAAGGTGACGATCTCGTCCCCGGCTTTGATGGAGTCCGACTCCTTGAAGGAAACGCCGTCCTTGACGTCGATATCGTACAGATGAATCTTGCGGTATTTGGCGACGAACTCCCCCTTGGGGTTTACGACCACAGTCGTGTTGTATACGTGCTTGTCCCCAGGGATCTTCTCGGTGATACTGCCGCCGTGGATCCATATCCCGTACTTCTTCGCCTTTTCCGCATAGAGAGCGGACGTCTCGCCTCCGGGCACATCCTCCGCGTTGATGAACGGGCCATCCCCTATGCCTATGTAGTTCGCCATCTCCGGCAAACAGACAAATTGCGCTCGCTTAGAGGCTGCCTCGTCGATCATCTCCGATATCTGTTTCAGGTTCGCTTTTTTCTCGTCCTGCGTATCAAGCTGAAGCATTGCCATGGTAAATACACTCACCGATATCATCTCCTCCGTTTTCATAGATAGACCCGCTCAAACGGGTGGCGCAATACATCAAGTGCGGGAAACATCAGATCAGCTTTGAACCGTTCGTCAGATGGAGGCGCACGGCCTCAGCCGCACGCAGTGAATCGTTCGCCTTCAGGGCAAGCAAAATATCTTTGTGTTCCTGAACCGTGGTCTGCATCCGCCCTTCCCGCCGGGCGATGATCTTGTACCCCACGGTAAACATGCGATCACGCAGGTTCTTGAGAATATCCGCCATACAACTGTTCTCGCAAAGGTCGTAGAGGTAGCTGTGCATCCCGTGGTCAAGGACGATGAATCCGTAGTGGTCATCCTTCAGGGCACATTTGCCCATGTCATTGATGTATTTGGTAAGCTCGGTGATGTCGTCGGGGGTAACAGAGGGGGCAATTTTTTCCATGATGTAGGGTTCGAGGAGAAGACGCGTTTCGTTGATATCCTTCATTTCCTGTACCGTCATCTCGTAGATCACAATTCCCTGGCGGGGTTTGATCACCAAGAGACCTTCGGACTCCAGGCGTTTCACCGCATCGGATACAGGCGCTCTCCCCATACCGATTTGCTCGGCTAAAACGGATATGGAGAGCATGGCGTTTCTATCAAAATTCTCTCTGAGGATAAGGTCCTTTATTGTGTCATAGGCGTTCGCGTTCTTTGTTTTCTTCATCGTACGCTCCCTCAACACAACATTTTTCTTGAATACTGCATGATTCGCATCTAACATATTACGTAGTATGTCACGTAATATGTTAGATGTCAATGCCTCCTGGATTTTCCAGACCGTCTCTTCATTACTTCATCTGTCATGCAAAGATATTCGGCACATGGTGAACGGCAGCCCGAAAAACGATGGCAATAGGTCGTCGTGTACAGACCCTCAGGACATGATTGCATACGATGGGGCCGCAATGAATGGAGCCTGAAGCGGCAGGAGTTCAGCAGTTTTTCCGATTCCTGCTGTTGGAAGAGAACGCAAAAATATCTGGAGGAAGAAGGACGAAACGATATAGCCGATCCTTTGACTTTCCCTCAAACAGATCTGCATCGTACCCCTCTCTCCGTTGCAGTCCTCGTTACCGATATCCACGCCAATCTCTCGGTGGATAAGTTCATGGGAGGGACACGGTTGCCCCCGATGTTCGGTTTCACGGGAAACGCCGCGTTTCGACTCGTCGCTTTCGAATATCGGAGGGACGTACTTTGAACGCATTCAGAAGAACAGGGGGGGACAGCGGTGCCCCTGGCGTCTCGGGGGTCCTCTTCAGTACCAAGCCTCGAACAACAGTATCCACGGGAGGTAAATTCGCCCTTCTCATCAGACAGCTCCCCTCCCTTGCAAAAACCCGGGGAGCGCTCCGTCGGCCATGAAAGGAACGGAACGCCCTGACGAAAGGACACGACGAAAACGGGGGCGCCGGATGATCCGGCGCCCCCGTTCCATACGGTTCATCACGGACGTCAGGAGAGGGTCATGGAGGGAGTCGAACGGGTGAGGAGGCTGTACCGTCCCGTTCCGCCGCAGAACCTGGAGGCGAGGTCCATGACCTCGCCGCAGACGGCCTCCACGTCCCCCCGGGAAACGGGAGGCAGGCCGTCCACGTTGAACTCGAGGAACTTCGTCTCGGGGAGCGTCAGCGTATGGACCCCCTGTCGCCAGCTCCACCGCCTCGTCATCACCGTGTCGCCCTCGGCAAAGATGATCTCGCCTTTGAGCGGGTGCTCCTCCTTCTCCTCGCCGAAGGGGATGAAGGTCTCCTCCCCCGTGGCGAACCGGAGCGCGATGTCCCCCTGCACGTCGTCCAGGGAGTGTCCCCCCGTGGGGACGAGGTACCGCAGGGAGAGCACGTTTCCGATGTCCACGAGGGCGCTGATGGAGGGGAGTTCATTGCCCTTCATCACCCGCCGCACCATGGCCTCGATGGACGACCTGAACTCCGCCGGCTTCACGCCCGTCTTCCGGAAGGCCTCGCGCCACGACGCGATGCGGGGGTGCTCCGACACTCTATCCGGGTCCACCTCGGAGCGTACCCTCTCCTCGGCCTCCCGAAGGAGGGCGACGAGCTCCGCGGGGGAGGGGCCGTTCCGGACGTCCTTCAGGACCACGACGCCCCGGATGTAGTCCGGAAACAGCGAGAAGACATCCTCGGTGATGGTGTAGACGATACTCTTCATGGCTCCACCTCCTGATCGGGCGGGCAGACTTTTCTGCACACCCTGTCCGTCATCATACCCCAAAGACTCCGGTACGGAAAAGGGAGCGCAGGATCAGAACGCCGGAGAACGGGAGGGCCGCGGGGAGCGTCCGCCGGATCGGGTCGTCCAAGGACGTCCCGAAGTACTCCGTGACGACGGCGAGGCTGATGCGCACCGGCGAGATCTGCATGGCGATCTATCCGGCGCCGAGGAGGAGCACGAGAAGAAGCATCCCAGCTCCGGGGACGGTGGCGAAGACGAGGGGCATGCAGATCGTCGTGATGGCGACCTGGCAGCTGATGATCGCAAGGGCAGCGGCCTCCTGAGCTTGATGAAGAACACGAGAAGAAGCATCCCAACCCCGGAGACGGCGGCGAAGGCGAGGAGCATGCAGATCGCCGTGATGGCGGCCTGGCCTGCGGCGATCGCAAGGGGCAGCGGGCTCCTGAACTTGATGAAGAGCACGAGAAGAAGCATCCCAGCCCCGGGGACAGTGGTGAAGGCAAGGGCATGCAGATCGCCGTGATGGTGCCTGGCCGGCGGTAATCGCAAGGGGCGGCGGCTTCCTGAGTCTGACGAAGAGGACGGACAGCTTGACGATGTGCTCCACGGGTTTGATCCCTCGCCTTGGAGCGCTCGGCGGGCACCGACGTGCGGCGACCCGCACACAGAAACCCCGGTCTGCGCAGGTCGGGGAAAGGGTGGTCTCTCCGAAGGGATCAGCCCTCGGGGTATGCCGAGACCGGGCGCCTAGGCGCGAATGCCCGCTACGGCCTGGGCTTCCAGGGCCTGTTTCAGATCTGCTATCAGATCGTCCGGGTCCTCCAGGCCGACTGACATGCGGACGAGACCCTTGGAGATCCCCGCCGCCGCCAGCTCGTCGTCCGACAGGGCCGAGTGGGTCATGGACGCCGGATGCTGCACCAGGGATTCGGCGTCACCGAGGCTCACAGCCAGCGTCCAAAGTTTCGTGCTGTTGATCAGCCTCTTGCCCGCCTCGTACCCGCCCTTCAGTTCAATGGCGATCATGGCGCCGAAGTACTTCATCTGCTTTGCCGCCAACTCCCTCTGGGGGAAGCTCTCCAGGCCGGGGTACCACACGTGCTCCACCTCGGGCCGCTTCTCGAGGAACTGAGCCACCTTCATGGCCGTCTCGCAGTGGCGGGGCACCCGGATATGGAGCGTCTTCATGCCCCGAAGCAGCAGATAGGCGTCGAAGGGCGAGAGCGTCGCGCCGGTCATGTCCTTGAGCCCCTCCATCTTCAGCTTCTCGATGAAGTCCCTCTTCCCCACCGCCACGCCGGCGATGACGTCGCCGTGCCCGTTGAGGTACTTCGTGGCCGAGTGGAGCACCACATCGGCTCCGAACTCGATGGGGCGCTGGACCACCGGTGAGCAGTAGGTGTTGTCCACTACGAGGATGGCGCCCCCTTCGTGGGCGATGCGGGCCAGCCCTTCGAGGTCGGCGATGGCCATCGTCGGGTTCGACGGCGACTCGCAGTAGATCATCTTCGTGTTCGGCTTCATGGCCCTCCGGACGGCGTCGAGGTCCGTGAGATCCATGAAGGTGCTCTCGATGCCGTAGTGCGGGAAGTGGTGGCTGATCAGGGAGTAGGTGCAGCCATAGAGCGAGTTCCCCGCAAGGACGTGGTCGCCCCCCTTCAGGGCGGTCCAGAGCACGGCCGAGATGGCGCCCATGCCCGACGCGGCCGCGGCGCCGGCCTCTGCGCCCTCCAGACCGGCGACCTTGATCTCCACCGCCGTATGGTTGGGGTTGCCGAGCCTGGTGTAGATGTACCCGTCCTCCTCGCCCTGAAAACGCCGGGCCCCCTCGTCGGCGTTCCTGAACGCGAAGGTGGACGTCTGGTAGATCGGTGTCGCCAGAGCCCCCGTCTCGGGGTCGGGATGCGTCCCGAGGTGCACGCACTGCGTGTCGAACTTGTAGGTCATGATCGTCCCTCCCGTGGAATATGTAGTCTTTTTCATTATAGTATGGATGTCCCTCCCGGCCAAGGACCGTTCCTCCCGTGATATTATGGGCGAAGGACACGAGCACCCCGAAGAAGGAGATGATCCCATGCAGGACACGACGAAGCAGGCCCGGGCCATGAACGACCAGATCGTCCAGTGGCGGAGGGCGCTCCATCAGATCCCCGAGCTCGGTTTCGAGACGCCCAGGACGGAGCAGTTCATCCTCGAACGACTGTCGACCTTCGGCGTCGACGAGATCCGGCACGGAAACGGAAAGCGGGGCATCGTCGCCCTGATCAAGGGCGGCAAACCGGGCAAGGTCCTCGGCATCCGGGCGGACTACGACGCCCTCAACATGACGGAGGACACGGGGCTCACCTTCGCCTCCACCAACGGCAACATGCACGCCTGCGGCCACGACGCCCACGCCGCCATCCTCCTCGCCACGACGAAGATCCTGGCTGAGAACAAAAAAGACCTCCAGGGAACCGTCAAGCTCCTCTTCCAGCCCTCGGAGGAGAACGGCAAGGGAGCGCCCGCCATGATCGAGGACGGCGTCCTCGACGCCCCCGCCCTGGACGGGATCATCGGCCTCCACACGGGGAACCTCTGGAAGGGCGTAACGGCCGGCGAGGCCGGCTACCGCTTCGGCGCCATCATGGCCGCGGCGGATTGGTTCACCGTCACGTTCAACGGCAAGGGCGGGCACGGCGCCACACCCCACCTCACCGTCGACCCCGTCACCATGGCCTGCCAGGCCGTCTCGGCCATGCAGCTCATCGTGAGCCGCGAGACGAGCCCCCTCGAGTCGGGCGTGGTCACCGTGGGAACCATCCAGGGCGGCACCATGCCCAACATCATCGCCCCCAGCTGCACCATCGCCGGGACGCTCCGCTCCCTCTCCCCCGAAACGCGGAAAAAGCTGGGCGAACGGGTCCGCGAGATCTGCGAGGGAACAGCCAAGACGCTTGGCGGAACTGCCGACGTCTCCTTCACCTACGGCCCGCCCCCTCTGATCAACGACAAGGCAATGACCGAGAAGTTGAAGGCGGCCATGGAAGATGTGCTCGGGGCCGACAAGGTCCGCGAGGTCGCCGAGCCGACCATGGGCGGTGAGGATATGGCCTTCTTCCAGGAGAGGGTCCCCGGCTCCTTCTTCTTCCTGCCCGCCACCTTCGGCGACGGACGGGATTACCCCCACCACCATCCGAAGTTCGACCTTAACGAGGAGGTCTTCTGGATCGGGGCCGCCGTCATGGCGCACTTCGCCCTCACCTGGCAGGAGGTCCGTCCCGCATGACCCTGCACAGGGCCACGCCCCTGCTCGAGTCCATCCCCCTGAGCGGGGCGTCGGGCCGGAGGGTCTTCCTGAAGATGGAGAACATGCAGCCCTCGGGGTCATTCAAGCTCCGGGGCGTAGGGCATCTCTGCGAGACGGCCGCGAGGGAGGGCGCCACACGCTTCATCGCCCCGTCCGGCGGCAACGCCGGGTATGCCGCCGCGTGGTCCGGGCGGGCCCTCGGCATTCCTACCACAGTGGTGGTGCCCAAGACCACCTCCGAGGAGGCGAAGAACACCATCACCGCCCTCGGCGCCGAGGTCGTGGTCGAGGGGTCGGTGTGGGAGGAGTCCAACGACTTCGCCCTGGCCCTCGCGTCGAAACACAGGGGGGCCAGATACGTCCACGCCTTCGACGACCCTCTGCTGTGGGAGGGGCACGGGACCATGATCGACGAGGCTGCGGAGCAGATGGACAAACCCGACGCCATCGTCCTGTCCGTGGGGGGCGGCGGCCTCCTCTGCGGTGTCGTGGTCGGCATGGACCGCAACGGATGGGAGGACGTCTCCGTGGTGGCGTGCGAGACCGAGGGGGCCGCGTCCTACGCCGCGGCCCTCAGTGCGGGGAGGGTCGTGCGCCTCCCGAAAATCTCCTCCGTCGCCACGTCCCTCGGCTCCCTCGCCGTGGCCCCGAGGGCCCTCGAGGTCGAACGGACCCACAGGATCGTCTCCCATGTGGGGACGGACCGATCGGCGGTGAATGCCTGCAAACGCTTTCTCGACGATCACCGGGTCCTTGTTGAGCCGGCGTGCGGCATCTCCCTCGCCCAGGTCTACGAGGGAAAACTGCCCGAGGACGCACGGACGCTTCTCGTGGTCGTATGCGGCGGTATCGGCATCAGCGCGAAGAAGCTGGAGGATATGGACCGAGCCGTCTTTTAACTGTACAATATACAATGCATCATACAGGATGGTGTATTTTCTCCCCCCGGGGAGCCATAACGCATAAAGGGTGTGATCTCATATGGTACAGGCGAGCAAGAGAGCGAGCACGTGTCCGGCATCGGGCATCAGGGCCATGGGGGCCCTGGCGGCAGGGTACAAGAACGTTCTGAATCTGGGCATTGGCGAGCCGGACTTCAACATCGGTGCCAACGTGCCGGAGGCCATGAAGAAGGCCATCGACGACGGAAAAAACAAGTACTCCCCCACGGCGGGCATCGCCCCGCTTCGGGCGGCCATCGCCCGCAAACTCAAGAGGGAGAACAACATCGACTGCGCGCCCGAGTCCGTGATGATGAGCAACGGTGCCTGCGGCGCCATCATGACCACCATCCTCGGCGTGACGGACCCGGGCGACGAGGTGCTCCTCCCCGACCCGGCGTGGTCGAACTACCAGGGCCAAGTCCACACGGCGGGGTGCAAGGCGGTCTTCTACCCCCTCCTTGAGGAGCACAAGTTCCACGTGCGAGCCGAGGTCCTCGAGAGGTACATCACGCCGAAGACCCGCCTGCTCCTCCTGAACTCCCCGTCCAACCCCACGGGGGGCGTCACGACGAGGGAAGAGCTCCAGGAGATCGCCGACCTGATGAAGAAGCACGACATCGCCGTCATCTCCGACGAGCCGTACGAGCAGCTTCTCTACGACGGAGCGGAGCACGTGAGCATCGGCTCCCTCCCGGGCATGCAGGACTATGTCTTCACGGCCAACACCTTCTCGAAGACCTACGCCATGACGGGGCTGCGCATCGGCTACGTTCAGGGGCCCGTGGAGATCGTGAAATCCCTCTGCAAGCTTCAGGAGGGCATGGGGTCCTGCGTCAACGAGCCGTCCCAGTGGGCCGCCATCGAGGCCCTCGAGGGCTCTCAGGACTACGTGGAGGAGATGCGGAAAACCTACGCCGCGAGCCGCAAGATCCTCGTCGACGGCCTCAACTCCCTGCCCGGCGTGACCTGTCTCGCGCCCGAAGGGGCCTTCTACGTCTTCCCGAACATCTCGAAGCACGGAAAGTCCCACGACGTGGCCATCGACTGGCTGAAGCGCGCCCAGATCCTCTCCATCCCCGGCACGGCCTTCGGGGCGGCCGGAGAGGGGTACATCCGCATGTGCTTCGCCGTCAGCGAGAGCACCATCCGGGAGACCATCTCCAGGCTGTCGGGGATTCTCACCGAGGGCAGCATCCCCGCCCGCTGAGCGGATACGGTGACCGAGGCCCCTCCTCCGGGAGGGGCCTTTTGTTTGAGCACCGGGAAAATAGGCCGAGAACAGAGGAAGAGAAGAACGATTTTCTGCCCGCATTCTGCCGCTCGGCGCTGGCCTGCCCCTTCACAAGGGATTTCGTATCGTCCGTCTGAAAAACCGGAACGACCGAGGGGAACTCCCCGGTCGTTCCGGTTTTTTTATAGTGCCGCTGAACAGTGGCGTTCACATCGGACCTTCGAGCCGCTTCGCTCTGGTGCTTTGCTCTGGTGCTTTGCGGTGCTGTCTCACAAAGGACGAGCCCGCGCGCCGTGCACCTCCGTCAGCCGATGCAGGCCGAGTCCAGATCCCTCGGGAAGTGGTTCAGCGCCTCCCCCGTCCCGTCGGGCCGGACGGCCACGATGTTCTCGATCCGGACCCCGAACTTGCCCGGCAGGTAGATGCCCGGCTCCACGCTGAAGACGTTCCCTGGCTCCAGGGGCTTGTCGTTCCCCTCGATCATGTAGGGGGACTCGTGGACCGCGACTCCGATCCCGTGCCCGACCCGGTTGAAGAAGAACTCGCCGTACCCCGCGTCGATGATGACCTGCCGCGCCGCCCTGTCCACGTCCTGCCCCGTGGCGCCGGGCTTGACGGCCGCCTCGCCCGCCTCCTGAGCCCTTCGGACGATCTCGTACACCTTCTTCTGCTCCTCCGTGGGCGTGCCGACGAAGAAGGTCCTGGTGGTGTCCGAGCAGTAGGACTTGTACCGCCCGCCGAGGTCGAGGATGATCACGTCGTTCTCCTCGATGACCCGCCGGTCGCCCCCGTAGTGAGGCATGGAACCGTTGGGGCCGCTGGCCACGATGGGGTTGAAGGACATACCGTCGGCGCCGACCTCCTCGAAGAACTCCGGAATCTTTTTTGCGATCTGCCGCTCCGTCATGCCGGGACGGATGAAGTCTCGCAGCTTCCGGACCACTCCGTCCACCATGAGCGAGGCCTCCCGCATGACGGCCAGCTCCTCGTCGTCCTTGCGCGAGCGAAGGGGATCGAGGATGCCCGCCCCGTTGCACATCTGCATGTCCATGGCATCCCGCACGGCGAGCATGTCCACCGCCCGGACGCCGTCGTTGAAGGCGATCTTCCCGCCGACGACGCCCAGGTGCTCGCAGCCCCGCCTGAAGGCCCCGGTGAACCCCTCGTGGTCGTTCCATTCGGCGTAGAAGGGCACGTCGCCGAAGGCAGTGACTATTTCCTCCTTGTACAGCAGGGGCGTCATGGCGAAGCACCGGCCGTCCTTCGAGACCATCAGGCCCCTGACCCGTTCGTCGGGGTGGGTGTCCAGCCCGCCGATGTACTCCAGGTCCGTGGACGGACCGAGGTAGATGGCATCGAGCCCGAGCCGCCTCAATTCCGCTGCCAGCAGGTCCACTCTTTTTTCGTTGATCATGGGTATCCCCCCTGAAGTGATGTGTATCCGAGGCGCCCCTCCCGCTGTCCGGCGGGTCGAACCGGGAGCATCCTCCGTTCTTCGGTTTTTCTTCCTCGCATGATAATATGTCTTTCCTTTTTAATCCAGAGGACGGACGCAGGGAAGGGGAGCGTGGCCCGAACCCTTCCGCTCATCCACCCTCTTTATCCTGGACGGGAAGTCCGTCCTTCGCTTCTGTTCTGCGGCCTGTGCGCGATCATCCGATGCTGGAGACGGCATTTCTGCGGTTGACGAAAAAAAGGAAAAGAATATGATCGTTCGTGCGTGCACCATCCCATCAAAATCGTTCCAAATTCCAGAACAGGAAAGGGAGGGAAAGGAATGAAGAAGGTTTTGGGTGTTCTGCTGGTCTTCGTCCTGACCGTCGCTCTTGTCGCACCGGCATTCGCCGCTGCCGGCAAGGTCGCGATCGTGACGAACACCGTATCGCAGAACGAAGAGGAGTACCGTTCCGCCCAGGAAATGGTCGCGAAGTACGGCGACCGGATCGTCCACGTGACGTGGCCCGATAACTTCATGGCGGAGCAGGAGCAGATGGTCAGCGTCGTCGCCAAGCTCGCCTACGACGTGGACGTCAAGGCGCTGGTCATCAACCAGGCCGTCCCCGGGACGAACGCGGCAGTGGACAAGCTGCTCGAGACGCGGGACGACATCTTCATCGTCTACAGCACTCCCCAGGAGAACCCCCCCGATGTGGCGTCCAGGGCGCACCTCATCCTGCAGCCCGACGAACTGGCCATGGGCAACGAGATCCCCGTCCAGGCCAAGAAGCTCGGCGCGAAGGTCTTCGTGCACTACTCCTTCCCCCGGCACATGTCCCAGGTTCTTCTCTCCTCCCGCAGGGAGCTCATGAAGAAGAAGTGCGCCGAGATCGGCCTCGAGTTCGTGGATGCCACGGCTCCGGACCCGACGGGCGACTCCGGCCTTCCGGGCGCCCAGCAGTTCATCCTTGAGGACGTGCCGAAGATGGTGGCGAAGTACGGCAAGGATACGGCCTTCTTCTCCACAAACTGCGCCATGCAGATCCCCCTCATCAAGGCCGTCGTCGATTCCGGGGCCATCTACCCGCAGCCCTGCTGCCCGTCGCCCTACCACGGATTCCCCACGGCGCTCGGCATCGAGTCCGACAGCTCCAAGCCCGGCGACCTCCAGCACGTCATCGCCGAGACCAAGAGGATCCTGGCCGAGAAGGGCATGTCCGGACGACTGTCCACCTGGCCGGTGCCCGTGGCCATGATGTCCACCGTGGCCTCCACGGAGTACGCCTTCAAGGTCATGGCGGGCGAAGTCCCCTTCGACAAACTCGACATCAAGGTTCTCGAGCAGTGCATGTCCGACTACGCGAAGGTCGATGTCAAGACCAGCCCCTACGTGGACGAGGCGGGCAAGCAGTACGACAACTACCTGTTCGTCCTGATGGACTTCCTGACCTACTAGAGGGAGACCGGCACGAAAGAGGCTGTACCAGACGGGGTCTTTGGAAAAAGGGCCCATCAAGAGCGGTATCCGGGGACGAACGGATCCTTCAACGAAGCGGGGCTCGGGGCGCGTCTCCATTCCGGAGCGCCCCCCGGCCGCTCCGCAGGGGTTGAATCCCTTCGGCCCCGCTTTTTTTGCCGCCGTCGTCCCGACTTTGCACAACAGGGGGTTATGCGGTGAGCGACAGCCTTCTCCAGTTCAGGAACATATCCAAGAGCTACTACGGAAACACCGTCCTTTCAGACATCACCTTCGACGTCCGAAAGGGAGAGATCCACGCCCTCATCGGCGAGAACGGCGCCGGAAAATCCACGCTTATGAACATCCTCTTCGGCATGCCCGTCATCACAAGCACCGGCGGCTATGAGGGCGACGTCCTGATAGACGGCGAAAAAATCAGCTTCAAATCGCCCCACGAGGCCATGTACGCCGGGATAGGCATGGTTCACCAGGAGTTCATGCTCATACCGGGCTACACCATCACGGAGAACATCAAGATCAACCGGGAGATCACCACGCCGAACGCGGTCTCCAGAGTGTTCGGCAAGCGCCTCGAGACCCTCGACATGACCTCCATGAACGCCGACGCCCGAAAGGCCCTGGACAAACTGGACATGGGCATCGACGAGTTCATCCTCGTCGCAGGGCTCCCCGTGGGGCATATGCAGTTTGTGGAGATCGCCCGGGAGATCGATAAGATGGGCATCAAGATCCTCGTCTTCGACGAGCCCACGGCGGTGCTCACCGAGACGGAGGCGCAAAATCTGCTCGCGGCCGTCAAGCGCCTGGCCGCGAAGGGCATCGGCATCGTCTTCATCAGCCACAGGCTCGACGAGATCGTCAGCGTGGCCGACAGGGTCACCGTCCTCCGGGACGGCGAGCTCGTGGTCACCAAGGACATCAAGGATACGAACGCTGTGGAGATCGCCTCCCTGATGATCGGGCGGAAGGTGGCCATCGACCGGGTCCACTCCGACGAACGCAGGGTCTCCGACGAGATCGTCCTTGGTATACGCGACCTGCGCGTGGGAATGCCCGGCGAGATGGTCCGGGGCATCGACCTCGACATCCGGAGGGGCGAGATCGTGGGCATCGGCGGCCTCGCCGGGCAGGGAAAGCTCGGCATCGCCAACGGGGTCATGGGCACCTACCCGGCCAGGGGAGAGGCCGTCTTCAACGGCGAATCCATGACGCTCAACGACCCCCGGGCCGCCATGGCGTCGGGGATGGGGTTCGTCAGCGAGGACAGAAAGGGCGTCGGCCTGCTGCTCAACGAGTCCATCGAGCTGAATATCGCCTTCACCGCCATGCAGGTGAACAACCGCTTTCTGAAGAAGGGCGGCCCCTTCCGCTTTCAGGACGACGGCGCGATACGGGAGCACGCCCTGAAGATGATCGAGGACCTGGACATCCGCTGCGAGTCCCCCCTTCAGCACGCGGGCAGCCTGAGCGGAGGCAACCAGCAGAAGGTCTGCGTGGCCCGGGCGCTGACCCAGGCTCCCGTCCTCCTCTTCGTCTCGGAGCCCACGCGCGGCATCGACATCGGGGCGAAGAAGCTGATCCTCGACCTGCTGCTGAAGCTTAACGAGGAGGAGGGCATGACCATCGTCATGACGTCCTCCGAGCTGGCCGAGCTGCGGAGCATCTGCGACAGGATCGTCATCGTCTGCGAGGGGAAGGTCGGAGGGGTGCTGCCCCCCGACGCCTCCGACGCCGAGTTCGGCCTGATGATGTCCGGCAGCAAGGGGAGAAAAACGGACGACGCACCGGAGAGGAGCGCCCACCATGGCTGAGATGAACGGAAAAGGCGACAATCGCGCACGGACCGCCAGAAACCTGTTCGGGGGCATCGGCCTGCCCACGGTGATCATCGCCGCTTTCTGGGGGCTCACCCTGATCGCCGGGCATTTCGTGGGCATATCCATGGCCACCCTGATCAGCGACACCATCAAGCGGGCCGGGATGAACGGCATCCTCGTCCTCGCCATGGTGCCCGCCATCCAGTCGGGCACGGGGCCGAACTTCGCCCTCCCCATCGGGATCGTCTGCGGGCTTCTGGGCCTCGTCGTCTCCATCGAGCTGGACATGATGGGGATAGCCTGGCTCCTGACCTCCTTCGCCCTCGCCATCCCCCTGGCCGCCGTCGTGGGCTACGGGTACGGCAAGCTCATGAACGCCGTCAAGGGCTCGGAGATGACCATCGCCACCTACACCGGCTTCTCCATCGTCGCCCTCATGTGTCTGGCGTGGCTCATGATTCCCTTCCGCAACCCGAAGATGGGCTGGTTCATCGGCAAGGGGCTCAGGGAGACCATCCAGCTTGACGCCGTCGGCGGAGCCCAGATCCTCAACAACTTCCTCCAGTTCACCATCGGTACGGTGATCATTCCCACGGGGCTCCTGTTCACCTTCGCCCTCTTCGCCTTTCTCGTCTGGCTCTTCTTCCGGTCGAAACTGGGCATCGCCATCTCCGCGGGGGGCATCAACCCCAAGTTCGCTCAGGCGGCGGGGCTCAACATCGACCGGAACCGGGTCCTGGCCAACGTGCTCTCCACCGTCCTCGGAGCCATCGGGATCATCGTCTACTCCCAGAGCTACGGATACGCCCAGCTCTACACGGCACCCCTGATGATGGCCTTCCCCGCCGTCGCCGCGATCCTCATCGGCGGCGCCACGGCCTCCCGGGCAAAGGTCTCCCACGTCATCATCGGCGTCGTCCTGTTCCAGGGGCTGCTCACCACGGCCCTTCCCGTGGCGAACGAGCTCTTCGTCGGAACCGACCTGTCGGAGATCATGAGGATGATCATCCAGAACGGCATCATCCTCTACGCCCTGACGCAGGTCAAAAGGGGTGTGCAGTGATGAACGGGCTCAACAGGAACTCAAACGGCGCAGGCTCCTGGATCCTCGAAAATCTGGTGACCATCATCTTCGTGGCCTTTACCCTCTTCGGCTTCATGGTCTCCAGCGGGGTGTCCATGGCCTTCTTCTTCTCCGAACTGTCGAGCAGAGTGTTCCGGAACTCCTTCCTCGTCCTCTCCCTCATCATCCCGGTGCTCGCGGGGCTCGGCCTCAATTTCGGCATCGTCATCGGCGCCATGTCCGGCCAGGTGGCCATCGCCCTGGCGCGCTACTTCGAGATGGGGGGCCTATCGGGCCTTCTGTTCTGCTTCGCCGTGGCCATGGTCGTGGCGGCCATCTGCGGCTACTTTACGGGAAAACTCTACAACAAGACCCGCGGGCAGGAGATGATCGCGAGCCTCATCGTCGGCTTCTTCGCCAACGGGATCTACCAGTTCCTCTTCCTCTTCGTCGTCGGCATGGTCATCGCCGTCCCGGCGACCCACCCCATGATCAAACCCGACGGAATAGGCATCCGCATGACCGTCGACCTCGTCCCCGTCAAGCAGGGGGGGTTGAAGTACGCCCTGGACAACATCTACCAGATCCCCTTCGTCCACGCCCTCCTCATCGTCGCGATCGGGCTGCTCGTGCTGCTGGCGGTCCGCTACTGGCTGAACATACGCAAGGGGCGGGAGTACCTGAACAACAGGTCGTCCCTCATCGTGAACGGGGCGCTGTGCCTTGCCATCGCGGGCGTGGCGGTCCACGCCATGGTGACGAAGTCAGAGCTCATGATGGTGCGAAAGGTCCCCGTGGTGACGGGGTTGCTCATCATCGGACTCTGCGTCTTCACGGTCCTGATCATGAAGACCAAGCTGGGGCAGGACTTCCGGTCCGTGGGGCAGAGCCAGCACACGGCGGAGGTCTCGGGGATCAACGTGGACAGGACGCGGATCATCGCCACCGTGATCTCCACCGTCCTCGCCGCCTGGGGGCAGATCATCTACCTCCAGAACATGGGGACCCTGAACACCTACAACGCCCATACCCAGATCGGCATGTTCTCCGTGGCGGCCCTGCTTGTGGGCGGCGCGTCCACCTCGAAGGCGAGCATAACCCACGCCCTCTTCGGGACCATCCTCTTCAACGCCATGTTCATCATGTCGCCGGAGATCGGCCAGTCCCTCTTCGGACAGGCCATCCTCGGGGAGTACTTCAGGACCTTCATGGTCTACGGCGTCATCGGCGTGGCCCTCGGCCTCCACGTCTGGAAGGCCAACAAGAAGAGCAGGATCACGGTGGAATAGAAGCCTCTTCCCCCGAGAAGCGCGCGCCCCGTCTCTTCCCCCTCGGAAGAGACGGGGCGCACGTTTTCGGGACCGACCGGCTCGTACCCACCCCTTTTCGCGCAATCGGTCCGCCGCCCTCCGGTTTTCCGCTTCGAAGCGGACCCTCCCGCACGCTCCGCTTCACCATCGGCAGTATCAGGCCCCTGCTCTTCCCAGTCGCTCCTTTGACAAGACGCGGAAAGAGGCGTATCATCCTGACCATCCGACCGGAAAGGAGGGGCTCACCTGTGCGAAATACGGACAGAAGTTATGTGAATGCGTCCATGACGACGATGACGAGCAACGGCCCCCCTGAGGAGGTCGGTGCCTGATTCGTGGCGCACCGAACGCTTCAGACGGAGGGCCTTCGTGGAGACGAAGGCCCTCTTTTTTTGTCTCAGGAGGGGTGGATCCTATGGGAGCATTTCAGGACAGCGTGGTTATGAAGTTCGGCGGCACATCGGTGAACGGCGCGTCGAAAATGATGAACGCCGCGCGGCGCATCATCGAAAAGCGGAAGGACGGCTGTCCGGTGGCCGTCGTCGTGTCCGCCATGGGAAAGACGACGGACCGTCTGATCGACATGGCCAGAGAGGCGGGAGGGGCGACGCCCGACGGGAGGGAGGTCGATCATCTCCTCGCCACCGGAGAGCAGCAATCCGCCGCACTTCTGGCCCTGACCCTCAACGCCATGGGGTATCCGGCGTGCTCCTTCACCGGGGTGCAGGCCGGAGTCCTCGCCGAAGGCCCCTGGGGCGAGGGGCGCATCACCTCAGTCAACCCCCTTCGCATCAGAGACACGATCGCCGGGGGCACAGTGGCCGTCGTCGCCGGATTTCAGGGCGTGACCAGGGGCGGCGACGTCATCACGCTCGGCCGGGGCGGCTCGGACCTCTCCGCCGTGGCCCTTGCAGCGGCCCTTCATGCGAAGGAGTGCCATATCCTCACCGACGTCAGCGGCATCTACACGGCGGACCCCAGAAGGGTCCCCGACGCGAAAAAATTGCGCTCCGTCTCGTGGGACGAGTGCATCGAAATGGGCGTCTGCGGAGCGCGGGTCATGCAGCCGCGAAGCGTGGAGATGGCCTGCCGCCTCGGGATGCCGATACACCTGGCATCGAGCGACACCGCTCAGGACGGGACCTGGATCTCGGGGCCGGACGTGAGCGAAAGACCGAAGATCACCGCCGTGGCCTCCGACGAAAGGATATGCCGCCTCACCCTCCCGCCGGGGGGAAAAGCGCCCTGGCAGGAGATCTCCGAGGCCTTTTCGAAATCGGAGATCGTCACCGTCGCGATCACGACGCACCCCTGCGACGCCATATACGTCCGTGGCGACCAGGGCGGGAGGGCGCAGTCCCTGTGCCGCTCCCTCCTCGATGCCGACGTACCTCTGAGCGACGGCTTCGCGAGCGTCTCCGTCATCGGCCACGGCGTCGGAAATCACCCCGAGATCCTCAACGGCGTCCTGCGCGTTCTCGCCCGGTGCGCATGCTCGCTGTACCTGGTTTTCTCCTCAGGGAGCTCCGTACGCTGCATTCTTCCGGGAGAGGCGGCCGCCGGTGCCGTGTTGGCCCTTCATGAGGCATTCATAGAAAAGGAAGGCGATAACGCATGAAGAACAGGGAAAAGGTCTGGGGGATCTGTTTCGCCGGCTTCGGCAACGTCGGGCAGGGGCTGGCCGGGATTCTGGCCGACGAGGAGGAGGCCCTTCGGCGCACCGGGTTCTCCTTCCAGACCGTGGCTGTGGTCACGAAGACGAGAGGGGCCCTTGTGGACCCGGAGGGCATAGCGCTCCCCGACCTTCTGGAAAGGGTCGGCCGCGGCGACCCCGTTGGACAGGACAGGATCGGCGCCTCCGAGGCGGCGCTGCTGCCCGGCGTGGACATCGTGGCGGACGTCACGCCGACGAACCTCGAGGACGGAGGAGCAGGGCTCGCCCTGACCCGAGCGGCGCTCTCCGCAGGGCGGCACGTGGTCACGTCCGACAAGGGGCCAGCCTCCCTGGCCATGGACGAATTACGGGCGCTCGCCCGGAAAAACCGGTGCACCTACCGTTTCGAGGGCACCGTCCTGAGCGGGACCCCGGCGATCAACTTCGCCCTCGAGGCCATGGCGGGGTGCTCCATCCGGTCCGTTCAGGGCATCGTGAACGGCACGACGAACTACATCCTCACCAAGATGGAGGAGGGGTTCGGATACGCCGAAGCCCTCGCCGAGGCCACGAAGCTCGGGTACGCCGAGGCCGACCCGAGGGGCGACGTGGACGGGTGGGACGCCGCCGTGAAGGCCCAGATCCTCGCCGGAGTGGTCCTCGGCGCCTCGATCCCCCTCTCCTCCGTCCGCCGCACGGGGATCGCGCACATTACGGCGAAGGACGTGAACGAGGCCGCGCGAAGGCGGAGAAGGATCAAACTCGTGGCCAGGGCCGAACGGACGGACGGGGGCGTCTCGGCCTCCGTGGCTCCCGAGGAGCTTCCCCTGACGCACCCCCTCGCCTCGGTTCAGGGCGTCATGAACGCTCTGACCTACTCCACCGACCACCTCGACCAGGTCACCATCACCGGACCGGGGGCGGGACGAAGGGAGACCGGTCAGGCCCTGCTTTCGGACATCCTCGCCATCGCCCGGGGGAGGGAGGCCAACCATCGGCCGTAGAACGGCGCAGCTCGTCGTCACGGGAACGGTGGTGATGCACCGTCTCTCGCCTCGAGGCCCCATGACATCACCCCGTCAAGGTGCCGGCATCGGAACGCTCTGGCCTGTCCTTTCTCCGGCAGGCCCTTCATTTTGCATTTTTTTTGCGATCATGGTATGAAGTGGTGCAATACATGACGCTCCACGTGTTTCCGGCGGCTTCGTCCCACACGTCACCCCCATGGAGGGAGATACCCGTGGACACTCGATATGAAGCCCGTTTTTTCGGTAGCCCCGAGCTCTTTCTCGACGGAGAGAGGGTCTCCTTTCCCTTTCTGAAGGCCCGGGTGCTCGCCCTCCTGCTCGTGGAGGAGCGGTCCTTCACGAGGGACAGGCTCTGCGCCCTCCTCTGGGGAGATAAAACCCTGCAGAGCGGGCGGAGAAACCTGAGCAACGCCCTGAGCTTCGTCCGGACCGTCCTGCCCCTCCGCTCGGAGCGAAGGGGCGTCATCGCCCTCCCCTCCGACGTGACGATCCTGAAGGACTCGGACCGGCTCACCGGACTCTCCACTCTGGACTGGAGCGACGTCACTCCTCTCTTTCACCCCTTCATGGACCTGGGCGAGGCGGAGGAGTGGCCCGCCTTCATGGAGTGGCTGCTTCCCAAGCGGCGGCAGTACGGCGTTCTGCTCACGGAGGGCCTCCGCGCCCGGGCCGAGGCCGCCATGGCCGTTCAGGACCCCTCCTCCCTCGGGGAGGCCCTTGCCTGCTACGAGCAGATGGCCCAGAACGAACCCTACGACGAGAAAATCCACGGCGAACTGGCGCGCCTCTACATCAAGACGGGGCGCAAGATGGAGGCGGTGCGAACCGCTCAGAGCTTCGCAAGCCGCATCGAGCAGGACCTGGGGCTCCGGTCGGACCTCGCCGAGGTCGCCCCCCTCATGCAGCGAAGGACCCAGGACACCAGGGCCATGCTCCCCGTCTCCTCCGCGGAGGACAACCCCCTCGACAGAGACCGCGAAGTCCTGCAGATGCTGAACTTCTTCTACGGCTGCGGAAAGGACGGAGTCTCCTCGTGCGGCTTCGTCTGGGGGGAGGAGGGCATCGGAAAGGGAGCCCTCGTTCGAGAGGTGGCGGACAAACTCTCGGAGAGCGGCTGGAACTGCCATGTGGTCCGATGCTCCCAGGAGGAGGAGCAGCGCCTCATGGTCCCCTTCGTGCAGTTCATGCAGCGTCAGGACGAATCCTTCCTCCAGGAGGAGAGCGCCGTCTCCCTCTCGAAGCTGAGCTGCTTTCGCATGGCGGAACTTGTATGGGGCCGGGTGACGGCTCCCGGAGCAGGACCGAACCTGCTCGTCATCGAAAACATCCAATGGATGGACGAGGCGTCGTGGATAATCCTGGAGACCATCCTGTGGAACCACTCCGCCGTCCGGCACGTCCTCGTCTCGGGGTACAGGGAGGCCCGCGCCACCTTCATGACCCGCACCACCTTCGCCGACGAGCCCTTCCAAAGCCTGGAGATCACCCTTGAGCGCTTCACCCCGGAGCAGACGGGGCGGATCTGCCGGATCCTCCGCCCCGGAGAGCAGTGGACCGAGGCAAAGGTCCTGGACGTCTACCATAAGACGGAGGGCAGCCCCTTCTTCATCCGGGAGCTCCTCGTCCCCGACGGCGAGAAATCCGAGGCCTCCTTCCCGAGAAACCCCTTCTCGTCGCGGATCGAGCTCCTGCAGCCCGACGAACGCCGCTTCCTCGAGACCATCGCCGTATTCCCCGGCCCCGTCTCCCTGTTCGACGTCTCGGAGATCCTGGACCGCCCCCTCCTCGACATAGCCGATACCCACGACAGCCTGCGAATCTACGGCTTCCTGAGGGAGAAGGGGGACGGGCACGGCGACGTGCACTACTATTTCACGCACTCCAAGATCCGGGAGGCCATCCTGGCCGGCATGTCCTCCACGCGCCAGAACGCCCTGCACAGAAAGAGCGTGGAGGTGCTCAAAAAGCGGGATCTCACCCCGGTGTACAGGAACAGGCCCCTCTTCGCCCTCCTCGCGTGGCACTGCGAGGAGGCGGGGCTCGCCCGGGAGGCCCTGACATGGCGGATGGAGGAGCTGAAGCTTCACTTCCACGCCACCCATGAGGTTTTCCCCGCCCTCTCGGACCAGGACCTCGCCCGGTATATCCCCACGGCGGAGGATCTCGTCTGGACGGAACGGACGCTCGAGGAGACGAGACGACAGCTCGACAGGGTTGTGCGGCTCCATGGAAAGGGCCCGGAGGTGCTTCGTCTCGAACGGGACTGGGAGATCCTCAAGGGAGGGTACCTCTGGTGGAGCGGTGACTACGGGAGCTCCCTCCACATCCTCAGGGAAGGAGTCCGCAAGGCTATCCAGACGAAGGATTATGAAGCCGTCGCGGAGGGGTATGCCCAGCTCTGCTTCCTCGCCATCCAGACCGACGACAGCGCGTCCCTCGAACGCTGGGGGAGAACGCTGTACCGCCTGGCGGGGGAGCACCACCTTCACCGGTGGCTCGGCCTATCCGCCCGGTTCCTGGCCATCGCCCATATTCTCCAGACGCAACACGAGCCCGCTGAACACCTGCTCCGTATCTCCACCCGAGTCTTCGAGAGGATGGAGGAGGCAGGGCCGAGCTACACCGTCTCGCTTATCGCGGCGGAGCACTTTCAGGGAGACCTCCAGCTCTCCAAAGGAAATGTCCGGGAAGCCCTGCGGCTCTACGTCAACTGCGTCAGGATCGGGGAGAGCCTCACCCTCTACCGGGGGCTCGGCCTCTCCTTCGCCAAAGTGGCCTACTGTTCCCTCCTCCTGGGGGACCTCCCCGGCGCGGAGGACGCGCTCGCCCGCATGGAGCAGTTTCAGAGCCTGTTCCACTACGACCGGGGAAGCGACCACCAGGGGGGAGGCATCGCCCTCAGCCTCATGGGTCTCGTGGAGGCCCTTCGGGGCAACTGGTCCCGCAGTGGAGAGCACTTCGCCCTCTCAGAGAGCCTGGCAGCCAAAACCGGACGTCCCACATGGCTTGCCGTGCTGTACTGGGCCAAGGCCGAAGTCCTCGCGAAGGGTGCCCCCATCCCGGCGGATTTCATCTTCTCCACCCTCCCCGAGGGAGAGGAGCACTACCGGCTCCAGGCGGAAGCCATGAACAAACGGATCGGCTGGGCCCCTAAACGCATGGAGTAGGACTCCCCCTGCCCCTTCCTGACGCTCCGGGGAGGAAAGAACCGTTCCCCAGGAGAATCCCATGAAGATCTGATCGAACACTGTCGAGAATACCCCGCAGAACAGGTATATCTGCCCCCGTCGATTCTTTCCGGGCAGAACGGAAAGGAGTATATTCTACCGGAAGAGGGGGACGACACATTCCCGTCGTCACGGAACACGAGAAGGCAAGAGATTTTGTCTGCCGCCATATAGTGCACTATGGAGGACAGCCGCGTTCCACCGTATTTTTCAATATTTTTGCACTCCATGGTCGTTTTTTTGAGAATTTTTTGCCTCGTGGGAAGTATACTTGCAACATTGTGATAAGTAAGGCGGGGGATATGAACCATGGAAATTGCTGTCATGATCAAACAGGTTCCCGCAACGGACAGTGTCAAGATCGATCCCGAGACAGGCACCATGATCCGGGATGGCCTGGAGATGGAGATCAACCCACTGGATCTCCACTCCCTCGAGGCGGCTGTGACACTCCGCGACAGAGCCGGGAGAGGGCGAGTCACGGTTTTCACCATGGGGCCTCCGTCCGCCCTCCGGGCCGTGCGAAGCGCCCTGGCCTTCGGGTGCGACCGGGGGTTCCTGGTG
>ENA-UOOM01000605-UOOM01000605.1-fermentation-metagenome-genome-assembly--contig:-NODE-605-length-39979-cov-4.148657_pt1 | contig 39979 bp, 34 predicted proteins | sample MGYA00245781_ERZ724031 | MGnify/ENA primary metagenome ERZ724031 (study PRJEB28704, sample SAMN03018317) | fermentation metagenome | biome: anthropogenic terrestrial biome; feature: soil; material... | reverse complement strand
CGAGGGTAAGCAAAATAATTGTTACGCTGATAACAATCAATCCCTGCTGCAGCAGTTCGGGCAGGGTGCTTACAATGAAATCTTTTAAATTCTTTGTATCCCTTGTGATTCTTGTAATAAGCTCTCCGGAGGAACGCCTTGTTATCCCGGTAAGGGAGAGTTGCTGAATCTTTTCATACAGTATCTTACGCAGGTTTACGAGAATCGCATTGCTTGATTTTGTGTATATAATCCGCTGAATCATTACCGATACAGATCTTGCAAAACCGAAGGCAGCCATTGCGATTACGACTCCCACGAAGCCCTTTGTCACGGGGTTCTCCACTATAAGATACTCGTTGATGAGTTTTTTGGTAAGCACAGGTATGTAAACGTTTATTGCGCTTATGATAATTAACATCAAAGTCGCAAACGAGAGCTGCTTTGCATACGGTTTTGCATAAGGCATGAGCCGCAGGAAAAGGTGCTTTTTATCGATACATTCCAAGCATACTGTTGAACCCTGCTTTAGCATCTTTCCGCATTTCGGGCAGATTGTAAAATCGTTTCCGCCAACCCCTCTGCCCTCTTTTGCTGCCATCATTTTTTTGACCGCTATCTGCATTGCAACCGCGTTACGCATATCGGAGCGGCAAAGCTCGAAGTCCTCGCCGCTTTTTGTGTATTCGATTGCGACACAGCCGCTGTTGTTTATGTACCTGAATTCTGTTACATCGTCAATAGTGAGCTTTATTTCCGTATCGTTATCTTTGTTTGAGTTTTCGATAACAATATAAACAAACCCTCCGTTTATAACGGCGGCGCCGTAAATGTACTCGTTTTTTTCGTAAAGGTTGAAGTCAAAGCTGTAATCAGCATTTCCACCCGCCGCAGACATTACCTTTTCACGTACCCTAATACGCCCGGGTGGTATAATTTTCTTTTTCATAATGATAATAGTGCCTTTCCAAGATATCTGCATTATTATAACACGCTTAATAATGAGTAAAGCGTCGTTCTATAAGTATAGCTCTATCTTTCTGTAGCTCTTGCTGTCAAGTGCAAGAACGTCTTTTATGCCAAAACGGTTTCCGTCAACGTCTGTCAGCACAAGCCTTGTGTCGCTCACACGAGCGATGTTACGGTAGGTATCGTGCATAGAAAAGCTCATTTTTCCTTTGTCTGTTTCTACCTCCCAATAGGAGTACCCGAGCTTTTCCTTTAAAGAAATCACCTTTGTAATTTCGGGACAGAGATATTTCCTTGCAAGAAATTCGTTGATAATATCAGCGTCCTCGCCGGAAAAATCTGTAATATTGCGTATGATACCGTACTCGTTGCCGTCCTTGTCGAGCACCGAAATAAACTCATCGGGTGCATCAAACGGAAACATTCTGTGAAAATATACTCTTCCGAGATCCTGCCAGTCGGGGGTATTGTCCTGCCCCTCCGCCAAATCGTCCTTTTTTATTGGCGGCATAAAGGCTTTCATCGCAGCAAAGCCGTTTTTTGTTTTATACATCTTTGCGTTATCGGAGGTGAAGTACTTCAACTCCGCTAAATCTAAAAAGTTTTTCATATATTGCTTGCTCCTTATAAAAAGATTGCCTGAACGGAAAAGAGGCGTCAATCCTCTATTCCGATTGTTTTTAATGCATCTGCCTGCAACTTATACAGATTATAATAAACGCCCTTCTTTTTAAGCAGTTCCTTGGCAGTTCCGCTTTCCGGCATTTTACCGTTCTCGATAACGATCAGATTATCCGCATCCCTGAGGGTGGACAATCGGTGTGCTATTATGATTGTCGTTTTACCCTTTGTAAGACGGTTCAACGCCTCCTGTATCTGGCGTTCAGTCTGTGTATCCATTGCAGCAGTCGCCTCGTCGAGTATAAGGATCTGCGGGTTTTTCAATATTGCTCTCGCAATCGATATCCTCTGACGCTCGCCACCCGAAAGCTCCTTATTGCCAAAGCCGATCTGTGTATGATAGCCGTCGGGATATTTTACAATAAATGAATGTGCGCTCGCTATTACGGAGGCGGCAATGACCTGATCTTCGGTCGCTTCGGGGCAGGCGTACTTAATGTTTTCGAGGATAGAGCCCCTGAACAGGTAAGTTTCCTGCGATACGATTGCCACTGACCTGCGCAGTGTTTCAAAGGAAAGGTCCTTTATATTCACACCATCTATTAAAATCTCGCCGTCCTCGGTGTTGTAAAGCCGTGTAAGAAGATTCGCAAGTGTGCTCTTACCCGCACCGGTATGTCCGACTATACCGAGAGTGCTTCCGGAAGGTACCTCAAAACTGATGTTGTCGATAACCTTACGGTTTTCGATATATGAAAAGGACACATTCCTGAATTCCACGTCACCTTTGACCTTGTCAAGCGTAACCGGGTTCTCACATTCCTTTACCTCCACATTGGCGTCGGTAATCTCAAACAATCTCTGAAGGGAGTTGAGGCATTCCGACCACCAGTTGGATACATCAGCGAGGAACTCTAAAGGCCCGTAAATAAGGCCGAAATAAGCTATAAAAGTGGCAAGCTTTGCATAGTCCATCCCGCCGGTTCCCTTCATTACCTGCCAGCCGCCAATACCCCATACTATGTACGATCCAATCTTTAGCAGAAAAAACAGCATGGGGAATATCTTTGCCGATTTTATTCCAATATCCGCATCCGCATCCGCAGAAAGCTTGCTTCTCTTGTCAAAGCGTTTCATTTCGTCGTCCTCTCTTGAAAAAGATTTGACGACACGCATTCCGTTAAGAACATCGGCAATTAGCGAATTGAAAGAACGCCTTCTCGACCATGACTTTGCATACATTTTATCGAATATCAGGAAAATGAATTTGAACGAAATAAAAAAGATGGGAACCGTTACAAACGCATAAACGGTAAGGATAGGGTTTATGATAAACATTATTATCATAAATACTATCAACTGTACTATATTGAGCACGAAATAAGGGAACCCGTCACAGAAAAACCAATATATCATTGTAGAATCGTTGTTAATCTGTGTCATAAGTCCGCCGGTTTGCCTGTTTGTGAAAAACGAGAGCGAAAGACGGCTCAAAGTCTCGAAAATATTTTTTCTGAGATCATATGTAACTTCAGCCGATACCTTTGCCGAAATTGCACCATTGAGCAGGCTTATAAGCAGCGAGGCCACCCTCACAGCTATCATTACGAGAATTATATTGAGAATTTTCCCGTAATACCTGCCGCCTTCTTTTAAAACGTCAGCATAAAATATCTGGTTGCTCACATAGGGTGTGATTGCTCCAAGCATCGAAATAAGAGACAAGGAAAGCAGAATAAGCAGTATGTACCTTTTGTAGTGCAAAAACAGTTTCGAGAGCTTTTTGATAAGTCTGACTTTATCCATGCACTTAGGACAGATTTTACGGTCCGGGTCAGGGTATCTTCTGCCGCATTTCGGGCAGGAGTTTTTCTCATAATCGGAATCCTTAAGCTTTTCCTCATCGATTTTGCCGTCTTTTTTAAGGCTCTCTGCCGCACGGCAGAACAAACCGGCATCATGCTTATAGGTGCTTGAAAAGTTGAATATCAGAACAGGCTCGTTATCGCGTAATGCCGTAACCCGGCCTGTAGAAATAAGCTGTTCGACTTTGATTTCCTCTAACTCCGAGAGCATAAAGCGCTCGTAACGCGCTTCCACAAAACCCTCAGCGCGTACAGGGTTGCCGTCGGAGCGAATTCTTTCGTGCTTAAACACGACTGTTCCCTCCGCCACCGTTACATACTCGGTGTCGACGACAATATAAACATCCTTGTAAACCGAATCAGCACCGATATCGCTTTTCATCGTCATAAGTGCACCGAGCATATCGATACCCTTTGCGGTGAAATATTCGCTTATCGCTGCCGGGAATTTTTCTAAGTTAATCATAATCCCTCTGTTTTATCAAAAAACCTACGGATTCAATAGTTGCATGAATCCTGTTGTTAGTCATTTTGAACTTAAATCTGTCAAAATGAAGCCCGAATGCCTCATCCGAGCATAAAAATATACCGGATTGAGCATTTCTCTCAAATAAATGCTTCACCCGGTAAAATCAATTTATACGCATTTAGTTCTGCGATGAAAGAGGAATTTGCACTACATTCACTTATTAAAAATTTTCCTCACTTGAAAAACTCAAAATAAATCGACTGCAGTGGGTTTGCCTCTTCGGGTTTTTGATTTATCGGGGAGCAATCTCTTCTGCCGTTTAAATCCCACAGCTGTATTAATATGTAAATGTGCCGCGAACAAAAACATCCGAGCGCCGGAATCTATACGGTTAACCATTGAAGCTCCTCCATTTCTTTTTATTTGCCGGGAACACCTGTATAAAAACAGATGTTTCTCAGGCCGTTCGCTAATTATACACCATAATTTTATAAAATACAATACATTTTTAAAAATTTTATAAGTTTTTTTATTAACGCTTCAGAAGGGCGTATTATACATAAAAATACTTATAAGTATTGAAAAAATAAATTTTTTATGATATTGTATAAAGGATTACTTCATCTATTATCACATATTATCACAAAATTTTCGGGGGAAATAAAAAATGTTTAATATTGCAATACTCGGGTTCGGTGTCATCGGCAACGGCGTTTATGAGGTTATTGAAGAAAACAAGGAGAGAATCTCCGCAGTCTTCGGTAGCTCGGTCGGTTATACCAGGGACACCTCGATTCGGATAAAACATATCCTCGATAAACGTGAGTTCTTAGGACACCCTCTTGAGCGAAGGATAACTAATGATTTCAACAAAATTCTTTCCGACAGCTCCGTTTCGGTTGTCGTTGAAACGTTGGGTGGCACCTCCCCGGCATTTGAGTTCAGTAAAGCGGCTCTTGAGGCGGGAAAGAGCGTTGTCACCTCAAATAAAGAGGTTGTTGACAAGTACGGCGATATACTTCTTGAAACCGCTGACAAGCACGGAGTAAGCTATCTTTATGAGGCGAGTGTCGGCGGAGGGATTCCGATAATCGGACCTCTCGAAAGCTGCTTCTATTCAAATAAAATAACAAGAATAGCCGGAATTCTCAACGGTACAACCAATTATATCCTCTCAAGAATGAAAGAGGCCGGGATATCCCTTGAGGATGCTTTATCCGAGGCGAAGGGGATGGGCTACACCGAAGCAAACCCCCACTCCGACCTTGCAGGCTTAGACAGTGCGAGAAAACTCGGAATACTTGCCGGCATAGCTTTCAACAGATACATCCCGCATGAAAAAATCACGTTCGTTGAGGGAATCATGAACGTAAAGCAGGAGGATTTTGAGTTAGCCGCAAAATTAGGATATAATATCAAGCTCCTTGCGGTCGCTGAATTGATCGACAGACGTGCAAAACTTCTCGTTGCTCCTCATCTCGTAAAAAAGGGAAGTCTGCTTTCTGCCGTCAACGGCGTATTCAATGCAGTTAGCATAACTGGGAGCACATTGGGTGAGGTCGTTTTCTACGGACAGGGCGCAGGCAGCATGCCTACCGCAAGCGCAGTCGTAAACGATGTCATCACAATCTTTAAATTCAAGCCTAAAGCGATATGCAGGCAAAACCTTGAGGATGGCTTTTTGCTCTCGGAAAGCGAGTTCGGCGACGTTCCGCTAACTTTATCCAACGGTTCAAGTTACCGGGTATTGTAACAAATAATTATATTAATCTAACAGAGCTGTTATAACAACTTTAGTTACTTTGCTCATTATTTGGTGTTGGTTTCCTTTTTTCCGGAATATATATTGGTTTACAGGGCGAGAATATAAATAAAAAAACCGGGCAAATGCGTTGCTGCAATGCTCGATTTGGTGACCCGTAGGGGAGTCGAACCCCTGCCTCCGCCGTGAGAGGGCGGCGTCTTAGCCACTTGACTAACAGGCCGTATTTTTCAGGACGGGTGTCATTTTATCACAAACTTTTGCGGTTGTCAATACGCTTTTGTAAAAAGTAGATTGGTCTGAAAAAATAAATCGAACAGAAGGGCAGGTGCGAACCCGCGCGAGCCTACGTTCCACATTTTGCAGGCGAGGGCGTATGGGTGTATATATGCTTTTACCAAAGGAACCTTATAAAAAAATCGCCGTAGTATTATTTTATATCGCGGTGATCTGCCTTGCATTTTACTTATTTTTCAAATATCTTTTCGGATTGATTATGCCGTTTTTAATCGCATACCTTCTTGCAGCAGCCCTTCAGCCTGTTGTTCGCTTTATAAGCAAGCACGCAAAAGTACCAAAAAAGCTCTCGGTCCTGGTATTGGTCATTGTTGTGACAACTCTGCTTGGGATGATTTGCTATTTTGCTATCGATCGTATTTATACCGAACTGACTGTTCTGTCACAGAATGTTAAGGGTTTTATCGATCGTGTTCGCTCTGATGAGCAATATGCAAAGGATCTTATAGAAAAAATATCCAATGCCATACCGTTTGTGGATATGAGGCAACGGCTTAACGATATCTGGCAGAACCTGGACAGCTCGCTTGAATCGGCACTGTTATCCGTTGCTGATAAGTTGAGCGGTTCGGTACTCCCGATTTTAGGAAGCCTGATCGCCTTTGTTCCGAACGCCCTGCTTGCCATTGTTATCGTTATTCTTTCAACCTATTATTTTGCAGTTGATTTTCAAAAAATAAACCGCTTCATCATTGCACAGCTGCCCGAAAAAGCGGCAAAGAACCTTAAGCTTTTCCGCGAGGAGTTTATAGATACGATTTTAAAATTCCTTAGGGCATATGGTTTGATTACACTCATAACTTTTCTCGAATTATTTGTTGCATTTACTGTTTTAGGTATTAAATACGCTTTTCTTATTGCCCTGGTCATCGCCGTTATCGATATACTACCGGTTCTCGGAACCGGCACGGTGTTGATCCCCTGGTCTATATTCCTGCTTTTGATAGGAGATTATTATACCGGAATCGCATTAATTATAGTTTATATCGTTATCGCAGTGATACGGCAGATTATCGAGCCGAAAATTGTTGGTAAGTATATCGGCCTTTACCCTCTGCTTACTCTTGTTGCCATGTATACCGGCTTAAGGGTTATGGGTGTTTTGGGCTTAATAACGTTCCCGTTGATAATTATAATTGTTAAAAAGTTAAATGACGACGGAAAGCTGCATCTGTTTAAAAACCCGGACGAGGAAAAATAGTTATATAAATAAATTCATGTTTTTACTGCACTATTCCAAATAACCACATAAAAAATAACCCGGCGGACAGAATCCGTCGGGTTTTATTCACATTTTAAATCGGTGTGTTTCTGCAGTCGACAAGCGTGACATCCGTAACGTCAGGAATCTTCTTCAACGCCGAAACGAGCTTGTGATGCGATAAGCCTATTCTTATTTCATAAATCGCTTCGAAATGCCGCTCGTTCTCTGTTATGGAGGAAACCCTGTTTCTGATTCCGTTTTCAACGAACATTTTTGCGACTATTCCAAGAGCGGCATCCGTGTTTGTACGTACAATCAAAAGATAGGAGGAAGCCGTATGGCTTATCAATTTAAGTGAAACAAAGGTCAGAAACCCTATGACAAGTGTTCCTAATATGGTTAATATAAAATATCCCGCCCCCGCTGTAATGCCTGCAGCGACAGCCCAAAACATAAACGCGGTGTCAGACGCCTCCTTTATCGCCGTTCTGAAACGGACGATGCTCAAAGCTCCGACCATACCGAGTGATAATGCAAGGTTTGATGAAATTGTCAGTACGATCAGGGCGCTTATCGTGGAAATCATAAGGAGGGTACCTTCAAAACTGCGGTTAAACGATATACCCTTAAACGTAATCCGGTAGATTAGCAGTATGAACAAACCCGCAAGAAAAGCTATTCCAAGTGAAAACAGAATGTCGGAAACGCTTATCTCCGCCGAAAAGCCCTCCAGCACGCTTTTTTTAATTGCATCTAAAATACTCATTAGGTATACTCCTTATATTAATATTTTCCCGCGGGCAGCCGTATGTTCTCGGTGCAGAGCGCGTATTTTGATACGGATAAGGGCAACACATCAGCACAGCAAAGCCTGCGTATCAGCGTTGGTAGCTTATTCCCGTATTTTATCTCCATTATTACGGAAATCGGATTAATTGCCGGGATTCCCTGACGCTTATCGTTAAAAAGGCTGTCCATGTCGCCGGGGACCGATTCCACTCTTGTATCAAAGGTTACTCTGACATCAGTACCCTCTAAAAAGAAAGCTTCTCTGCGGTAACGTACGGTTACGGCAGGGCGTACCCCCTTGGACTGCATTTCCGCCGCAAGCGGCATAAGCTTTTCGGAAAAACCCTCAACCGTAAACGGCGAATCCATCAATAAGCGCAGCTCGTCTTTCGATATGACCAGACTGCTTTTGCTTGTCACAATGCCGTTCTTTTTTTTCTTTTCTAATCTTATAAAATCATCCGAAAAATCATAGGTGCGTATACGGAACTTAGTATGAGCGGAAAGTCCGTCCGCTTTCTCATAATAAGCAGTTTTGTAAAAGTCGTCAAAATAAAGGCTTGTAACCGTATAGCTGCCGTTTATATAATGAATATCGGGACGAAGTGCAGAAGATACACGGCTTTTGACAAGGCTGTAAATTCTATAGTCGAGTATAAATTTTTCCTCACGCCTTGAACGCATATACTGCAATTCCCCCCTTATATTTGAAAACCAAGCTCCGTCATCTTTGCATCGTTCAGCGAAAAATAATTCTTAATATAGTTGTATAACTGTTCATGACGGTTTTCCTGAAAGGTTATCAGAATCTGGATTTGTTTATCCCAATAGCTGTAGGAATACTCCCATCTCTCGCAGTCCCGCTTCATATCATCGTTTATAAGCTCCTTAAGCTCATTGATACGGCCAAGCACCTTTTCGTTTGTCCATATATTCTGCATCTGCCAAGCCATTCTTGTAAGAAACTGCTCTTTGAAGTTCTGATTTTTTAAAAGAGAATTAATAAGCCTTGTGGAAAACGCGTTCATTGCACCGGTTCCCTCCGGATTAAGGTGCTCAAAAATCGAGTTGTGCCTGAAATCCAAAAAAGCCCAGTCAAGATCATAGAATATCCATCGCCATTTACCGTCAAGTTCGCTGCTCTTGAAAAAACGTATGTTGCCGTTGTCGGTATTGGCGACATACATCTCGGCACAGATATAATCAATATAGTTTTCTATATCTATTTTAGAGGCAACATAATTATAATGCTCCTCATCGGCCAGGTTATAACGGCTTACATACGATATGAGTTCCTTGTATTCTGCGCTTGAGTTTCCGTTCGCCACCGAAAGGATTACGGATTCCTCGGATATATTATAATTACCTGCGATATAGTTCTCGTTTATTTTTTCGCGTATATAGTATATACCCCAGTATTCGCCGTTGAGATATAAAATAACCGGACGGTATTTTTGAACGTCCACCGTTGTGTTTTCCGCAACAAGAGATGTCATCATCTCATCACGAATTCTCGCCCTGTTGTAATCCTGACCCATATTTCTCAAGACAAACGCCTCGTAAACAGAAAGATCGCTGTCCTTGAAAAGCCGATATTTCAACTCTGAAGCTCCGTACTGTCCCCTGAAAAAGCAGGTAAAAGATTTCTTCTCGGCAGCCCTCGAATAAGCTCCGAATATTCTTATTCCACAGGGTTCCGAAAAACCGGTACCGTCCGACGCAAAAAAAGCAACCGTCGCTTTTTTCTCCCACTTTTGCCAAAAATTCGCTCCGACATACGGAAAGACGGGGTCGGCGTTCGGACCTTTTTCATAAATTCCTGTATAGTAGTTCCACAAATTTTCGGGTTCTGTCACAAGTGAAACTACCTCAAGCTTATCATTCTCATTTATTATATAGCTAAGATCAAGCACCTCACTGGGAAGATGCCCCTGTTCAAAACAGCGTGCCCGTATAATCGTGGTTTTGTCTATTATGATAGGAGATTTATAAGCAGGTGAGGCTGCGGTAGGCTCGGTACAGTCGAGTGTATACCTGACAGTCCCTTTACCTCTGAGCTCTACGCTCAATGAGCCCGTGTTGTTATATACACCCGGTTCCAGAACAGCTTCGGGCTTTTCTGCTCTCTCAGCTAATTCGGAAGCGTTTTCCTTTTTCGGAGTAGCCTCCGACAAATAGCCGAATCCATCCCTGCCACCAGCCCTTCCATATGACATTCCCCCCTCAAGTGCGGGAATTGCGATACAATCGATCACTTCTCCACCGCTTGAAAGGTAGACAGTCTCTCCCTGTGCCGAGAGTGCGAATGGTAGGACCTCATAACCGGAGGGAGTGTTAACACCGTCAGATGAGAGAATAAGAACGATATATCCCCCTGCGGCAACCTTTATATCGGGCAGAGCCGCTAAATTCAGGTTGTCTGAATCATCAGATAAATATAGCCCTGAAAGTGACAGTTCCTTGTTTGAATTATTATGGAGCTCAATAAAATCATGGTAGGTACCGTAAGGGCCGGGAATATACCGGTTGTTTACCGAAACTACTTCGGAAATCTCTATTCCCTCCGGTCTGACCTTTTTGTTATAGTCATCCCTGCCGAAATCATCGTTGGGAAAGCCGAGGCTCGGATTTTGAGCAATATAACTCCCGTCACCTGCGTCGTCAATATATTGCCAGCTTTTTCCTCTCCCCGCAGGAGCGACGCTTAATATCTCGCTCTGCTTCTTTTCGGGCGTCATGAGGTAAACACACTCACCCTGAGAAAGTGAAAAGTTGGCATGTATACCATCATCAGGGGTTTTCCTGCTGTCCGCAATTATACATATGCATTCGTGAGCTTTTAAAATCGTCTCCGGGATACTGTACTTATACGGGTTTAATTCGTCGTCCGACAAAAACCAGCCCTTTGTGGAGACCTCGTTTTCCGAGATATTCATGAGCTCTATCACATCACAAACCTTTCCGCCGTATGCGAGCTCATCCGTCGACAGAAGCAGCTCGCTTATTATAATAGCAGCGTTTCGGTCTATTCTGCTCTCGGTAAATGCGAGTATACCATCCTCGGTGTTGTCGAAGCCGGGGGAGGGACTCATCTGCTTATAAACGATATTTCCGTCATCATCGGTTGTCCGGCAGATCGAAATGTTGTCCCCTATCCGTTCAACATCAACGCTTGTATACCTTCCGTCAGGTCCTGACAGCACTGCCACTTCCCCCTCCGACAACCCGAAGGATGCGTGAATCTCGCTGTCATTATAACTGCTCTTTCCGTCACAAAACACAAGAAGATACTCACCGGGCATAAGGGTTATGTCAGGTAGAGCGTATCTGTGCGGATTTCCTAAATTGTCGGAAACATACCAGCCACTTGTCGATGCTGCCGCCGACGATATATTTTTTATCTCAATTATATCAGAAAAGTTACCCTCTCTGTCAGGCAACGCAGATTTGTTTGATGTTATCAACTCGCTGATTGTAAAGATGCCTGAAACATCTGTAAGACTGCGTTGATAAGAGGCTATTCCCTCCTCTGTGTTCGGGTATCCGGGGCTCGCCTTTGCAGTAACCTCATATGTGCCGTCCTTCAACACCATGACCATATCACTGTCCATCTCGATGGTAGTGACCGAAGCACACACGTCACCTCCGGGTGACAGAAAATATAAATTCTCTCCGCCCTCACCCTTCAGGGAAAATGCGACATTCGTACCGTCGAGGAAAATAAGCATATACTGCCCCGAAGCGAATTCCCTGCTGCCGAAAACGTATTTTACTTCCTTAAATGCGTTGTCGGACAGTGCGAAGCCGTTTAAATCAAAGCTGATTCCGGCGTTGTAGAGCTCTATATAATCACTGTATCTGCCGTTTGAATCGCATATTATTGAGCGGTTCCGAGTGCAGACCTCTGTAATGTTTACCTTTATATTCTCAATATTGCCATCAAAGACCACGGGCGTGCCAATGACGCGGGAAAGCAATACTCCTACGCATACCGCAAGCATTACGCAGCAGGCAAGAAGAACTGCAATCATCGCATCCCGCTTCTGCGAGCGGGGAATTTTTCTCTTTAAATCCATATCAGCTCCGTAAAAAACCTATATACAACTATCCGCCGTTATTCGCGACAACGGAAAAAACAAATATAGCAGGATATAACAATATTTTGTCATATCCTGCATTTTATTATATCCTTTTGTAAGTTTTATGTCAACTGAAAACAACAAATTTTATATTCTATTCGTATTGTATTCGTTTTTTGAAGATATATACTCATCTATCGCCGCAGCAGCCGTTTTTCCGGCTCCCATAGCAAGTATTACGGTTGCCGCGCCGGTCACGGCGTCACCTCCGGCGAAGACGCCCTCTCGCGAGGTCCTTCCGCTCTCATCTGTGATTATGCCTCCCCATTTTTCGGTGTCGAGTTTATCCGTGGTGGATTTAATAAGCGGGTTCGGAGAAGTTCCGAGAGCCATGATAACGCAATCGGCTTCGATAACAAACTCACTGTCCGGCTTTACTACGGGTCTGCGTCTTCCGGATGCATCAGGTTCGCCTAAGGTCATCTCAACGCACTTGATTCCGCTGACAAAATTCTTCTCGTCGGGTAAAATCTCTGTCGGATTGGTAAGAAGCTTGAAAATTACTCCCTCTTCCTTTGCATGCTCCACCTCCTCCGACCTCGCGGGCAGTTCAGCCTCCGAGCGGCGGTAAACAATATACACCTCGTCTGCGCCTAACCTTTTAGCACAGCGGGCGGCGTCCATGGCAACGTTTCCTCCGCCTACTACCGCAACTTTTTTTGCGTTCATAACCGGCGTGTCGCTCTCGCTTCTGTATGCTTTCATCAGGTTAACCCTCGTCAGGAATTCGTTTGCCGAATAAACTCCCTTGAGATTTTCCCCGCTTATACCCATAAATTTCGGAAGCCCTGCCCCAGAACCTATAAAAACAGCCTCAAAACCATCCTCGAACAAATCGTCTATCGACAGCACCTTTCCGATAACCATATTAGTTTCGATTTTCACTCCGAGATTCAGTAATCCCTCAACTTCTTTTTGCACTATCGCCTTTGGAAGTCTGAATTCGGGAATACCGTATACAAGAACGCCTCCGGCAAGGTGAAGTGCTTCAAAAACTGTTACATCATAACCTTTTCTTGCAAGATCTCCTGCACAGGTAAGCCCTGCGGGACCCGAACCTATCACTGCCACACGATGACCGTTGGAAGCAGGCTTTACGGCTTTTTCCGTATTGGCGAAGTTGTGTCTGTCTGCAACAAACCTCTCAAGCCTTCCGATAGCCACCGGTTCGCCCTTTATCCCCCGCACGCATACCTTCTCGCACTGGGTTTCCTGAGGGCAGACCCTGCCGCAGACTGCGGGTAGCGAGCTTGATTCGGCGATTATTTCATACGCTCTCTCAAAATTACCCTCGGTAATCTCCTTTATAAACGAGGGTATGTTTATGCTTACGGGACACCCTGCGATACATGGCATATGCTTGCAGTTAAGGCAGCGTTTTGCTTCGTCGACTGCCTGTTCTTCGGTATATCCGAGCGCAACCTCCGAGAAATTTTTATTTCTCTCGGACGGCTCCTGTACGGGCATCTCGTTCTTTTTTAACGACATATTCGGCATTATATATTTATTCCTTTCCGCAAAAATAATTCTTAATGCAATTTATTTATTAAGCAGATTGCACGTGCTTTCATAAGCATGCTTTTCAAAAGGTTTATACATCGACGCGCGATCCATCGCCTCGTCAAAGTCTACAAGATGACCGTCAAAATCAGGCCCATCTACGCAGGCAAACTTCACCTTGCCGCCAACGGTAACCCTGCACCCTCCGCACATCCCAGTGCCGTCTATCATTATGGGATTCATGCTTACTGTCGTCTTTACTCCGTATTCCTTTGTAAGAATGCATACAAATTTCATCATAATCATAGGACCGATGACAATGACCTCGTCGTATTTCTCGCCGCTGTCGAGCAGACGCTTGAGCGCATTTGTCACAACTCCCTTTTCCCCGTAGCTGCCATCGTCTGTCATAACGAACAGCTTGTCGGAAACGGCTCTGAACTCGTCCTCAAGTATAAGTAAGTCTTTGGTTCTTGCGCCGATTATTGAATGTACCTCGGTGCCCTGTGCGTACAGCTTCTTTGCGATAGGATAAGCTATCGCACAGCCCACTCCTCCGCCTACAACGGCAACCTTTTTCAAACCTTCTGTCTCCGTTGCTTTTCCCAAAGGACCTACAAAATCGCTGATATATTCACCCTCGTTCTTCTCTCCGAGCTTTTTTGTCGTTGCACCGACAATCTGAAATATAATCGTAACAGTGCCTTTTTCCCTGTCAAAATCGGCGATAGTAAGCGGAATACGCTCACCCTCGTCGTCAACCCTTAAAATAACAAACTGTCCGGGCTCGGCTTTTTTTGCCACAAGAGGAGCATATATATCCATAAGGGTGACGGTGGGATTCAGACTGATTTTCCTGTTTATTTTATACATTTTATACCCTGCCTCTCTTAATATACCTTTATAAATTATCATGCAAAAAACTATCAATCGATAGTATAGCATATTAGTTTTCATCCTGCAAGAATTTATTTTCCGTGGTTGATTTTACTATTTGTTTATTATATAATGTTGTCAATTATACAAATATTTTATACTTATAAATTAAAATACCTACAAATGAATTTAAAGATTAAACACTCCGATGAAAGGAATGTCATAAAATAATATGAAAATTCTACTAAAAGATATGCTCTGCGTTATCGATGATAAAGCAGTCAGGAGTGATATTTATATTAACGGCGGAACAATTTTAGCGGTTGGAGAGAAGCCTCTGGATTTTATTGCCGATAAAATCATTTCAGGCAGGGACAGGCTCGCCATTCCCGCACTTATTAACTGCCATACACATTCGTATATGTCGGTATTCCGCAATATCGCTGATGACCTGCCCTTTAATGAGTGGTTGTTTGACAGAATTATGCCGCTTGAGAATATTATAGATTCATCGGATGCATACTGGGGATGTCTGCTCGCCTGTATAGAGATGATACGGAGCGGTACTTCTACCTTCTGTGATATGCATATGTTCCCGAATACAACACCCGAGGCGGCCCTGAAAAGCGGAATGCGTGCCGTTGTCACAAGGGGACTTTCGGGAGGAGGCGGGGATACCGGCGGTTCGCGCCGGATTAACGAAGCGATCGCAGAAATAGAAATGTTTTCGGGCGAGGAGCTTTTGAGCTTTATGATAGCACCGCATGCCGTTTATACCTGTGACAGGGAATATCTTCTGAAAGCAGTAAAGCTTGCGGAAAAGCTGTCTCTTCCGCTTAACACGCACCTTTCTGAATCCGCTTTCGAGGTTTCTTCCTGTATTTCCGAAAACGGACTCACTCCTGTCGGGTATCTTGACTCTCTTGGGTTTTTCAGGCAAAAAACACTTGCCGCACATTGTGTTCACATAACTGAGGAGGATATGGATATCCTCGCTGAAAACAGCGTCAGCGTTGCTGTAAACGCAAAGAGCAACCTTAAGCTCGGTAACGGTATAGCACCGGTGAAGCGACTGCTTGAAAAGGGAGTGAACATATGCCTCGGAACAGACGGCGCGGCTTCGAACAACTCGCTCAATCTGTTCTCGGAGATGAATTTCAATTCCCTTCTGCATAAAGGGATCAGCGGCGATGCTTCGGCAGTTTCAGCCGCCGATGTGTTCTCTTTTGCAACGGAGAACGCGGCGAACGCTCTTGGTATAGAAAAAACAGGTAAAATAAAAGCCGGTTATAAAGCGGATATTGCGATTCTTGACACCTCTTGTCCGCAGATGCAGCCCATGAACAACCCTGTTAGCGCCCTGTGTTATTCCGCAAACGGCGGAGAGGTTGTCACTACAATAATTAACGGAAAAATCGTTATGGAAGACCGCGTTTTAACCGAAATAGATGAACAAGAGGTCTATTATAACATTGAACGAATCAAAAAGAAGCTAAAGGAGAAAAGGTAATGCAGACATACGATATTAAAGATACCGGTCTGTGGAAGAGCGGAAAAATAAAGATAGAGTGGGTTAAACGAAATATGCCCCTTTTAAGAGGTATTGAGGAAGAATTTGCCGTAACAAAACCTTTTGCGGGCTTGAGAGTGGCTCTTTCTGTGCATCTTGAGGCAAAAACCGCATATCTCTGTAAGGTGCTCGCCTCCGGCGGTGCAGAGATGTATATTACCGGCAGCAACCCTCTCTCCACACAGGATGATGTCGCTGCCGCGCTCGTACATGACGGCATGAATGTTTATGCCGTTCACGGCTGCTCACAGGAGGTTTATGATGCAAACCTTTGCAGAGTGATAGAGCCGGCACCGAATATAATCATAGATGACGGCGGCGATCTGGTTAGTCTGATACACACTAAATACCCCGAACTTATAAACAATGTTATCGGCGGTTGCGAGGAGACCACAACGGGAATAATCCGACTTATTGCCATGAATAAGGAAAAAGCACTTAAATTCCCTATGGTTCTGGTAAACAACGCCGACTGTAAGCATCTGTTTGACAACCGATACGGAACCGGACAGTCTGTATGGGATGGTATAAACCGTACTACAAATCTTATCGTCGCGGGTAAGAACGTCGTCGTGGCGGGCTACGGTTGGTGCGGCAAGGGTGTTGCCATGCGCGCTAAGGGTTTGGGAGCGGAGGTTATCGTAACCGAGGTTGATCCGATAAAAGCAATGGAAGCTGTAATGGACGGTTTTAAAATTATGAGAATGAGCGAAGCAGCGGCTATCGGCGACTTCTTCATTACCGTAACCGGCTGCTGCGAGGTTATAACCAAAGAGCATTTTCTTTTGATGAAGGACGATGCGATACTCTCGAATGCGGGGCATTTTGATGTTGAAGTCGATATGGAAACGCTAAAGAAAATGGCTGTTTCAAAATACACTGCCCGCAACAATATAGAGGGATACCGGCTGGATAACGGAAAAACCGTTTTCGTCATCGCCGAGGGCAGGCTTGTAAATATCTGTGCGGGGGACGGTCACCCTGCCGAGATAATGGATATGTCATTTGCAATACAGGCTCTTTCTGCTCAGCATCTTGTAAAGAATCAAGGGAACTTTAAGGATATGATTATTGATGTCCCCCGCGAGGTCGATTTGGAGGTCGCTAAAAGAAAGATAAACTACTGGGGTTTTGAGATAGATACGCTTACCGAAAAACAGGAAAAATATCTTAATAACTGGCAGTAAGTTTTTATAGTACAACGGAACTCTGTTTATTTTACAAAAAAATATTTTATGTCCTCAGGCGAAGCGGCTGTTATGTATGGACGTTCAATTAAAAACAGCATAAATGATGTCGAAAATTATATTAAGAATAAATTAAGAAAGAAGATTTAAAATGTCTACACCACATAATAAAGCAGAGATAGGTCAGATAGCTAAAACCGTATTTATGTGCGGTGACCCGCTGCGTGCCGAGTATATAGCAAAGAATTATCTAAAGGACGCTATTAAGGTAACCGAGGTTCGGAATATGTACGGGTTTACGGGCAGTTATAACGGCAGGGAGATTTCCGTTATGGGGCACGGCATGGGTATGCCTTCGATAGGAATATATACCTATGAGCTTTATAATCATTATGATGTTGACAGCATTATAAGGGTAGGCTCGGCCGGCGGACTTGCAGATAATATCAACCTCCGGGACATTGTAATAGGCATGGGCGCCTGCACAGACAGTAATTTCGCTTGGCAGTATGAGCTGCCCGGAACTTTTTCCGCAATAGCGGATTACTCCCTGATGCAAAGAGCCATAGCTTCGGCGGAAAAACAAGGCGTGCCTGTTGCGGTGGGAAATATTCTATCCACCGACGTCTTCTACAGCCCGAAATCATCGAACGAAAAGTGGCGTTCCATGGGAGTGCTCGCGGTTGAGATGGAGGCAGCAGCTCTTTATATGAACGCTGCCAAATGCGGTAAGAAGGCGTTGTGCATCTGCACCATATCAGACCATCTTTTCAAATCGGAATTGTTATCGGTAGAGGAAAGGCAGACCGGCTTTGACACCATGATAAAGGTTGCTCTCGGAATGCTTTAAAACTTGAATTGAACCGCGGTACAACTCGTACGGAAGGAACAACAGATGATAAACAGATCGGTAAAAACCTATATTTTATTATTCGCAGCGGTTTTCGCACTAACCTCCTGCAGCATTATTAAGGGCGGTGAGAGCGACACAGATGAAGCGTCAACCACTTCTCACGTCAGCGGGGATGAGAGTACCTATACAGTGGATATCGGGCTTGACTTGTCGATTGATCCTGTTACCGAGGACGAGGATGATGTCCTTGGCCCTGATGACGGCGTATTGCAGAACGAAAAAGTAATTTTTTCTGAAAACGGGATCACAGTAGAGTCGGGAACCGGAGATATTCATGATGATAACGGGAGCGGAGCTTCGGTTTCGGATAGGACCGTTACCATCACGGAGCCCGGTGTTTATACTTTTAACGGAAGCCTCACTGACGGTCAGATTATTGTCGATGCCGACAAGGAGGATACTGTGGAGCTGGTTCTCGGCGGTGTTACGATAAGTAGCGATAAGGGCGCGGCGATTTACGGGAAGAGCTCCGGCAGGATAATAATTACGCTCGCAGACGGAACTGATAACACCGTTTCGGACGCGGAAAGCTACGAGAATATTAACGATGACTCCAACGCTGCGATTTATTCAAAAGATGATATAGTAATAAAAGGAAAAGGGAGCCTTGTCGTAAACGGAAATTACGACAACGGAATATCTTCATCCAACGATATAAAGTTTATAGGCGGAAAGGTTACTGTAAACAGCGTTAATACGGCTATACGCGGCAAGGACAGCGTGAAAATAGGAGAGGGAACCGAACTGACTGTAAGTTCGGGCGGAGATGCGATAAAAGCGACGGACGATACTTCACGGGACAGTGGTTTTATAACTATTACCGGCGGAGTGCTGACAATCAGGTGCGACGAGGACGGAATCGAAGCGTATAACCGTGTCGCTATTTCCGCAGGGATAATCGATATCATCACAGGCGGCGGAAGCGGTAATACGGTCGCAGACGGCAGAAGCGCAAAAGCGGTCAAAAGCGATACTGCTATTGAAATCTCCGGCGGAAAGCTCAGTCTCAACTCGGCGGATAAGGCGATGAAATCCGACGGACATATCTCTATTACAGACGGCGAATTTAAAATAGATTCTTGTTTTGACGGAATTGAATCCGAGGGTATGCTGTCTATAGCAAACGGCAGCTATGAGATCAACGCAGGTGGTGGAAGTCCGGAATCATCGGAGAGCCGTAAAGCTCTAAAGAGCGATGCAGGCATTATTATCGGCGGCGGCAGCTTTGTTATTGTTTCCTCAGACGATGCAGTTCACTGTGCGGAAAATCTCGAAATAAAAGGCGGATCATTTACAATTTCATCGCAAGACGATGCAATCCATGCGGACAAAGCGGTGTTGATATTTGGCGGTAAAATTGATGTATTAAGTGCCTTTGAGGGACTTGAAGGCAGCTCTGTAACTATTTCCGGAGGTCATACAAGGATAAATGCGAGTGACGACGGCATCAACACCGCAGGCGGCTCCGATTCTAATGAAGCAGGCAAACCGGGTAAAGACAATTTTGCAGGAAGCGATTACAATGTTGCCATCAGCGACGGTTATGTCTTTATAGATGCGGATGGCGACGGTATCGATGCAAACGGCGCAATTGAGATAAGCGGCGGAACTCTTATCATTTGCGGCCCCACCGAAAACGATAACAGTACGCTTGACTATAATAAAGGGTTCAAGATGTCGGGGGGACTGCTTGTTGCTTCGGGAAGCAGCGGTATGGCTCAGGGTATCGGCACGAACTCCACACAATACGGAGTGCTTGCGGGCTTTGCTCCTCAGGCTGCGAACACATTGATAAGAGTTCAGGATTCAGACGGAAATGATATTGTTACTTTCTCACCGAATAAGCAATATTCCTCTCTTGTAATATGCACGCCGAAGCTTGAAAAAGACAAAACCTATACTATTATGCTGGGCGGCAGCTGCACAGGAGATGTAAAGGACGGCTTATATTCCGGCGGTGATTATTCGGGAGGCACGAAAAATGCGGAATTTACCGTTTCCTCTGTTTCAACAGTAGTCGGAGAAATCGGCGGTATGGGTGATCCGAGGGGACCGAACAAAAGACGCTGAAAAACGCATGGAGGTGATGGTGTGTCGTCAAATCAGGAAAAAATACTCAATCTTTACAGCGGAGGAACCGAAGAAAACAGGGATATAAAATCAAGGTACTCAGGCATGGAGTTTTACTATACAAAAAAGATTTTATCCAAATATATAAAAAAGAACTCCGATGTTGTGGAAATAGGATGCGCAACGGGATATTACGGAATGCATTTCGCAAATAGCTGCAAGGAATATGTGGGCATCGATTTATGCTCCGACAATATTGATGCTTTCAACGTCAAAATAAACAATTCCGTTATGAAAAATCTGCGAGCGGAAGTCGGGGACGCAACTTGTTTACATAATGTTGCTGATAAGAGCTTCGATGTTGTATTGTGCTTAGGACCTATGTATCATCTGCCCGATGAGGAGAGAGAATCAGCTTTTAAGGAGTGCAAAAGAATCGCAAGAGAGGGTGCTGTGATTGCGTTCTCGTACATAAACGGAATCGGTGTTTACGCCGGAGCTTGTGCCAATGATAAATGGAGAAGTATTTATCCGAACAAAAATACTAACAAACACGTTTTTGAATACAAAACCGACGACGAAAAACCGGGTGTTTTCTTCTTTACCTCGCCGGAGGAAATGGAGGAAACAGCAAAAAGGCAGGGACTTGAGGTTTTAGAAAACCATGGTCTTGATTTCCTTTTCTTTGCAAGCGCTGTTGATATGATGAGCGACGAGAAGTACGGATGTTTTCTTGAGCTTACAGACAGGATGTGCGAGAACAGGTTCTGCACCGGTCTTGCAAATCATGCGCTTTTGATTTGTAAGAATACTAAATAATATACATTTGTTTGCTGATAAACATCGCAGGGCGGGATATTTGCTCCCGCCCTGCACTTTTTTTAGTTATTATTCTTTTGTATCAGCCGCCTAACCGAATCATCTCGTCGATACAGATTCTCGCCTTTGATATCGTTTCCTCGTCAAGCTCTATCGGATAGCCCCTGTCCTTTACCACCGCATTGTACACGTCCATAAGTGTGGTTAGCTTCATATTCGGGCAGATGAGCTTTTTTGACAACGGATAAAATTCCTTGTCCGGAAGGTCATACTGCAAATGCTCAGCTATGCTGTTCTCCGTACCGATAATAAATTCTTTATGATTGCTGTTTCTTGCGTATTCCATAATCGCACTTGTCGAGCCTATGAAATCAGCCAGATCGAGAACCTCTTTTCTGCACTCGGGATGCGCTAAAAACAGAGCATTGGGATGATTTTTCTTTGCGTTCTGTGCATCACGGCGTGTCATTGCCGCATGAATGGGGCAACCGCCCTGTAATAATGCAATATTTTTTTCCGGGCATTGCTCGGCAACATAAGCTCCGAGATTGCAGTCGGGTATAAACAGAATGTTCTTGTCGGGCATCGCTTTGATAATCTTCACCGCGCTGGAACTTGTAACACATACATCGCAAACCGTTTTGAGAGAGGCTGTCGTGTTTATATACGTGACAACCTTATAACCTTTGTATGCGGATGCCTTAAGCTTCTCGATATATTCCTTGTCCATCTGCTCCGCCATAGGGCAACCCGCCTCTTTGCTGGCTAAATATACGTTCTTATCGGGAGCGAGGATCTTCGCTGTCTCTGCCATAAACCTAACGCCGCACATCAGAATACTCCTCTGATTCGCATTTTTTGCCCAAACCGCGAGCTTATACGAATCGCCCACATAATCGGCAACCTCACAAATCTCACGCGCCTGATAGCTATGAGCGATAATACATATATCTTTTTCTCTTTTAATTCTTATAATCTCATCCTGTAAATCCCTTATCATAAAGCACCACACCTTTCCACTGAGCAGCGCCAATCTTATACCCCTTACGAGAAAGAGCATAATATAAAATATAATGCGCGAAAACAGCGATTTTATTTCGATGTAAATATCCGATTTTCCGTAATATTTTACCTGAAACATAAATATTATACTCTGTATTCATTTTTTTTGCAACTCATTTTTAAAGCGGTTTATTTTCGCTTTTCTTTTCAAAAAAACGGTATATTTTTCCTGCAAATGATTATCATAATGAATGCAACGATTATTGGAAAGGAATGAAAATCTTGAAGTCACTCAGAATTTTTTTCTTCTGCACTTTCATCGCCGTTTTGCTGATGACAGGGGTATCGGCGGCAAACAGCGACATATCTCCGGCAATAAGTTTTCTGCGTAAGACTACAACTCTTGACAAATGCTCGGTTGACGGCGAAACGGTCAGCTTCACAAAGGACGATTTTTTAGACACAGTGGGCGCCGATTTTGATTATATCGTAATCAGTACCCTGCCTTCGGACGGAGTTCTGACCCTCAATGGAGTTACTGTATCGACAGGACAGACAATTCCCGTCGCTTCGCTCGATTATCTGAAGTTTATGCCCTCCGGAAGCGAAGCGAAAACCTGTAAATTCACCTTTACGACCCGTGCTTCCGGATGGGAGAACACCGATGTCGGATGCGTGATAAATATCCTTACGGACGACAATTTTTCACCGGTTGCATCCGGCGGCAGTCTTACAACAATGGAGAATATTACAGTATACGGAGAGCTTAAGGTTGTTGAGCCGGATAACGACAGCGTCACCTACAATATTATAAAATTCCCGCGTAACGGTTATGCAAGAATAGGCGGCGACGGCAGTATAGTCTATACGCCAAGGAGAGGATATAACGGCTCCGATACGCTGATTTATACGGCGAGCGATAAATACGGCAACAAGTCCGCTGAAGCGAGGATTGACATTAAGGTTATAGAAAACGACAGCGGCATATACTTTGAAGACCTTAAAACGAGCAGAATTCATCTCGACGCAATAGAAATGGCAAAAAACAATATTATGACATACTCATACGACAACGGCCTTTATCTTTTCAGCCCGTCCGCACAGGTCAGCCGCATAGATTACCTTGTAATGCTAATGTCCGCTGCCGGACTTGATAAAGAGATGACGGCAGTCGCGGATACTGATTTTCTTGATGACGGTCAGCTCTCGACAGGAAGGAAGGGTTATCTTGCCAAAGCGCTTGCCCTTGGTATTGTCGATTTAGGACAGGGCATATTTGATCCGCTAAAAACAATAACAAAGGCAGAAGCCGCCGTAATGACCGCCTCTGCGCTATCTCTGCCCGAGCTTAGCGCAACACAGACTTTTGTCGATATAAATGAAGTTCCGCAATGGGCGGCAACAGCGGTTGCTTCATCAACCAATTTAGGTATTTTTGAAGGCGACAAGGGGTATTTTTCACCAAATAAGCTGATGACCCGCGGAGATGTTGCGGGAGTACTGTCAAATGTGCTTTCGTATATCAAGGATAACAACGTAAAACCGATTGAAAACCTTTAGCAAGTCAAGATAGCCGAATAAAAGCCGCACTACCTTATTTCAGGTTGTGCGGCTTATGTTTTTATTCTGACAGGGATTGCTAAAAGCAGCGTTCTCCAGCTTTGCGCTTCTCGCAGTTTGCACCTATATCCCCCGTTTTACACTGATAGCAAATCTCGTTAGAGAGCTTTTCGCCCGAAAAGAACTCATCAAGATTACTGATCGTTGTTTTTGCAATATTTTCAAGCGCCTCGGTGGTCAGGAACGCCTGGTGCGATGTAATGATAACATTCGGCAGCGTGACTAATAGTGAAAGTATATCGTCCTTTACAATAGTCTGCGAAAAATCCTCATAGAAAAATTCGCTTTCCTCCTCATAAACATCCAGCCCCGCTCCGCCGATTTTACCACTCCTCAGAGCCACAAGCAGCTGTTCTGTATCAATAAGCCGGCCTCTTGAGGTGTTGATTATATATGCGCCGTCCTTCATCTTTTTTATAGATTCTCCATTTATAATATGGTGCGTGCTCTCCGTCAAAGGACAATGCAGAGAAACAATGTCGCTGTTTGTCAGCAGAGTGTCCAAATCGACATATTCAAGACCGCTGTCTTTGGCAGGGAACGGGTCATATGCAAGTATTTTCATGGAGATACCCCTGCAAATATCCGCAAAAACACGCCCGATTTTACCCGTTCCTATAATGCCTATAGTTTTTCCGTGCAGATCAAAGCCGACCAACCCGCTCAGTCGGAAATCGAAATCCCTTGTTCTGTTATACGCCTTATGGATTTTTCTGTTCAGCGTCAGAAGAAGGGCAAGCGCATGTTCGGCGACTGCATACGGCGAATACGCCGGAACCCGCACCACCGTTATTTTTTCAAAAGCAGCGTGGAAATCCACATTGTTGTACCCCGCGCATCTGAGCGCAACAACACGAACGCCGCCCTCATAAAGTCTATCTATTGTAGCAGCGGACAGATCGTCGTTTACGAAAGCCACAACGCCGTCAAACCCTTTTGCAAGCGAAGCTGTGTCCGCATTGAGTTTGTTATCGAAGTATTTGATCCTGTAATTTGCTCCGAACTTTTTGAAATATGGGAGATCATACGGTTTGGTGTCAAAAAAAGCGATCTTATTCATTATAAACCTCCATAATTATTACATAAAGCATATAATATGCATAAATCTAATCCAAAACGATACAGTGCAGCCTGCACACTTCCTCACACTTCCCGCAGCCGGTACATTTGCTTCTGTCGATAACAGCAAGCCCTCCATCAAAAGAAACCGCTTCGTATTCGCAAACTTTAGCGCAGAGCTTACAACCTATACAGCCAGCGGTGCATATTTTTCTTGTAATCGCACCCTTATCGGTGTTTTTACAAAGTACCAATGCTTTTTCGTCCTCGGTAATCAAGCTTATTATACGCTTGGGACAGGAATTTACACATAATCCGCAGGCAACACACCTCGATTTTTTCACAACGGCAACACCGTTCTTTACCGAAATGGCGTTATAGTTGCAAACCTTTACACAATCCCCCAGCCCGATACATCCGAATTTACATTCGCCATCACCGCCAAACATGGCGGAAACGCTCTTGCAGGTTTTGATTCCCTGATATGAATAATCTTTGCTTGTATGCTCTGTGCTTCCCCGGCACAATACATAAGCAATCTTTTTTTCTGATACGGTAGGTTTTGTACCTAAAATCGCACTGATTTCCGCTGCGACCTTATCTCCACCCACTGTGCAGAGATTTGTCTTTACCTTTCCCGATGCCAATGCCTCCGCATACCCTTTGCATCCCGAAAAGCTGCAGGCACCGCAGTTTGCTCCGGGGAGCACTTTTAATATCTCCTCCGCTTTTTCATTGGTTTGCACATTCATGTAAATACCTGCGATTGCAAGACCGATGCCGCAGAGAAGCCCGATTCCGGAAACTAACAATACCGCAAAAACGATGTCGTTCATCTCTTCGCCTCCCCTACATTAACCTGTCGACGATGCCCGAGAACCCGAGAAATGACAAAGCTACAAGAGAAGCACTTACAAGCGTTATCGGTAATCCTTTTAGGAATTCCGGAACCTCGCTGTTTTCGATTCTCTCGCGGACTCCGGCAAACAGAACCATCGCCACAAGATAACCCACGCCTGCGCCGAATGCATTTACGAGAGCTTGCAGATAACCATAATCGGGACCGCTCTTTTCAATTACAAGCAGTGCTACGCCGAGTACTACGCAGTTTGTCGTAATAAGCGGAAGATATATACCAAGTGCTTTATAGAGTGATGGTATGTATTTTTTAAGGACAATCTCCACAAGCTGAACAAGTGCTGCGATTACGAGTATAAACAGTAGCGTCTGTAGATATTCCAGCTTGTTCGGAAGTAAGATATACATATAAATAGGATAGGTCACCGCTGTTGCAAGCACGGTTACAAAGGTGACTGCAAGACTCATTCCAAGCGCTGTGTCGAGCTTTTTCGATACGCCGAGAAAAGAGCATATTCCAAGGAATTTTGAGAGTACATAATTCTCAGTCAATACCGCCGCAAGAAAAATTGCAATCAGGGTTTTTATCATTTGTTACCGCCTCCTTTGCACGATTCGCAAGCTTCGGGTTCTTTCGAGCCGTCAAGCTTTGAACATGACGAAGCGGACGGACAGCTCTCACAGCCGAATTCTTTTTCGCCAAGCTTTCCGTTTTGCAGTTTATTTGACAAGGCAATCAAAATTCCGAACACAAAAAACCCGCCGGCAGGAAGAATGAATATCGTTATCGGAGTAAATATGCTCTCGGGCAGGAGGGTAATCCCGAAAACCTTCCCTGTACCTAAAAGCTCCCGTATTATGCCCATGCAGAGCATTGCCGCCGTGAAGCCCACACCCATACCCGCGCCGTCGATAGCGGAGGCGATTACGGAATTTTTGGATGCAAACATCTCCGCTCTTCCCAATATAATACAGTTGACCACGATGAGCGGAAGGAAGATACCAAGCGCTTCGTCTATCGCGGGCAAATACGCTTTTACCAGAAGCTGAACCATAGTAACAAATCCGGCGATAAGCGTTATATATGCGGGTATACGCACAGTATCGGGTATAAATCTCCTCAAAGCGGAAATTGCCATATTAGAGCAGACGAGCACTATCGTCGCAGCTGCTCCCATCCCAAGTGCGTTTACAGCGCCGGTTGTTACTGCAAGCGTCGGGCAGGTGCCCAAGAGCAGACACAAAACGGGGTTTTCTTTTATTATCCCCTTTGTAAACTCATAAGAAAGAGTTTTTTTGTTATTCATTTTCTTCCCCTTTCTTCAAATCGTCGTGTGACTCAATCGCTTCGTTGACAGCATCCGTGACAGCGCGGGAAGATATTGTTGCACCGGTTATTCCGTCTATTTCCTCGCCAAGCGACGCTTTTTTATTCAGACCCTTATACTGCGACAAAAAATCCGAGGTGTCTGTTTTTGCGCCCATACCCGGAGTTTCCGATTGTTTTAGGATACCGACTCCGCTTACCGAGCCGTCACTTGTGAAGCCCACCATTACTTCCATATCTCCGCCGTAACCCTTTTTGACAACGGTGATAATATATCCCGCAGCTCTGCCGTCAGAGGTTCTGCCAAAAACCGTACTGTCGTTTACAACCTCAAAAGTTTCCGCCTCCGGTAAAACCTCCCTGCGTGTATCGTTTAAACCAATTTCGGCGCGTTCTTTTATTTTTTCCGCGGTAAGCGTATAGGTTGCTGCGAGCAGTGCGGTTACTATAAAGCATACAATAAACAGTCTCAACGCCGGTTTGGTGATTTCTCTTATATCAATTCTCATTTCGCAGCCATCCTTTTCGACACTCCGAAAGATTTCGGAACTGTAAGCCTGTCTATGTGAGGAGTGATTATGTTCATCAATAAAATCGCATATGAAACGCCCTCTGGTAGCGATGCAAAAACGCGGATTATTAGCGTAATAATGCCGCATCCCACGCCAAAAATTATTTTACCCTTGTTCGTAAGCGGGCTTGTGGAGTAGTCCGTCGCCATGAAAACGGCGGCAAAAAGCACTCCGCCGCTCATTATATGAAACAGCGGATCCTCCCCTAATGCAAAGGCGAGAACAGCGACTGTGCCTATATAACAAAGCGGAACAAACGGCTTTATCACCCTGCGCACCAAAAGGTAAGCAAAACCTATTAGTATGCAGATGACACATGTCTCTCCGATGCTGCCTCTTATATTTCCAATAAATAAATCCAAATAGCTCCATTCTCCGCCAGCCAGAGGTGTTGCAGTTGTAATGGCATCAACGGAATTAGTCGCCGAACTGATGGAATCGATGATTTCATTAACGTAAGACCAGTCCGTCATCTGTGTCGGAAAGGATACAACCATTGCGACCCTTCCCGCTATCGCAGGATTGACGAAATTGTTTCCGATTCCGCCGAAGAACTGCTTTACAACCACTATCGCCACCACACATCCGAACAGCGCAAAAAGCAGATTGATCGTTACCGGCAGCGAGAGTGCGAGCAGCGTTCCCGTTACCAAAGCGGACAGGTCGTTTATCGTATTGTTCCTTTTCATGATTTTCCGCGATACATATTCCAATATGACGCACGATATGTCGCAGAAGGCCACTATCAAAAGAGACCTGAGTCCGAAAATGACCGCTGATGCGATAACGACCGGCACAAGTGCTATCAAAACATCCGCCATTATTTTAGCTGTGCTGTTTTTACTCCTGAAATGAGGAGAAGAGGATATATATAATTTTTCTGACATGTCTCTCATAGCTCCTTATCTCCCTGTTTTTTCTTTAAATAGCTGCTTCCCTGTTCTGATCGACTGCAGCAGATGCCTGTGTGCGGGACATATATAACTGCAAGAACCGCATTCTATACAAGTCATAACGTCATACTTCCTGAGCTTTTCAATATCGCAATTATCCGCTGACGCCGAAAGGCATACAGGCATTAAGCTCATTGGGCAGTTATCGATACACCTTCCGCAGCGTATGCAGGGATCAGCTTCGGGTATTTCGGCTTCCTTTTCACCGAAGGCGAGTATTGCGTTGGTCTGCTTCAAAACCGGAAGACTGTCATCACTTAAAGCAAGCCCCATCATCGGACCGCCGTAAATTATTTTCTTGGGCGGCTCTGAGTATCCGCCGCAGAATTCTATTATATCCTTGATTTGGGTTCCTATCGGAACTATTACTGTCTGCGGATTCTTTATCGCACTGCCGTCCAGGGTGATTCTCTTTGACACCAGCGGCATTCCGGTCTTTAAATACTGAGCTAAAAACGACACACTCGTAATGTTCATAACCACGCATCCGACATCCGACGGGAGCTTCCCGGGCGGAACCGCTCTGCCCGTACAAGCCTTTATCAGCATTTTTTCCGCTCCCTGCGGATATAGTGCTTTAAGCGTCAGTATTTCGTCCTTATAATCATACTTTTCATTCTCAGTCATGTTTTTCAAAAGCTCGATCGCATCGGGTTTGTTGCTTTCGATTCCTATAATAACACGGCGAACTCCGAGCAGTTCCTTGACCGCATATATTCCGGACATGACCCCCCAGGAGTTCTCGACAATCTCATGGTGATCGCTGGTTATATATGGCTCACATTCGGCACCGTTTATGATAAGGGTGTCGATTTCCCTGTCAGGCGGAACTCTCAACTTTACATGAGTCGGAAATCCCGCGCCGCCGAGTCCTACAAGCCCGCTTGCGCGTACAGCACGTAAAAGTTCCTCGCTGCTTCCAACTGCGGGAGAGCTATATTCTTTATGCTCCATAAGTCCGTCCGACTCTATTACGACGGTTTCAACACTCGCCCCGTTTGGCATCAAAAGACTGCCAATCTCTTTTACAGTCCCGGAAACCGAGGCGTGAATGGGAGCACAGACAAAAGCCTCAGAGTCACCTATAACCTCCCCGACAAGAATGCGCTGGCCGGGCTTTACAACAGGGATACAGGGTGCGCCTATATGCTGAACCATCGGTAAAACCACCGACCTTGGAGGCGGCATTATCACAGTTTGCATAGCTGCTGTATTCTTTTTGTGGGGAACATGAATACCGCCCCTTGTTATATAGGGCTTTTTCGGTAACGCTTCTTTTTTCATTCCGACCTCCGTGATGTGATAGATAGTGTTAAGTGCAGTATTACACCTGTAAACGTGCCTGTAACTACGGATGCAGCGATTAAAAACGGCAGATAGTACAGCACTCCTTCGTTTGTTATAATAACGGCCACCAATAATTGCGAGCAGTTATGCGCCGCGGCTCCGAGAACACCTATACCGACAGTGCCGTATTTGCTTTTCTTACTGTTTAGCAATGCTGCCGTTATTATCGTACTCGCAGCTCCTCCGAGAAAGCTCATAAAAAATGCGGTTGCCCCTCTTGTCGCGAGCACAAAAACAGATTTTACGACAACAATTGCCAGTGCGTTGTAAACCGTAAGGGTTTTTGACGCATACATAGTAACAATGTTGGAAAGTCCTATTTTTGCACCGGGCGGCATGAACGCCGCGGCGGGCAACAGCCCCTCCACAGCCGAAACGGCAACTGCAAGTGCTGAGAGCATCGCATTTAAAGTCAGTTTATTCAGCTTCTTCAAAGTTAACCCCTGTTACAGAATTTTTGGTTTTCAACCGGTTATTCCGTCAAACTCCCGGCCGTTCCCCTCAATACGGATACTTACCCGCTGGGGAAGACAGATTGCAATCTGACCTACCTTACTAATCCTTCCGCTGTTTACGCATACCTTTCCGGCGCAGACCGACTCCTTAAAATATGCGCCGTTTTTGTCAACGATTATAGTCGTTCCGTTTAAATAATAAGTAAAAATTTCTTCGTCTCCGAGCCCTGTGAAATTCACCTCAGTGAACAGGTTACCGTCGTATTCTATTAGAACGGTGCTTCCTTCCTTATTGCCGCTTGCAAAGTATAAAGCCGCAGAAAACATAAGCAGACATATTATAATAATTATGTCACGCACCTTTATCATCTGTATTCCACCTCAAAGTCCTCTTTTACACTGATAAAGTTTTTTAGTCCGGAGGTTATTATGATTTTTTTGTTTTTGGTAACAAAAACAGCGTCCGCATCGTTTTTTTCAAGAAGAGGAATACTCTTTTCTGTCCCGAGAGCAAAGCATGCGGTTGAAAGCATATCACTTAGCATTCCGTTGTTGCAAACGATACTCACGGAAATCAATTCGTTATCGACAGGATAGCCGGTCGATGTATTGAAAATGTGGTGGTACCGGACGCCGTCCGACTCGAATTGCTTTTCATAACTACCGGAGGTGGATACAAAACCGGATTTCAGTTTTATACCTGCGAATGTTTCGGCGGCATTATCTGAAAAAGGATCCCTTATCCCGACAAAAAAGTACTCACCACCTGGTTTTGTACCGTTTACGCCGATACTGCCCCCGACTGCAACTATGCCATTTACGTCCGCATCCCTCAAGGACTGTACTGCCTTATCGCAGGCGTAACCCTTTCCCAATGCTCCAAGGTCGATACTTACCCCGCCGCCGAGGGTTATTTTATTATTTTCACCGAAATATATGTTTTCGTAGCCCGTTTTTTCAAGAGCTTCTGTTATCTGTTCAGAAGACGGCACAAAACTCTTCTGACTGTCAAAGTCCCATAAAGCGGTCAGCGAAAGCAGGGAAATATCGAAAAAACCCTCAGAAGCACCGCAAAATTCGACAGCTTCGTACAGCATGTTGTATGTTTCTGTATCGAATGTTGCTGTTTTTTCTTTGTTTAGCGAGTATATATAAGAATTTTCAACCCTGTGGGATATTTTTTCCTCCACATTTTTTATGTCGGTTTTAATGGTCTCTAAAAGAGTGCTGTCAACGTCATAAATTGTTACCTGAATATAAGAGCCCATAGCGTAAAATGTGTCAGTCTCTTTTTCCTGCTCGCAGCCGCAAAAAAAGACAGTAAGAAGGAAAAACGCAAGCGTTATTATGTTTTTACCGCAACGCTTCATATTAATCCCTTTCCCTGTCAGGCACTAACAGCAAACCACTTTCACCTGTCAAGATATTTTACCACTAAAATTCATAACTTTCAATACAAATAGCAAAAATGATTGTTTTACCCTGTGTTGACATATATTTCATAATTGTTTATAGTAAAAACAATATATATTTATTAAAATATATGTCACATTTTGCACCTCTCGATTGTTGTATTAGTAGAGGTGAAAACGGGGGTAACCGCAAATGGGGGATAAACTATTTGTAAATGACATTTGCGAACAGTCGATTATAAAAATATCGGAGGGTGATATAAGTGCCCTTTCTGTAATTTACGACTGTGTCGGCAGATTAATTTTTACGGTAGCATTTTCCATATTAGACGATTATCAGTTGTCTCAGGATATTATGCAGGACACTTTTATCCAAATTGCAGACAAAGCCCACACCTATCAAAAGGGTACTAATGCAAGGGCGTGGATAGTTTCCATAAGCCGGAATTTAGCATTAAACGCACTAAAAAGCAAAAAGCGTGAGGTTCAGACTGATATTAATCCAAACAATGCCTATTCCGTATTATCCGAGGATAAGCTAATCGCATCAATTGCTGTATCCGACGCACTTACTTGCTTGACAACACAGGAAAAGGAACTTGTTGTATATAAAACTATGAGCAATTTGCCACACAAACAGATTGCTCAGATAATGGGGATTACTACTGCAAATTCAAGACAAAAATACAAAAGAGCAATAGAGAAGCTTCGGAACTTCTATCTTTCAGAAGGAGGAGTTACTAATGTTCAAAAAAAGTAGAATCCGTAATTTACTAAAAAACGACCTTTATTCACTTTTTATACCTGAAAAAGAAAAGGTTTTGCCGGAGCAGGCATTACTGCCGAAAAGAAAAGAAAACGGAAGACAAATATTTCGGATTCGCCCGTTAAAAGCAGCACTGGCTTGTTTGTTACTAATAGTATTATGCACGAGTTTATATCTGCCTTTGAAGTATTCTGCACCTCCGGTTGTTGACGATACTTCGATAGATTCGAATATACCTTCAATCAACTCAACAGGTACAACTTCATCCGGTGTTGCCGAAGAACCAAAGTTTGTAATCTCAGCGGATGTTTATGATGGTTCTTTGAACAAAGACGAAGGCATCCCGAATAGTTCAGAAATATATATATCCGACATGTTAAAAACAAAAATGGAGGAATACAAGGGTCAGGATGTATTGTTCAGGGTGTTAGTCGATTTACCTGCAACTCAGGAAGAAACACAGAATTTTTTAGAAAATATACTTTTTGAGTCTGATGAATATACCAAATTTGCTAACAGAATCCGGGAATTGGAAGCTGAACTTGAGACTTATAGCGAATATATCGAAATTGCAGCGGAATATCATCGTATTGCAACCGAAATAAAAGAAGAGACCATGGAGCCTAATCAGGAATTCGAGGAGCTAAAAAAAGAGTATGAGCGTATAAAACCTTTTAGTGACAGAGCGCGTGAGATTTATGAAGAAATTCACAGAATTAAAAGAATTTGTCTATTCAGGTACTACGACGTGTTAAAATCCGAGAAACTTGAATTCGCCAAAAATTTAGGTGCTGTTATTGCAGAGCCGGAATACACAGATTCTGAGATTAAACTTTCCTATTTCGGCAATACCGATGCTATTGTTATGAACTTGTCTGAGGGTATAATTACAGAGATGGCTGCACGCGGAGGCTTTGCTTTCAAGCTTGCTGCACCTGACCGTGCGGAGGGATATGACGGTAAAATCTCAGATTCGCTCACCGTGCTTCTGGATCAAGCTTCGACAGACGATAAGTACCACGTTGCTGTTGTAACCGTATTGGATAAGACCAACGGATTCGCTTCATATAGGTTTGCACAATATAATCCTAAATATAATACTTCACTAAACAAAGGCCTTCAGGGTGTATTAACTAACGAAAGAGTAAAAGAATTTATCGATGATATTCTGGCAAGAAACAGCATTTCCGAAATGCGGATAAAGAACAGTAATCTACCGGACTTTTGTATAGCAAACGATGGAGAAACGAACGTTTTTATTGGGTATGCCGGTTTTGAGGCAGACCTGACAAAAGAGCAGATACTCACTTTAACCGAAGATCCGGATGTAAAGGTTATCTATCCTATGAATGTTTCCGGTGCTGATGATTATGTCAATGGTGACGCTTAATAATATGCCCCCCCTCTTTTCACATAACAAAGGAGCTTCCTTCCGGATAATATTTCCGAGAGGAAGTTCCTTTTTAGTCAGTATATTATTTCTGACAAGCTAAAGGTTACCACCATGCAACCCCGTAATAAACAACCTTGTCCGAATTGGAATACTGTTTAACCATTATTCTGTACTGCCCTACCATTGTAGGCTCAAAATCTACGATTTCTAAGTTATTGCTGCCGCTTGTCGCGTATTCAATAAGATTTCCGTTTGGATCGTAAACATACAGGTCAAGATCTGCAAGCCTGCCTAATGTAGGAGTTCCTGTCGTATGGCTTCCGGTAATATAGGAGTGCTTATCCCATGTAAGAGAAACTCTTATTTGATCATCGGAGGAGGAAACGTTAAAATAATAGTTTACCGTCGAACCGTTTGCACTGTTTGCTGCAAATGTAGATGAAGCATAACGTCCGTTAGCAACCGTATATCTGGAACCCTGCGCATCCACGAGTCCTGCTCCGTAAATATTGAAATTGGTCGTCTGCGATGTTTCATAATGAATGTAATCATGGTTTACGGAAGCGGTTATTATCGCTTTTAATGCCGCCTGTTTCGTCTTCAATGTGGCGTTGAGATGCAGCATCTGTGCGACCACAGCAGTCACATGCGGTGCGGCAAAACTAGTGCCTGAATCCGTTCCGGCGTCAGTCGTAATGTTGCTTCCGGGAGCAACTAAATCCGGCTTGGTTGTATTGCCCGATACTTGCGTATAGCTTGAATAGCTTGCAATTGCGTCATCGCTCTGATACGATGTGTTATTGTCGTCTATCGCTCCCACGGTTATCACATTGTATGCCATTCCCGGAGAGGCGACATATCCGCCGTTGTTTCCCGCAGCAACAACATAATGTACGCTGTGCATTATAGCTATATGATCCACCCACATATCGTTTGAACCATATGTTCCTGTAGAGCTGAATCCGTGACTCATATTAATCACATTGACGCCCTGGCTTAACAGCCACTCAACCCGTGCTTTCCAGTTTCCTGTCATTCTTGTTGAGTATATCTGAACATCAGGTGCGATCTCAATAATTATACTTGCTACTTCGTTAGCATGTAAAGTGTTGTAATATGAAACATTAGGATCATATGTAATGTTTGCCGCGGCTAAATCCGGCGTTGCTGTTTTACTCGGCATTCCGCTTTCGATTTGCCCCACTTTTATTCCGCTACCCGTTAATCCGAAAGTGTCTCTCGTATAGTTTGCTCTAATAAGCGGAACGCTTACATTACAAGAGTCACTTCCTTGACATTCATCCCGGTAATAAATACTCAACACCCGGCTGTCCTGTGATAACTTCTCTATCTCGTTTTTTGTCAAATCCATGGAGATCATAGGTGCGTACTGGCTTTTAAATATAATTTTGCTCTCAAGACCTTCTAAGTCTACGGTTTTCAGGAATTTTTCGTGCGCTATGTTCTGTTTTGCTTTCGAAATCTCCCTTTCCGCAAGGATATATGCATCATATTTTTTCGATTGTTTTGCAGTTGTCATATATCCGTTTATTTTAGCCGCTTGTTCCAAAGACTCTTTAGCCAGGGATTCCTTGTTATACCCCGTAACTGCCTTAACCTCACTCTCGATTTCAGCTTCGTCTACCCCTTTAAACCACACATCGACCGGAATGAGTTCCTCTTTTTCCCCGTTCTCAAGCACTTCTGCGAGTTTTTCTGTTATTTTGCTGCTGTCGCTTGCCATACTCTCGGCACTTACAAGATTACAGGGAATTGAAAACAATAATGTAAAAACCAATATCAAAGATAGCACTTTAATGTTTTTTTTCATTTTCAAAATTCCTTTCTTTTACCTTTTTGTCTGATGGCCTTATCAACTGTTTATTTGCTATGTTAAGGCGGCTCATGAATGCGTTCCGAAAACCGATACATACTGACTTCACCTCCTGTTTTTTTACATAATATCTTATGTTTTGTAAATAATTGCCATTAATAACAAATATGTAAATATTTGTGTCCTTTTTATTATACCACATTTTTTAAAATTGTCAATATATGTAATATTAATTTTAATACGACAAAATTCTATCTTTTTTTCTAAAAAAGCTTGCTTATTTTTACCGGTGATATTAGAATGTTGGCGAAAAAACAACTTTCGGAGGAAAACATGAACAACATTCATCTGACAAGGGGAGCAAACCCGGGAGCAGTGTGTGATTTTATAAATAGCTGTTACGACTCGGGAACAAATCTTCATTCCTTTCAATATGTGAAGGGTGGCAGGGTTGTAGCAAAAGTGGCTTTAAGTCCTTACTCTTTCATCGAAAAAATGCTGGTTTATTCGCTATCCAAGTCATTTACCTCCGCTTGTGTCGGGGTGGCACAATCGGAGGGCATTTTGAACATCGACGAAAGGATTGTGGATATATTCCCCGATAAATGTCCCGATATTATAAGTGAAAATCTCTCTGAAATGCGTATAAAGGATTGCTTGTGTATGACAAGCGGACATTCTGCTTGTGTTTTTGAGCATCTCCAGAACCAAAAAGACCCCGTCAGGTATTTTTTATCGCAACCTTTAGATTACCGTCCGGGAACAACATTTGTTTACAGTACTGCGGCGACATTCATCTGCGGGGCTGCCGTTACAAAAAGAAGCGGGATGAACCTGCTTGATTATTTATACGAAAAAGTCCTGAAGAAAATGGATTTGGAAAAACCCGAATGGAGGAGCTGCCCCGATGGCAGCAAGTTCGGCGGCACGGGGCTTGTTATTTCCGGCGACAGTATAACCGAATTCGGAAAGATGATCTGCAACGGCGGCGTTTATAAGGGAAAGAAAATTATCCCCGAGGAGTGGATAAAAACCGCGTCTTCGATTCATTCGGTCACTCCCAAAAACGGGACGGCTGACTGGACTGCGGGTTACGGATATCAGTTCTGGTTAAACGCGCGGGGAGGTTTTCGCGGTGATGGTGCATATGGTCAGCTTTGTATGATCTTTCCCGAACGAGATATTGTTTTTACCGTGCTGAGTGAATCCATAAACATGCAGAAGGAGGTTGACTGTGTATATCGGCTTCTTGATGAAATAGACAAACCGGACGACGGCAGGATTGAAGAATTGAAGACTCTTGTTCAGACTCTTTATCTTCCAGAAAAGTGTAAGAGTGACTTTAAGAGAGTAGAGTACAAGCCAAAAAAAAATATCGCAGGTATATCTGCGATAGTGCTTGATCCGTGCGACGACGGTATTGTTGTTAGCCTGGAATGTGATTACAAAACGCAAAAAATCCAGTGCGGCAATGGTTTTTACAAGAAAAACCAACTGCTACTAAAAAACCTTACACCGGGCATCTGGACAAAATTTATTGAAGAAAAACCGCGTGAGATTAATGTTTATGCCTCGTACAACGACAGTTCGCAAAACGAAATAACCGTTACCCTGCGTCACATAGACGCTCCGCATACGCAGGTTTGGCATTTTCCCAAAAAAGAAGACGGGGATTGGTATATCACAATGCACTGCGGCGCATTAAATCCGCAGATTGTGAAAACGCCCGTAATTATTAACCGATAAACTATTTATGATATTTTCTGCCGGTTATTATTGTAAAAGCTCTATAAATCTGTTCCGCCAGGATTGGTCGAATCATCTGGTGAGGAAAGGTCATTTCGGACAACGACAGCAAATAATCGCATTCTGTTTTAAGCCGCCCGTCGATACCGTGACTGCTTCCTATTATAAAAACAACATCACAATGCTCCTGCTGCGTTTTGTTGAGTAGATCTGCAAAACCTTCGCTCGACAACCCTCTGCCCTCGACGCAGAGGGCAATTTTATAACAACGCTTTGGAATCTTCTGCCTTATGCGAACCGCTTCGGTTTTCAGCGCTTTTTCTATCAGAGCGGCATTATCCTCGTTTTCAGGCAATCTTTCATCCTTTATAGCGATTAAATTATAATCGCAAAAAGCCTTTAGCCGTTTACAATACTCCCTCTCTGATTGAATCAGACAATCCTCTTTACAATCTCCCACATGTATTACGCTTATCGATAACACTAATCCGCCTCCGACCGGTTTTGTTTCCGTGTTGTGTTTGCATGTTTATTTTTCTTTTTCACAGAGAATCCGAACGAACCTATTTTCTTGCCGAGAATATAGTATGAGCCATGAGAATAGGCGAACAAACCCGCTTTTTCAAGCCTCAACCTCCCGTTTTCATCGATAAGATGCTCCTCGACATCAACAGCAACAATATCGGCAATAAACATATCGTGCGAGCCGAGCTGGATCACCTCGACAACCTTACACTCAATAGCAACCGGACATTCCGCAATTACAGGGCAGGATATTACGGATGCTTTTTCGGGATTAATATCAAGTACGGCAAATTTATCGACTTCTCTGCCGCTTTTTACTCCACAGAAATCCACAATACGCACAAGATTAGAACTCGGAAGGTTAATGCAAAATTCTCCGGTTTTTGAAATAAGTTCATGTGTATACCGCGACGGGCGAACCGAAATATAGAGCTTTGCCGGGTTGGTATTCAGTATTCCCGTCCATGCGACGGTACAGACATTACGTTTTTCTCCATCTGCGCTTGTTACCAGAACCGCCGGCACGGGAGACAAAAGAGCTCCGCCTTTCCAGTTTGTTTTTGCCATACTTTACTCCTTTTCTTTATCTTCGCTAACCTTAGGCATAACAGCGTCAACAAACGCTGTCCAGTATTTTTCATATGTTACGAAACCCGGCGGCGAGCCGTTCGGTTTTTTTAAATAGCGTATCTGTGTGTAATCTACTCCGATATTTTCACTGCCTCGCTTCTCGGAATGATATGCCGCTATCATCGCCGCTTCTGTATAATCCGTAGCGGACGGTTCTCTTCCCTCTGTATATAAAACCGTGTGTGAACCATGAAAGCCTTTTATATGGAACCATATATCCAGTTTATCCGCAGATGATGTAATGCTGTCGTTATCCCTGTTGTTTTTTCCCACCCTTACGGCGAAACCTCCCGAGGTGGTAAAAGCCAAGGGCTTTAACACGGGGGTTCTCTGCTTTTTTCCTTTTGCTCTGTCGGCAATATAACCGGTGACGACAAGCTCTTTTCTGATCTCGCTGAGTTCATTGACGTTAGTCGAGCGAGTAATAAAATCGAGCACACTCTCAAGATACTTGATCTCGGTCTCTGCTTTGGTAATCTGGTCTCTCAGAATTGCCTCCGCATTCTTTAGCTTTGTGTATTTTTTATATCGATTTTGAGCATTTTTAGCAGGAGTAATCCTTAAATCAAGGTTCAGCTCTACCTCAATTTCCTTCTCGTAATCATATAAACGAATCCTTGTATCTCCCTGTTTTAAACGGTACAAGTTAGCGGTTATAAGGTCTCCCTCTTTTTTGAAAATGTCCCGTTTCCCACATTCCTCAAGCTCCTCCCTCTGTAAATTTATCTTCTTGTGCAATCTTGTCAAGGAGTTATTCACCACTTTGAGGATATCTGAGGCATATTGCTTTATACCCGCTCTTTCGGTTTTGCTTCCATAATATTCTATAAGAAGCTCAGAGAAGCTCTCTTTTTTTTCGCTTACCGCAAGAGGTGCGTACTGCTCTATCTCAATAAAGGAATATTCTATCCCCTCGCCGTCCTTATTGCGTACGATTATGGGTGTGAAATCCTTTTTCTCCACAATGTCGTCAAGCTTTCTTATCTGATCATAAAAGCTTTCCTTACCAAGCTCAAAAACACAAGCGTCAGTTCTGCCACAGGCCCTGTAAACCACTTCACGCGCCACAAGTGGAGAAAAAGCGAAAAAGTTCGAAACCAAAAAGTCGTCCGCGCGCTTTTGACCGTCCCGTTCAAGGAGAGAATAAAACGCTTCTTTTGAGCTTACAGCATACGAAACAGAGACTTTGTTCTGCTTCGGAGGCGTCTGATAGGGCATTCCAGTCATAATCTGACGCGCCGAAGCTGTTATATCGGACAACGAGGATGCGCCGAGTATTCTGTCATCCTCGCCGCATAACAGAATATTCGAGTATTTCCCCATCATTTCAGCGTAAATAAACCGCTTTTTCATATAGCCCATATCATCTGTACCGCTAAATTCAAATCGGATTATCCGCTCTTCCTTTAAGCATGATACCGAAGCGATGAATATGATTATATGTTTTTAGG
>ENA-UOOM01000604-UOOM01000604.1-fermentation-metagenome-genome-assembly--contig:-NODE-604-length-40023-cov-70.937725_pt1 | contig 40023 bp, 32 predicted proteins | sample MGYA00245781_ERZ724031 | MGnify/ENA primary metagenome ERZ724031 (study PRJEB28704, sample SAMN03018317) | fermentation metagenome | biome: anthropogenic terrestrial biome; feature: soil; material... | reverse complement strand
GTCGCATCCGTCTTTTCTGTTGGGCTCTTTTCTAACAAGCAGATCAATATAGGCATTGTTTTCGAGATAGGTCTCATAGTTTTTATAACGCTGTTTCCTCCGTTTCAGCAGGTCTTCCATACATCGCCCTTGACGCTGGCTGATTATGGTTTTCTTTGCCTTTTACCGCCTCTTATCCTCCTTGTGGAAGAGGCACGAAAAGCGCTTGTCCGCAAGCATCACAATCGGAGTGAAGACGAAGCTATATCGCAGAGCAAGGAGAGGTAGGACTGAGATGAACGTTATCATCGTCGGGCTCGGACGCATGGGAACAGGCCTTGCCATAAAGCTCAGCAAGCAGGGAATACATGTTACTGCCATCGATAAAGACCCTGAGACTTTTGAAGGCCTGGGGAAAGACTTCGCTGGAGAAACGGTACAAGGGGTGGGCTTCGACCACGATGTCCTTGAAAAAGCGGGCATCGACCGGACTGATGCGGTCATAGCATGCACTGCCTCCGATGAGGCGAACATTGTCGTTGCGCATGTTTCACGCAGTGTCTTTCGCGTCCCCCGCGTGATTGCTCGCCTTTATGATACAAACAAAGCTGACACATATCGTCGCCTAGATATTCAGACAATCTCGACCACGGATTGGGGAATTCGTCGTGCCAGTGAGCTTCTGACGTATCACAAGCTTGATACTGTCTATGGCATGGGGCATGACGGGGTCCGTCTGGTGCGTGCTGACGTGCCGACTCTTCTCGAGGGTCAGACGGTCAAGGAGCTGACTGCCTTGGGGGAGATACAGATTGTGGCGATCAGTCGGAGCAACGATACGTTCATACCAACCCAAGGAACTGTGTTTGAGCATGGAGACATCATCTATGCGGCTGTCGCCTATAGCGCTTCTGATAAATTCTCCTATATGCTCGGTCTGTCCGAGTAGAAAGGAATGCAGATGCATATCATCGTTGTCGGCGGCGGGCAGACTGGCTCATACCTTGCTTCCCTTCTTGCGGGGGATGGCCATGTTGTTCGTGTAGTTGAGCATCGTCGCAACCTCATAGCCAAGCTTGAAAATGAGCTGCCAAAGGAATGCGTCGTATTCGGCAATGGCTCTGACGCAGCCACGCTCGAGGAGGCGGGCATACTGAGAGCTGACGTCGTCGTTTCCGTAACCGGCGATGACGAGGTCAACCTTGTCGTCTCGATGCTGGCAAAGATGGAATACGGTGTGAGCCGTGTGATCGCGCGGGTGAACAACCCAAGGAATTCCTGGATGTTCAACCAAGGTATGGGCGTAGATGTTGGCATCAACCAAGCAGACATCCTTGCTCGCTTCGTGCAAGAGGGGCTTGACCTCAAGGATGTCTACACGCTTATGAAGCTTGGCCTTGGTGAAGAGGAGCATTCCATTGTGCAGATTGAGGTGCGCCCTGACGCCAAAGTTGCAGGCAAGCCCTTGAAGGACATAGAGCTTCCCGGACAGACTGTCCTCATAGCCATCATGCGTGCGGGGGAAATACTCATTCCCAACGGCTCTACAGTGCTTTCTGAAGGAGACAGCATCATAGCGTTTACAGATGGGGCTGGCAGAGAGGGCATTCGCCATGCGTTCGCATAAGTGAGAAACTTCTTGTGTTAAGAGGAGCTTGTGATACGAGAAGGCGACCATGGCCCAATTTCCGGCTGACGTACAAGTTGAGCTCGCAAAAAGCGGTCTTACGTTGTGTTCTGACGAATCTGGCCTGATGCTAAGGGGAGACGGCATGGAATTGCGCTGTGACCTCATGCACATGGTTCCTCGTATCAGCCCTAGGCATTTGAGCCATGAGCTGCTCATCAAGGCAGCGCGCATCAAGGGGGCTACAGGGCCGCTGAAGGCGGTTGACGCCACGGCAGGTCTTGGTGAGGATTCGTTGCTCTTAGCTGCGGCAGGTTTTGATGTGACGATGTATGAGGACAATCCGGTGATTGCAGCATTGCTTGCCGATGTGCTGAGACGCTCAAAGGAGGTTCCCGAACTAGTCGCAGCCGTCGGTCGCATGCACGCCGTGAAGGCTGATAGCCTGCTTGCCTTGCTACAGCTCAAAGTCGCTCCCGATCTGATTTACCTCGACCCCATGTTCCCCGCTCGGACTAAGAGCGCAGCCGTCAAGAAGAAGTTCCAGCTGCTCCATCACTTGGAGCGTCCCTGCACTGACGCAAAGGAGCTGCTGCACGCCGCTCTGTCTGCGCACCCTCACAAGATAGTTGTTAAACGACCGCTTAAAGGTCCCTATCTTGCGCAGCTTAGGCCAAACTATTCCCTCAAAGGGCGCTCAATACGCTTCGATGTGATCATACCTATGAGTTCCAGATGCAGAGCTTACCGGTAGGCTGCACCTTGGGTGGACCAATGCTGCCGAAGCCGCCGAAGCCCCTTCTTTAATATGATGATTTATAATCCCCCCGTAGCGTGAGTCTTGTGCTCTACCCCTCCTCTCTGCCTTCTCCTGACAAAGCAACTCATAAATGGTCTAAACTGAGCTGGGCATGCTTTGTGGTGCTGAGAATGGGGAGAGATATGTCCGATAGCGGGTATGACTTACGAAGCCTCACGGGGAAGTTGAGTCAGGTGGTAGGTGAGGGGAACGTCCTCCTTGACGAGCCAATGTCCAAGCACACGACATTCAAAATAGGGGGCCCTGCGGACGTTTTTGTAATTCCGGAAGATACGGGAGAGCTAGAAAGCGTTCTTGAGATCGTTCGATCAGCCCACCAATCTTTTTTTGTGCTTGGTTGTGGTAGCGATCTGCTTGTGTCTGACGAAGGATATCGTGGTGCGGTTATTGATTTGGCAGACGGCCTATTGTCCGTTGGCTATGATGGCCATTGCATGACCTGCCAAGCGGGTGTTCCGCTCAAAGAGGCCTCAGAGATGGCATGCGAACTTGGGCTTGAAGGGCTGGAATTTGCCTGTGGCATCCCAGGCTCAGTTGGCGGCGCATGCTTTATGAATGCAGGGGCATATGGTGGATGCATGGCTGACGTGCTCGAGTCAGTCCGGACAATAAACTCAGCTGGGGTCTTACAAACAATTGCCGTTGCAGACCTTGATCTTGGCTATCGGACAAGCCGCGTGCGCAAGGAAAACTTGATTGTTGTAGAGGCGACATTCAGGCTGCATCGAGGCGTGTCTGAGGACATACGAGCCCGCATGGACGAACTAACAGTGCGCCGTGAGCAAAAACAGCCGCTAGAGCTACCAAGCGCTGGCTCGACGTTTAAGCGGCCAAAGGGATTTTATGCTGGTAAGCTGATAACGGATGCCGGCCTCCAAGGGTATCAAGTCGGTGGCGCCGCTGTTTCTATGAAGCATGCTGGGTTTGTCGTGAACCTTCGCGGCGCTACGTCTGCTGATGTCCATGCTGTCATAAGGCATGTGCAAGATGAGGTCTTCCGGCAGTTCGGCGTGCATCTTGAGCCTGAAGTTCGCTTCTTGCCATAAGTTGCTTGATGCTAAAAGAGGCCGGTTTCATGTTGGAACTCAGTTTGCTTTGAAGGATTCCCCTTAAATGTCCCCAGGGTCTCGGTGAGATCACTATCTTGAGAAACGAGCTGGTCATGCGCCTCGTCAAGCACCGCGAAGATAGGTGTGAGCTCATCCATGTCGTTGGCGATCGTGCTCATTACGGCGACGATGTATGGGCCCGAGTCAGACCAGACAATTCCGGCGTCTACTGTAGCAGGTGCAGAATACGATCCATCATATGACGGATACCAGCCGGCTTTGCTCCAGGTGAGATAGCTGTCCTCTAGGGCATCCTTTATGGCTGAGGTCTCTCGGTTGGCATATATCCCCGAGAGAATGCCACCTGCCGCCGTGTCCTGCATGATGTAGTCGTAGGTATATAGCCACATCGTCACGAGCTGTCTTGGCGAGGTAGTGGGGTAGTAGATGGAGCTATAGGTTTCGATGTCATCGTAGGCGCCTGCGCTTACTCCGGCACCTTCTAGCCATTCTTCGAATGCGTCATTGTCGTATGTCTCGCGGGCGTTGGCATAGGCAATGTTGTCTGAGTTGATGATAATGTCATAGCTGAGGTTGTAAAGGTCATCAACACCAAGCGATCCACTCTCGACTAGCTGCTCGTAGAGGCTTGTGACATAGGGGCCTTTGATGCTGCTTGCCGGATAGGCTTCCATGTCTTGGTTATAGGTGATGGTGGTGCCGCTATTGATGTCGATAAGGACAATGCCTAGGTAAGCTCCATCATCTTCCACCGATCCTATGGCTTGGGTAAGCCTGCCGTAGGCTACGCTCGACCAGAAAGAGCTATCGCAGGGCGTCCCCGAGAGAGAAAATAAGGTGTCACGAATATCAGTGGAATACTGCTGCTGGAGTTCGGCCGCTGTGGTTGTGACCTCCTGCTGCGTTTCTGTGGAGGGAGTTTGTGACTGGTCTTCCTGGCTGGTGCCCTTGCAGGCCCTCACAGTTAAAACGCAGGCGGCAATAGCAACGATGAGCCCCACTATGATATGAGTTCGATGAATCGTGTGGTCAAGTGTTGATCGACGTGAGGGGTCAATGGGCTTGGCGTAGTTGCGAGGGGTGTCATGAAAATAGGTGGGTTTCCTGCGCGAGTGACTATAGCGGCCCTGATGGGTTAGGCTGTGGTGGCTGTCTCGCTGATGGGGACTACGGTGTTTGGCAGCTATTCGCCGGCTCATGGCGTGTGCTTAGTTCTTTAGGGAGTTGAGCGGAGCTGGGAAGCGTCCCCCACGCCGTGCGAGCACAGAGCCAGCATGCGGATTGACTGCCATGACGGGGGCTGCGCCAAAGAGCCCACCGAACTCAAGTACATCTCCCTCTTTTTTGCCGATAGCCGGTATGAGGCGTACGGCAGTAGTTTTTGCATTGATGACGCCGATGGCCATCTCATCTGCAATGATGCCGGCAATCGTCTCAACAGGGGTATCGCCCGGGATTGCGATCATGTCGAGGCCAACCGAGCAGACGCTGGTCATGGCTTCAAGCTTTTCGATGGAAAGCGCATTATCTTTGGCCGCACGGATCATGCCGGCGTCCTCTGATACAGGTATGAAAGCTCCCGATAAACCTCCAACGCTTGAGCTAGCCATGACGCCGCCCTTTTTGACGCAGTCATTCAGGAGGGCCAATGCGCAGGTTGTGCCGGGGCCACCACATTCGCCTACGCCAATGATCTCGAGGATTTTGGCTACAGAGTCACCAGCTGCCGGAGTAGGTGCGAGCGAAAGGTCAACGATGCCCTTTTCGACGCCAAGGCGCCTTGCTGCTTCTCGGCTTATGAGCTCACCGGCACGTGTGATTTTGAAAGCCGTTTTTTTGATAGTCTCGGCGACTTCCATAAGGTTTGCGCTGTCAGGTAGCTGCTCGAGCGCGGCAGCCATCACCCCTGGTCCTGAAACGCCTACATTAATCGTCGCATCAGCCTCACCAGAGCCGTGAATAGCGCCGGCCATGAATGGTGAGTCTTCGACCATGTTAGAGAAGACCACGAGCTTCGCTGCGCCATAGCAGTCGACGTCAGTCGTCAAACGCGCGGCTTCAACTATCTTTTGCGCCATGAGGAGCACCGCATCCATGTTGATGCCAGCGCGCAGGCTTGCGACGTTTACAGACGAGCACACGCGTGTTGTGGAGGCGAGGGCCTCAGGGATCGAGTTGATCAGGCGGCGGTCTGCATCTCCTATGCCCTTTTGGACCAAAGCCGAAAAGCCTCCCATGAAGTCAATGCCAAGCGTCTCTGCGGCATGGTCCATGGCCTGGGCAAGCGGCGTGAGGTCTTTGTCTGTGCAGGCCGCTGCGACTTGGGCCATTGGCGTGACGGAGACGCGCTTGTTGGCAATGGGAATGCCATACTCACGCTCAAGCTGAGCGGCTACCGGCACAAGTTGGTCAGCGGTGCGCACGATGCGCTCGTAGACCTTTTCGCACATGCGGCCCATGTCCTCGTCGGCGCACCCTAGAAGAGAAATGCCCATCGTGATGGTACGAAGGTCGAGATGCTGTTGCGAAACCATGCTTAGCGTCTCAGTGACCTCCTCTGGTGTGATGGACATACTCGTTTCCTTTCGCTGTGAGAGCCTTCTTCCTGTGCGCTTCTATTATGCAACCTCTAGCCTGCTTGCATAAGAATTCTTTTTCTGTCCATCAGGCATAAAAGCAGGTTAAATAAACCCGTTTAGCAATAAGGTCGGTTCATGGTCCTTTGTGCATTGTGCAGGGGATTGATGCCATATAAACAAATTTTAAAACGTTTATATAGAAGAGCCCTCCTTTGTTCTGTTGTAGTCATAAAATAGCGGGGCATTGCCGCTTAAAACAGTTTTTATACCGTTCGAAGGTTATGGGGTAGAGTCGCTGTGCCAACGAGTGTAAAAACAATAGTGGGGAAAGCAGCTGCTAGGTTAAAGGGGTAGCGGCTGGATAGATCTTGTTCTATCCACAGAAGCGGAGAGAACTTTGTGCACCTGGAGCGTAGGGGAGACGTTTGTCGTATAAAAACGTTTTGTAAGATGAAGTGAAAAAAATCGCTTCTCTAGCTCTAAAGTTTGACAACGGTCCAAGTGGATAGGCAGGAATGAACAGTAATGTTGGAAGGTGTGAAGGGAGTTTTAGGCATGGGCAAAAGCAGTTTCTCTAGGCGCGATTTCCTGAAGCTTTCAGGCGTCACAGGTGCTGGTCTTGGTGCAGCTGCGCTTCTGGCGGGTTGTGGCAGCAGCTCAACATCATCAAGCGGTTCGAGTAGCTCAGCTGCGGCTGACAGTGGTGTGAAGATAGGCATCTCGATTTGGAGTTCGACGGATGCATTGGGCAAACTTTCTGTTGATATCTGCAAAACAGCAGGTGATGTCCTTGGTATTGATACCTCTACGGTTGTCGACCAGGGCCATGTTTCAGAGCAGGTAACAGCGTCTGCCGAGACCATCGCGTCAGCGGGCTGCCAGGGCATGATTATCTGCAACTCTGCAGACTCTGAAATGACCTCCGTAATCAACACATGTGACCAGAACCAAATGTATGTGGCCCAGTTCTACCGGATCATTTCGCAAGACTCGTCGCCAGACGTCTATAGCGTTGCTCAAAATTCTCAGTATTATGTGGGAGCCGTGCATGAGGATGAGGTCGCAAACGGCACCAAGCTTGTTGAGCTGATAACTGCTGACAACGATGATGCTGCTACAGATGAACTCAAAAAAGGCTCTCGTATGATCTGTCTCGAGGGCTGGACTGTCGGTGACTCCACATTTGCGCTGCGTTGGCAAGGCTATAAGGCGGGCATTGAAGAGTGGAACAGTGCCCACCCAGATGATCAGGCTACGCTGACTGATCCTGTATATGCCAATACGTCCTCCTCGGAAGGCGCATCGGTCACACAGCAGTTCTATAACACCTATCCCAATATGGACGGCCTTATCGTTGCTGGTGGTGGCGGCGACCCGCTCGTAGGTTCTGTGGGCCAGCTTGCCAACATGGGGCTAACTGGCAAGATCCGTGTTGTTTCCACGGACTTCCTCGATGACCTTGAGGATCAGTTGAAGTCCGGTGGCATGTTCGCTGAGTCTGGTGGTCACTTCTGCGATCCTTTGTACTCTCTCCTGCTTGTCTACAATGCCTGCAAGGGTACTGACGGCTATGTTCCTTCCAGTGGGGACTTCGGCCTCGAGATTAAGTTTCCTTACATCTATGTCTCCTCGGTTGCTGACTATCAAGACTATGAGAAGTATTTCGTCGAAGACGATCCATATAACTCAGACGAGATCAAGGACCTTGCGACCAAGAACTTTGATGACCTTAAGTCGGCTGCAGAGTCACTCTCTATTGACGATGTCAAGCAGCGTCACAACAAGTAAGGCCATGCGGTTGGGTCCTTTTATTTTGCATAGCCTGTGACAGTTTGCCCAACGCAGGAGGGGAGCCTCTCAGGGCTTCCCTCCTTCTGTAAGTAAGGAAAGCGCACATCGGAGGGAGCGCAATGCAATCGTTTCTCAAGAAGGCGCGTCAGAGCCAATTTTATGGCGTGGCTCTTCTTATCCTCGTAACATTGATAATATGGATAATCTTCTGGCTGCTCACCAACGTTATCAATCCGGGGAGTTTCGGTCAGCCTGATAAGATGCTTACGTATTTGCAGCGCGGTCTCATCTACTCCGTCGGTGCGTGTGGTTTTTACTTCGTTGTGGTCCAAGGACTTTTCGACTTCTCCATCGGCTCGATGATCATCTTGTCTGAGCTCATGTCAATTGCCTTTATACCTCAAGCGGGCTGGTTCTCGGTCATTGTGATACCGGTGCTCACTGGTTTCGTATTGGGGCTCGTCAATGGGCTTGTATTTAAAATGCTTCGCATACCGTCAATGATCGTGACGGTAGGCATGTCGCTTATATATGAGGCTCTTTCCGTTTGGGCATCTGGTATCAACGGGACAACGCTACAGTCAGAGTTTTCCATCTTTGGGTCTTATCCGTGGAACCTGGTCTTTGCGCTCGCATGCTTTTTTGTCACCGGCTTTATTATCAAGTACACAAAGATCGGGACCTACTCAAACGCAATTGGCTCTAACGAGCTGACGGCGAAAAACATGGGCGTCAATGTTGACAAATACAAAGTCATCGCCTTGACGCTTACAGGTACGTTTTGTGGTGCGATGGCTGTTTTGTATCTTGGCTATGGTACCGCCCAGACGCCACAGACGGGCATGTTGTCCCAATCGCTCAACTTCTTGCCCCTGATGGGCGTCTTCTTTGGTATTGCCTTCAAGCGCTATGGCCATCCAATCGTGGCGATTGTGATCGGCGAGTTCATGGTCTCAATGATGTTAGCTGGCTTTATTGCCATCGGCGTGTCTACGACGGTTAACCAAATTGTCACTGGTATCACGGTACTTTTGATTCTTGCACTTACCACGAAGCGCCGTAACGGCGCAGTTGTTAAGTAGGAAAGGGGGGCAAACAAATGGCAGACAAAGAGCTTTTACTTCATGCAGAGCAGATTGACAAGAGGTTTGGGCCTACGCACGCTGTCAACCATGTCACCCTTGACTTCTATAAGGGTGAAGTGCATTGCCTTATTGGTGAGAACGGCTCTGGAAAATCCACTTTTACCAATATGCTTACTGGCATATTGCCCATTGGAAGCGGGACGTTCACGCTCGAAGGCAAAGAGATTGCGCCAAGAAATCAAATTGACGCGAATCACCATGGCATTTCGATCGTCGTTCAGGAACAGGGCACGCTTGATGGCCTGACAGTAGCAGAGAATATGTTCCTTGGCGATGAAGACCAATTTATGAAGAACGGCATCAAAAACGCCCGCGCAATGGTCAAAAAGGCCCAGGAGCTTCTAGATTCTTACGGTTTTAACTATATCAAGGCGTCTAACCCGATTGAGAACTATACATTCGAGGAGCGCAAGCTCATTGAGATAGTCAAATCCACGTGGTTCAACCCGAAGATTCTCGTTGTCGATGAGACAACGACAGCGCTTTCGCAGGATGGCCGCTACGAGTTGTTCAAGGTCATCAACCGTGTGCGTGATCAAGGGAACTGTGTGATCATGATCGACCATGACATGGATATCGTCATGTCTATGGCCGACGAGATCTCCATTTTGCGTGATGGAAATCTTGTAGGCACGGTGCAAAAAGACGAGGTCAACGTTGAAAAGCTCAAGACCCTCATGGTAGGTCGTGAGATGAACGGGAAGTACTACCGCACCGATTGGGGCGCATCTCTTGCAGGAGACATTGCCATTTCGATGAAAAATGTCTCTGTGCCCGGACAGCTTGATGATGTGTCGCTGGATCTGCACAAAGGTGAGATCCTTGGTATTGGCGGACTGTCCGAATGCGGTATGCATGAGGTGGGCAAAGCGCTCTTTGGCGCCTCTTATGATCGTACGGGAAGCGTGGAGCTGGCTGATGGCACGCCCATCAATGATATAAATACTGCAATTGATCATTCCATTGCGTATACGTCAAAAGACCGTGACAACGAGTCCCTGCTTATTAATGACTCGATTTCTGACAACATCTCCCTGCCATCGCTTCGTGATATGGGTCGGGTTCTCTCTGGGCGTAAGATCAGGGAATTTGCTGATAAATATGCCCAAGAGATGTCTATCAAGATGGTCAATACCGATCAGTTCGTGATGGCTCTTTCCGGCGGCAATAAACAGAAGGTAGTGCTTGCCCGCTGGCTCGGCAAGCAATCAAACATCTTGCTGCTCGACTCTCCCACACGCGGCATTGATATCAAGGTTAAATCTGATATTTATAACCTGCTTGATGATATGCGGCGTCAGGGCAAGGCAATCTTGATCATATCCGAGGAGATTGCAGAGCTCATTGGCATGTGCGATCGCATCCTGATCATGAAAGATCACAAGATCGAAGCCGAGCTTAAACGCAGCGAGGATCTGACCGACACCGAAATCATTAAGTACATGATTTAAGGGAGAATAGAAGATGCCTGAAACTGATACCGCAGCCATAGCCGAGGGGATGTCGACAAAGCGCTCCACCCTTGAAAAGCTTCGTCCTATTCTCCCATTTTTTGGCTTGGCGATCATACTCATATTCTTTGCTTTTACGACACATGGTCAGATTCTTACCGTACGTAACCTAACGTTGATGCTGAACAGCACATATATGCTCTTTATTGCCAGCGTCGGCGTGTTTTTCATCATGACTATGGGGTCCTTGGACTTTTCTCAGGGCTCCATGCTAGGCGTCGCCTCAATTGTTGTATGTGTTTTGTCTAACTACAACATCGTTCTCGCAATCATCGGCGGCGTCCTGACAGGCATGCTGGTTGGCGCAATCAATGCATATTTCTTCGTACATCGTCAAATAGCTTCCTTTATCGTTACAAACTGCACGATGTTTTTGCTTCGTGGCGTGGTCCAGTTTTTGACGAACACTCCCGTAATGGGCGCGTCGTACCTGCAAAGGGATTTGTGGAACATGCCTCTCATGATTGCCATTACAGTGATCACGCTTGCTATTGGCTACTTTGTCTTTACTTATACCTCTCTCGGTGCTCAGTTGAAGGCAATAGGCGCAGGCCAGACGGCGGCGCGCTTCGCAGGCGTGAAGGTCAAGAAGATGCAAGCCCTCATCTATATTGTCGCAGGGGGCCTGACTGGCTTTGCGGCATTTATTAACTGCGTGAAAGTAGGCTCTGTCACATCTCAGTCTGGGACGATGCTTGAGACGCAGATCTTGATTGCCCTAGTTATGGGCGGCATGCCCATCTCCGGTGGCGCGAAGGTCCGCTTCACCAACATCATCGTCGGAGTTCTGTCATACCGTATTTTGGCCCAGGGCCTTGTGATGATGGGCTTTGACACGATGATGCAGCAAATCATCATGGGCATTGTCTTCTTGATCGTTGTTGCGCTGTTCTCTGATCGTGATTCCATCTCTGTTATTAAGTAGAGGGTCATTGCGTATTAGTTATTGAATCGTTTTGAGTACATGTCCAACCAAAGGAGGTTGTGATGCTTGAAGTTAAAAAATATAAATTCTGGTTCTGCCCCTGCACGCAGGACCTCTACGGAGACGAGGTTCTCAAGCACGTCCACGAGCATGCGGTACAAGTTGCTGCAGCTCTCAACGCCTCTCCAGACATTCCCTATGAGATCGTAGTGAAGCCCAACCTGTTAAATGACGATACGATTACCGCGCTTTTTGACGAAGCCAATGTCACTGCAGATTGCGCCGGGATTATCACATGGGCGCATACGTTCTCACCTTCGAAGAACTACATTCATGGTCTTGTAGACCTGCGCAAGCCGCTTTGCCAGTTTGCGACGCAGTTCAATGAGGAGATCCCTTACGACACGATCGACATGGACTTCATGAATGAAAACCAGTCAGCCCATGGCGAGCGAGAGTTTGGACATATTTTTGCGAGGCTGCAGAAGAATCGCAAAGTTGTCTTCGGCTACTGGAAGGATCCAAAAGTCGTCTCAGAGCTTGGTCGCTGGATGCGCGTTGCCGTTGGCGTCGTTGAGAGCCGCAATATCCGCGTGGCACGCTTTGCTGATACGATGCGCAATGTTGCCGTGACTGACGGTGATAAGGTTGAGGCACAGGTAAAATTTGGCTGGACAGTCGATGCCTGGCCGATCAATGACCTTACGCCGTATATAGACGGTGTCTCAGATGCCGATGTTAAGGCGCTGACTGATGAGTATTATGACACCTATGACGTTATTCTTGATGGACGTAACCCCGAGGAGTTCCGTCGTCATGTTGAGGTCCAGGCGCGTCAGGAAATCGGCATTGAGCGCTTCCTGAAAGAGCACAACTATAATGCATTCTCTGATCACTTTGGTGACCTCGGTGACCTCAAAGAACTTCCTTCGCTTGCGATACAACGGCTCATGCAGAAGGGCTACGGCTTCGGCCCGGAGGGCGATTGGAAGACGCCTGCTATGGTGCGCCTCATCAAAGTTATGACTGCTGGCATGAAAGAAGCCAAGGGCAGCGCCTTGTGCGAGGACTATACCTACAATCTCGTACCCGGCAAGGAGGGCATCCTCGAGTCTCATATGTCAGAGGTCGATCCCTCTATTGCAGACGGCAAGATTTCCATTCGCGCAACGCCGCTTTCTATGGGCAATCGTGAGGACCCCGCACGCCTGATCTTTACCGGCAAGACAGGCCCCGCCATAGCTACCTCAATGATTGACCTTGGCCCTCGCTTCCGCCTTGTCATTAATGTTGTCGACTGCAAGAAGGTCGAAAAGCCGATGCCGAAACTTCCTACAGGCACGATCTTTTGGACTCCTCGCCCATCCCTCAAGGTGGGGTCGACTGCTTGGATTTATGCAGGGGGTGCACACCACACTGCGATGACGTTTGATCTTTCCGCTCAGCAGATGGTTGACTGGGCCGATGAGATGGGCGTTGAGTCCGTCGTTATTGACGAGCACACGGAGCTGCGCACTTTCAAGCGTGAGCTTGCCCTTGGAAATGCGATTTACCGCTAGATCTCATGAGCTTCACACGATGACCCGGCCGCGTCCCCTTCCGGGGCGCGGCCGTCTGTGTAGGGAGGACCGATGTCACTAAGCAAGGACCAAGTTGTCTCTGAGATTGAGGAGGGGCGTTGTACCCTCGGAATTGAATATGGCTCGACGCGTATCAAAGCTGTCCTTGATGACTCTGCTGATCAGCCAATTGCGGTTGGCACATTCGATTGGGAAAACTCTCTTATTGATGGGTATTGGACCTACAGCGAGAAGGAGATATTTGACGGGCTCTCTGCATGCTATGCATCGCTTAAGACTGACGTGAAGGCTCAGTATGGTGTGAAGCTGACCCGTTTGGGGGCTCTTGGCATCTCCGCGATGATGCATGGCTACCTGCCGTTTGATGATGACGGCAACTTGCTCGTGCCGTTCCGTACATGGCGCAACGCAACAACGACCCAGGCTGCGTCAGCGCTTACGAAAATCTTTGTCTTCCACATTCCTGAGCGCTGGAGCATTGCTCATTTGTATCAAGCAATCCTGTCAGGGGAGCAGCATGTTTCAAAGATTTCCTTCTTTACGACGTTGGCTGGCTTTGTGCATTGGCGTCTGACGGGGAAGAAGGTTCTTTCAATCGGCGATGCGTCAGGCATGTTTCCTATCGACCAAAAGACGAAGACCTACGATGCTCGCATGATCAGCAAGTTTGATGCCCTTGAAAGCGTCAGAAGACTTGGCATCAAGGTTGAGGATTTGCTTCCGCAGGTGCTCTTGGCTGGAGAGAAAGCTGGAGTTCTCTCTGAGGATGGCGCACGCCTCCTTGACGCAGAGGGGGATCTGCAGCCAGGTTGCCCACTTTGCCCACCCGAAGGTGATGCGGGCACGGGCATGATCGCGACAAATTCAGTCGCCCAGCGTACAGGTAATGTCTCAGCGGGCACATCAGTTTTTTCCATGGTTGTGCTCGAGCATGCCTTGAAGGACCAGACGGTGCCCGCAATTGACTTTGTGATGACGCCCGATGGGAACCCGGTTGCGATGGTGCATTGCAATAACTGCACGTCTGATATCAATGCATGGATCAATTTGCTGAAGAGCTATAACGACTTAATGGGCTTTGAGGTAGACACGTCTGAGCTTTACACCAAGCTGTTCTCTGCTGCACTGGACGCTGACAAAACAGCTGGCGGGCTTGTGAGCAGTCCATTCGTTTCAGGTGAGAACATCATGGGGGTACAGGTTGGGCATCCCATGATTCTCCGCAGGCAGCATGCTGATTTTTCGATTGCGAACTTCATGCGCATGCACATCATGGCCGCGTTTGGGACGCTCAAGGTTGGCAACGATATCTTGAAGAAAGAGGACGTCAGAATCGATAAGCTCTATGGGCATGGTGGCATTTTTAAGACTCCAAAAGTGGCTCAGTCCATTTTGGCAGCCGCAATGGATGCCCCTGTCACGGTCCTCTCGACAGCAGGAGAAGGCGGCGCTTGGGGTCAAGCGGTGGCCGCCTCGTATATGATTCACAGGTCTGAGGGACAAAGTCTGGATGAATACCTCAGCGATAAGGTTTTTGTTGGCATGCAAGGAGTGACAATTGACCCAGATCCGGCCGACGTGGCCGGCTATGACAAGTTTATTGAGCTCTTCAAACAGATGAACGAGATTGAAAAGACGGCAGAAGCGTCGATTAAAGAGGATTTGGACTGAACGACAAAGATATTATTTGGCGTAATAGGATGGCTGCATGCCGGAGTCAAGTGCAGTTTGAAAACGATGGTATGAGGGGGACGTATATGTTGCTCAAAGAAATGCGTGAGCAGGTCTATGAGGCTAACATGGACTTGCCCAAGCATGGTTTGGTAGTCTTTACCTGGGGTAATGCCTCTGCGTTCGATCGTGACAGGGGCTTGTTTGTAATCAAGCCCTCAGGTGTCAGCTATGACAAGCTGACCCCTGAGAATCTTGTCGTATGCGACTTGGAAGGCAAGGTGGTCGAAGGCACGCTACGGCCTTCCTCTGATACGCCCACGCATGCCATTCTCTACAAAACTTGGGGCGACAAGATTGGCGGCATCGTGCACACGCACTCTGCAGCTGCTGTCGCATGGGCTCAAGCTGGCCGTGCAATCCCTTGCTATGGCACAACCCAAGCTGACTACTTCTATGGCGAGGTTCCCTGCATGAGAGGCCTCACCAAAGAAGAGATTGAGCAAGCGTATGAGCTCAATACCGGCAAGGTGATCATTGAGGGCTTCAAGGGCAAAGATATCGTTGCCCAACCAGGGTGTCTTGTGCGCAACCACGGGCCTTTCTCTTGGGGCTCAGATGCCGCTGAGGCCGTTTACCATGCTGTTGTGATGGAGGAGGTGGCCAAGATGGCGCGCGATACAGAGCTCATTTGTCGCAGTGCAGACAAGCCTTGTGCTGAGGCTCTTGCGCCGCAATACCTTCTTGACAAGCATTACATGCGCAAGCATGGCCCCAACGCCTACTACGGACAGAAGTGACTCCGTCCCCCACTTCCCCTTCCTTTTTGCCAAAGGCCTATCCGCGATCATTGATCGGGTGGGCCTTTGGCATTACTTTGGCATTAGTGCTCATGTGGCAAAGAGCTGGCAGCTAAGGAAGTGACGGTGCTAGGCGTTCTTGAGAGAGGCAAAAATCTAGAGCCTTAGTTTTGGGAGAAGGAGAAGATTGTCTTTGAGTGAAAGGGATGTTCAGGGGTAAAAATCGGTTGGGGGAAGTTCTTGTGGTGGATCGCATCAGGAGGAAACTGCGTCTCGATCGCTACGCCTGCCCCCTTTCCATAGGCGACCCCGTCTTTTCCGCGGGCTACGTCTAAGTATTCAGAGGTGTAGAGTTGTAGCCCGGGCGCATCTGTTGAGATGTCGAGAGCTATGCCCGAGAGGTCGCCCTCAAGGCGTGCGGCGTGCTGGAGACGATGTTCGTATGCTCCAGCAAGGAGGAAATTGTGGTCATACCTTGCGCCTAGCCCAGATGCGAGGCTACGCTTCTTGCGGAAGTCGAAAACGCTGCCATCAACTTTTCTTATTTCCCCAGTTGGTATGTTCTCCTCATTTGGGGGTGTATAGGAGTCGCTGTCGAGCATAAGCGTATGGCCAAGAGCGCTACCCGACGCATGTCCGTTGAGGTTCCAGTATGCGTGGCAAGTAAGATTTACAATCGTCGCTTCCGACGGCTGTGCATCATAGCTTATTTCTAGGGCATTTGACTCGTCAAGGCGGTAGTTGACTGCAATCTTGAGTGAACCTGGAAAGCCCTGGTCATTTGGCTCGCTTGTCAGCTCAAAGGCCACGCTGTCATTAGAGGCTTGAACTCTATGGGTCCACAAGCGCTGAAAATACATGTGCGGGCCGCTGTGGAGGTTGTTAGGTCCCTCGTTTGCAGTCAAATGGTAAGAAACGCCATTTAACTTGAATGAGGCCTGTGCGATACGGTTGGCGCAGCGACCAACTATGGCGCCGAAGTCAGGACCATTGACTTTATAGCCAGCCGCGCTGTCATAGCCTAAAAGGACATCAGGTCTGTTGCCGTGTCTGTCTGGTACGCGTACGAGGACTAGGTCGGCTCCAAGATCAGATACGCCGACCGTCATGCCGCTGTCATTTGACAGGAGGTATAAATTGGCGCGTCTGCCATCGGAAAGGGTGCCGAAGGGCAACGTTGCTTGATGCATATATTCTCCTTTGTCGACTTTTCTCTACTATAAAATGCTTTCGTCATCTTTGATTTCGTCATTTCGGTTAGTGACACTGAAGAACCTGAGAGAAAAGGTTTGTAAACACTATTGTTTACAGTTAGGAACAGTTTGACCGCACTTGTAGAAAAGCAAAGGGATTGCCCGATGGAGCTGTTTACAGATGAACGGTATAATTTAGAGGTTAAATGGTTTTATTACAGCAGGTTAACTCTATAAAACCGCATGAATGGCAGTAGTTTCAAGTATTTTTTCATAAATTTGTAGGTTGAACGTTTATATCGATAAATCGAGGTAAAATCAACTTTGTTTATGTAAACACCTTTCTTTGAAGGAGAGAGGCTATGGAAGAGTCCTTTGGAACTCCTTGGACCAAGCTTGATCATCCTGTGCCCGAAGAGGAAATAGAGTGGGTCGACAAGTACTGGCGTGCTGCCAACTATATGTCTGTCGGCCAAATCTACCTACGCTCCAACCCATTAATGCGCAAGGACTGGGTAGATGAGAAGACAGGTCAAGTGCGAGACTTTGGCCGCGCAGATGTTAAGTACCGTCTCGTCGGTCACTGGGGTACTACCTCTGGTATCAACTTTTTAATGGGTCATGTGAACCGTCTTATTCATGACCACGGACAAAATACCGTTTTTCTGATGGGCCCTGGCCATGGTGGACCTGCTGGCACGTCGCAGTCGATTCTCGATGGAACGTACCGCGAAAGGTATCCGTTTATTACAGACGACGAGGTGGGGTTGGAGAAGTTCTTCCGCCGCTTTTCTTATCCAGGTGGTATACCGAGCCACTTTGCACCTGAAACCCCTGGTTCGATCCATGAGGGAGGCGAGCTCGGCTATACGCTTTCCCATGCTTATGGAGCTGTGCTTTCCAATCCGTCCCTGCTCGCAGTTGCTGTCGTCGGCGATGGCGAGGCAGAGACAGGCCCTCTTGCCACCTCTTGGCAAACCAATAAGCTCGTGAACCCGCTCACCGACGGCATTGTTTTGCCGATCCTGCACCTCAACGGCTATAAGATTGCGAATCCGACGATACTTGCGCGCATCTCCGACGAGGAGCGCGACGAGTTCTTCCGCGGCATGGGCTATCATCCTTACACGTTTGTTGCGGGATTTGACGAGGAAAGCCATCTGCAGATTCACAGGCGCTTCGCGGCGCTGCTCGAGCAAGTCTACGACGAGATCTGCAATATCAAGATCAGCGCCGCCCTTGACGAGACGCGTCGTCCGGCTTATCCGATGATCATCTTTAAGACCCCCAAGGGCTGGACCTGCCCGAAATACATCGATGGAAAGAAGACGGAGGGCTCATGGCGCGCACACCAAGTGCCGCTAGCCTCCGCTAAAGACACCCATGAGCATTTTCGCGTCCTACGCAGCTGGCTTCGTTCCTACAAGCCTACGGAGCTTTGGGATGAGAACGGGACGCTTCGCCCTGAGGTTACCGAGTTCATGCCTAAGGGGGATTTGCGACTCGGCGCTAACCCGAACGCCAATGGTGGCTTGCGGCGCGAGGAGCTCAAACTTCCTAATATTAAAGACTATGAGCTGCCTGTCGAGGAAAGAGGCCATGGTTTCGGTACAACGGAAGCAACGCGTGTTTTTGGAGCCTATACACGAGATGTAATGAAGTATAACCTCACTCAGTTCCGTATCTTTGGTCCTGATGAGACAGCTTCGAACCGACTGCAGGCGGCATATACCCTCACAGACAAGCAGTGGAATGCAGGCTTTAACGCAGATCCTGAAAATGATGTGCATATGGGCCCTGTGGGTCAGGTTATAGAGCAGCTTTCCGAGCATCAGTGTGAGGGCCTGCTCGAGGGATTTGTTCTCACGGGGCGTCATGGTGTCTGGTCAAGCTATGAGAGCTTCATCCATGTCGTTGACTCCATGGTAAACCAGCACTGCAAATGGCTCGAGTCCACGGTTCGCCATATTCCTTGGCGTGCCCCGATCTCAGGCCTCAACATCTTGCTCACAAGCCATGTGTGGCGCCAAGACCATAACGGCTTCTCTCACCAAGACCCCGGCTTCGTCGATCTGCTGCTCAACAAGTGCTTCAACAATGATCATGTGGTGAACATCTACTATCCGTGCGACGCGAATATGCTGCTTGTGACTGCCGAGGAAGCATACAAGTCAACTAACTGCGTAAATGCAATCTTTGCCGGAAAGCAGCCAGCTCCTACGTTCTTGTCGATTGATGAGGCGCGCAAGGAATTCGCAAGTGGCGTTGGTGAATGGGAATGGGCCTCGAATGTAAAGGCGGGTGAGACGCCTGACGTTGTGATTGCCGCCTGTGGCGACGTTCCTACGCTCGAGGCGCTGGCAGCTACAGATGCTCTTGAGGACCTGGGGCTGAAGATCCGCTTCGTAAACGTTGTCAAGCTTCTTGCGATCCAGAATGCATCTGAGAATGATCAAGCAATCTCGGACGAGGACTTCAAGGGCTACTTTGGGCCTGAGGGAACGCCGGTTTTGTTTGCCTTCCACGCATATGCGGGAACGATCCACCGTCTGATCTGGGATCGCCCCAATCACGACAGCTTCCATGTTCATGGCTATGAGGAGCAGGGATCGACCACAACGCCTTATGACATGTTGCGGCAAAACCACATGGACCGTTGGGCCCTTGCTTCTGACGTGCTCTCGATGGTTGACAAGAAGCGGGGAACTACAGCCTATGTCCAACAGATTAAAGAGTGGCTTGACTTCCGCGAGGAGGCATTCCAGTTTGCCGTTGATAACGGCTATGACCATCCGCGCTTCACAGAGTGGGTATGGCGCGACGTTGTCGGGCATCAAGACAACAGCGCTGCCGCTTTGAGCTCGACGGGCGGTGACAATGACGAGTAGGCGCCTTGAGTACTAAGCGTGCCTGCAAAGTTTGTGGCACGTCCTTTTGCGTGGCGACGCAGAAGGACGTGCCATTTTTTGCCTTAGTTTCTTCTCGCCGATAGGCGTCGAAGAAAGTGCCTAATTGAGGCTTACGCCCTTATGGGGAGGTTCGGCAGGCTAGCGTTGTTGGTATTCGGCAACACTGTCCCTTTCGATGAAGGTCGTGCTCACATGTGTGACACAGGTATAGTCCGTGTTGCCTTGAGTCTGCTCTATGACTCGGCGCACGGCGAGCTCGCCGATCGCTTGCTTGGGGACACAAATCGTTGTAAGCGGCGGGGAGGATATAGATGCAAACGAAAGATCGTCAAAGCCGATCAGCGAAACCTCTTCAGGCACATGGATGTTATGTTTTGCAAGTGCCTGCATGGCGCCAACAGCCAGCACGTCATTGTCGGCAAAAAATGCCGTGGGCAACTCTGGCCCGTCGTTGAGCCATGCGTCCATATCGGCGAGCGCTGTGGAAAGCGTCGTGCCCAGGCTAGTCTGGAAGCGCTCGTCAATTGGCAGTGTTGCCTCTCTCATTGCGGTTTTGAAGCCGCGGTAGCGAAGGGGAAAGTTGCGAATTTGTGGGTTGCCGTGTAGATAGCCGATCTTTTTGTGACCCTTTGATATCAAATAGTTAACTGCACGGTAAGCGGAGGTTTCATTGGAAATTACGATAGAGTCCATGAAGCGATGCGAACACCATCCGTCGACGATGACGAAGGGGGCTACGGAATCATAGAAGGGCTGGTAGTCCTTTTCCCACATCTCAGTTCCAAGCAATATGATTGCCCCCGTTGGATCAGAGCACATCTCCCTGATCTGATTTTTGGCTGAGGGATCAGGAAGGTTGACTGTCACATAGGTGGTGGGTAAGTTATGGCGCTTTGCCTCTCGCTCGATGCCGGTGATGACGACAGGGTGAAAGGCACTCTCGTCAATAATCCGCCCGCTTTTGCGCGCAATGACAAATTGAATGCGGTTGAGATGACCTTGCCGTTGGTAGCCCATGTCACGAGCCGCCTTGAGAATGATTTCGGCTGTCTGTTTGCTCACGCCTCGTTTGCGGTTCAACGCGTTGGATACTGTTGCAGGAGAGAAGCCTGTTTTCCGGCTGATATCCCTTACTCCGACCTTCATAGCTGGCTCCATATAGGTTATGTGTGTAAATAAATGCTGGACTTTAAGTACTCGTGTTTATATTAATTTAGCCGTTTGCACCTTGTATCAAGTCAAGAAAGTGCACTTTATTCTTAGTGGTTTGGCGATATCGGCAAAAGGTGCAAAAAAAGACCTCAAATTGTGTAAAAAATTTTTGTTGCTGTTTGCTTTTTGGAACGTCCAAAACTCAAGGGCAAGGCTTAGAAAGTGCTGTGTGATGGCGTAGAGAAACGAGAAGTATGGGGAAGTCGTGCTCGCATTTTTGTAGGCTTTATTTATTACACACAATGAGTAATAATACACAACGTGTGTAGTTATGTAAGCGGGCAAACCTTGAAGTGAAAAGTGAGACTTCCTCATGCAAGCGGCTTTGACAAGAAATGAAAATAGCCAAGTCGGTGCAGTTTCTCCGCCTGATAGGCGCTGTGTTCGCACCCGTCTCGCGCTTCGTGATGCGTTAGCGAGTGAAATCGAGGCAACTGGCGATCTGGCCCAGGTCACAGTCACGGCAGTGACCGATCGAGCAGGTCTTACGCGTCGCACGTTCTATTCCCATTTCCGAGACATTGCAGACCTTGTCAATCAGATAGAGTGTGAGACGGTTGACGAGTTGCGCCCACTTGTGAGCCACCTTTCCGAGGTAACGCTTGACGAGCTCGAGCTGGCCATCGACCAGGGCAAGGCATGCCCTGGCTCAAATGAGATCCTCGACTATTTCAAAGAGCGTTCCGGCTATCTTTCTGTATTGCTTGGCGATGGGGGAGACCCGGCCTTTGCGCGCCAAATTGAGCGCATGGTGCGCAAAGAAGTTACCGATCGGGCGCTCAATGGCCTTGACCTGCGTGCCCTCGGAGCTTTTTTTGACTATTACCTCACCTATGCCGTGTCAGCTGAAGTCGGCGTTCTTGTGCGCTGGCTTTCAACGGGCGCTCATGAGAGTGTGGATATTATGGCCCGATTGATGACCGCGTTGATGTTCGTTCGACCGGGTGACCTTTATGGAAAGCAAATTGACTTTGATGTCCCAACGTTTGGGCTCGCCTTGCTTGCGAGCTTGGACGAGCAACGCAAGGAGACCAATCATGACTGACACGCCAAACGACATTCACGCCCAGGCTGCGCAAAAAAAGCCTTTGCAGCTTCGTCAGCTGGGAGCGGAGCTTGTGCCGCTGTACCGCACTGACCTGTCCCATGCGCATCTGCGCCTTGGGATCGACGTCGGATCCACAACGGTCAAGCTTGCCGTTATCGACGATAGCAACCATCTTGTATATGCGAACTACGAGCGGCACCACACAGACATCAAAGCCACAGCGCGACAGCTTTTCGTTCAGGCGCGAAAGACTGTTGGGGATGCACCCATGCGCGTCTCGATCACTGGCTCTGGCGGCATGCTGCTTGCCCATTGGCTCGACCTCGAGTTCGTTCAGGAGGTCATTGCCTCTAAGCGTGCGGTGGAGACCTTGATTCCTCAGACTGACTGCGCAATAGAGCTTGGCGGCGAGGATGCTAAGATCATCTTTTTCGACAATGGGATAGAGCAGCGCATGAATGGGACCTGCGCTGGCGGCACCGGGGCTTTCATTGACCAGATGGCATCGCTTCTTGAGACAGACGCGGCTGGCCTCAACGAGCTTGCCAAGGGCGCGAAGCACATCTATCCGATTGCGAGCCGTTGTGGCGTATTTGCAAAGTCAGATGTGCAACCTCTTTTGAACGAGGGTGCAGCGCGCGAGGACATCGCGGCTTCGGTCTTTCAGTCGGTGGCAAACCAGACAGTCTCCGGGCTGGCGTGCGGCCACCCGATTCGGGGCTATGTGGCGTTTCTCGGTGGGCCGCTGCAGTATCTCTCGGAGTTGCGCCATCGTTTCTATGAGACGCTGCATCTTGACGAGCGGCACCGTATCGTGCCGCAAAACGCCCACCTGTTCGTTGCGACCGGAGCGGCGTTGGCGGGAGAGTCAAACAAATACGTCTCATTTGCAGAGGTCATCGATGCGCTTGACAAGCTTGGGGACGTCCAGGGGTCCGAGGTCGCCCGTCTGGATCCTCTGTTTGCGACAGAGGATGACTATCGTGCCTTCAAGGCGCGCCATGACAAGCAGGTCGTTCCCAAAGGAACGCTTGACGGCTACCAAGGGCGGGTATTCATCGGCCTTGATGCAGGTTCCACTACGATAAAGGCGGCCGTTTGCGGTGAGGATGGTGAGCTGCTCTATACTTGGTACGGCAACAACAACGGTGACGTTCTCGGCATGGCACGCAAGATCATGGACGGCATCTATGACCGTCTGCCTGAGGGCTGTAAAATCGGGCATGTGACGACCACGGGGTATGGCGAGGGCATTCTGAAGGCAGCCCTACGGGCTGATTCAGGTGAAGTTGAGACAGTCGCCCACTTACGCGGTGCCCAGGCCTTCGTGCCGGATGTGGACTTCATCCTCGACATCGGCGGCCAAGATATGAAGTGCCTGCAGGTTTCGAATGGCGTGATCGAGCACATCAGCCTCAACGAGGCCTGCTCTTCGGGCTGCGGCTCTTTCATTGCGACCTTTGCCGACTCGATGGACATGTCAGTTCAAGAGTTCGCCCAGGCGGCCGTGCATGGCAGGTCCCCCGTGGACCTCGGCTCCCGTTGCACCGTGTTTATGAACTCCCGCGTTAAGCAGGCCCAAAAAGAGGGAGCGACAATAGGTGACGTCGCGGCGGGCCTCTCGTACTCTGTGATAAAAAATGCCCTCTTCAAAGTCATAAAGCTGCGTGACTACGACGAGGTCGGCAAGTACATCGTTGTGCAGGGCGGGACTTTCTTGAGTGATGCGACCCTGCGTGCCTTCGAGCTGTTGACCGGGCGCGACGTCATCCGACCAGACATAGCCGGCACGATGGGCGCCTATGGCGCGGCCTTGCTCGCGCGTGATCGCGCGGGGACAACGGGAGTCTCTCAGATCCTCACACGCGAGGAGATCGACAACCTTCAGGTGAAGCATACCAACGTCCATTGCGGGCGCTGCTCGAACAATTGTCTGCTGACCATCAACAGCTTCGGCGGAGGCCGTCGGTTCATCACCGGCAACCGTTGTGAGAAGGGGGCGGGCCACGTCAACAAGGTTGCCGTCGATGCGCCGAACCTCTTTGCCTTTAAGAACAAGCTCCTGTTCGATCGCGAGGTCATACCGAAAGACGAGGCCCCCCGCGGGACGGTGGGCATTCCCCGTGCTCTTAACCTGTACGAGAATTACCCGTTCTGGCATGCCTTCTTCACGAAGCTTGGCTTCTCGGTGATCCTTTCTGATCAGACCTCAAAGAAGACTTATGAGGCGGGCATAGAATCGATGCCGTCCGAGTCGGTGTGCTACCCGGCCAAGCTCTCTCACGGCCACATCATGAATCTCCTAGCGAAGGATCCTGACTTCATTTGGATGCCTTGCGTGAGATGGGAGCGCAAGGAGGACAAGTCCGCGACCAATCACTACAACTGCCCGATCGTGATGAGCTATCCCCAGGCGCTTGGCCTCAACGTCGATGAGCTGTCAGACCCGTCGGTCGAGTATCTTGCTCCCTTTGTACCATATGATGATAAAAAGGAGCTGAAGCGGCGTCTGTACGAGATCATCTCTGTACAGCGTGAGGCGGATGCGAAGGTTGGGAAGGGTCGCTTCAAGGGGCCGCACATCACAAGGGCTGAGATTGATGCTGCTGTGAATGTCGCTTGGGAAGCTGACCTCGAGTTCAAAGATGAGATGCACCGCAAGGGCGACGAGACGCTCAAATGGATAGAAGACCATAACGCGCATGGCATCGTGCTCGCAGGCCGACCTTATCATAATGACCCTGAGATCAACCACGCCATTCCGGAGCTGATCTCCGGCTTTGGCTTTGCCGTCCTGACCGAGGACTCCGTTGCCCACAAGATGGCGCCGGAGCGCCCGATCCGTGTTGTAGACCAATGGATGTACCACTCGCGCCTGTACCGCGCCGCCCGCTTCGTTGCCACGCGCAACGACCTTGACCTTGTCCAGCTGCAGAGCTTCGGCTGCGGCCTCGACGCGCTCACGACCGATGAGGTTCAGGAGATCCTCGAGGCGTCTGGCAAGATTTATACGGTGCTGAAGATCGACCAGGTCTCCAACCTGGGAGCAGTGCGCATCCGCATCCGCTCGCTGATCGCTGCTTTGCGTGAGCAGCATGTCGAGCTTGCCTCTGAGGTGAAGGCCGGCCTCATCTCAGAGGAGCGGCCTGTCGGCATACATCGCGCGGATGGAACGCTTGAGCATGCCCGCACGACCGACCTGTCTCGTCGCGTCCCCGTTTACCGCAAGTCGTCCTCTGCGGCGTTCAAGAAAGTTCGATACACCAAGGAGATGCAGGCTGAGGGCTATACGATCCTCGCTCCGCAAATGAGCCCGATTCACTTTGAGCTCCTTGAGGCCATGCTGCGCGACCAGGGGTTCAACATTGTCTTGCTGCCCTCCGTCGACCACGGGGCAGTCGAGACGGGGCTTAAGTATGTAAACAATGACATCTGCTATCCCTCCATCCTTACGGTGGGGCAGCTCATGGAAGCGGTGCTCTCCGGCAAATATGATCTTTCACGTACCGCAATCATGATCAGCCAGACCGGTGGCGGCTGCCGCGCGACGAACTATATCGCCTTGATCCGCAAGGCGCTGAAGGATTCGGGGCATCCCAACATCCCGGTGGTGTCGCTGTCAGCCGCCTTTGGCCTTGATGAGCACAACCCTGGCTTTAATGTGCTGACGCCGGACATCTTGCTGCATGCCCTCTACTGCTTGATTTATGGGGATGTGATCATGCAGCTGCTGTATCGCACGCGCCCTTACGAGACGAGGAAGGGCTCGGCAGAGCGCCTGTATGAGAGCTTCATGCGAGCTGCCAAGACAATCCTCCCGCATGCGAATGGCGCGCGTTTCAACAAGCTTTGCCAAGACACGATTCAAGCCTTCGATGCGCTTTCCTTGACTAACGACCGCTCGAAGCCGCGGGTCGGCGTGGTCGGCGAAATACTCGTCAAGTTCCACCCCACGGCGAACAACCAAGTCGTCAAGGTCATCGAGGGCGAGGGCTGCGAGGCAGACGTCCCAGGGCTGGTCGACTTCTTCTTGTTCGGCATGTCGAACCAGATCAACATGAATCATGAGCTAGGGACCAAGGCTGTCAGTCGCGTGACGCATCGGATCGGTATCGACTACGTCGAGGGTGTCCGCAAGCCCATCGATGAGATGCTCGCCGCATCGAAGCGCTTCCAGCCCTATGAGGACATCTTCGTGCTAGCGCACAAGGCAGAGCAGGTCTTGTCTTTGTGCAACACCATGGGAGAGGGTTGGCTGCTGACGGCCGAGATGGTCGACTTGATTGACCATGGCACGCCCAATATTATTTGCGTGCAGCCCTTTGCTTGCTTACCCAACCATGTGGTTGGCAAGTCCGTGATCAAACGCTTGCGCCAGATGCACCCAGACTCCAACATCGTCGCAGTCGACTATGACCCAGGGGCGTCCGAGGTCAACCAGCTCAACCGCATTAAGCTTATGATTTCTGTCGCAAAGGAGAACTACGCTCATGGTACGGCTGCTCCTTTTGCGCGCGACCGCAAGGCGCCTGAGCTGGCAGCCCAGCGGCTGGAGCCTCAGACAGAGTCGTACGGGAGCTGCGCTGTCAGCGAGGGCCACAGCCATGGCTTTGACTTCCATCTGTCTGAAAAACAGCTGGCAGAGATTGAGAAAGCGAAGATAGAGGCTGGCGTCCGCTAGGGGAGCGACAGAGATGCGAGGGGTCCGGCTCATGCTGCATCCTGAGAAGGCATGCGATCGTAGCCTGAAGCTTGCTTCAGGCGAGAACATTCGCGAGCTTGGGGGTTTCCCCGTGCCGGGGGGCATCACCTGCTGGCATCGGTTCCTGCGCTCAGGGACAACAAGTGGCCTCACAGGTCACGATCTTCGCTGTCTTTTGCGCTATGGCGTCACTTACGTGGCCGACTTGCGCAGTGAAGAAGAGCTTTCGCACTCCTCTGACCCCTTTGCAAGGGAGGCAGGGGTCACCTACAGCAACATTCCCTTGTATGACTATGATCTCCATGATCCAAAGCTTGAAGATGGCGCTGGCGCTGCAGGCGATGACCTCTCTCTTAGCGGCTTCCTTGTGGATGGGTATCTTTCCATGCTCTCTAACAAACCTGCAATAGCGAGGCTGTTCTCCTTTTTTGCCGACGCACCCTCAACCGCTTGCATCCTGTTTCACTGCACGGCGGGGATGGATCGTACCGGCGTGACCTCGATGCTCCTTCTAGCATTGGCTGGAGTTGATCGCGCCCATATTGTTGCCGACTATGCCTATTCGTTCACAGATGCCTCAGATGTTGACGAGTGGCTCTTTGGCAAAAGAGCAGCTCCTGATACGGAGATCAACCGGGCGGCGCTCAAGACGATGGGAATCGTATATGACCGCATGTGCGGCGCCTATGGCGGGGCAGCAGAATACCTGAGTGCCTGCGGCATCTCTGCATTGACGCTTGCCCGCATTCGTGTGCACCTGCTTCATTAGGCGTGGTCCTCCGGATGTAGATCAGCGGAGCATCGTGAGCACGACAACGTATACGCATAAGGTTATGGTGGCTGCAGCGTCGCGGTACGTGAAGCGTAGCGGGTGTAGGTGCGTCCGCGCGGCATCTCCCGCATAGCATCTCGCGTCGAGGGCTCTTGAGAGATTGTTCGCATGGCGAAGGGCGCTGGCGAGCAAAGAGATGAGAAGCGCCTTTGTGGCATGCGCGCGTCGCCTCAGGCTGCCCGAGCTCAGTGACGCCCCACGAGCCCTTTGGGCCTCTGATATGGCTGTCGCATCGTCGGCGAGGGTTGGTATGAAGCGTAGCATCAAGGAGAGCACCATCGCGACCTCGTGGCCGGGAAGCCCCACTCGAGAGAGGGGGGATAGCAGTACGTCAAAAGCATCAGAGAGTGCCGTGGGCGTCGTTGTGAGCATAATGAGCGTGCCGGCAACGATTGCCACGGCGAAGCGGGTGACGTACAAAACGGCAGCCCATAGGCCATCCGTCGTGATTCTCATTGGTCCCACGAGGAGCAATGCGGGGCCGGTCTGCACAAAAAACAAGTTGAAGAGGCCCAATAGGGCAAGTACAACCAGAACAGGCTGCATCGAGCGCATGACAGCGCGGGCAGGCACTTTTGAGGCCATCAGAAGCGCGCCACAGGCAAACGCAGCGAAAATCAGTTGGGATGGGGTCTTCACGCTGAACGCGGCAATCATGAAGGCAAGGCTGCAGATGAGCTTCGTGCGCGGATCGAGTTTGTGGACAGGGGAATCGGCTGCGATGTATTGCCCGAAGCCTATTTTGAACGCCATGTCGCCTCATCCTCCCCTCTCTCTGATGATCCTGGAAGCAAACCCAAGCCCTTTTCGATTGCACCTGCGAGCTCGTCGAGGCTGAGGGGGTTGCCAAGGGACCCAGGAGCTATGGCACCAGATGCCTCCAGCACCTCAGCAAAAAGGACAGTCTGCGGCAGATTGAGACCGCAAGCGACGAGCCTGTCCTTGGTGCTTCGACGGAAGACCTTTGAGGGCACGCCTTGCGCAAGGACGTGAGAGCGGTCGAGAACCATGACATGCTTTGCGCGTGCCGCATCATCCATCGAATGAGTCGCCTGCACGATCGTAATGCCACTTTTGTTGAGGCCGGCAAGCAGGGCGTGCAACTGCGTCCGGCTGGCATGATCAAGGCCGGCGGTTGGCTCGTCGAGTACAAGGACCTGCGGATGCATAGCGAGAACCCCTGCGATGGCCACCATGCGCTGCTGGCCTCCTGACAACTCAAAGGGGGAGCAGAAGCGCTTGTCAAGCAAGCCGCAAAGCTCAAGTGCCCCATCAACGCGATCTCCAAGCTCTTGGCGGGAAAGGCCTTGATTGGTTGGGCCGAAGGCGACGTCTTCCTCGACGCTGTCGGCAAAGAGCTGTCGCTCGGGCCGCTGTGTCACGTAGCCGACGCGGGTACGCGCTTGTGCAAGGGCTTCGCGCTCTTTACGCCGTCTGCCGCGGTGGTTTGTGTCTAGGCCGTCGACGAGTATCTGGCCTTTATCTGGCATGTCAAGCGCACAGATGAGGCGTAGGAGCGTTGACTTGCCCGAGCCGTTTTGCCCTATGATCGCCAGGTTGTCACCAGCTGGAATTTCTAAGCTTATATCCTCGAGAGCGAAGGCAGCTCCCTTGCTGCCATACGAGAAGGATACGTGACGAATTGAAATGAGAGGCGAGGTGGCTGCGGAAAGAGCAGCTTCTGTCTCCCAAGTGCTCGCGAGAGGGCGTGAGATGGGGCTTTTCAGGGTCGTAGGAGGTACATGCGGTCGCGCCCGGAGCTTGGTGAGCGGCTTGCCATGCGCAGCCGCAATTGTCGTCAGCTGCGTGGTGAGCTCCGATTGGTCACACGTCCAGTGAAGGTCAAGGCCATCAGCGGACAGGCGCGCGCAGAGCCGTGCGATGAAAGGCTGCTCAAGCCTCGCTGCGGCAAGGGCCTTCCGGTGGGAAAAGACCTCATCAGGCGTACCTTCTAGCACGATTCGGCCCTTTTCCAGGACGATGACCCGATCAGCTGAGAGCGCCTCTTCCATGAAGTGGGTTACATGCACGACGGCTATGCCGGCGCGACGCAGCTCGTCCATTGTCTGCATGATGCGTTGGCGCCCGCGCGCGTCGAGCAGGGCTCCTGGTTCGTCGAGGACCAGCACCTCAGGCTCCATAGCGAGGGCTCCGGCTATAGCCACGCGCTGCTGCTCGCCCCCCGAGAGCCGCTGTGGGTCTGCCTGGGCGAAGCCGTCGAGCGCCATGCGGTGCAGCTCTTGTCGCACGCGCCGCTTGATCTCGTGAGGCTGCACTCCCAGATTTTCTGGTCCGAAGGCGACATCATCAGCTACGATGCGCGTGACGATCTGGTCTTCGGGATTTTGGAACACAAGACCAATGCCGCGGCGGGCCAAGCGGTAGGCCTCGAGGTCGGGCTTGCCGTCCCGGCAGACGTCATAGTCAAGGAGACGCACATTTCCGGCGTCAGGGGCTATGAGGCCGCACAGCACCGAGGCGAGCGTGGACTTGCCTGAGCCGTTGGCGCCAACGATGCAGAGGCGCTCGCCTTGGCAAACGTCTAAAGAGACATCATCGAGGGCGCATGCTGCCTCTTGTGAGTTCTCGTCGTAGACGAGCGTGACATGAGAGATGCTGAGGAGGGGGGCCGAGGAGCCGTCACGTATTGGGGGTGTCGTTGCCAGCATCGTATGCGTCTGAGACCTATGCTGAGAGAGCTTTGGAAATGGGCTTATAGATGAGTGCGCAGCCTACGCACTCAAGGATGATCTTGATCAGGTTGAACGGTATGAGGATGGGCACGATCATGGCAGCGACGTCAGAGATGGACACTGCCGTGTAAAGTGGCGTTACCACGAGGTTTGCCAGCACGCAGATGATCAAGGAGCACAGCCCTCCTACGACCATGCCTTTGACGGCGCCACCCAAGGTGAGGTCATGGCGATAGATGGCCGACGCAGGGGCGACGAGGCTTACGAGGGAGAGAATGGCCATGAGGACGCCATAAGGATCGAACACGAAAAGCAGATGGACGAACCACGTCAGCACCGCGACGAGTACGCCCGTGCCGGGACCAAAGGCAAAGCCTGCAACAAGCGCAACAATGCCTGACGGGTCAAATTTCAGCCAAGCGGCGAGCGGGAAGATTGGGATTTCTATGAAGCTTGTTATGAATCCCACCGTGCAGAGAACCGCAAGGGTGGCAATTCGTTTCGTGCTCCATGAGCCGCCCTGCGTGGTCGTCGAATGCGTGTCATGCCTGTTTGTTTTTAGCTGAGGAGTTTGAGCCATCGATGATGCGCCTCGTTTCTTTCATCCGGACTCTACCGTTGGCTCCGGAATCTGACCGGATCGGCCGCGCGTGCGGGTCGCGGGCTCGAGACGAATGCCTCATTACCGCCAGTGGGGAATCTCACCCCGCCCTGAAACTGACGTGAGCGACTATAGCGCTCTTGGGCTTCTGCGACAAGTGTCAGGTGGAGGAGGTCTGTTGTTGTATGCATGTGGACGTATGATATGACCTATGAAAGGAGAGGCCATGTCTGATCTGGTAGGTAAGCTTGTCATCATAGCTATGGTTGTTGTAGTTGCTCTATTAGTGCAGCGTATAGTCGTCAGAGCTGCAAAGAAGGCTTTAGAGCATGCTCATGTCCCCTCAGCTTCCATTTTCGTGAATGTCTTACGCGCGGTGATCTGGATTTTCGCGCTCTTGGCGACGCTCAAGCCTGTGTTTGGCATTGAGCCTACGACTTTTCTAGCGGCTCTCGGCATCGTCTCCGTGGCGATCTCCCTTGGTCTGCAGGACACGATATCCAACATCATTGCCGGTTTAGGTCTGTTGTTGGGCCATGTGCTGGAGCCAGGCAACTGCATCGAAGTCAGCGGCCTCAGAGGTGTCGTACAGGACGTGAGCTGGCGTTCTACGACATTGGTTGATTGTGCGGGTAATGTTGAAGTCATCCCCAATTCCGTGCTCAATAAGACTACCCTCACGAAGCTTTCGCCTTCGAACTTCGCAATGGGGAAGCTCAACCTGCTTGTCAGGGAGAATGCTGACTTCTCTGTGGTGGCGAAGGAGGTTGAGGAGGCGGCGTGCACAACGATCGGAGACAAGCTTGATCCCTCGTTGGGCTGCAAGACACACTACGTTGGCATGGAGGCAGGCGGCGTATCGCTTGTCGCCTATCTTTATGTCAGAAGTGACAAGAGTGCCCTTGAAGCAGCTGATACTCTGATGAAGTCACTTTCTGGCAAGGCTTGGTTGGCTGGGCCGACAACAAAGGCTGCCGACATATAAGGGCAGGGGAATGGCAGGGATGAGAAGCAAAGTTTATTTCATGCGTCACGGTGAGACGTACTGGAACGTCATGGGCAAGATGCAGGGGCAAGTGAACATCCCTCTCACTGCGAAGGGGTGTCAGCAGGCAGGGCAAGCGGCTCGCTTGCTTGAAGGCATTTCGTTTGATCTCTGCCTCTCAAGCCCTTTGAGCCGGGCGTATGAGACGGCAGAAATTGCGTTGGCCGGCAGAGACGTGCCCATTGTTAAAGAGCCGCTGCTGATAGAGCAGGCATACGGTGTTGCAGAGGGTGACTCTCACGAGGGTTTTTCCTCGCAGGGGTCAGCGGTGTTCGGCTACGAGACGCAACCCGAGCTCTATGTGGCGCCGATTGGCGGGGAGTCTTTCGATCAGCTTTACGAGCGTATCCGACGCTTTTTCGACGAGGTGCTGGTCCCTGCCGTCCAGGCGCATGCGCATGTCCTGGTAGTCGCACACGGAGCCGTCCTCTGCGCTCTGGCTAATATGGTTGCTGGCGGGCGTCCGATCGCATCTTTTTGGAAGAGCAAGCTGCCAAATGGAGGCATCGGGAGCTTTGAGCTCGAAAGTGGCGTCGTGGCGCCTGAGAGTCTCCGGCTACGCATTTCTTGACACTCGCAGACGGGGCTAGACATCGCATAAAGAGGAAGGTTAGGGCTTCATGGAGAAGATTGGAATCATTGGTGCCATGGATGTGGAGGTCTCTCAGCTCAAGGCCGCCCTTCTAGATCCAGAGCCACTAAAGCGCGCACGCATGGACTTTGTAAAAGGCACCTTGAGCGGAAAGCCTGTCGTTGTTGTGCAATCCGGCGTCGGCAAAGTCAATGCCGGCATCTGCGGCCAAATACTTTGCGATCTTGGCTGCGACGCGCTAGTCTTCACGGGCGTTGCAGGCTCTTTGGATGCCCGAGTTGGTGTTCTCGACCTTGTGGTTTCTACAGACTGCATGTACTATGACGTGGACGTGCAAAATTTAGGCTACGCCCCAGGCGAGATTCCCCAGATGGGCATTGTTTCTTTTCCTGCAGACGCCCTTTTGCGTGAGAAGGCGCTACATGCAGCTCAAGGGATTGCGTCGCATCATCACGTCTTTGAGGGGCGCGTTGCGTCTGGCGATAGGTTTGTCCACGAGATCCAAGATAAAGCATCAATCCATAGTATGTCCGGAGCGCTTTGCTGCGAGATGGAAGGGGCAGCGGTCGCGCAGGCATGCTATTTGAATGCTGTCCCCTATGTTGTCATACGCGCGATCTCAGATACGGCTGATGGGTCTAATCCCATGGCATACCCCCTGTTTGAGCGAAAAGCCGCCCGACTTTGCTCCCGGATCATCTCTCAGATGGTCGCAGAGCTGTGAGGGCTGCCGCGGACAACAGCCTCATAGCCTCGCGAGCCAGCACGTGAAAGCAGCTCTGCTCGAGAAGAGGCTTGAAGCCAGATTCAAAGGGGAGCTCGGACTAGATTCCCATGATGCCTAAGCCGACGAGGTCAGGGCCTGTATGGACAAGCAGGTCTGCTGATATGCCTGAGCGTACGATGCCTTCTATCTGGGAAATGGTGCCCACCTCTTGGCGAAGCTTTCCCTCGAGCTCGTCGAACAAGTCATCAGCGGCTGAGCAGCAAATGGCAAGGCGCACATTCTCATAAGACTTCGCGTGCTCTGCCACGAGCTTTACTTCCGTGTCGAGTGCTCGCTCCCAACCGCGGGCCTTCTTTGCCATGATGTAGTGGCCATCAGCGGGGTCGCATGTCAGCACTGGCTTGATATTCAAGATTTTGCCAAGGCGGTAGATGGGCTCGGAGATGCGCCCGCCCTTGTGCAGGTACTCAAGATTTTTGACAGAGAAGAACACGCGCGTGCGTTGGGCAAGCTCTTCGATTGCCTGCTCGAGGCGCTCGAAAGGTGTGCTATCCTCGACGAGCTTGACTGTCTGCATGACAATGAGGCCGGCGGCGATGCCGATGCTCCGCGTGTCAGCGACCAGCGCAGGAAAGTCCTTCATCTGGTTTGTGACGAGCTGCGCAGTTTGATAGGTAGCTGAAAGGCCCGAAGAAAGCGTCACCATGACAGCCTTCTCATAGCCATCGTCTCTCGCGGCTTCAAATGCCTGACGAATCTGATTGGGTGAGGGGAGAGAGGTTTTGGGGATCTCAGTCTGTATGCGGCAGAGCAGCTCTTCAGAGCTGATGTCGACGCCGCTGCGAAAGCTTGAGCCATCAGAGAAATTGATGTGCAAAGGGATGACGCGAACGTCATGGGCGGCACAGAATTCGGCAGGCACGTCGGTCCCGCTATCTGTGAGCACGGCTATACGTTGGTTGTTCATGGCACCCCTATCTCTTAGGCTTAGGCCAGCTGCTGGCCTGCCTGGCTGTGTTAACTATAGCTGTTAAATACTGCCTTCATCTTGTGTACTTATGGGACAATCCCTGATACTCACAGCTCGGGTTATGCGTCCGTGCGCAGAAGAAAGGCAGTAATGACAAAGAAACGGCACACGTTTACGCAGAAGAGCACTTTGCATCCCCATGAGGAAGTCAGGCGCATCTATTGGGAGCCCCTTGTCGTCCGCAGGATCACCCAGCGCAATGCTTTGTCAGCGGTGACATCAGACTCAACACTTGCTGCGGTAATTATGGTATCTGCTGCCTTTGTTGCAATTATCGTTGCGAATACGCCGGCGTATGGATTTGTGCGCTCTATGCTGGAGCTTCCTCTTGAAATTGGTATAGGCTCGTTTATAGTCTCGATTTCCTGTGAGCAGTTCATAAACGACTTTTTGATGGCGATATTCTTTTTGCTTGTGGGCGTCGAGCTAAAGTACGAGATGACAGTCGGCCAGCTACGCCATCCAAAGCAAGCTGCGCTTCCGATGCTGGCCGCCGTTGGCGGGGTGATAGTTCCGGCTCTCATCTTCTTGGCATGCAATTTCAAAGGGGCAGCGCATGGCTGGGCCACTCCCATTGCCACTGACATAGCCTTCGCCCTCGGCGTTATGTCGCTGCTCGGAGATCGTGTGGCAGTTGAGACGAAAGTCTTCTTCCAGACGCTTGCCATTGCCGATGACATCATTGCCATTGGCGTGCTTGCCCTTTTCTACGGCCAGACGTTCAAGATCGAGTGGGTCGTAGGCTCCTTGTTTGTGACTTTCATACTGTCGTTGCTCAACCACGGCCGTGTCTATTCCCTCAAGCCCTATGTTGCCGTTGGCGCGCTGCTGTGGATATGCATGTTCAATTCAGGCATCCATGCAACGCTAGCGGGGGTTATCTTGGCGTTTTTCTTGCCCGCTCGCTCAGATGTGCGCCTTGGCGAGCTACATGGCTGGCTTGACGACCAGGCCTTGGAGCTCGATGACCACTATGACGAGAGATCCCATGTGCTTGGCCAGCATGACTTCACCGAGGCGGCATGGCATGTCGAGCGTGTTATGCACCATGTTCGTCCTCCGCTGCAGCGCATGGAGCGTTACTATGCCGTGCCTGTCAACTTTGTGATTCTGCCGCTATTCGCATTTGTGAACGCACAGGTGCGCCTTGTTGGGGTTGATCTTTCTGCGCTGCTTGTTGATCCTATCGTTCGTGGCGTTTTCTTTGGTGCGCTCATAGGTAAGCCGATCGGCGTCATTGGGATGACAACGCTACTCGTCAAGCTGGGGCCTTTTAGCTTGCCGCGCCATATGGACTGGCGCCAGCTTGTGACCATGGGGCTTCTGAGCGGCGTGGGATTCACCATGTCAATCCTGATCGCCGGCCTCGCTTTTACGAATCTCGTCGAGGCCAATGCCGCCAAGTGCGCGGTGCTTGCGGCTGCGGTGGTTGCAAGCGCAGCTGGCTTGTTTTTTGCCGCTCTGTCCGACAGCTTTAGGACAGGACACGGCCAAACACGTCCCTCTAAGCTCACGGCGCCTAGGTGAACAAGTCTGGCAAAACAAGCCCGACGAGCTTGAAACAAGCTTATTCCACGGTTCCGTAGACGTACGCCCACCCATGAGCCGTGATGATCGAATTGAGCTGGTCGCAGAGTCGAGAGCGCTTATAGGACCCGGCTGGGAGGAGATCAACGACCTCCATGAGGTCTTCTGACAGGTCGTCGACCTCGGCTCGTACTATCACGTCCATGCGAGAGACGGCGTGTGAGGGGTTGACGGCGTAGAGCTCCTCGACAAGTTGTTGCAAGTCGCCATACTCTTCGGCCGGCCTGCTTCCGGCCGGGGAAACCTCGTGGTCAGGTGTGCCCTTATGAGAATATGTCTTCATATGACCTTTCATAGGACCATGGTAGCAGCTGTTTGGGCTGACAGGGACTATACTGCGGGAGACTATCCTTAACAGAAGGGAAAATCTATGGCGAATGTCTATGAGGCAATGGATGTGCCGCAGCTTGATGCCGCAATAACAGAGCTTAAAGAGCAGGCTGCACGCTATCGAGAAGCTCATCTGTCTCTTGACATGGCCCGTGGAAAGCCCACGCATGAGCAGACGGAACTTTCACGCCCGATGCTCGACCTTTTGAACTCTCGGACTGAGCTGTCTGGTGATGGTTGGGCTGCTGACAACTATGGCTGCCCTGTGGGGCTGCCGCAGGCGCGAAGGCTGGCGGCGGAAATCATCGGCGTTGATCCCACAAATGTGATCGTTTGTGGCTCTTCAAGCCTGCATCTCATGCATGACCTGGTTTGCCATGGGTTTACCTGTGGCGTAGCAGGGCATGAGCCATGGTATAAGCAGGGCCAGGTCAAGTGGCTTTGCCCGAGTCCCGGCTATGATCGTCACTTTCGGGTGACCGCGCACTATGGCATCAAGAACATTCCCATTGCGATGCAATCTGACGGGCCTGATATGGATGAGGTGGCGCGTCTTGTTGAAACGGATCCTTCTGTCAAGGGCATCTGGTGTGTGCCAAAGTATGCGAATCCCTCTGGCATCACCTACTCCGATGACGTTGTACGCCGTTTTGCGTCGCTGCGCCCCGCCGCGCCAGATTTTCGCATCTACTGGGATAACGCCTATGTCGTCCATGACATTTATGACGAAGGGGACCAGCTTCTCGAGATCTTCTCTGCCATGCGGGAGGCGGGCACAGACGACCTTGTCTATGAGTTTGCGTCTACCTCCAAGATTACCTTCCCCGGCTCGGGCATGTCTTGGGTCGCTGGCAGTCCTTCAGACATCGCCGAGGCGAGGGCTGCCTTTGGCGTCGAGCAGGTTTGTCCAGAAAAGATGACGGAGCTCGCGCACGTGCTGTTCTTGAAAAATCTTGACGGTGTCCGTGCCCATATGAAAAAGCATGCTGCGATCGTGCGGCCTCACTTCGAGCTTGTCGAGAAGAAGCTGGAAGAGGGGCTTGGGGGCCTTGGCATCGCGCACTGGAGCCATCCGCACGGCGGATACTTCATCTCCTTTGACGGGCCGGCCGGCTCAGCACGGCGCATTGTCTCTCTTATGGCAGAGCTAGGCGTCAAGCTCACGCCAGCAGGCGCGACGTGGCCTTACGGGGAAGATCCTCATGACACGAACATCCGCATAGCGCCGACCTACCCGACGCTCGAAGACCTAGGGAAGGCCCTTGACGTCTTCGTTGTGGCCGTCAAGCTTGTTGCAGCCATGTTGGCTCGCAAGACTCGCTCATAGTTCATATTGGCTCCACGAGTCTGGACTGCTTTTCCGGTAGAATAACGACTTGTGTGCCAATGTCTTGCTCTAGAAGGGCGAGAGGGGCAAGATGGATGGCTCACCGCATAAGCGAATGGAAGGGCAAGTGAAGCGATGGCACGACCGAAGAATAAAAAGAAGGGGCGCGGGGCTGCATCAAGCTTCAGCTCTCAGCGCACTTCATATAAGTCAGCTTCGAAGGCGAAGGTCGCTTCCCCTTCGAAGTCCCAGCCACGGCCCACGTCGCAGAGCAGCCCGCAAAAAAGTGCCTCGAAGAAGAAGCGCAGCGTCAAGCAAATCGTGACCGCGACGGTGATCGTATTGTTCGCGGCCCTCATGGCTCTTTCAATGATGCTTCCATCGTTCGCGACGGTTTTTGCCTCTAGCCAATCCTCTTCCGAAAGCTCTGATACAAGCTCCTCTACCGCAGACGAGGGTTCTGGATCAAGCGACTCCTCAAGCTCTGACGCTGAGTCGGTGGATGGCGTCTTCTCTCAATATGCCAATGAGATCTCAGACCTCGAGGCCAAGCTCTCTGACGACCCGAACAATCTGGCATACCTCTACAATGTGGGAAAAGCCTATATGGACTGCGCCTCCTCTGCGTCCCAATATGCCTCAGGTGATACAGATACGGAAAAGTTAAATGAGGCCTATCAGACTGCTATGAACTATTTCGACCGCTACCTAGCGCTTAAGGACTCAGACGCTGTCAAGGTGGATCGGGCCCTCTGCCAACTCTATAGTGGGGACACTAGTGGGTCTGTGAGCGCGCTCGAGCAGATTACTGCCAACTCTCCCGATTACGGTCCCGGCTGGGCAAATCTTGGCTTGGCTTACGAGGCGTCAGATGATACGACGGCGGCGATCAACGCATACACAAAGGCAAAGGAAACAGATCCCAATGACGAGTACGGCGCCTATTCGTTTGCTGAGAAGCGATTAAGCTATATTCAGTCAGAGTCTTCGTCAAGCTCTTCAAGCAGCTCGACAAGCTCTAGCTCCTCAACGAGCGGCGTCCAAGGCCTATCCAATGCGCTTTCAGGTGATACAACAAGTAGCAGCCAATAAGGCGACTGCAGAAATGAGGGACACATGTCAGTTGCGATAGACATAAAGCAAAAGAAAGGAAAAGTCTGCGTCAGAGTTTCCGGTGAAGTTGACGTCTCAAACGCTGATCAGCTGCGTGATGCGCTGGGCGAAGAGCTCAAACAAAGCCCAAAGGAGATGGAAGTCGACATTTCCGGCGTGCCTTACATTGACTCAACGGGCATCGGCGTCCTTGTGGGTGGCGCGCATCATGCCCAGGAGCTGAACATCAAGTTCGCAGTCTTTCATCCGCAGCGTAACGTGGCACGTGTCTTGTCGCTTCTTGGCGTCGCAGATGACCTGGGTGTGCAAGGTGATTGAATATCAGAAAAGGGCACGTTAGAATATCGGCGCCCCTTTGGGGAGGAGACTCCGAGTGCTAGGCATTGGTACAAATGAGCTCGCTATCATCTTAATCTTTGCGTTCTTGCTCTTTGGGCCGGACAAGTTGCCAGGCATGGGCAGGACGATAGGCCGTGCCCTCAGGCAATTCCGTGAAGCGCAGGAGGGCTTCACGCAGGTGGTTCAGAGCGAGGTCGTAGACCCTCTCACGGATGCCATGGATAAGCCCGCAAAGGGCACCTCGAAGAAGGCCGCATCGTCCGCGGAAGATGACGCGGACATAGAGGAAGGCGGCGACGCAGCGCAGCATGTTGAGACCTTTGCGGAGCGGCGCGAGCGCCTGAAGGCAGAGCAAGCAGCTGCACAGAAAAAGGATGCTGCGCAAGAAGGCAAGCCTGACACCGATGGCAATGAGGCCGAGGCAGGCTCTCCGGCTGCCAAGGACGCTGCCACGCAAAAGCCCTCGGAGAGCCCTGTCGAGGCAAAAGCCTCTGATACTGACACCAGTGCGGCAGCCCTTTACTCTCTTGCTCCCAGAAAGGAGGATGGGGACGCGCACGACTAGCGTTCCCGACCGCATATGCCTGTAGGACCCGCACGTATGCCCCTGATAGACCACCTTGGCGAGCTTCGCCGCCGTCTTACCATCATTGTTGTGTCAGTGTTGATTACAACCGTGATCGTCTACTTTGCAACGCCAACCCTGATCGACATCATGATGGATGCAATTCGGAACGCATTGCCCGCGGGCACGGAGCTTACCGTCGTCACAGCGCTTGGCGGCTTTACAATCCGCTTCAAGGTGGCGCTTTTTTTCAGTGTGATTATCTGCACGCCGATCATCGTATGGGAGATCATGGGTTTCATTCTTCCGGCGCTTAAGGGCAACGAGCGCAGGTGGGTCGTCCCGACGGTGGCGGCGATGATCATCCTCTTCTTCCTTGGGATGATTTTTTGCTATTTCGTGATACAGCAAGCGGCCTTTGGCTGGCTCATCCAGCAGACGACCGACTTTGCGACGGTGCTGGCCAATGCTGAAGATTACCTCGATATTATGATGCTGCTTGAGATTGCCTTTGGTGTGACCTTTCAACTACCGCTGGTCATTTTTTACCTGTCTATCTTGCATATCGTGCCATATAAGACCTTTCGTGAGAACTGGCGCTACATCTATATCGGGCTCTTAACGTTGTCAGGACTCTTCACGCCCGATGCTTCGCCTGTCACGATGCTTTTGATGTTTGC
>ENA-UOOM01000603-UOOM01000603.1-fermentation-metagenome-genome-assembly--contig:-NODE-603-length-40046-cov-6.856018_pt1 | contig 40046 bp, 31 predicted proteins | sample MGYA00245781_ERZ724031 | MGnify/ENA primary metagenome ERZ724031 (study PRJEB28704, sample SAMN03018317) | fermentation metagenome | biome: anthropogenic terrestrial biome; feature: soil; material... | reverse complement strand
GTACTGCAGTTTTTCTGTGGGAGAGTAGGACGTTGCCAGGATTATTATTTTTCTGAGTTAGTTGCTAAGTAGTTGGAAATGCTAGCATTCTAACCTCCCACAGCGCTGTGGGCGCCGCCGCTCAGGCTAAAGCCTTCGATCCGTCGGCACCAGCCGGGTACGCCGGCCGGGAGTAGGACGTTGCCAGGATTAATTTATTTCTGGGTAGAATTGCAGTTTTCCTGTGGGCGGTCGCCGCTCAGACCTAAGTCTTCGATCCGGCGACACTAGGCGAGACATCGTCGCCGTCGCCGCCAGTCAGGCCTTTGGGCCTTCTATTTGGCGGCACCAGCCGGGTACGCCGATAAACGAAGGTTAAAGGGTATATAAAGTACAGGTTAATACCAAGTAGGAGGATCAGTATGGTTCATAAAACAGCAATAACCAAAGTTTCCGGCCTCCAATGCACCATCAGCCAATCGGCAAACTCATCCGCGTCCCGCACCCAGCCTAAATCCTTGTGCTTCAAAACGACCGGCATATGTTCCGGAGAGGGGAGCAGTACACTGGCTCCAGCCTTTGCGCAGGCGGTGCTTCTTAATAGACGATGCCATATTAAACCATCTCCCCCAAATAATAACGATTCGTCGTTACGGTTATTATACAATTACAACCTGCAGAAGTAAACGAAGAATCGTTAATTAAATGACATAAATTTTGGTAAGCTATTTCTAACGATTAACCGTTAGTTGGGATGAGAATTGATGAATTTAGGTGAAGCAATAGCGATAAGAATTGAAGAGTTGTGCAAAGAACGGGGAATAAGCATAAACCGGCTAGCCCTGCTCTCTGGACTTACCCAGTCTACGGTTGACAGCATTTTAAAAGGGAAGAGTAAAAACCCACAATTGGCTACTTTGATAAGGATTTCAAGAGGCCTCGATATGACTATATCTGAATTCTTGAACGATGTTGGAATTACTGACGCGGATATTGAGGAGTAATCCATGCTGCGCCTAAAACTACGGGTTTTTACAAACATCTTGGCTTCCGGCTAATAATTTGCCCCAATAGCCTGACATATCTTCATCCTGCAGTTAATTTAAAGCAGTTGTAGCGGATCCTGGAATAATACCCCCGGATTTTTCTGTATATATTCAGTAATTCCAGCAAAGCGATTGCTCGAAGTCTTGGGATCTCTCATAGCACCGTAAAGGATCATCTCATGAGAGCAGAAGCAGCAGGACTATCATGGCCTTTGCCCGAGGACTTTAATGACGAAGTTTTGGAATAGCCATCAGAACCCTGAAGGCGCCTCTGAAACTTCGCCCTATATATCCTGGATTCCCGTAAAATTGTTACAAGGATTTATGAGGGAGGAACGATTTCGAACAAAGCAAATTGGCAGAAAAAGTATGCTAAAATAGAAGACGGAGTTGCCGCTTGGCGGTTAGATCACTTTCCCGGGAGGGGAGGTGATGCCTATGATTACATATGGCGAGTTGTTTCAATTCTGCTTAGTAATCTTAGGAATTATTTCTCTGTGCGTTATGCTCAGAAAATAATATGACCGCCTTTTGAGTAAGGCGGTCTAACCTGATCTAGGACCTACCGCCGAACCAAAAGCGGCAACTCCTTTACAATTGTATGATAGCATGTGGGAAACAGTACGTCAAATAAGCTAACCCGGCTGATGGCCGGGGTCTTTTGCTGTCCGGGTTCGGTTCGGGGGCTTTGTCAGACGCGCTGCAGCATCTGCGGAAATGAAAATGCGGCGGTCAAATATTTCTTGTGGGTGAAGACCTTGCCCTGTGAGGCCTGCAAGGAGAGGATGGATCTGTTTACGGGGTACTTGTCAATCTCCTGTATTATTATTTGCTACAATGGAAAAGGAGGGATACAGGTGAGCGCAAAGAGCATAATAAAAACTGTTGTGGGCATTATTGCCGTAATAATCGGATTGTGGGCTTTAAATACCTGGCATCACATGCTATGGTCCAGCGGGGGGCCGGATGCTCATCGCAGTCAAATCTTGTATATGCTTCCCTACTTCGTCGCTTCTGCCATCGCCACTTCAGGTCTATTAGCAATCTGGCAAGGTACGCGGCCATCCAAAAGGCGAAGATAATTCTCAAAAACGCGAACCCATCATGAATTTAAGCCATGAGATCACGCCCAGGGCTCCTTTTCAAGATATAAATTACGCAGTGTATCATAAGGTAATAGGCATTATTTTGGTGTATTTTTATCACATTTATTTTTATGCCCGGCGGTTCCTGCCAGTGCGGCAAGTATTCCCCGCACCGCGAATGAAGGATATGCAGGGCGGGAACCTTCCCGTGGCGATGAAATTGCTTTTGTCAGTTTATGGTTGTATTTCTGTTGGGAATATGATAGTAATATTAATAACTGAATAAGGATCGTGCCAGGTGCCTTTAATCGGTGGAGGTTAAAGGATAATAGGGAACCGGGTGCAAGTCCCGGACGGTCGCGCCACTGTAAGCGAGGAGTCTGTTTCAATAAGCCACTGAATGAACAGTTTGGGAAGGGTGGAGCAGATGCAGATACGCAAGTCAGGAAACCTGCCTGCCATGTAGCCATTAAAACCTTTCGCTGGAAAAGGGGGCTGTGTGCAGTGCTTTCATCCTTCGGGTGATCAAACCTCATTTTCTTTTGTAGAAAGTGAGGTTTTTTATTTTGTGGGCCTTTGGGGCCCAAAATGTAAAATTACATATCACGTTTTAGGTGCCTGTCATAGGAGAATAGGGAAACCGGTATGTATTCCGGTGCGGAGGAACCGCTGTATTCGGAGACGAATCCCCATGATGCCACTGCCTGATACGGGTGGGAAGGTGTGGGAGGAGGATGACACGAGAGCCAGAAGACCTGCCTTTAACACCAGCCGCCATTTAAGGCGGACTGGATTCATTAAAACAAATCGTTTCCCTGGTGGCCGGCCGGGGAATTTTTATTTGTTTATGGCAGAGGGGGTGTGAAGGGGAAAGCCTGGCGGGGAGTAATGCCAAAGGCCGGTGGGGATAGAAATAAGACACATTCACCCAATGAGCTTGAAGGGGGCCAAGAACCGGCTGATGGTGGCACGATTATTGTTTAGTAATGCGATTTCTTAGTGGGAGGGGAATTATCTATGTGTATTCGTACAAGCATATCTAAAAAGTTGAGCTTGATTTTGGTATTATGCTTCATCACATCATTTCTGATTCCGGCAGGTAATGTACATGCCGGAGAATCACTGACAAATAGCGCAATACAGTTTATTAAAGATGATTTTATGAATGATGGCATGGTCAATAGCGATAATGGCGTAGGTTCTTATGCATTGTACGTCCTGGCCGAGGCCGGCGTTGCTGTCGGCGAATGGGAGTACGATGGCGAAGCATTTCCTGATTTGGTGTGTGACGCAGTTGAAGATGACATATCAAAGGCTGCAGACCCCTCCGAACCTACCCTCGCTAAACTATTATCCCAGGATCTGGCTGCTGCCCTGGCACTGGAGCGGGATGACCTGGCTGAAGATCTGGTGGAAAAACTGGCGGCCAGGCAGACCGAAACAGGCTTTGACAGCAGCCTTTTCTCGAATGTTCCAGCCTTTGACCTGTTGGGTAGACTCGGCTTCATCAATGAGATCAATACCGGGCAGGCCAGGGATTATATATTGGGGCAGCAGAATATCACCACTGCTGCCAATGATATTTACAGTTGGGGATTTGTTTACGGGGGCGACTATTACCCCGACTTCATCGCCACCGCCCAGGCCGTCCGGTCTTTGCACTATTTGGATCCCGACGGTGAGGACGATACGGTTCAAGAGGCCATCAACAATGCTCTGGAGTGGATGGAGAACCAGCAGCAAGCGGACGGCAGCTTTGTGCCGGCGGGCGGTGTTCCCGGCATGGACGATCCCCTGATAAACGCCTGCGAAGCCATAGTCACATTACATACCTTGAATATGGATCCAGATAGCTGGAGCAGCGCGGGCAACAGCGCGCTGGACTATTTGGAAAATGATGGGCGCAATGACGATGGCAGCTTCGGGGCCGGCCGGAATATCATGGACGCTACCGCTTTTCTATTTGCCTATAGTCTGGTGATGGAAGCAGAGGATGAATTGTATATAGACCCTGCCAACCCGACGCTTGAAGTGGATGAAACAGTACAGCTTCAGGCTAAATACGTGAGCGGCGGGAATACCACCGATGTGACTGCGGATGCGGCCTGGTCGGTGGATGACGACACGGTGGCCGCAGTTGACGGCGGTCTGCTAACCGCGCTCCAGGAAGGACAAACCACGGTTACGGCAGCCTACAACGGCTATGAAGCCTCAGCCACGGTGACGGTGGAAGCTTCCGCCGCCAGTTGTACAGTGAGCATGGCGGTGGTCGGTCCCGCCGGGGAATTGATGTTCAAGCTGAACGATTTTTCCGTGGAGGCCAGCAATCCCCGGGGCCTGACGGCCTGGGGCGCCCTGGATGCGTCGGGGGTTGAATACACCTACGCCAACTGGCCCAGCTATGGTGATTACGTGGACTCGATCGGAGGAGTGGCCAGCAGCGGGTCAAGCGGGTGGATGTATGCGACCAATGACCAGACCATATATGCTCTTCCTGACAGTTGTGATATTTACGACGGAGACAAAATCGTCTGGTACTATAGTGCCGGCGGCATGGGCCAGAGCGGGCCCGCCTGGGAGGAGATCACCGGCCTGACCGTCGATCCTTTCAGCACCAGCATCTCTGTCGGCGGCAGCCAACAGCTAAAGGCTTTATATCATAGTGGCGGACAAACCACTGATGTGACCGCGGATGCGGTCTGGTCAATGGAGGACGACGGTTTTGCCAGTGTCGTCAATGGCCTGCTTTCGGGGCTGGAAGCCGGTCAGACGGCGGCGAAGGCTGAATATAACGGCTACCAGGCTTACTGTGATGTGACTGTAACAGCTTCTCCTCCCGGTGGTGGCGGCGGTGGCGGTGAAACCGGGGTGAGCGTGCATATGGCAGTAGTGGACCAGAGTGGAGAGCTTTTATACGGCCCGAACGAATTTACGGTTTCAAAAAGCAATCCCTGGGGTCTGACTGTAATGGGCGCTCTGGACGCCTCCGGCGCCGACTATACCACCGGTACCTGGGCCTGGGGAGAATATGTCAACTCGATTGAGGGAGTGGCCAACTCAGGAGAGGGAGGCTGGATGTTTGCCGTTAATGGCACTCCGGCTACGCGGGTAGCTGAAGAACAAGAAATTGATGAAGGAGATAAAATCATTTGGTACTATGCCACCGGTATGGGAGAGCAGCCTCCCGCCTGGAGTGATCTGGTAGACCTGCAGAAATCCGGCGGCCAAAATGTAGTCGAGGCTGAAGCGGCCGAGGTGATCAGTGACGAGGCTGTGGATGCGGCCATCCGCAATGCAAATAACACCGGACAGGTTGTATTGCAGGCTGACGAAGGCCAGGAATCTCTGGCTTTAAGCAGGGAGCAGCTCGCCAGAATATCCGCCCTGGGTAAGCCGTTGGTGGTGAAGGTTCAGGGAATGCAGTTCATATTAAGCCCGGATAGCCTGAAAATCCCGGTGTTTACAGATGCCGGCACCGCCGCGGTGGTTTTTAAGGCCCATAAATTAAGCCCTTGGGCCATAGAGAATCAGGTGGCGCCTTTTGAAAGCAATTTAAAGCTGGCCGGTGATATTTATGAACTGGAAGTGCTGGTGCAGCAGAGCGACCAGACCCGGCAGGAGGTTGAGTCTATTCCAGGCGCCCGGCTTATTCTCCCAGTTATGGCCGGATTCCAGGAAACCGCTGGAGAGGGCCGGGTGATGGCTTATCGCTACAATGAAACCAGCCAAACCTGGGAATACCTGGGCGGCGAATATGATGCCGCCAGTCAGTCCATTGGCCTTGATACCAGCCATTTCAGCAAGTATGCCTTGCTGCTGAGCACCGCTTCTTTCGACGATATCAATGGTCATTGGGCCCAAAAAATCATAGAGTTCATGGCTGCCAACGGCTATGTGTCCGGTATGGGCAACGGCATGTTTTTGCCTGACGCCCAGATCACCAGGGCCGAATTCGTAACCATCGTCACGCGCCTGGCCGGTTTGAAAGCTCAATCGGAGGCGCAGCTCTCCTTCACTGACGTGTCGGCAGACGCCTGGTACCGGGAGGCGGTGGATATTGCCGTTTCCAATGGCATTGTACTGGGGATCGATGACAAAACCTTCGCCCCCAATGATCCGGTGAGCAGAGAACAAATGGCGGCCATAATGGTTCGTCTGCTGGAAAAGCAAGGGAAGACCCTGGCCATAAATGAAGACGAGGCCGGTCAGGCTCTGAGCGGCATAACAGACCGGGACTCCATATCCTCGTGGGCCCGGTTGGCGGTGGCGGCCATCGTTCAGGAGAAAATAATGGAAGGGCGCGACGGGGGATGTTTTGCGCCGCGGGATTATGCTACCCGGGCTGAAGCCACCACAGTGCTGTACAAGGTGCTGCAAGTCTTATTGTAAATCAAATGAAAGTTGAAAAACCGCCGTATAGATAGATCATGGACAGGGCCGGCCCAACCTCCAGCCGGCCCTGCCCCGGCTTTGCAATTATGGAGGTCGAATGGCCAGGCATCAATAATGACTTGAAGGAGGAAAGGTATGAAAAGACATTTTATGTCGATCGTAGTCCTTATAACTATACTGGTGTTGCTGGCAGGAGCCTGGTTCTACAGGCATATTCATGACAGAATACCGGATACCCCAGTGGTCACCGCATCCAATCCTGAAACACCCCCGGACAGCGCTCCGGAAACGGAAGCTGCTGCTCCATCTGAAGAGAGCACCATTTCGAAGGGATTCCCGATGACCATTAGAGACATGATGAACAATACGGTTACTTTAAAACAAAAGCCCGAAAAAATTGCGGTCATATCCGGGCCTCTGCTGGAAATGTTTTACGGCCTGGGGGGCCAATCAATTTGTACGGTGAATCCGGAAGAATTGAAGGCTCCACTGGCAGACGCCGGCCAGCTGCCCAGCATAGGGAAAGCGGCCAACCCGGATATCATAGCTATTTTGGAGCTTGAACCCGATCTGGTTATTGCGGAAGCCGGGGTTCAAAACGAAATCGTGACGACCCTGCAAAAGAGCAAGCTGCAGGTGGTTGCCCTGAAATCCAAAGGGGACGCCAACCGGGAAAAAAGCTTGAATCTCATGAAAGCCATTGCGGGGCTGGAGTAATCTGTCACAGATAATAAATGAGGGGGGATATTATGTTAAAAAAATTGACTGCCATAGTTATGATGGCCGTACTGGCAGTGGTCATCATGTTTTTGCCGTCTCCCGCTGCCGCCGCAGAGGTTACTGTCGCGGTGAACTGGCGTCCGCTGTCATTGAGCGGTCCGCAGCCCTATGTGGCCGGCGGAATCGTTATGCTGCCGCTGCGGGCCGCCAGTGAGGCCCTGGGCGCCCATGTGTCCTGGGACGGAGCCAACAACAACGCCACTCTGCTGCGGGGGAACAATGTGGCTATCATCAAAAAAGGCGGTTCCAGAGTCTATGTCAACGGCACGCCCTACCCGCTTTCCACGGCGTCGACGCTGAGCTACGGCACCATTTACGTGCCTCAGGATTTTATCGCCGCGGTGTTCGGATTTCCTACCTATTATAATGGCAGCGTGCTGAACCTGCAGATGGATGAACTGCCGGTATATTATACCAAAGGTTTTCGCGTTAAATACCTGGACGGCGGCAGCAAGCTGGTGACTGACGGGGAAAACTCGCGGCTGCTGTTGTTCCCCCGGAGTGGAGCGGCTCCCGTCGGGGTTGTCGCTGACAAAACCATTCCTATTCCGCTGCGCAATGTCATGACAAGCTCGGCCGGTTTTGTGGGGGTGATGGCCCAACTGGGGGTATTGGACAGTTTGTCGGCCGTTACCATATCGGAGCCGTACTGGTACGTCCCGGGAGTGCGCCAGGCCATGCAGCAAGGCGCCGTCAAATACGTGGGGGGCGACAATATGGAAGCTCCCGATTATGAGCTGGTCAAAGCCATCAGCCCCGAACTGGCTTTTGTTTATACCGACAACTATGCTCATGTGATGCAGAAGTTCGATGAGATGGGGATCCGCTACGCGGTGAATAATGAAAACGCGGAAGCCGATTTTTTAGCGCGTATGGAATGGATTAAATTTGTCGGCGCGTTTTACAACAAAGAATTGCAGGCGGAAAAAATCTTTAATGACGCGCTGTATAACATCAACCGGACTACCGCCAAAGTCCAGGGCTTGAACAAGCCCAAGGTGGCCTGGGGCCTTTCCTGGTACGGGAAGGTGTATGTGGCCGATGTGAATTCCTACGTGGGGAAATGGATTTCAATGTGCCAGGGGAATTACGTTTTTCAGAATATTAAGGCCGGGCAGGACACCCAGGTCAGTATGGAGGATTTCTATGCCATGGCCAAAGATGCCGACATTTTGATCTATTCATCCACCACCAATTACATGAACGATGCATCCATCCAAGGGATTATCAAAGAAAATCCTTTGTTTGCCGACATTAAAGCGGTTCAAAACGGACAGGTGTGGGCTTACGCCCCGGACTGGTGGCAGACCCTTCACGAGACCGATGTTTTTGTGGAGGATATTGCGGCGGTTTTCCACCCCGAAGCATTTGGGGGGCATCAATACCGCAAGCTGGTCAAGCTGCCTTAACTGTCGTTGCGATACGCTGTTTCAGATGTCGGAGGTTACTATGCAGCAAAAAGGTTGGACTCATAGCGGCAACATTACGATATTTGGTCTGTTGCTGATCGGCTTGGTTTTGGTCTTCTTGTTAAACATCGCCCTGGGCTCGATCAAAATCAGCCTGCCCGAGGTGATCAAAATCATTGTCAATCATATTCAAGATGATTCGACTTATTCCACGATTGTTTGGAAAATCCGCCTGCCCCGTTCTTTAGCGGCGATCACGGGCGGGGCCGCCATTGCGGTGTCAGGACTATTACTGCAGGTTTTCTTCCGCAACCCCGTAGTGGACGCATACGTTCTGGGGGTTTCTTCCGGAGCCACCCTGCTGATGGCCCTGGTCACCCTGGGCGGATTTACTCTGGGTCTGGCCGCCATGTCGCCCATGTATCTTTTTCTGGGGGCCTTAATGGGGGCCTTGGGCGTCACTGCTGTTATCCTGGTCTTGGCCTACCGGGTGCGCAGCCCGGTCACCCTGCTGGTGATCGGGTTGATGATCGGATATTTATGTTCGGCGGCCACGGGTCTTTTGACAACTTTTGCCGACAACGAAAAGTTAAAAGGCTTTATGATCTGGTCCCTGGGAAGTTTTTCGGGTTTCACCTGGCCGCAGGTCAAGATGGTGATCCTGATCAGCGTGCCGTTTTTATTCCTGGCCTTGTTGATCTCCAAGCCGCTCAACAGCTTTTTGCTGGGGGAGGACTATGCCAAAAGCATGGGCGTCAACACCAAACTATTCCGCCTTTTTATTATTCTGGTTTCCAGCGTGCTGACGGCCGCGGTGACTGCCTTTGCGGGGCCGGTTGCGTTTGTGGGAATGGCGGTGCCTCATATTTCCAGGCTTTCCCTGCGCACTTCCGACAACCGGCTGCTGGTGCCTGCCACCATATTGCTGGGGGGGATGATAACGGCTTTATGCGACCTTACCGCCAGAACCATACTGGCTCCGGCGGAACTGACCATCAGCACCATTACCTCCTTTTTCGGAGTGCCGATCGTGATCTGGCTATTGATGAAAAGAGGGAGCGAATTATGAAAATGATCAAAACCGTTGACCTCGATGTGGGGCACGACCACAGGACCGTGGTGGCGGGGATCAATCTGGAAGCCATGCCGGGGCAGATGATTGCCGTGCTGGGCCCCAACGGCGCCGGAAAATCCACCATACTGAAGTCTCTTTCCGCCCTTCTGGCGCCTATTCAAGGAGCCATCTATGTTGGGGGTCAGGAGTTGATGCGTATGAAGCGCAGCACCCTGTCCAAAACCCTGGCGGTGGTCTTGACCGATCGTCTGAATGCCGGTTTTCTGACCGCATTTGAGGTGGCGGCCATGGGCCGTTATCCCCATACCGGATTTTTCGGGAAGTTAACCGGGGCGGATAAAGAAGCGGTGTGGGAATGCCTGCGTACCGTCAATGCCCTGGATCTGGCGGAAAGGTATTTCAACCAGCTCAGTGACGGGGAAAAGCAAAAAATCATGCTGGCCAGAGCCTTGGCGCAAGAGCCCAACCTGATTATTCTGGATGAGCCCACCACCCATCTGGATGTCAAGCACAAGCTGGATGTGATGGCGATTTTGCGGAAGCTCAGCCGGGAAAAAGGCATTACCGTAATCTTTTCCCTGCATGAAATCGACCTGGCTTTAAAAAGCTGCGATATGGCTATTCTGGTCAAGGACGGCAAAATCATGAATGTTGGCTCTCCCGAAAAATTAGGGAACCATGAGACCTTTGCCGCCCTGTTTGACATTGAAAGTGCGGGTTTCAGCGCTTTTATGGGCACAATAGAAATCTCCAATCAGATTGAGCCCTCTGTATTTGTGGTGGGCGGTGCGGGAACAGCCACCGGGATTTACCGGATGCTGACCAAAAACAACCTGGGCTTTTATACCGGCATCCTTCACGAAAACGATGTGGATTGTTATATCGCCGAGACCATCGGGGTGGTGGCTGTCAAGGAAAAGCCTTTCCGGCATATGGGTCAACAGGCTTTTGCCGCAGCCCGGGATTTGATGAACGAGACCCGGCTGGTGGTGGATTCCGGTTGTCCCATCGCGGAATCCAATCTGGCCAACCAGCATTTGGTGTTGGGCGCCTTGAAAGAGGGGCAACGGGTCTGCAGTTTAAGGGATGAAAAAGAGAACCGTTTGTTGTACGGGGCTTGGGCGGACATGATACTGCCGTGCCGCACCGCGCCGGACATTCTGGCCTATTGCGCCGCGCTGTGACACATCGGCCGGGTGGGCCGCCGGAGCCCAAGACCATGCCCTTTGACGCCATGCTTTATCATCGGCGGAGGAGACCTCACCGGATCACTATCTGAGGTTGGTATGGCTTACGGCAGTTATCGTGAAACAGCCTAAACGCCTTCCGGAACAGGCCGGACCGGCTGATTGGCCCGGCGCAGAAACTGACTGACCGGGGATCTGGGAGCGGAAAAGGGCGGTGATAGACGATGGGGAAGAAGTTGTTGAACGGGGGAAAGCGAATTTGTTGGTTTTTGAGAGCCTGACTAAAAAATACGGGGCCATCACTGCGGTGGACAATCTGAATCTGAAAATAGGCAGATCCGAGTTTTTCGGGCTTCTGGGGCCGAACGGAGCCGGCAAAACCACCACCATCAGAATGCTCAGCACTTTGACCACACCCAGCAGCGGCAGCATTTATATCGATGGCCTTAAAATCGACCGCAACCTGACCGGAATCAAGGCCCGGATCGGGGTGGTTCCCCAGCATATGAACCTGGAAGGGGAAATGACCGCCTGGCAGAATCTCGAACTCCATGGCCGTCTTTACGGGCTGAAAAAAGAGGCGCGCCAGCAGCGGATTGAGGAACTGCTGGAGTTTACGGAATTGAGCGACCGGGCCCACGACCTGGCCCGCAAGCTTTCCGGCGGCATGAAAAGGAAGCTGATGATCGCCCGGGCTTTGATGCATCGACCCGAGATTTTGCTGATGGATGAGCCCACCGTAGGTCTGGACGCGGCCGTCAGGCGCAAAATGTGGGATCTGATGAAAGGTTTAAATAAGAACGGCCTCACCGTACTCTTAACTACCCATTACATCGAGGAGGCCGAAATATTGTGCGGACGGGTGGGGTTGATGAACGGCGGAAAACTGGTGGAACTGGACACCCCCGACAACCTCATCGCCAAAACCGGACGATTCGTCTTGGAATACTTTGAAAATGGCGAAACCAGAAGCCGCTTCTTCGCTTCCCGGCAGGATGCCATCCAAAGCGCCGCCGGGATGGAGGGCGGTGTCAACATACGACCGGCCAATCTGGAGGATACCTTCATCACATTGACCAATCGAAAGGTGGGAGGCTGATGCAGTTTATGACCATCTTATGGCAGGAATATGTGCTTTTTAAGGCCAAGTTTTGGAGCATCACCACCGGAACCATGATCGCCCCGGTTTTATATCTGATCGCTTTCGGCTGGGGACTGGGCAGCGGCATGCAGGTGGGCGGCAGCAGCTATATCGATTTTGTCATACCGGGAATCATTGCCTTGACCACCATGACCGTAAGTTTTAGCACCATAGCCAACGACATCAATATATCCCGCACCTACACCATGACTTTCGAAGAGTTTATGATCGCCCCAGTGAGCATGCTGGTCCTGGCCCTCGGCAAGATAACCGCCGGGGCCCTGCGGGGGCTCTATTCCGCCTTCATCATCATTTTGCTGGCCATGATTTTTCGCGCCGGACTGCAGGTGGATGGCTACCTGCTGCTGTTGACGACACTAAATTGCCTGGTCTTTTCCGCCCTGGGCTTTACGGCCGGCCTGCTCATCCAATCTCATGGCGACATGGCCAAGTTTAACAGTTTCATTATTACCCCTATGTCCTTTTTATGCGGCACCTTTTTTCCCCTGGACAGAATGCCGTCCGGCATCAAGGAATTCATCTGGCTTCTGCCCCTGACCCACACTACTCTGGCCTTGCGAGACCGGGGCAGTGATATTCTGAGCGCCTTTATCCATCCCGTCGTACTGCTGCTGTATCTGCTTATCTTCCTGGTGGTCGGGGTGATGATTTGCAACCGGGCGGAATAAATACATCGCACATGGAGAGGAGTTATATGCTGTGGAACATACCAAGCCGATTTATCCGTTTACAGCCATTGTAGGTCAGGAAGAAATGAAACAGGCCCTGGTTTTAAATATTATCAATCCTTTACTGGGCGGCGTCTTGATCAGGGGAGAAAAAGGCACTGCCAAGTCGACTGCGGTTCGCGCTCTGGCGGCCTTACTGCCGGAAAGAGAGCAGGTCAAGGAATGTGTATTCCGCTGCGATCCGGCGGACGCCAGCCTGATGTGCGGCAGCTGCCTGGAAAAGAAAGCCGCCGGCGTTCCCTTTGAGGTGGTGAGGTCCAAAATGAAGGTGATCGACCTTCCGGTCAGCGCCACCGAAGACCGGGTGGTGGGGACGCTGGATATCGAGCATGCCATTCAAAAAGGGGAGAAGAAGTTCGAAGCGGGGCTCTTGGCTTACGCCAACCGCAATATCCTGTATGTGGACGAGGTCAACCTGCTGGACGATCATGTGGTGGATGTGCTCCTGGATTCGGCGGCTATGGGGATCAATAGCATTGAACGGGAGGGCATCTCTTTCTCGCATCCCGCCCGGTTTATTTTGGTAGGGACCATGAACCCGGAAGAGGGGGATTTAAGACCACAGCTGCTGGACCGTTTCGGTTTGGTGGTGAATGTCGCCGGTGAAAAAGATGCCCGGCAGAGGATTGAGGTCATCAAAAGAAGGCTGGCATTTGAGAATGATCCCGCAGCTTTCGCGGCCGCTTATGAAATGATGCAAGAGGCCTTGTGCGAGCGCATTGCAGCCGCGGTAAGCATTCTGCCTAAAGTGGGTTATGACGACAGAATCCTGGAGATGGCGGCCACCATCTCCATCAACATGAAAGTGGACGGACACCGGGCCGATATTGGCATGATCAAAACCGCTATGACCATCGCGGCTTACAATATGCGGGAAGAGGTGGCGGAGAGCGATATGCTGGAAGCCGCCCAATTGGTGCTCCCCCATCGTATGAGAAGAAAGCCTTTTGAAGAGGGCGTTATGGACTTTGACAAGGTGAAAGAGATGATTTGCGCTGCCGGTTCGGAGTCTTGAACCTTTTAGGGCAGCCGGGGGAGGAGAAGGTAGAAATGGGACAGATCATATTTCTGACCAATTTGGAAAGACAATTCGCCATGCTGGAACGGGCCCGGGAGGATCTGGTGAGGGAAGGGATTCTGCCCTGTGGACAGGCGGTTTTTCTTCATGACGACGTTGTCTGGGAACAACAGTGGCGGGAGACTTTTGCCGACAGCGCCCTGGTGGTGTTTTCCTGGATGGGCATGAGCGAGGACACGGAATTCTTAACGGAAGGCGCCGCTTTCTTGCGTGCCAACCATATTCCCCACGTGATGCTGGCCAGCGATCCCTATCCGGAAGAAAACCGGCAGGGCGTCACCCAGGCGGATCAGGACGCTATCGCCCGCTATCTCATGTATGGCGGGTTTGAAAATTACCGTAATTTGTGGCTGTGGATGGGCCGCAGCTTTTGCGGGGGGCAATATCCATTCGCTCCGCCGCAGCCCTTGGTATGGAACGGCATTTTTCATCCCCGGGCCCAGCAGCCCTTTACCGATGTCGGGGAATACCGCAGCAGATTCTGCCGGAACGACCGGGCCACCATAGGGATTATTTTTTACCGGGATGAGTGGGTGTGGTCGGATCTATCCTACCAGACCGCCCTGATCGAAGAAATTGAGCGGCAGGGCATGAATGCCATGGCCGTTTTTACTATGGGACTGCCCGATCCGGATTTCAACATACCGGGTGTGGATGAAACCGTCCGGACTTATTTCTATCAGGACGATGCGGCCGGCATCGATGTTTTGATCAATACCATTAAATTTTCCCTGACCACCAGTAAAGCCGTTGACCAAAAGTTTTTGCATAAGCTGGGCGTACCCGTCTTGCATGCTTACGCTTTGATTCGTTCCGAAGCAGAATGGGAGCAGTGCATGGATGGCATGACCGCTATGGAAATGTCGGCCAGCATTACCCTGCCGGAATTCGACGGTATTATCCATGCGGCGCCCGTAGCCGGGAAAGAATACCGGGCTACTGGAGACAGCCGCTACACCGCTATCGGGGAACGCATCAGTATGGTGGTGCGCAAAGCCGGCAAGTGGGCCGGGCTGCGCCGCAAAGCCAACGCCGATAAAAAAATCGCTGTCATTTTTCACAATTATCCCGCCACCAACTCCAATATCGGCAGTGCAGCGGGATTGGATTCTCCGGAAAGCATTCGCCTGCTGCTGGGGGAGATGGCCCGGCGCGGCTACCGGGTGGATGAACTTCCCCCCGACAGCCAGACTTTGATCAACAGCCTGATTGCTCAGGTTACCAATGACCGCCGCTTTTTGTCCGGGGAACAAATCAAGCGGGCGGCCGGCAAATTAAGTGAAGAACTGTACCAACAGTTTTTCGAACGCTGGGATCCCCAGAACCGGGAACAGTTGACCCGTGATTGGGGGCCGCCCCCGGGAGAGGTGTTCCACTACGACCAGTTTTTGCTGGTTCCCGGCATTCTCAACGGCAATATTTTTATTACCGTTCAGCCGCCGCGAGGTTTTGGCGAGGATCCCTCCAAAATCTATCACTCCCCGGACTGCGCCCCTACCCATCATTATCTGGCCTATTATCATTGGATACGGGACATCTGGCAGGCTGATGCGGTGATTCATGTAGGCACCCACGGCTCCCTGGAGTGGCTGCCCGGCAAGGCGGCGGGATTGTCGTGCCGCTGCTACCCTGATCTGGCTTTGGCGGACTTGCCCAACATCTATCCCTACTGGATCACCGTGGTGGGGGAAGGCGTGCAGGCCAAACGCCGGGGGGCGGCTTGTCTGATCAGCTATTTGACGCCTCCTATGAGCCATGCCGGCACCTATGACGAACTGGCCGAGCTGGAAAAACTGCTGGATGAGTACTGCCATTTCAAGCAAAACCAGCCCGGTAATTTAGAGGCGATCAAAATGTTGATCCGGGAGAAAGCGGCCCGGGCCAATTTGCAGAACGATGTGCCTGAAGCGGAGCAAGCCGGCTTTGATGAATATGTGGGGCGCCTGCATGCCTATGTCACCGATATCAAACACATGCAAATCCGGGTTGGACTGCACGTGCTGGGCGATGCGCCCCGGGATGAGAACCTGCTGGAGTATCTGCTGGCTTTGACCCGGGTGGACAATGGCGAAGTGCCCTCTCTGGCCCAGACCCTGGCGGCGGTTTATGGATATGACTACTATGATTTGCTGGAGCAAAGCGGAACTCTGGCAGCGGATGGCAGCAAAACTTACGGAATGCTGCTGGATGATATCCGCCAGCGTTCCCGGGAGGTTATCCAGTGCCTGGCGGAACAGGGCTTTTGTGTTGACGAGGCGGCCTGTGTTTTAGAGCTTCCCTGGGCTCAGGCGATTGCACCGCCCCTGGCCGGCCGGCTGGTGGAATGCACCGGCTACATTTGCGATACCCTGGTTCCCAATCTGGAGAAAACCCGCCAGGAAATCACCCATCTGCTGGGCGCCATGGAAGGGCGCTATATTGAGCCGGGACCGGGTGGAGCGCCCACCAGCGGCATGGCCGACATATTGCCCACGGGGCGCAATTTCTACGGTGTCGACCCCCGCAATCTGCCCACTCCGGCCGCCTGGGAGATCGGCAAAAGCATGGGCGACAGCATTATTGCACGCTATCTGGATGAAGAAGGCCGCTACCCGGAAAGTGTAGGGATCGTCTTATGGAGCACCAGCAACATGCGCAGCCATGGTCAGTGCATAGCGGAATTCCTGTATTTGCTGGGGGTGCGCCCGGTGCGGCTGCGGGGCATGGACCGGGTGGTGGATATAGAAGTGGTCCCCATGGAAGAATTGCAGCGTCCCCGCATTGATGTGACAGCCCGAATCAGCGGATTCTTCCGCGACAGCATGCCCAGCGCCGTGGCCTGGCTGGAAAAGGCGGTGGACATGGTGCTCAATTTGGATGAAGGGCCGGAAATCAATTATGTGCGTAAACATGTGTTTGCCGATGTAGCCGCTATGGTGCAGCAGGGCATGGACCGGGAGCAGGCCCGGGAGGAGGCCGCCTACCGCATTTTTGGCGATCCGCCCGGGACTTACGGCGCCGGGGTGAGCGACGTTTTGGAAGAGAAAAACTGGGAGACTGTGGACGATCTGGCCAGGGTATATGTACGCTGGGGCGGGCACGCTTATGGGCGGGGCAAGGGCAAGTATGTGCCGGAAGCCTTCAGCCGCCGCATGGGCAGTCTGGATGTGACCATTCAAAATGAAGACAACCGGGAAATCAGCATGTTGAGTTCGGACGACTACAATGCCTATCATGGCGGCATGATTGCCGCGGTGCGCAGCTTAAAGGGCCAGGCCCCCCGCTCCTATTGCGGAGACAGTTCCGACCGCAGCAAGGTGGTCATGCGCAGCGTCAGTGAAGAAGTGAAACGTTTGTTTCGGGGAGAAACCATGAATCCCAAGTTCATTGAAGGGATGAAGCAGCACGGGTATAAAGGCGCGGCCGATTTGGCCAGCTATGTGGCGCATTGCTACGAGTGGGACGCCACCAGCAATGTCATGGAAGACTGGATGTATGAGGGTTTGGCGCGTAAATACGCTCTGGACGAGGATATGCGGCAGTGGATGCAGGAAGTGAATCCCTGGGCCTTGCAGCGCATTGCTGAAAAACTGCTGGAAGCGGCGCAACGGGGGTTGTGGCAGGCCGATGAACAAACTGAACAAGAACTTCAGGAACTCTACCTTTCTATCGAAGGGGAACTGGAAGAAATCGGCGATGGAAGATAGCCAGGGGATTAAAATGCTGGTCTTGAGCCTGACCGGACGCTGCAATTTTGCCTGCAAATATTGTTACGCCCACCAGCATCCCCGGGAGACCATGCCGTTTTCTACTGCGGTGCGGGCCGTGAATCTGGCGGCGCAAAGCGGAGAGCCGTTTATTTTACAATTCAGCGGAGGCGAGCCTTTGCTGGCTTTTGATGTCATGGAAAAGATCGTGCTTTATGTGCAGCAGCAGTCCATACCCGCCATTATGCAGGTTCAAACCAACGGCTCTTTGTTCAACCACGGCCGGGTAGACTTTTTGCGCCAGGCCCGGGTGGGCATCGGGGTGAGCCTGGACGGCAGGCCGGCGGTAAATAACCGGCTGCGCTGCCTGGCGACGGGAGAAGGAAGTTTCCGGCATATCCTGCATGGGATTCAACATCTGGCCGGTCAGGGCGTGGAGATCGGTTTGACCTGTGTGGTGGTTGAGGACAATGTGGCCGAGCTGAAGGGACTGGTGGAAATGGCCTATTATCTGGGCAATGTACGCCGTATCGGCTTTGATCTGCTGCGCGGGCAGGGGCGGGGAGGTCAACTGGAGGCCCCGCGGGCGGAAGCCATCGCCCGGGGGGTGTGGGGCGCACTGCAAACCGCCCGGCAAATGGAGCAGCGCACCGGCCAAAAGATGCTGATTGCCCAGCTGGAGCGAATAGAACATCTGGCCCAAGGAAGTGCCCGGGGATTCGCCCATTGCTACGCCATGAACGGGGAAGCTGCCTTCGTAGACGCCCGGGGTGGCATTTATGCCTGTTCTTCCCTGGTGGGAGATGAACGCTTCCGGCTGGGGGACACAGCCGCAGGCATCGATAAAAAACGCCGTCGGGAGGTTGCCGCAATGATTCAAAACAGCATGTCCTTTTGCCGGGCATGCCCTGATTTCCAATGGTGCGGCGGAGGCTGTTTCTCCCGCTGGTATGGGTCGGGATGCAGAAACCGGGCTTATGACGGGGAATGTGCCTTGAAACGGGCTTGCATACGGTGGTATGAGGAGAACAGAGAGGAATGAGAAAGATATGAGAGTGGCACTGTTGCATCTGGATTTAAGCGGGGGACCGGAGGAGAAAAATCTCAGGCTGCTGGAGAGGACGATTCAAATGGCCGCCGAGCAAGGCGCCAGCTGGATCATCACCCCGGAAATAGCGCTGCAGGGATATTTCTTCGCTGCGGATGGGATCGCCGGTGAGGTGCCGGTGCAGCCCGGCGCCTCCCTCCAGGTGTTGGGTGAGCTGGCAACCCGCCACGGACTGACTTTATTTCTGGGCTGCGCCGAAAAGGACGCTGTCAGCGGAAAACCATACAACAGCTGTGTGGTGCTGGGCCCGCACCGGCGGATCCTGGGCAGACACCGTAAAATGCGTTCGCATGGCGTGGGCGCCGAAGCCTGGTTGACCCTGGGCGAGGTGTTGCAGCCGGTGGCGTGTCCGGACATGACGGCGGGGATATTGATTTGCGCCGATGTCTGGTTTGTTGAAAACGCTGTGATTTTAAAAGAATGCGGGGCCGAGGTCATTATTGTGCCGGCGGCCTGGCCTCCGGGGGTATGCGGCCCGGGGGACAGCTGGGAAAAGTGCTCCCAGGCTTCCGGTCTGCCGGTGTGGGTATGCAATCAGACCGGCTGCCATGAAATATTGGATTTGAGAGCGGCACAGAGCGCGGTGGTCGCTGATGGCATCACCTGGTTTACCTACAGCGGGGAACCGGCCATTCTGCTCTTTGATTGGGATTGCCGCCGGCAGTGCCCGGAATCGGACGAGTTTACCGTAATGGCTGTATAAAAAGTACCCTGATTGGAGGTGGGATGCTATGAAACTTTGCACCCTTACGACCGGAGATGCGGTTTGCCGCCGCGATAAAACCATTGTCATAAGATTTGAAAAACCCCGCAAAATCCTGAGCACATCTCTGCTGAACGGGGGTTATCATGAAAATCTCACTGCGGTTTTCAATCATAACACGGATTATGACGGGGTGATGACCAGTATTGCCGACTACCTTGAATATATGCGGGGAGTTGCCAGGCAGGCCGGTCTTGAGCCCGCTGCGGTTTCCGGGATGGGCACGGCGGCTTCCATGGACAATGTGGCCATTCAAACCGAATCCTACCAGAACTTGACGGTGACGGCGATAGTGACCGGGGGGGTGGAGGTGAACGGCGGCCGGGTAGGGGATCCGGCCCATTATTTTCAGCCGCTGGGAAAAGATGTGCTCTATAAACCAGGCACCATCAACATTATGCTGGTGATTGATTCCGATCTCCCCGCGGGCATACTGGCCCGGGCCCTGGTCACCTGCACCGAGGCTAAAACCGCAGCTTTGCAGGAACTCGTGGTGGGCAGCAATTATTCCGACGGTTTGGCCACCGGCTCAGGCACCGACCAGACCATCGTCATCGCCAATCCGGAGTCGCCGTTGTATTTGCTCAGCGCCGGCAAGCATTCCAAGTTGGGTGAACTTATCGGTGTGGCAGTGAAAAAAGCGGTCAAAGAAGCCTTGCTGCGGCAGAACGATTTGTCCGCGGCCTCACAGCACAGCGCCCTGCAGCGCATGAAGCGTTTCGGCGCCACAGAAGAAGTATTGTGGCAGCAGTACATGGCCTATTATGGGGGAGGAAATATCGAAGCGGTGTTTATGAATACTCTGTATCGCATCGATGGTAATTCGCAGTTGGTAACCTATACCTCCCTCTACGCACATTTGCTGGATCAATGGAACTGGGGATTGTTGTCCGCCGAAGAAACCATTGAGGCCGGCAATGCTTTGCTGGCCCTGGCTGCCGCTCACTTCGGAATGTCTCCTATCATGATCACCGGCCCCGGGATCGAAGACAGTATTCAAGCCTGGATCACGCTGGTGATACATATCGTGGTGGAGGAATCATCGCGCCAGACCTCCCGTTAAAGCCGATGTGAATGGCGCCGGGGGTAATCTTTTTAAAGAAAGGGGGCGGGTTCATTGGGTTATGACAGTGTTTTCCCATTTTGCGCGGTTCTCGGGCAGGATCAGATAAAAAAAGCCTTGCTGTTGAACGTAATCAATCCTGCCATTGGCGGGGTCTTGATCAGCGGTGAAAAGGGCACCGCCAAATCAACCCTGGCGAGAGGTCTGGCAGCCTTGACAGCGGACATGGAGGTGGTGGACCTCCCCTTGAATATAACCGAGGATCGCTTAATAGGCGCCATTGATCTGGAAAAAGCCATCAAGGAAGGCCGGCGCCGCTTTGAACCCGGGGTATTGTCCCGGGCCGACGGCAATCTGTTGTATGTGGACGAAGTCAACCTGCTGAGCGATTATATTGTCAACTGCCTGCTGGAAGTTAGCGCCTCGCATGTCAACCGGGTGGAGCGGGAAGGCATATCCTGCAGTCATCCCGCCCGCTTTGTCCTGGTGGGAACCATGAATCCCGAGGAAGGCGGCTTAAGACCGCAGTTTCTGGACCGCTTCGGGCTGTATGTAGAGGCCCGGGGGAGTCATGATGTCCGGGAGAGAAAAGAAATCATACGCAGAAGGTTGGAATATGAAAGCGGCCGGATCAAATACCTGGAAAAGTGGCAGGATGAGACCGGAAAACTGGCAGCTAGAATTGCCGCCGCCCAAGGCCTGCTGCCCCTGGTCCAAGTATCGGACAATACCATGAAGATGGCGGCGCAGTTTGCCATAGAAGGCCATTGCGCAGGAAACCGGGCGGAAATTGCCGTGATCGAAACCGCCAGGGCCATAGCCGCCTGGAACAACCGCACCGACATCGGCATTGACGATATTAAACAGGCCGCTGAGCTGGCTCTGCCCCATCGGGTCAAGCCGGCGCCGCCGCCGGAAATGTCATTCCAGGAGGACCTTCCCCGGGACGGCAGCCCTGCTCCGGATCAGGACCATCCCGGCCCTGATCTGCCTGAAGAGGCCGAACCGGCAGATGAAGAACCCTCGACTCAGGAGGACGCCCGCTCCGATCACCGACAGGGAGAAGCGGCTGAGAATGAAGGGAATGGCGATGATCCCCCTCAGCTGCCCAACGCCAGTGGTCAGGAAAAAATCGAAGCCCCGGGAGAGATCTTCCAGGTCAAACCCATCGAAATCAAACCGGCGGATAGGAAAAAGCGCCTGGGAAGCGGAAAAAGAAGCCGCACCGCGACCCATGCCCTGCAGGGCAGATATATCCGCTGCACCTTTCCCCACGGCAGAATCAGGGATATCGCCTTTGACGCCACTTTGCGGGCGGCGGCGCCGTTCCAGAGATCCAGGGGCAAAAACGGTTTGGCGGTAGTAATCAATCATGGGGATTTGCGGGAAAAAGTCCGGGAAAAACGCACCGGCAGCACCATTCTATTCGTGGTCGACGCCAGCGGCTCCATGGGGGTAAAACAACGGATGAAGGCGGTGAAAGGCGCCATCCTGTCACTTTTGAATGATGCCTATCAGAAACGCGATAAAGTCGGTATGATCACCTTTCGCCAAAATGCTGCCCAGCTTCTGCTGGGCGTAACCAGAAGCGTGGATCTGGCTCAAAAAATGCTGATCGACCTGCCCACCGGAGGGAAAACCCCTCTGGCCAGCGGACTCTATAAAAGCTATGAAATCATTAAGGCGGCCAGGCTTAAGGACCCGGATATGGTGCCTTTGATTGTGCTGGTCACCGATGGCAGGGCCAACGCCGCCGTTCATGGCGGTAATCCGGTTCATGAAGCTCTGGAGCTGGCGGGGAAAATTGCCGCCGAAGGGATCAAGGCGCTGGTCATCGATACGGAAAAGCACTTTATTAAACTCGGCATCGCCGCCAAGATAGCACATGCCATGAAAGCGGATTATTATGAGCTGGAGGACTTGAAAGAAAACGAAATTGAATTTCTGGTCAGAGGTTTGGTGTGAACAAGGAGGTTATAGCAGAATGTCAACCGGATATTGGTTTAAGGGGCGCCGGCGCTGTTTGGTTTTTCTCCTCATCATGTTTATTGTCAATGTCCTGATTATTCCTGCCGGGAGTTGGGGCTCACCCCCAAAAACCCGGGCGGCTGTGGCGGACCCGCCCATAATTTACGGTGTTCGACCCGGAAATATGGCTTTTACTTTTGACCGCACCCCGACGATCAGCGCATTATTGGCAAAAGGAGGAGCGGACCTCAATCCAGCGTCTATTACTATTACTTTGGACGGGGAAAATGTTACCGCATCCGCACAGCTGGATTTTGACCCGGCAGTTCAAAAAGGACGGCTTGCTTTTACCCCCGATGCGGATCTTTCTTATGGTGAGCATGACGTCACCATCGCGGTCAGCGACGTCAGCGGGCAGAATCAGCAATATTCCTGGTTTTTTGTCATTGACGGGCAATTATCCTCCCAGCCCCATTTCTATTACGGCAATCTCCACAGCCATACTTCTTATTCAGACGGTCAGGGTATTCCGGCGGAAGCTTATGAATACGCCTATAATGAATGGCTGGATTTCCTGGCGGTAACGGACCATTCCCAATACCTTGAAGGAGACCGCTACGATCCCGCCGGCAAAGAGTTTACCGCTCAGCCCGGATCGGAATGGAGCCGGACTGCCGATATGGCCCGGGCTTTTAACAATACCCATAAAGACTTTCTGGCTTTGCGGGGTTTTGAGATGACTTTTCCCGAGTTGGGGCATATCAATGTTTTAAACACCGACAAATACGTTGAAGCCGTAAGCACCATGACCACTCTGGAGGAGTTCTATGCCTGGCTGGCCAAACAGCCGGGAGCGGTGGCCGAGTTCAATCATCCCGGTTGGCCTGACACTTCCTTCGACAATCTGGCCTATTCACAGCATGCCGACCGGGTGATCAACCTGATTGAAACGGGAAACGGCCTCATTCCCCATGCTTACACCAGATTCGAAGAATATTATTATAAGGCCCTGGACAAGGGCTGGCATGTGGGCGCCGTCAATGTACAGGACAATCACGCCGCCAACTGGGGCGACGCGGATAATCTGACTGTGGTTGTGGCCGACCGCCTGACTACAGATGAATTTTTCAGGGCTTTGCGGGAGCGGCGGATTTACTCCACCGAAAGCCGCAGCTTGCAGCTGACGGTAAAGGGCAACGGGCATTGGATGGGCAGCGTGCTGGATATTAGTCCAGGTGATCCTTTAAACCTCGAAATTCTGGCTGTAGACGATATCAATCCCATAGCCGGCTTAAGCCTGATAACCGACGGCGGTCACAGCATCGCTGTCCAGGAGGTTAACGGAACCGCCGCCGAGTGGCGCCCCCGGGTCATTCCGGGAGCAGGGGCCCACTGGTATGTGGTCAAGGTGACCCATGAAAACGGCAAGCTGGGTTTTTCCAGCCCGATTTTCACCAATTTTTAAAAGGAGAAGAGGGGAAAAATGTACATACTCAAACAGAGATTTGCCAAACTGAGTTTATTCCTGGCCATACTCATCGCGGCTGCGATGTTAGCGCCGGTGGTTTCCGCTTATGGGGCCGATTCGTTGGAGAATAAGGCGGTACAGTTCCTGAAAAATGATTATCAAAAAAACGGCATAAAAAACACCGAGTACGACGGGGTAGGATCTTATGCCTTTTATATTTTGACCGAAAAAGGAATTGATATCGGCTCCTGGACATATAAAGGGAAAAATTTCCGGGAGGCGGTCAGCAGCACCATATCCGGCGACATAAGCAACGCCGGTCATTGTTCCGCCAAACTTTTGGCCCAGGACCTGGCGGCGGCTAAAGCCTTGCAGCGCAGCGACCTGGCCGACCCGCTGCTGCAAATATTAAAAGCCCGGCAGACTGAGACGGGATTTGACAGCAGTATTTTTTACAACATTCCCGCTTTTGACCTGCTGGGCCGGGTCGGGTTGATCAACCAGATCAATACTGCGCAAGCCAGGCAATATATTTTGGGACAGCAGAATACTGCCCAGGGAAACGACATCCACAGCTGGGGGTTTACCATGGGCAGCTATTATCCTGATTTGCTGGTTACGACCAAAGCCATAAGAGCGCTTCATTACCTGGATCCCGACCAGAAAGATCCCGTGGTTCAGGCCGCCATTCAAAATAGTATGAACTGGCTGAAAAATCAGCAGCAGGATGACGGCAGCTTTGTGGCGGGTTATCCGGGAATGGACGATCCGCTCATCGATACTGCGGAAGTGATTCTGACTTTAAAGGCCCTGGGAATGGATCCGGCCTCCTGGAAAAGCAGCGGCGACAGGAGCGGGGTTGATTACCTGAGCAATCATGCGCTAAATCCTGATGGGAGTTTCGGCAAAGACAAAAATGATATGGGCGCCATCTGGTTTCTGGATACAGCAGCCCAGGCTTCTGCCGCTGCTCAACCGGTAAGCAATGTCAGCCCGCCGGCAGATAAACCGTCACAGATGAAAGTGACCATGGCGGTTGTCGGCGAGCATGGCGATTTGCTGCTCGCTCCAATCGAGGTCGGGCTCGAAAGCGACAGCCAATGGGGAGCTACCGTATTGGGGGCGCTGGTAGCCTCCGGGATACCCAGCCATGCTTCCACCTGGTCCTGGGGCATGTGTGTGGATTCTATTCTCGATGTGCCCAGCACCGGAGGCGGTGGGTGGATGTATGCCGTCAACGACCAGATCGCCACCAAAATGGCAGAGGCTTGTGCGATCGAGGATGGCGATAAAATCGTCTGGTATTACGCCTACGGCATGGGGCAGCTCCCGCCCCCGTGGGACGATGTTCTGAAACTGCAACAGAATTCAACCGGGATTCCCGGGGAAGCAAGCGGACAGCCGGCCGTAGTCAGCGGCAGTGCCCTGGATGCTGCCATTGAAAAGGCTGGCTTCGCCGGTGCGGTGGTATTGCAGGCGGACAGCCTCAAAACTTCATTATTGCTGTCAAAAGACCAGTTAAACCGGATATCGAACGCCGCTAAACCCCTGTCCGTCCATATACAGGGAGCGCAGTTTATTCTGTCCCCCAGCAGCCTCAACATGGCCGGGTTAGTTTCGGCAGATGCGGCCCAACTAAAAATCAGCGCCGAAAAACTGAGCAGTTGGGCCGTTCAAAATCAAATACAGCCTACTGGCAAGTTGAAACTGGCGGGAGATATTTATGAACTCGATGTGGTGGTAATCGATCAGGAGCAAAAGCCGCAAAAGATTAAGCAATTACCGGATTGCAGCATCGTACTGACGGTTCCGAGAGGATTTCGGGACACGGCGGCGGCAGGCCGGGTTGCGGCCTACCGTTATAACGAAGCCGGCCAATGGGAATGCGTGGGCGGCAGCTATGACGCAGCCGGCGGGGCCATCAGCTTTAAGGCAGATCATTTCGGCAAATACGCCTTACTGCAGACCAATGCCTCTTTCACCGATATTGACGGGCATTGGGCGCAAAAAGAAATCGAGTTTATGGCCGCCAACAACTATGTGGCCGGTCTGGGGGACAATCTGTTTTCGCCTGACGCCCGGATCACCAGAGCCGAGTTTGTCGCCATCGTCACCCGTATGGCGGGTTTGAGTGTTCAGCCTGCAGCGCAGGTCTCATTTGCCGATGTGCCGGAGAACGCCTGGTATCGGGAGGCAGTGGATATAGCCGTCTCCAATGGCATCGCCTTCGGAAACGATAAGAGCGCTTTCGCCCCCCACGACCCGGTGAGCAGAGAGCAGATGGCGGCCATGCTGGCGCGGCTGCTCGAACAAAAAGGGCAGGCGGGCGCTATGAACGAAGCTGAGGCCGGCCAAGTGCTTAGCGGCCTGACCGACCAGGAGTCCATATCCTCATGGGCCCGGATGCCGGTAGCGGCCATGGTGCAGGCCAAACTGATGGCGGGGCGCGACGGCGGCCGGTTTGCGCCGCGGGATTATGCCACCCGGGCGGAAGCCGCCGTGGTGCTCTACAAAGTGCTGCAGGCGCTGTAATAAAAAGCATGCGACTGTTGAAAAAACTTGTGTTGCCACCGTGATCAGGGAAGCGCTGTCTCTTGACGGGGATGCCATCATAGCGCTGAGGTTAAAAAACAGCTATTGGGGCAGTGCTTCCCTTATTTTTCATAGACCGGGCTGGCCCGGATTGATCCAGCCAGCTTAGCGCCGGTTTAATCGGGCTATGCAGCGCTCCCATCCCGCCACCTCAAAAATCCCGCTTCGCTGCGCGCAATCAAGGATGCCGGGACTATTATTTTATGTACGAGCTATCATATTGCCCATTTCAGCCGTATTGTAATCGCCCAATCCTTCCAATTCCCTTCTGAACGACTCCGAACGCAGAATAGATAGGGCGCACTGGATTCTGGCGTCACTTAAATCCTGTTCACGAATCACCAATTCGTATCTTTCTTCCTGCAACCCCACAAATTCAACCTCCCTGACCTGAAGAGCGACTTTCTGATTGCCCAGGCCCACATTGGCGAGACCGCGGGCCACATTGCTGGCCACTTCAAGATGGGAGTAAACCCGGGTATTATAACCGTTGATTTGGGTGCGGTCCATTCCCAATTCACGTATCTTCTCATCCAGAAGAACTCTGGTGCCGCAACCCGGCTCACGGTTAACCAGGGTTATATCCGGTCTGCTCAAATCCTGCCAGGAGTTGATATGCAAAGGATTTCCGGTTTGAACATAAAACCCCTGTTGGCGGCAGGCGATATGAATAATGACCGCGGGAATACCGGGCAGTAGCCGGCGTACGTAGGGTATATTATAGGAGTCGCTGTCACTATCCCAGAGGTGAATGGCCGCCAGATGGGCTTTTTCTTCATACAGAGCCATCAAGCCGGGAATAGAGCCCACATGCTTGCGCAACACTTGCAGGCTGTTGATCTGACGTTCCAGGTACCGGGTCAAAAGGTCCAGCGCAATATCCTGCCCGCAGATCACCAGACTGCCGGTGTCAACAGCGTTTAAAGCATATGGCCTGGGCGGCGCCAGGCTGCCCTGTGACTCAGAAGTGTTAAGGTTAGTCATAAAGGGGATCCCTTTTTGCTGCAGATCAGCAATAGCCTCGCCGGGTATGCGTAATTTACGCCCAATTCGGAAGGCGGGCAGGTCACCGCGCTTTACCATTTCATATACCGTGTTCTTTTTTATTTTGAGAATAGCCGCCACTTCAACTGGGGTCAGTAAATGGCTGTCCGACATCTTTAATCACCTCCAGGGATGAACATATTTTATCACATTATAGACTTTTTAGCCGAGTCATGTTATGTTATGTTAAGCATGATTATGTCGTATTTTATTCAAACTAGTCATGTTAAGTTGTGTTAGGGGACCTCTTGCTTGTACAGTGAGGGGTTGGCAAACGTAAAACTTTGTGGAAAGGAGGGTAAAAACGCTGATTAATTTATTGAGGGGGATTAGAAATGCGTAAAGTAGCGGCACTATGCTTATTGTTTATTATGGCAGTACTGTTGGGAGGGTGCGCGGAAAAAACAATTCCCAATCAGAATACGGTTGCCCCGGTTGAAATAACCGTTTTTGCAGCCGCCAGTCTGCAGGACGCGGCCCAGGAGTTAAAGACGGCTTATGAGGACCAGCATAAAGAGGTCAAGATTACATATCATTTTGCCGGTTCGGGAACGCTGCAGAAGCAAATCGAACAGGGAGCCCCTGCCGATCTGTTTGTTTCGGCAGGAAAGTCGCAAATGGACGCCCTTGAAAAACAAAACCTGATCGTTAAGGATTCACGCCTGGACCTGTTAGGCAATAAGCTGGTCTTAATCGCCCCGGCTGACAGCGCCTTAAAAGACTTTAACGGTCTCTTGGAAAGTACGGTGAAGAAAATAGCCGTCGGAGAACCTGAAACCGTTCCGGCCGGCAAATATGCCCGCGAAACGTTGACCAGCCTGAAAATATGGGACAAGGTTGAATCTAAAATAGTATATACTAAAGATGTGCGTACGGTATTGACTTATGTTGAAAACGGCGATGCAGAGGCCGGTCTGGTTTACCGCTCCGATCTTACCGGTAGCGACAAGGCCAAATTGATCCTTGAGGCGCCTCAAGATACGCACCAGCCCATTGTTTATCCGGCGGCCCTGGTAACAGCCAGCCAACAGCAACAGGCTGCCAAAGATTTTCTTCTCTATTTACAAAGCACTGAATCCAGCCAGATATTCAATAAATATGGATTCGACTCAATTTCGAAATAGAAGACTATATCATGCTAAACACTGCGGAAATATGGGCTCCCATCATCCTATCGCTTGAGGTGGCCCTGCTGGTGGTTATCATAACCGCTCTCCTGGGGCTGCCTTTATCGCGATTAATGGCCCGGGGCCATTTTACGGGAAGAGACATAATCGAATCAATAATTACCCTGCCTTTGGTTTTGCCGCCATCCGTAACCGGGTATGCCTTGCTCATCCTGGTCAGTAAAAACGGACTACTGGGTAGATGGTTGGAGAGCATCGGTTTCCCGGTGGTATTTACCTGGCGGGCGATCGTACTGGCTTCGCTGGTGGTGGCATTTCCGCTGTTCTACCGCAGTGCCCGGGCGGCCATTGAAAGTGTCAATCCCAATTACGAACAGGCTGCCCGCACGTTGGGAGCAGGCGAACTGCGGGTATTCCTTACTGTAACTCTGCCCCTGGCCAGCCGGGGCATTATCGCCGGCCTGGTGCTGAGTTTCGCCAGATCCCTGGGAGAATTCGGCGCCACTTTAATGGTTGCCGGCAATATACCCGGTCAGACCCAGACTATTCCCACCGCCATCTATTTTGCGGTAGAAGCCGGTCACGATCAAACCGCTCAGGTTCTGGTAGCAGTGGTGACCCTGATCAGCTTTGCCGTAATCTACTGGGTTAACTACAGTGAACGGCGGGGAATAAAGCATAACCTGAGGAGAGAGTAGAATGCTCACGGTCAATATCGAAAAAGATTTGGCGGATTTCCGGCTGCGGATTGCTTTCGAATTGGACAACCGGATTTTAGTATTATGGGGGCCATCCGGAGCGGGAAAAACCACTACTCTGGAGTGTTTAGCCGGTTTGCGGAAGCCTGACCGGGGTGAGATCATGCTGCAGGAGCAGGTGCTGTACTCATCCAGTGCCAGGCTCGATCTGCCGGCCCGCTTGCGTCACATCGGATACCTGTTTCAGGATCACAACCTTTTTCCGCATATGACTGTTGAACAAAACATCAAATATGGCATCCCCAAAATCCAAGGCAAGCAGCGGACCGCCAATCATCGCGAGCTGATGGAGCAATTCGGTATCCAACACTTAGGCGGGCGCTATCCTCATCAGATTTCCGGTGGGGAGCGGCAGCGGGCCGCATTGATTAGAGCCCTGGTGACCGAACCCAGGCTCTTGCTGCTGGACGAACCATTTAGCAGTCTGGATCAGCAGGCTCATGTGAGCTTGAGGGACACCATTCGAGAACTGCATGCTCAATGGAATATTCCCGTAATTGTTGTCACCCACGATCAAGGAGACGCTGAACAACTAGGCCATACCGTGATCACGCTCGATCGGGGGGCCCAGATTGCGGCGGGGCAATATCCCGGCACAAGCGGTGATAATCCCCGCCAACCAAGTTTTTATGCGGGTCGACTATCTCAATAGTCTATACTGTGGCCCGGCGTTATTAATCAGTGCCAGTCCATGGGGGTTAAGGGCTGTCCTTGAAAAGATAGAGCAGACCTTATCGTTTTGCATCGTTAACGCTGATCATTTCCCCAAACAATCTTCCATAGCACCCTTTTCTATCTTATCGTGAAGGGGGATACCGATTAAGGTATCTCCCTTTGCGATCATTATGTTTGTTAAGCCAATGGGTTGAAAGAAACCCTATATCTATTGTCCAATGGGGCAGGTGCTGAGGCAATTGAAACAGCAATACTGAAAACCGATTAATTGGGCCTGATAAAGGCGCCAGTAGTGATCGTCCAGCAGCAGCTTTTTCTGTTCCTCCACACTGCTTTCGGACATTTTGCTCCAGAAACCGATGGAAGCGCCCAGCCCATAAGGCTGAGAGTTCCTCAGGCATCTGTTAACATTTGTTTGGCCTTCTTCATCCAGCGCCCCAACCGGGCAGCTTTCCACACAAATGTCACAATAGGTGCAGAGCTCGTCTTCGATCTTGGGGTCTGAATCAAAATCAAGCGTACTCAAGACCGCGGTGAATACTATTCGGCTGCCATACCTGGGGTGCAAGAGGAGATTGTTCCTCCCGAACACGCCCAGTCCCGCTGCATGGGCAGCATGGCGCAGGGATACCTCACCAACCGCACCGCCGGTTCTTTTACTCATTTCCAGGGGATAAGAGACAGGTACAGTCATGGCCTGATCACCGAATTCCTTTTCCAGCAGGCGGGCCAGTTTATAATTGCAGGAACGCGAGAATTCCATGAGATCCAGTCTTCCGTTCATGGCAATCTGCATATTGGTGCTGGCGCAAGTGCTTAACTCCTTATATGCCAAGACCACGATAGAACGAGCCTGGGGGAAAAAGTCTGTAACCACCGGAGATTTGGGACTATCATAGTCTTTCAGATTGGCGAACCCAATATCGTCCACTCCAACATTGCGCATAAATGTTTTAATCCTCTTTTTGGCTGCGCTTAAATCCAAATTGTTCAAGTTAGTTACCTCCCCAATTCTATTAACCTGTAAATCAGTTCCAAAACATCAGAGCCCGATCCCATTCTATTTACATATCTCACGGGCACCCCCTTTACCGAATATATGTCAGCTTGAGCAGTCATCCCAAGAGAAACAGTGTATATACACATAATATGTTAAAAAATATCTTATAATTCCGTACGGTTTATTCTCCTCAAGCTGGAAAGAAAATCTTTAACCCATTCCTGACCTAATTGTTTCTCCACCTCGGATTGAGCTTGCTGCCAAAACGGTATGGCTTGATCGATAGCCAGTCTGCCCTCTGCGGTCAGGCTGATACGTTGTTCGCGGCGATCCTCGCCGCTGCCTAGGCGCAGCAAGCCTTTCTGCGCCAGCAGACGCACATTTCTGCTCAGAGTGGTGCGGTCCATTCCCAGCTGCCGGGCTAATTGTGAAACCGTTGCAGATTCCAGCAAAAGAACATTCATCAGTAAGGAAAACTGAGTTGTCTTTAGTCCGCAAGGACTCAAGACCCGGTCATAATAGGAAGTTAACATCCGAGTCGTTTTGCGGATATTATAAAAAACGCAGGCCCGGCCCATGGCTGCGGCCATTTTCTTGTCATTATCGTCCTGGGCTGACATGCCAACACCTCATTTTTGGTTATAGAAAGCGAGACGGGTATATCTATTGATATGAGTATATACACATATTATGCTATTTGACAACATATCTTTTTGATGCCTGGCGCCCATTTGTTACAAGATGAAGTAGAGGGAGTCCATCATTATGGCTTCAGTTTACTCTGGACTGAATATTATTGGGGAACGGGTTCTGCTGTTTGATCTGCACCCAATAGCCTGGATACTTATGAACAAGTATGATTAAATTATGCTAACCAACCCTTTTCAAAAAGCACCGGGAGCACTTGGCAAACGAAAAGACGTCAGAGCAATGGGGAGGCGGCAAACATGGATAAAAAGGAGTTGACTGAGTACAGGGAGGTTGTTGCTTTTGATCAAGGCCAGGTTAAACCGAGCCTGGAACCCCTGGTTACGGAGAGATACCTTAAGATAAAGCTCAATGGTGAGGAAGTGGTCAGATTGGCTTCTTCACCTCATGCCGGACGGGAACTGGCTGCCGGGTATCTTATCAGTGAAGGGATCATAGAACCATCCGGCCAATTATTGAGTTTAACCGAGTCGAAGGACGATGGGGTAGATATTGTCATCGAGGGGCAGCCCGGAAATTATACTGAATCGATTAAAACCATCAATACCTGCATAGGTCGGGGCTATGGGGTATTAAAGCCCTTGATGAAGCAGCCCCCGGGTCAGGGCCTTTTTACACCCGGGCAATTACTGGCGATAATCAGCGAACTGGATGAGAAATCATATACTTTCAAAAAGACCGGCGGAGTTCACAGTGCCGGATTGGGCGGGCCAGAGGGTTTGATCAAACGCTTCGAGGATATCGGCCGGCATAACGCAGTGGACAAGGTGTTCGGCTATGCTTTTCTAAACAAGATTCCACTCCATGATAAGTGTCTGGTTTTAAGCGGGCGGGTGGCTTTTGAAATCCTTCAGAAGGCTGCCTACAACCGGATACCCTTTATCCTGTCACGATCGGCTCCAACCCTCTTAACGGTTGATCGGGCCAGGGAGCTGGGTATCACCGTGGTCGGCTTTGCTCGCGGCGAACGCTTCAATGTTTACAGTCATCCGGAACGGGTCTGTTTTGGCTAGCTTCTCACCAAGGGATGACAGGAACTTCAGGGGGGAGGAGCCCCATCCTTTTTGCTTGGGAAATAATTATCCCTAGCAGGAGTTTTAAGAAAAATGTCTAATATACAGGTAATAGAGAAAACGCCCCAGTTTTAATTTTAAATTTAATACTTAATACTCCGAGTTGCTGAGCCTAAAGCAAATGCTATGGCTCCTCAACCGTTGGGTAGGCCGGGAAACAGGCCTGCCTCCCGTGCTTGGAAAGGAGTTAGTCTTCAATATTAATATTGAAGGCTGGTGTTTGTCGGATCATGGTCAGAATTAAGTGTCTTTTTCTGATCTTTAAGCGGGCAAATGCAAAAACCTCCTGTTTCTAAAGCAGGAGGTTTTTTGTGTTTATATCTGTCCAAAAAACGAAAGGGGTGAAGGTTTTGGAAATGGTAACTATTGTGATGAACGGAAAGGAGGTTCAGGTTCCGGCAGGAAGCACTATTTTGCAGGCTGCGGATATGGTTGGGATTGATATACCACGGTTTTGTTATGATCCCGATTTGAGTCCGCTGGGGGCATGCCGCATGTGCGTAGTCGAAGTGAAAGGCAATCGTCTATTGCCCGCGGCGTGTGTTACTCCGGTTTACCCGGGGATGGAAGTAGACACCGAATCAGAATCAGTGGTTGAAGCCCGTAAAACCATACTGGAATTGTTGGTGGCCAACCATCCCTTGGATTGTATGACCTGCGAAAAAATGGGGGATTGCAAGCTGGCTGAATACTGTTATCGCTATGGCGTTAAAGAGAGCAGTTTTGCCGGGGAAAGGCACCACTACGCTGTTGATGCCAGCAATCCTTTTATTGTCAGGGACCTGAACAAATGTATCCTGTGCGGCGCTTGCGTTCGCGCCTGTGAGGAGATGACTGGTCAGGACAACCTGTCTTTCCTGTATCGGGGCTTTGACCGCAAAGCCACTACTGCTGCGGATGTGGATTATATCGAATCAGACTGTGTTTTCTGCGGGCAGTGCGTGGCCGTGTGCCCGACCGGGGCTTTAACCGAGAAGAGTATGGCCGGTCAGGGACGGCGCTGGGAATATGAACGGATCAGAACCACCTGCCCGTTCTGCGGTACCGGATGCAACTTTGACCTGGCGCTTAAAGACGGTAAAATACATGGCGTGCTATCCAGCCCCGAAAGCACCGTGAATGGGCGTATGTTGTGCGTTAAAGGCCGTTTCGGATGGGATTTCATCTATAATGAAAACCGCCTCACTACACCGCTCATCAAAAAAGAGGGTCAATTCGTTCCCGCCAGCTGGGATGAAGCCTTCGATGTAATCGCTGCCCGTTTAAATGACATTAAGGCAAAATATGGACCGGACGCTTTTGCTGCCTTAAGTTCAGCCCGTTGTACCAATGAGGAGAATTTCCTGGTGCAGAAGTTTGCCCGCGCGGCAATGGGAACCAATAATGTGGACCATTGCGCCCGTACCTGACACGCGCCCACTGTAGCCGGTCTGGCTACCACTTTTGGAAGCGGCGCGATGACCAACCCCATAAACGAAATCACCGAACAAGCCCAGATGATGCTGCTGGTCGGGACCAATGCCACTGAAGCCCATCCGGTCATCGGATACAAAATGCGCCAGGCGGCGCGCAACGGGGCCAAGCTGGTGGTATGTGACCCGCGCCATATCGATCTGGTCGACGAAGCCGATCACTGGCTGAGGCTAAAACCAGGAACTGATATTCCACTGCTTAATGGCTTAATGCACATCATTATCAAAGAAGGCCTGGAAGACAAGGCCTTTATCGCCGAAAGAACCGAAAACTATGAAGAATTGAAAGAAATCGTGGCTGCTTACACACCGGAACATGTCTCCGAGCTGACCGGAGTGCCGGTGGAGGATCTATACAGCGTGGCTCGCTTATATGCCACCACTGACCGGGCCATGATATTCTATACCCTGGGGATCACAGAGCATATCTGCGGAACCCGCAATGTTATGAGCATTGCCAACCTGGCCATGTTGACCGGTCATCTGGGCCGTCCTGGCACCGGGGTATGCCCGATGCGCGGACAGAACAATGTCCAGGGCGCCTGTGACATGGGGGCCTTGCCCAATGTATATTCAGGTTATCAGGCGGTTACAGTAGACGCCAATCGTGAGAAATTCGAAAAGGCCTGGAACGTCTCACTGCCTGCCAAGGTAGGGTTAAAGATTCCGGAGATGTTCGAAGCTGCTCACCACGGGAGCGTCAAGGCGATGTATATTCTGGGCGAGAACCCGGTGTTGACCGATCCCAATGCCAACCACATTAAGGAGGCCCTGGCCAACCTGGAATTTCTGGTGGTACAGGAACTATTCCTCACCGAAACGGCTCAGTTCGCGGATGTGATTCTGCCGGCAGCCAGTTTTGCTGAATGTGACGGCACCTTTACCAATACCGAACGCCGCGTCCAAAGGGTGCGCAAAGCCATTGAACCCATTCCCGGCCAGGCCAACTGGCAGACCATCTGTCAGATGGTTAGCAGGATCGGATATCCCATGGCTTATGACCATCCCCACGACATATGGAAGGAAATGGCAGGAATGTCACCTTCTATGACGGGCATCAATTACGATCGCCTGGAAAAAGAAAGCCTGCAATGGCCCTGTCCGACCCTCGAACATCCCGGAACTCCCTTCCTGCACGCCGGTAAGTTTACCCGCGGATTGGGACTTTTCCAGCCCTCTGAACATGTACCCCCGGGCGAAGTGCCTGACCAGGAATACCCCTATCTGTTGTCAACCGGCCGTATCCTGTTCCATTACAATGTCACCACCCCGTATTCAGGCGGGATCAGCAGTGTGTGGGATAAAGAAATGGCCGAAGTGAACCCCTCTGATGCGGAAAAACTGGGCATTCAAACCGGAAATCTGGTCAAGGTCACCTCGCGGCGCGGACAAGTTACCACCGCAGTGAAAGTGACCGATCGGGTATTGCCCGGCGTGATCTGGATGTCCTTCCATTATGCCTCGACTCCGACCAATGAACTTACCAGCGCGGTATTAGACCCGACCACGGGCACCGGTGAATACAAAGTATGCGCTGTGAAGATCGAAGCGATTTAGGAGGTCTGTTATGCGCAAGGTCGCTGTGGATCAGGCCATAGGTTTAACACTGGGGCACGATATCACCAGAATAATACCCGGGAAGAAAAAGAATCGTGCCTTTAAACGGGGACATATTATCGCTGCCGAGGATGTAAACCTGTTAAGGGATCTGGGCAAGGAACATGTCCTGATATGGGAACCTGATGATGACCTGATGCATGAGGATGATGCCGCTTTGTTGCTGGCTTCCAGCGCAGCCGGCGCGGGAATAGCCTATACTCGCCCCAACCAGGGCAGAGTGGACCTGATAGCGCAATACGATGGTTTATTGCGCGTGCAGTTAGCACAGTTACAGAAACTCAACAGTCTTGAACATGTAATCTTTTCTACCCTGCACAATTGCCGCAGTGTGGTTAAAGGGCAATATGTAGCCGGAACCAGAGTAGTTCCAGTGGCAGTTGAACAAGAACTAATGGAAAAGGCCAAGCGTCTCTGCCGGGCACCATGGCCATTGGTGAGCGTCAAACCGTTTCAACCTCTGTGGGTGACGGTGATTACCACTGGCAGTGAAGTGAACAGCGGGCGCATCCGGGATGGATTCGGCAAGATCATCAGAAAAAAGATCGCACCGTTCGGTGGCCGCTGGATGGGGCAGATCATTGTGCCCGATATCTCGGAATTGATCGCCGCTGAGATACACAATGCCCTCGCCGAAGGAGCACAGCTGATATTACTCACCGGAGGCATGTCAGTTGATGCTGACGACGCTACTCCTCAGGGCATCAGGGTTTCAGGGGCTGAGGTGGTTTCCTATGGAGTCCCGGTTCTTCCGGGTTCTCAGTTTATGCTGGCCTATCAGGGCCATGTAGCTATATGTGGCATCCCTGGCGGGGCATTGTTCAGCCGCAAGACTACCCTGGATCTTTTGCTGCCCCGTATCTTCGCCGGGGAAAGGATAGAAAAAGCTGATCTGGCCGCACTGGCTCATGGCGGGCTATGCGAAGGCTGCCAGGTCTGCAATTATCCGCAGTGTCCTTTTGGGAAAAACAGCTGTCTGTAAGGGGGCAAAACAATTGCAGCATCTCAGCCTGGAACAAGCACAACAAGAACTGTTAAGCGTTTTGCCAAGCCTGGAAATGGAATTAGTGCCCTTATCTGCAGGCCTGGGACGGATATTGGCCAGCGATATAGCGGCTCCATACAGTCTGCCCCAATCTGACCAATCCGCGGTGGACGGGTATGCAGTAGGGCGTCCGACCTCAACGATACCCAGCAGCTTTAAAATGGTTGGAGATTATCGTTTAGGGGAAGCGCCCCAACAGCCCTTGCGGGACAATGAGGCCGTAAGGGTGAGCACCGGGGGCAATTTGCCGCCGGGGACCTGCGCGGTGGCGCCCCATGAAAAAACCACGTGCAACGGTGAAATGCTTCTAGTCGCTGAAATAGCTAAACTTGGGCAAAACATCAAAAACAAAGGTGAAGATTTCCGCCAGGGTGAGACCATTCTCTATGGCAAGAGCCGGCTAAACGCAGGCAGCATCGCCCTGCTGGCCGCCATGGGAATCGGCACCGTACCGGTTTATCGTCAACCCCGTATAGGGATCATTAATCTGGCTCTCAATGTTGTTCCCGCATCCCTGCCGATCGGATCAGGGCAAACCTGGGACAGCAATGGACCGATGCTGACAGCGCTGGTGCAACAGCATGGGGGGCGTGCGGTGATCGCAGAAACCGCGTGTGGCAGCGAAATGACTTCCCGATTGCTGGAGCTGCTGGATCAGGTTGATATCGTGATCTGCACAGGCGGTTCCTATATGGAAGACGATAGTGAAGCCCGGCAGCTCTTCGCAGCCGTTGGAGCCCGGGTTTTATACTGGGATATAGCCGTTCAGCCCGGAAGTCATACCGGGGCGGCGAGCTTGGACTCCCGCCTGTTGTTTTCGCTTTCCGGTAATCCGGCAGCCTGCTTTGTAGGTTACCATCTTTTTGTAGCTCCGGTTATCAGGGCTATGATGGGCCAGGCGAAGCTGCCCGGGAGGATTGCCGCCCGTTGCGTCAACGGCTTTAGTAAAGCCGCCAATACCAGGAGAATGGTTAGAGGCCAGGCATGTTACCGCAACAGCGAATGGGAAGTTGAAGTGCTGCCCGGCCAAAAGCCGAGTATGATCAGATCGTTATTGGAATGCAATGCATTAATCGATATCGCCGCGGGTAGCCCTGCGGTTGAAGCAGGCAGTAATGTCCAGATATTGCTGCTGTAATTAAGCACCAATAAGGAGGTGAAGTTGTGAAACCAGATTACACGGAGATCGTAGCCGGGTATAAAGACAAGCCCGGAGGAATAATCGAAGCCTACCATGCCATCCAACGAGCTTATAATTATATCCCCGAAGAGGCCGTTGCCGTGGCCGCACAGGTGTTCGACATGTCAAAAGCCGAGGCCTGGGGAGTAGCCACCTTTTATTCATATTTAAAGGTGGGAGAGCGCGGCCGCTATATCATCAGGATATGTGAAAGCGCCCCTTGCCATATAGCCGGTGCGGAAGAAGTCGTAGCCGCCCTGGAAAAACAGCTGGGTATCAAGATGGGTGAAACCACTGCTGACGGAAAATTCACCCTGGAGCTCACCGAATGTGTAGGCCAATGCCAGGCGACCCCGGTTATTACTATAAACAGTAAGCCGTACGGGGACGTTACTGCAGATGGGATAGCAGACATTCTAGCGCAATGCAAATAAGAAAGGAGGGACATAATGGCGGAAGAAATGCGTGTTTTACTGCCAGGTGAATCGGAAGATCTGAGCAGCCTGGAAAACTATAAAAATACCGGCGGCTACAAGGCTCTGGAAAAAGCGCAGGCCATGGACAGGATGGACCTGATCGAAACAGTTAAAAAGTCCGGATTGCGTGGACGCGGCGGCGCCGGGTTCAATGCCGGCATGAAATGGCAATTCTCATACAGTGTGGACACGGAACAGAAATATGTGATCTGCAACGCTGACGAAGGCGAGCCAGGCACATATAAAGACCGTATTCTGCTGGAGACTGTGCCTCATCGCGTATTGGAAGGGATGGCTATCTGCGCCTATGCCATCGGCGCCAGTCAGGGCTATATCTACTGCCGGGGGGAATACCCCTTTGTAGTGGAATCTCTCAATAACGCCATCAAAGAGGCCAAAGACAGCGGAGTCCTGGGCGATTTCGATATAGAGGTGCGCATGGGAGCCGGCGCTTATGTGTGCGGCGAGGAAAGCGCCTTGATCGAATCCATTGAAGGGCATCGCGGTGAACCCCGTTTCAAACCCCCCTTCCCGCCGGTTACAGGCTTGTGGGGTAAGCCCAGCATCGTCAACAATGTGGAAACCCTGGCTTGCGTCCCCTTGATAGTGGAAAAGGGAGCGGATTGGTTTAAATCCATAGGTGCCGCCAATTATCCCGGAACCAAGTTATTGACCCTTACCGGTGACGTAGTGGAGCGCAAGATCATTGAGGTGCCCACCGATGTCACCATCCGTCAGGTCGTTTACGATTATGGCGGAGGTATCAGGGACGGCAAAAAGTTTAAAGCGGTTCAGATCGGCGGTACCTCCGGAGGCTTCATACCTGAGGATTTATTGGACACAACCATCGATTTCGACTCCATGAACGCTATTGGCGCGGTATTGGGCTCCGGAGCGGTATTCGTTATGGATGAGAGCCGTGATCTGGTAGATGTTGTGGAGAGAATAGCCAAATTCTTTGAACATGAATCCTGTGGAAAATGCATCCCCTGCCGGGAAGGCACCAAACGTATGCATGAAATGATGGAACGCGTCAATCAAGGCCTGGGCACCGGCGATGACCTCAACAATTTGGAAAGGTTGGGATTGGTCATGACTAAAGCCTGCCTGTGCGGCCTGGGCCAGGCGGCCCCGGCTCCGGTATTGACGACCTTAAACCATTTCCGCACGGAATACAACGCGAAACTGGCCTAAAAGATCAGAGGCTCAAACATTAGATGAGAAGTTTATAGGGGAGGGTAAATACTATGAACTGTTTCGCACCCGGAGAAGTAGCGGGCAATGCCTGCAATATCAGCGCAG
>ENA-UOOM01000602-UOOM01000602.1-fermentation-metagenome-genome-assembly--contig:-NODE-602-length-40098-cov-33.552281_pt1 | contig 40098 bp, 35 predicted proteins | sample MGYA00245781_ERZ724031 | MGnify/ENA primary metagenome ERZ724031 (study PRJEB28704, sample SAMN03018317) | fermentation metagenome | biome: anthropogenic terrestrial biome; feature: soil; material... | reverse complement strand
TATTTGGATTCACTACCGTGACATTGGGATGCTGAACGATGTCAAAGAGGAATTTGATATTCCATCCATGGAAGAATTCTACGGAATGGATGATGAAATGATGTTTGATGATGAGCTGCAAGCCGCAATTTAAGGCATAGCAAAAGGCGGACAGCCGAAACTGTCCGCCTTATACCTCGCATTTTAGGTGGTTCACAAAGTATCTTTATGAACACCCGCCTAAATAAGAGGGGTGTTTTTTGTTTGCAGGAGCTAAATTATCAGATCCATGAAGAAGACAGCCAGGTAAAAGTAGATCAATAAGGCGACGATGTCAAGGATGGTGGTGAGGATTGGTCCGGCGCCGGCAGCCTGGTCCAAGCCCATTTTGTTCATTACCCAGGGGACTAAAAATCCCAGGGTTGCGGACAGGGTAAGGGCGCACCACAGGGACAGGCCTACTACCAGGCCCAGTCTGTAATCCCCTTGCCAGACGGTGGCGACAATTGCTGTAATTACGCCGATAATGCCGCCAATGGCCAAGCCCCGCCCGGTTTCACTTAACAAAGTATTCTTAAATTCGTTGGGTCGAATGTGGCCCAAAACCAGACTGCGGGTGAAGATAGTTGTGGACTGGCTACCTACATTGCCGCTCATATCCATAATCAAGGGCAGGAAAAATGCGAGAGCCAGAACCTGGCTGAGGGCGGATTCAAAACCGCTGACAATCAATCCCGCAAACAAGTCACCTACTAGGGTAATCATCAGAAAGGGGAGGCGGGCAGAAAGCACTTTCCAAAGGGAACCATGGAGGAGGCGCTGGCTGAGGTTTTCTTCCCGCCTTTGGAGGGTAAGAACACCGCCCTTTTCCAGAAGGTCTTCGGTGGCTTCTTCCTGCATGATGTCCAAAGCTCGGTCATATTCCAAAGCGCCTACCAGCCGGTTTTCGGAATCCACTACCGGCAGGCTGACCAAGTCAAACTTTTTTAATGTGTTGACGGCGTCTTCCTGGTCTGTATCAGCAGTGACATAGACTACATCATCATCCATAATATCGCCGATAGATGTGCCAGGATCCGCCAGCACCAAGTCCCGGAGGGTTACAACCCCTTCCAGCACTCTGCGCTTGTCTGTGACCCAGACATTGTGCAGGGTCTCCGGATCTGGTTTTAGAGCGCGGATGTAGTCCAGGGCAGCCTGGACCGTATAGTCTTGGCGCAGCCGCAGGTAATGGGGGGACATAACACGGCCCACAGTGCCCGGCTGGAAACCTATTAAAATTGAAGCTTTTTCCCTGTCTTCAGGAGGGATGGATTTTAGCAGTTCTTTGGCCACCGTGGCGGGCAGTTCGTCCAGCAGGCGGACCTGGTCAGAAGGGTCAATGTTGGAAACCATCTCAGTAACTTCAATAGCAGTAAAAGCCTGTAATAATTCTTTTTGTTTTGCAGTTTCCATGAGCTCGAAAATTTCCAAAGCAGTGTCCTTTTCCAGTAGCCGGAATAAAATCACTTGCTGGTTGGGCGAAAATTCTTCCAGCAGCTCCGACAGTTCCTGGAAGCCGAGCTCATCATTTAACAGCTCTTTAAGTTGTGCCAGTTTGTGCTCTGAGAGCAGGTTGGTGATTCTCTCGGTCATGGCGCACCTCCTGTATATATTTATGGTATCCAAAACAGTTGCAGTTCCCTCGTCGTCCGTGACTGAAGACAATCACCCCCTTAAAAATAAATAACCCCGCAAGGGGGTTGTGACAATGAAAAAGACAGCCCTCTTGTCCAAGCTTCAGCACTTGCATGCATAGAGCCTATTGGCTCAGCTGCCTTAGAGCCCACCTTAACCCGATGGGATCTGCTCTACCCGTTGGTGTCTCTCGACATTTCCGGGCAGCAGCCTGTCTCATGCAAGTAACCTCACCTACCGAAGTGCCTTGTATATCCACCTTAACAATATCAAATAATGGCAGCCGGGTCAAGGTTCTTGCTTTATTGGGCCCGGGGATATATAATAACTGTGAAAAACCACATATTTGTGAAATCAGGTGCCCCCAAGGGGAGAATAGGGAACCGGGTGCAAGTCCCGGGCGGTCCCGCCACTGTAACCGGTTGCTTGTCGACATGTCCACTGCGCAATGCGTGGGAAGGAGTCGCCAGCACTAGCCGGAAGCCAGGAGACCTGCCTGATTTCCAGAAGTACTGGGCCTTCGGGGAAAGGGGGTACTATTTTTGTTGCCCGACTGCAACCGGTTAATTGCCGGTTGACCCTGACCAGTAATGTCAGGGTTTTTTATTTCCGCAAACATAATGAGAGGAGAATGAATATGCGCAAAAGAGTTGCTCTTGCCCTTGTCTTTGTCCTGGTTATACTGGCTTTGTCTGGATGTGTTGCTACTGATAATAATGGTCCCATAACCCTGGTAGATGATTTTGACCGGGAAATTGTCCTGGAGGAACCGGCCCAGAAAATAATATCCCTGGTCCCTTCCAGCACTGAGATTCTGTTTGCTTTGGGAGTTGGCGACCGAGTGGTAGGCGCTTCCGATTTTTGCAATTATCCCGAAGAGGCCCTGTCCATTACGCGGGTAGGGGGCTTTGATGTTCCCAACCTGGAGCTCATTGTCTCCCTGGAGCCGGACCTGGTCTTTGCCGCCAGCCTGCACAAAGACACAGTAGAGGCCTTGGAGGGGATGGGCATCGCCGTCTTGGCCCTTGACCCCCAAAACATCCAGGAAATCTATGCCAATATCGAACTGATGGCCCAGGCCGTTGGCAAGAAAAAAGCAGGGGAAGACCTGATCAAAGATATGAAGGGCCGGCTGGCAAGTGTGGCAACTGCCTTAGAAGGACTTAGGGATGCTGAAAGACCGGTGGTCTTTTATGAAGTCTGGTATCCCGGGATTATGGTGGCTGGCGAGGGCACCTTTATCGATGAAATCATCACCCTGGCCGGAGGCAAGAATATGGCCTGGGGCATTCCCCGCTGGGGCAGCATCCAGGAAGAGGAAATACTGTCCCGCAATCCGGATTTCATATTCCACGGCTATCCCGACACTGATTCCAGCTTCTTTGCAACTAGGGAAGGATGGGATGTAATAACTGCTGTGGCTGAGGATAGTATCTATTTTGTCGACCCCGACATTACCAGCCGGACCGGTCCCAGGATTGCCGAGGCAGTGGAAGCCTTTGCCCGGATTCTCCATCCGGATTTGTTCAAGTAATGAAAAAGACCAGACTCCGGGCCGGAATCTTCCTGGCTCTGGGGGTGGCTTTAATCATCGCCCTCCTGGCGGGGATAGCCATTGGTACTGTGCCTATACCCCTGAAGGACTTGTTTAGTATCATTGTTTCGTCCCTGTGGCGAATGCTGCCTGAAACCTGGCAGGCAAGTATGCTGCGCCTGGGGCTGTTCCAGAAACTGGCTGCCTTGGTGGAAGAGATACCCGAGACCTGGCAGGCGATTGTCCTGCGCTTGCGCCTGCCCCGGGTGCTGGCAGCAATGCTTGTTGGGTCTGCTCTTGGACTTTCCGGCAGCACCATGCAGGGCTTGTTTAAGAACCCTCTGGCTGACCCCTTTATAATCGGGGTAAGTTCCGGTGCTTCGGTAGGGGCAGCGGCAGCAATGCTGCTGGGCCTGGCCTGGACAAAAGCCGGCGCCTTTGCAATTCCCCTGGCGGCCTTTGCAGGGGGGATGGGGTCGCTGCTCTTGGTCTACAGCCTCTCTGGTTCCGGGGGCAGGCGCTCCACCCTCAGCCTGCTGCTGGCAGGTACTGCCGTCAGCACTTTTTTGGGGGCAGTGGTGGCCTTGCTCACCTTCTTTAGCGGCGAACAGCTGCAGCAGGTGGTATTTTGGATGATGGGCGGGTTTTCTGGGCGCAACTGGCTGCATGTGCTCAGCATGCTGCCCTGGCTTGCGGCAGGGGGCGCCGTCATCTTCTGGCATGCCCGGGACCTGGATGCCTTGTCCCTGGGTGAAGAACAGGCCCATTATATGGGCGTCAATGTGGAAAAGGCCAAGGGCCGGCTGCTGGCTGCAGCCGCCCTCCTGGCTGCAGCTGCTGTTTCTGTCAGCGGCCTTATCGGCTTTGTCGGTCTGGTAGTGCCTCACGCCATGCGCCTGCTGGGGGGACCTTCCCATCGCTGGCTGCTGCCGGCTTCTGCCCTGGCCGGGGCGGTGTTCATGGTAGCCTCGGATCTCTTGGCCCGGGTGGCACTGGCGCCTGTTGAGCTGCCAGTGGGGCTGGTTACCGCCTTGGTTGGGGGGCCCTTCTTCCTTTACTTGCTTAAGAAGAGGAAGGTGACATAATGGCTGTCATCTCTTTGGAGAATGTCAATTTCGCCTATAACGGCTCCTTTTGCCTGGAGGACATTACCTTGGAGCTAGAAGCGGGAGACCTGACGGGCATCATTGGCCCCAATGGCTCCGGCAAGTCCACCTTGGTGAAACTGATGGCGGGCTATCTTGCCCCGGATTCCGGCCGAGTCTTGTTAGGGGGGCAGCCCCTGGCCCGACTTAAGCGCAAGGAGGTAGCACGCACACTGGCTGTGGTCTCCCAGGGAATTCATACGGATTTTGACTTCACTGTCGAGGAAATGGTCAGTCTCGGCCGCTTGCCCCATATGGGCCGCTGGCAGTCAGAAGGTCCCGGCGACAGCGAGGCCATCGAGTGGGCCCTGAGCATCACCCACCTCACGGATTTCCGTCACCGGGCCTACAACCGCCTCAGCGGCGGCGAGGCCCAGAGGGTTATGGTGGCCCAGGCCTTGGCCCAGCAGCCCGAAATCCTGCTGCTGGACGAACCTACTACTTATATGGACATGGCTTACCAGCAGGAAATGTTCACCCTGATGACCAGGCTCAATCAGGAGGGCATCACTATCGTGGCAGTGCTCCACGATGTAAATATGGCAGCCCTCTACTGCAAAGAACTGGTGGCCATTCGCGGGGGAAGAATCTTTGCCAAGGGCCCGGCGGAGGCGGTTATTACCCGGGAAAATATCAAGGAAATCTATGGCTGCACAGTGGAAATCACCTGGCACCCTGTTGCCAGCCGCCCCCAAATAACAATTATGCCTTGACACCGGTGGAACTTATTAGCCGCGGAATAATTTATCTGGGCTTACTCTTTTTGAAATGAGGGTCTTCTTCGAGAGGAAGGCCCTTTCTAATTATGTTCTGCGTTGCAAATTCCTTGGGGGCAGTCAAAAGCGCCACAAACAGGTTGTCCCCGGTGTCGAAAATGCGACAAAAAGGTACGTCCCTTTTTAAAGGATTCTCATGCGCAGCTGTAGAAATTATATTGGCCAGGGAAGGGATTGGTACCACTGTGCCGTGCGTTCCCCGGCGGAAAATGACACATTAATTGAGGCCCTACAAAGTTTTCTGGAGGGAATTAGATGACAACTCTACTCTATCTGGCGCGGCATGGACAGACAGACTGGAATTGTCAGGGCCGCTACCAGGGCCAGATTGACATTCCCCTCAATGACCGGGGAAGGGAAGAGGCCAGGTCGCTGGCGGAAAAATTACAGCAGTCCAGGCCGGTAGCGATATGGGCCAGTGATTTGAGCCGGGCCCGAGAAACTGCCGCAATTGTGGCGGCGCCCCACAACCTCCCGGTGCAGATTCACCCGGGCTTAAGGGAGATGCACTTTGGCAGCTGGCAGGGTCTTACCTGGCAGCAAATTGAACAGCGCTTTCCTGAGGCCTGGCGCCTGTGGACTGAAGACCCCCTGGGCTATAACATCCCCGGGGCCGAAAGTGTGGGGGAAATGGAGACAAGGTTTAAACAGGCTTTGCTTGAAATCTGCGGCAATATCCCGGGGGGACAGTCTTTGTAGTTACCCATGGGGGCCCAATGAGCCGGCTGCTCTCAGAATTGGCCGCTGACGAGTTCTGGGAGATGCTGCAGGGAAATTGCGCCTGCAATATGCTGCGTTTTTGCCGGGACCGGTTTCAATACCTTGGACCGGCGCCAAATATGCCCAAATAGCAAACACTCCACAGTAGATGGGGTGTTTGGCGTTAATTAGCCCGTCCGCCAGGCAAAGCGCGGCAAACAGGTTGTCCCGGTGTCGAAAGTGCGTCAAAAAGGTACGTCCCTGGTTCGCGCTTTGCCTGGGCCCGGAAAAATGATATAGTTGCAAAAGGGAGGGGATTTCCATGCTGGATATGCTTCAATATGAGGATATTGAATCCCTGACGGCGGCTAATCTAGCTTGCCAGGCCTGCGGCCTGCGCCGGGGCTGCACCCAGGTGGTCATCAGCCGCGGCCGGCCTCAGAGCCGGGTGATGCTGGTGGGGGAGGGACCCGGTGCCAATGAGGATCGATTAGGCCAGCCCTTTGTAGGGGCTGCCGGCCAATTGCTGGATAAGATTCTCACCGCCTCAGAGCTGCCCCAGGAAGATGTTTACATAACCAATGTGATCAAGTGCCGGCCGCCGGGCAACCGCCTGCCTAAATCCGATGAGACTAAGCGCTGTCTTCCCTGGCTGGAGCGGCAGATTGAGCTGATTTCTCCCCGTTTGCTCGTCTGTCTTGGGGCTTTGGCGGGACAGACTCTCATCAGCCCCAATCTGCGGATTACCCGGGATCGGGGAAAATGGCATAAATACGGGGGCATCAATATCGTCGCCACCTATCATCCGGCGGCATTGCTCCGGGATTCCGCTTTAAAGCGGCCGGTGTGGGAAGATTTTAAAGTTATACGGGATTATTATCGTAATTTGGCCGGGGAGGCATAATATGTTGGACATAGTCTTGGTGCAGCCGGAAATACCGCAAAACACAGGCAATATTGGCCGAACCTGCGTCATTACTGGCTGCAGATTGCACCTGGTGGGACCCTTGGGTTTCTCTGTCTCAGATACTGCTCTCAAACGAGCGGGCCTGGATTATTGGCCGGACTTGGATGTCAGCATCTATACCGGCTGGGATGAGTTCTGGAGTCAGCATCAGCACAGACAGATCTGGTGCATGACTACCAAGGGCACCCGGCGCCATGTGGATGTGGCCTGGCCCCGGGATACCATGATGCTTTTTGGCCGGGAGACGGCGGGGCTGCCTTCGGAGATTCGGGCTCTGGGGGAGAATATCCGCCTGCCCATGGGGCCTAAATACCGCTCCTATAATTTAAGCAATTCTGTGGCTGTGGCCATTTTTGAATATCTGCGCCAGTGGGATTTCCCCGGCCTGGTGTAAAAGCGCAGGGAGGTGGGGGATTGGGATACCGAACAGTGGCAAGACCGGCAGAAGCGGAAGTGATAATCAAAAAATCCCGTTTCATCGGGCAAGTCTCCCCGGTTGCCAGCGAAGAAGCGGCCGTGGCTTTTGTAGCGGAGATAAAGAAAAAACACCGGGAAGCCACCCATAACTGCCATGCCTGGATAGTCGACCCCCTCAATCAGCGGTCTAATGATGACGGCGAGCCTTCGGGCACAGCCGGGCGGCCCATGTTGGAGGTGCTGCGCAGGGAAGGGCTGGAACAGGTGGCAGTAGTGGTGACCCGCTACTTCGGAGGAATTCTCCTGGGCGCCGGCGGTCTGGTTCGGGCTTACAGCCATACCTGCAAGGCGGCGCTGGATGCGGCGGGCATGGGCAGGCAAATGCCTTACCTCAAGCTGGCTGCAACCGTAGACTATCCTCTCTTTAGCAAACTGGAAAATCAGCTGGCAGAGAAACAGCTGAAGGTCCTGGATACTGTCTTTACTGAAGTGGTTACTGTCACTCTCGGCCTGCCGAAAGATTCCGTTGGGGAAATTTCCGACTGGCTGGTGAATTTTTCTGGCGGGCAGGTTGTCCTCACCCCGGGGGAAAGGTACTCCTGCTTTGTCAGGGGAAAATGATTGGCTTTTATGTGGAAAGGAGTTAAGATATGATTCACTTTGGTCCCGCCGGAAACGCAAATTCCTTTTATGAAGCAGGGCATAAGTCCTCTCTGGAGATACCGGAGTATCTGGCTGCTATTGGCCTCAATGCCTATGAATACCAATGCGGGCGGGGGGTTAACGTTAAAAGGGATTTTTGCCTGCAGTTAGCGGAGAAGGCCAGGGAGTACAAGATTTTTCTCAGCCTCCACGCCCCCTACTTTATCAATCTGGGCACTCCCGACCCCAAGATAATGGAAAGTTCTCTGGGGCACATTGGCAAATCTTTAACTGCAGCCAAGGATATGAACGCCACCCGCATTGTCGTCCATCCGGGTTCGGTAGGCAAGGGCAGCCGCAGCGAGGCTTTAGCCCGGGCGGAGAGGCTTTTGGCCCAAACTGCGAAAGAATTGATGCCCTCCTTTCCAGGGATCTCCCTGTGCCTGGAAACCATGGGCAAGATCAACCAGCTGGGCACTTTGGATGAAGTCATTGGCCTTTGTCAGTTGGATAAATGTTTTATGCCCGCAATCGATTTTGGCCATCTTCATGCTAGGGGTATGGGGGCAATCAAAGGCCGGGAGGAATTTGAAGAGGTTCTCGACCGCATTGCTTCATCCCTGGGTGCGGAAGTGGTGCAAAATCTGCATGTGCACTTCAGCGCAATTGAATTTGCCAAAGGGGGGGAAATTCGCCACAGGACCTTTGCCGAAAGTGAATACGGCCCCGATTTTGAGCCTCTGGCAGCAATCATCGCCCGGGATGGCCTGACGCCGGTAATTATCAGTGAATCTGCAGGCGCTCAAACTGAAGATGCCCTGGCTATGAAGGAATTGGTTCAGCGCTATCGAATTGGGGAAAGAGAAGATGTTTAAAGGGATTTTCTTTGATTTGGATGGCACCTTGCTGCCCCTGGATTTGGCTGAGATGATGAACAGCTATTTCCGGGCCCTGACAATCAAACTCTCTCCTTTGGTGGAGCCCGTGTCTTTCATGGAAGCTCTTATGGCAGGTGTGGAAAAGATGCTGTACAATGATGGGCGAGGGACCAATGAGCAGGTCTTTATGGAAGCGTTTTTCCGCCGTTTGGACAGGGATCCCCGGCAGCTGCTGCCGGTATTTGACGAATTTTATATTAATGAGTACAGGGAGCTGGGCCGGCATGTAGTGCCAAGGGCGGAAGCCCGCAGAGCATTAGATTTGGCTGCCGCTTCCGGCGCTAAAGTGGTCTTGGCCACCAACCCGGTTTTCCCGCGGCTCGCCGTGGAGGCCCGCCTTGAGTGGGCAGGGCTGGCAGGTAGTCCTTTCACTGCAATTACCAGCTATGAAAACAGCAGTTTCTGCAAACCCAATCCCGGCTATTATCTTGAGATTTTGCAAGCAACGGGTTTGCAGGGTCCTGACTGCCTCATGGTGGGCAATGACTCAAAAGAAGATTTGGTTGCAGCGGAGCTGGGACTAAGCACCTTTCTCCTGGAAGACTTCCTCATTGACAGGGGTTCAGCCTATAAGCCTACCTGGCGGGGAAGCTGGGAAGAACTATTGAAAGTGTTGGGTGGATAATGGATGCTATAGAAAAGAAAGTTTTAACCCGTCTGGCGGAAGATTTTTATCGGCCGATTAAGGCACAGGAACTGGCAGCGGCCATGAATTTGCCTCTGGAGAAAGTGAGCCTGGCTCTTTCCGGCCTGGCCGGGAAAAAAGTCCTCATCAAGGCCGAGGAAGACTATTGTCTCAATCCTGAGGCCGCTATCGTGGCGGGCTTTTTCCAGTCCCATGTCCGGGGCTATGGCTTTGTCCATGTGGGCAGAGACTGCCAATACTATGTGGGACCCGGTTCTGCCAAGGGAGCCCGGGACGGGGATATTCTCCTCTGTCAGGTGCTGGGCCGGGAGCCAGGCAAGGCGCCGGCTGTCAGGGTTCTGGATTTTCTTGTCCGAACAGAAAAAATAGTGGCCGCAGTCTACGACGGTCAGTCCCATTTAGGCTCTGTCCAGGACGGCAACAGAAAAATTATGATTCCTGGCCGGCAGGCCAAAGGCGCCAAGGATGGCGACTGCGTCCTGGCGGCCGTCCGTGGTTGGGAGGGGCGGGTGGTATGCCTTTTGGCTCAAGAGCACAGGCCATTTCTGGATCTCTTGAATATTGCCGCCAAGAAGGGAATCCTGCCTGTATTTCCGAAGGCTGTGGAGATGGAGGCTGCGGCCCTTCAGGATGATGCGGGAGAAATTGGCAAACGCCTTGACCTTCGGGATCAAGACATGGTAACAGTAGATGGCGAAGAATCTCAGGACCTGGATGACGGCTTTTCCCTTTCCCATCAGCCCGATGGAACTTGGCGCCTGGGAGTCCATATCGCCGATGTAGCCCATTATGTCCGGCCTGGTTCCCAACTGGACCGAGAGGCGTTTAAGCGGGCCCTAAGCGTTTACTTGGTGGACCGGGAGATCCCTATGCTGCCTGGCAGGCTTTCCCGAGATTTGTGCTCCCTTATGCCCGGGCGTGACCGGCTGGCTGTCAGCTGTCTGGCGGATATAGATTCTTCAGGAGAAGTAATCAGGTATCAGTTTGCCGAGACAGTGGTGCGCTCAAGGCAGCGGCTGACCTATGCCCAGGTGGATGAAAGCTCCAGTTCCCAGTTGCTGGGGATGGCAGCTGAGCTTGCCCAGCTGTTAAACGCAAGGCGCCTGGAGCGGGGGGCAGCGTACATCGATTTGCCGTCCACCGCTATTGCCCTTGATGGCAATGGCCGTCCGGCCAGTATGGGTCCCCGGGAGTCGGGAGGACCCAGAGGGCTGGTGGAGGAATTCATGGTCCTGGCCAATGAACTGGCAGCGGATTTTCTTTATAAGAGCGGCGCATCTCTCCTCTATCGGGGAAATGAAGGATTTTATCCCGGCCGTGGGGAAGAGCTCAATGCTTTTCTTGCCCGTTGGGGCTGCCAGCTGGATTATCCCCCCGTTCCCCGGGATTTGCAGCAACTGATTGCTGCCATAAAGGGCCGCCCGGAAGAGCTGCTGATTAGCAGAAAGCTGGCCAGAAGCCTGCATAAATCCCGGTACAGCTGGACCCCCCTGGGACATTATAATCTGGCTGCTGAGCGCTATACCCATTTCAGCTCTCCTATCAGGAGATATTCGGACCTGTTTGTTCACCGCCAGCTCAAACAGGTCCTCAACCAGCAGCCCTTGCTTTCCCTGGAACGGGATTTGCCCCGGGTTGCTGAGCAATGTTCCTTCCGAGAACGCCTGGCCCAGGATATCGAGGGAGAATGTCTCGACCAGAAAAAGCTGGAGTACATGGCGGCACAGGAAGGAACTCTTTTTCAGGGCTTGGTTGTAGACCTGACCAACAACGGCCCGCTGGTTTGGCTGGAAAATACTGCCGAAGGCATTGCGGTGGCAGGAGATCGGCAGCAACTGGACAGCTGCCAGCCTGGGGACCGGATTACAGTCCAAGTGCACAAACTTGACTATAATACCAAGACCATTTACTTTGCCTGTGTCGGCGATCAGGGAAAAGTTGACAGCCACACCGAACAATGTTAAATTAACAAGGAACTATTGCTGTTTAGAGGTGCTTTTATGGCTAAGACAAGGAATACCAAGCAACGCCAATTGATACTCGATGAATTGCGGAGTACCAAATCTCATCCCTGCGCCGAGTGGCTTTATCAGCGGGTAAAAGCCAAAATGCCCAATATCAGTTTGGGCACGGTGTACAGAAACTTGGCAGTGCTGAAGGAACAGGAGATCATTCAGGAATTGCCCCGTGCCGGCAGTCAAAGCCGATATGACAGCAATCCTAATCCTCATTACCATTTTTTTTGCCTTGAGTGCGGTCGTATCGATGATATTGAAGAACCATACCTGGAAAAGGTTAACTCGGAAATTACAGGGAAGCTGACGGAATACGTCGTCCTGGGACATTTTACCGAGTTCTACGGACTATGTCCCCAATGCAAAAAATCTAAGTAAAGGAGTTGCCGGGAATGGCGGAATTCATCTGCAAAGAATGCGGCGAACAAAAAGAAGGACGGTGCAAGCCCCGCAAATGTCCTAAGTGCGGCGCGGCCAATTCTTTTGACAAAAAGGAATAGGGGAAAAGGCAAAGAACCAGAAATGCCTGCAGGCATTTTGGTTCTTTGCTTATTGTTTTTTGGCTTGCTCTTCCAGGAGGCGGCTAATTTGCCTGCCCTCGCCCAGCTCTCTGGCCTTCTGCCATAATTCCTGACAGCGGGCGCTGTCCAATGTCCGGATTGTCGCCTTGAGTCTGGGTATCGCTGAGGCGCTGAGGCTGAACTCATCCAGGCCCATGCCCACCAGCAGGGGCGTTGCCAATGGATCGGCGGCCATTTCTCCGCACATTCCCACGGTTTTGCCCTGCTCATGCCCGGCCCTGATGACCCCCGCAATGAGGTTGAGCACAGCCGGGTTAAAGGGATCAGACAGGCGGGACACCTTTTCGTTGGTGCGGTCGGCAGCGCAGGTGTACTGAATTAGGTCATTGGTGCCGATGCTGAAAAAATCCACTTCCCCAGCAAAGAAGCGGGCCTGGATAGCCGCTGCGGGAACTTCAATCATAATTCCCAGTTTGTATGCAGAGGTAAAGGGGAGGCCCTCGGCTTTAAGCTCTGACTCAGCTTCCTTGAGGATAGTCTTAGTGCGCCAGACTTCTTCAGGCACCGTCACCATGGGCAGCATAATCCAGGGAGTGCCGGCGGTCCCGGCTCGGAGGATGGCCCGCAGCTGGATTTTAAAGATCTCTGGGCGGGCCAGGCAAAGGCGAATGCCCCTGTTGCCCAAAAAAGGGTTCAGTTCCCTTTCTGTTTGCAGGCTGGGCAATTCTTTATCGCCGCCAATGTCCAGGGTGCGGATAATAACCGGCTGGCGGGGGAATGCTTCCAGAACGGTGCGGTAAGCGTGGATTTGTTCTTCTTCCGTTGGCAAGTCGGGACGCTCCATGTATAAGAATTCAGTCCGGTAGAGGCCTACCCCTTGGGCCCCATTGGCCAGCGCTCTTTCTACATCCCCCGGGGAACTGATATTGGCAGCCAGCTGAAATGTCTTGCCATCCCTGGTCTCGGCAGGTAGGCCCATTAACTCTCCGAGCTTTTCCCTGCGGGAGATTTCCTGTTGCTGGCGTTGGCTGTATTCCCTAAGGAGCTCAGGGGTGGGATCGACGAAGACTTGGCCGGCATCGCCGTCAACAATAACTGTGCATCCATCCCGAAGATTTTGGCCAAAGGAGCCGGTGCCGACTATAGCCGGAATTTCTAAAGCCCGGGCAATGATGGCGCTGTGACAAGTCCTGCTCCCGGTCTCGGTGACAAGAGCCAGGACTTTTGCCTTGTCCATTTGGGCTGTGTGGGAAGGGGCCAGGTGACGGGCAAAGATTACCGCCGGCCGGCCAAGGTTGTCCAGGGGAGAGGGGGCGGCGCCCAAGAGGTTGTTGAGCCAGCGGCTGCATATGTCTAGGATGTCTGCCCCCCGCCCCCGCAGGTATTCGTCCTCCAGGGCAGCAAAGAGGGCAGCGCAATTCTCGCCGGCGTCCCGGACTGCGGCCTCAGCATTTAGCCCTTGGTCCAGAAAGGCACTGACGGCATCAACGAGCATGGGGTCTGCCAACAGGAGCAAATGGGCGTCAAAGATGGCGGCCTCTTGCTGGCCTCCCTGACGTGCGAGGCTGTCCCGGATGGCTTCTAATTGTCTTTGCGTCGCTGAAAAAGCCCGCTGCAGCCTTTCTTTTTCGGCAGGTATTTTTTCGGCAGCCAAGGAGTACCTGGGCAGATTTTGCCCAGTTTCTTTGACAAGATAGGCAGGGCCAATGGCAATGCCCTGAGACGCGGCAATTCCTTTAAGCATCAAAATACCCCCTGTTGCCATAATAAATGTATTATACCATTTTGTGAAAACATCCGGGAGCAAAGTGCTATAATTAACAAAAAGGACAAGAGGAGTAGATCAGAAGATGGCAATCGATTTGCGCAGTGATACCGTCACCAGGCCCACAGACGAAATGCGCCGAGCTATGGCCGCAGCCCAGGTGGGGGATGATGTCTACGGCGAGGATATGACAATCAATGAATTAGAGGAAAAAGGCGCCGCCCTCATGGGCAAGGAGGCCGGCCTCTTTGTCACCAGCGGCACCATGGGAAATTTGCTCTCTGTGCTCACTGTCTGTCAGCGGGGCGACGAAATCATCATGGAAGAGCAAATGCATATGTTTTGGTATGAGGTGGCGGGCATTGCCGCCCTGGCCGGGGTGCAAATCCGGACCCTGCCGGGAATCCGGGGTGTGGTCAGCGTGGTTGCCCTCCAGGCCGCCATCCGCTCAGAAGATATACATTATCCCCAGACGCGGATGTTTTGCATGGAGAATACTCATAACAGGGCCGGAGGCACAGTCATGACCAGGGAGCAGATGCAAGATTTAAGCTCTGCAGCCAGGCAGGCGGGGCTATGGGTCCATACCGACGGCGCCCGGATTTTTAACGCTGCTGTTTTCCTTGGCGCAGAGCCCCGTGAGCTGGCAGCCTGCACGGACAGCTTAACCTTTTGCCTGTCCAAGGGCCTGGCGGCGCCGGTGGGTTCCCTGCTGGTAGGGCCCAGGGATTTCATCCTCCGGGCGAGAAAATACCGGAAGATGCTGGGGGGCGGCATGCGCCAGGCCGGTGTGCTGGCGGCGCCGGGGCTGATTGCCCTGGACAGCATGCGCCTGCGCCTGGCAGAAGATCATAGAAACGCCCGCAAGCTGGCGGAAGGTCTGGCCCGGCTGGGGGCAGAGGTAGACATGGATACCGTTCAGACGAATATTATCCGCTTTCAGGTGCCCATGGCGGCCGGGGATTTCCTCCGCCGCTTAGCAGCCCGGGGGGTGCTGGCAAACGCCACCGGCCCGGATTCCATTAGATTTGTCACCCATTATGAAGTGAGCCAGGAAGATGTGGACCAGGTCTTGGCTGCCTGTGGGGAAATTTTAGCCTGATTCTTCGCCGGGGGCTATGGCATACTCATTAGTTGAATTGAATGGTAACCGCTACAGAAGGGTCCGTCCCCGATGTGGCGGTTTTTTCTGTGGTATTTTCCCGGTTTGGGACATACCTTATATAAAAGGAGTGGTGCATATGCGCTCTGGAATTTACCTGGCGGGTATAATCTCGGTGGTGTTATTATTGGCCCTGGCTTTCCAGCTGTTGCCTCCTCCCTGGGAGGGAGGGGTGGCCGGGTGGTTTTGTGCCATTTGGTATGTCTGCGCCCTGGCGGCGGGGCTGGGATATTGGTACAAATATGACTTAACCAAGGCCAGGGAAGAACGCCAGCGCAAGCTGGAACAGGCCCGGCAGGAGCGGTGGGCGGTCAAGAAAACAGGTGAGGGCAGGCGGCAACAGTCTTATTAGTATGTTATAATAATTGCATAAAACCGTAAGAAGGTGACTCCGGGTGACCAAGCATCAGCAGCTGATAGAATATATCGAAAACCTGCCCATTGGGAAAAAGATTTCTGTGCGCCAAATTGCCAGAGAGCTTGAGGTCAGTGAAGGCACAGCGTACAGGGCCATCAAAGAGGCTGAAACCCGGGGAATGGTCAGCACCATGTCCAGGGTGGGGACCGTGCGCATCGAACTCAAGGAAGAACACAGCATTCAGATTCTCACCTTTGCTGAGGTTGTCAATATTGTCGACGGCAGCATCCTGGGGGGCCGGGCAGGACTGCACAAGACATTGAACAAGTTCCTCATCGGGGCCATGGAAATTGATTCTCTCGCACGGTATGTGGAAGCTGACAGCCTCCTCATTGTCGGCGATCGGGAGGAGGCCCAGGTCCTTGCCCTGACCCGGGGGGCCAGCGTGATGATTACCGGCGGCTTTGAAGCATCAGCTTTGGTTAAAGAATTGGCGGATAGCAAAGAAATCCCTTTGATTTCCTCTACATATGACACCTTTACCATTGCCACCATGATCAATCAGGCCATTCATGACCGGCTGATAAAAAAAGAAATAATTCGGGCCCAGGATGTCATGGTGGGAGCTCCTTTTTATTTGAAAACCGGCGATGATGTGGCCAAGGTCTTGGAATTGTCCAGAAAAAGCGGCCACAGCCGCTTTCCCGTAGTTGACGATAGTCTGCGGGTGGTGGGTATCATCACCGGTCGGGATTTGGTAGGCATTTCCCCTGAAACTCCGTTGGAAAGGGTCATGACTAAGAAAGCCCATACTGTGGAACTCAGGACTTCGGTAGCTGCTGTTGCCCACAAAATGGTGTGGCAGGGTATTGAAATGCTGCCGGTGGTGGAAAACAATAGGCTGAAGGGCGTGGTCACCCGGGAGGATGTGATCAAGGCTCTGCAGATTTCCCAGCGCCAGCCCCATGTGCAGATGACTTATACAGATAACATCGTCAGCCAGTTTCGTTCCACTTCCGAAGGGAACACAGCTGTCCTCAGGGGGTGCATGCCCGCAGTGGCAATGGACCGAAGCGGAGGGGTTTCTCAAGGGGCCCTGCTCACCGTCATGCTGGAAGCTGCTGCCGTCCTCCTGCGTCGGCATCGTTTCCCGGACATTGTTCCCGAGGGAATCAGCACTTATTTCCTGCAGCCTGTGCCTCCGGAAAGGGAACTGGAGGTTCGCGCCCGCCTCATCGATGTGGGCCGGCACACGGGCAAAGTGGATATTGACATCGCCTGTGACGGCAGTACCGTGTGCAAGGCCATGGCCTCGGTCCAGAGCCTCAAGGATTAATCTTTGCTGGTCGGACAAGCCCATGTGTGACTGACCTTCACCCCAACCAGATCGCAGCCGGAGGGATAGAGATGAACAAAGAAACGGGTGGCTTTGTCCACTTGCATAACCATACAGAATACAGCCTTTTGGACGGGGCGGTACGCATTCCCGACCTGGTGGCTGCTGCCAAAAAACTGGGCATGCCCGCTATTGCCATTACCGACCACGGCAACATGTACGGGGTGGTGGATTTTTATAAGGCCGCCAAGGCAGAGGGGATTAAACCCATTCTCGGCTGTGAGGTCTATGTGGCCCCTGAATCCAGGTTTATCAAGCAGGGGGCCAGGGATGACACCGCCTACCACCTGGTGCTGTTGGCTGAAAACGACAGGGGTTACAAAAATCTCATGCGGCTGGTGACCCTGGGCCACCGGGAAGGCTTTTACTACAAGCCCCGGGTTGATAAAGAGCTGCTTCGCCAATACCATGAAGGGCTGATTTGTATGTCAGCCTGTCTGGGGGGCCAGATTCCTTCTCTGCTGCTCCGGGGGAATAAGGAGGGGGCCAAAGCCCTGGCCCTGGAAATGGCAGATATCTTTGGCCGGGATAATTTCTATTTAGAAGTCCAGGACCACGGATTGATGGAACAAAAGACAGTCAACAAGGACTTAGTTGACATCAGCCGGCAGACAGGGATCCCTCTCGTCGCCAGCAATGACCTTCACTACCTGGCCCAGGAGGATGCCGAAGCCCATGATGTGCTGCTGTGCATACAGACTGCAAAACATGTGGATGATGCTGACCGGATGAGGTTTCCCGGCGATCAATTCTATCTTAAATCTGCCAGCGAAATGGCGGAACTCTTTGCCTGGTGTCCGGAAGCGCTGGCCAATACAATAGCCATTGCCCAGCGCTGTGATGTCACCCTGCAGTTTGGCACCTACCACTTGCCGGATTATCCTGTTCCGGAAGGCCATACGGTGACCTCCTGGCTCAGGCATCTCTGCCGGGAAAAACTGCCCAACCGCTATCCCAACCCCACCCCTGAGGTCTTGAAACGGGTTGAATATGAGCTCTCGGTCATTGAAAAGATGGGCTATCCCAGCTATTTTCTAATTGTCTGGGACTTTTGCGATTTCGCCCATCGCCATGGAATTCCGGTAGGACCGGGCAGGGGCTCGGGGGCAGGCAGTATTGTCGCTTATATTCTGGGGATAACAGATCTTGATCCCCTGCGGTATAAATTGCTCTTTGAGCGTTTTCTCAACCCCGAAAGGGTGTCCATGCCTGACTTTGACATTGACTTTTGCTATGAGCGCCGAGGCGAAGTAATTGATTATGTCACGGAAAAGTACGGGCGGGAGCGGGTGGCTCAAATTATCACCTTTGGCACCATGGCTGCCCGGGCTGTGGTTCGGGACGTGGGCAGGGCTATGGACCTTTCTTTCGCCGAAACCGACCGCATTGCCAAGCTCATTCCTGAAGAGTTGAAGATGACAATTGACAAGGCCCTGGAGCAGGAACCGCGCCTTAAAGAGTTAATGGACGAAGATCCCAGGGTAGAAAGTCTCATCCGCATTGCCCGTAAGCTGGAAGGCCTTGCCCGGCATGCTTCCACTCACGCTGCGGGAGTAGTCATCGCCAAGGAAGACCTGGTGAACTACGTTCCCCTCCAGGGCAACGACCAGGAGGGGCTGACAACTCAGCTGCCCATGACCACTTTAGAAGAACTGGGCCTCCTGAAAATGGACTTTTTAGGCCTGCGCACCCTGACCATTCTCAAAAACGCCACCGACATGATTCGAGCCAACAGGGGCATCGAAATTGAGCTCAACAGCATTCCCCTTGATGACAAGCCGACCTTTGATTTGCTCTGCTCCGCTAACACCATGGCTGTGTTCCAGCTTGAAAGCGACGGCATGCGCAAGGTCCTCTCGGAGTTGCAGCCTACGGTCTTCGAAGACATCATTGCCTTAGTTGCCCTCTACCGGCCGGGCCCCATGGAGCAGATACCAAACTTTATCGCCAGCAAGCACGGGCAAATTCCTGTCAGCTACCCCCATCCGAAACTGGAGCCAATCCTCAAGGAAACGTATGGGGTCATGATCTACCAGGAGCAGATTATGATGGCCGCCTCAGCCCTGGCCGGCTTCACTCTGGGTCAGTCAGACCTGCTGCGCCGGGCAATCGGCAAAAAGAAACTGGAGGTCATGAAGGAACAGCGCAAGACTTTTGTCAGCGGCTGCATTGAAAATGGCCTGGAGAGAAAACAGGCTGAGGATATCTATGACCTGATTGTCAAATTCGCCGACTATGGCTTTAATAAATCCCATTCTGCCGCCTACGGTTTGGTTGCTTATTATACGGCGTATTTTAAGGCCAATTACACCATAGAATTTATGGCGGCCAACTTGGGCAACGTCATGGCCAACACTGAAAAGGTCGCTCTTTATATCGACCATTGCCGTCGCCTGGGCATCCAGGTGCTGCCTCCGGATATCAATGAAAGCGGCATTGACTTTACAGTAGTTGGAGACAAAATCCGCTTTGGCCTGGGGGCAGTGAAGAATCTGGGCACGGCGGCAGTGGAGCAACTGCTGGCAGAGCGGGAGAATGGTCCTTTCACCAGCCTGGCAGATTTTTGCAACCGCATGAATGGCCGCTGCAACAAGCGGATGTTGGAGAATATGATCAAGGGCGGCTGCATGGACTCACTGCCGGGACACCGGGCCCAAAAGCTGGCGGCCATGGACAATTTCCTGGCCACAGCAGCCCGCCTGTATAAGCAGAAAATCAGCGGCCAGCTGGACATTTTCGATATCCTGGGCGAACCAGAACCTGAGGCCGAACTGCCCCCACTAAAACCAATGGAGCGGCGGGAACTGCTGAAAGGGGAAAAAGAGGTTCTAGGCATGTATTTGACGGGCCATCCCCTGGAAGACTATGTGGAGTTGTTGGACTCCCTGAACGTATCCTCCATTCCTGACCTGGAAGAAAGGAAGGAGGGCAGTGAAGTCACCGTTGCCGGCGTGGCGGCAGCCTGCAGGACTATGATTACCCGCAGGGGCAAACACATGGCCTTTCTGACTTTGGAAGATCAGTTTACTACTTTGGAGGTCATCATATTTGATGAGGTCCTGGCCCAGTCCAGGGACCTTTTAGCGGGAGAAGCCCCCCTATTGGTTACCGGCCGTCTGGAGTTCGCCACCCAAGGGGAGCCGAAAATGCGGGCGGAAACCATTGCCAAGCTGGAGGCCCCTAATTCCAGTCACAAACTGTACCTGAAGATTGAGGGCAATACCGACAGCGACTGCATCAACAGGGTGCTCTATGTCCTGGACCAGTATCCCGGAGACGTCCCGGTCTACATGTTCTTTGCTGAGACCAAGGCTTTGCGCCTGATGGACAAATTTCCTGTCAACCCCGACAGACGTTTGCTGATCCAGCTTGCAGATATGCTGGGTGAGGACTGCGTCGTCCTCCAAAATGCTAAAAAACAGACAGCGGAATAGAAGGGAAGGTGGTTCCATGCAGCAGCGGATTGTCAGGATGCTGAAAGACCGGGGCGTCGACCTAGACTGCATTGCCGGTCTTGTCCTTGAGCTCCAACTCCCTTATAACCCCCAGCTAACTCAGGAAGAATGCTGCAGAAATGTGGAAAAGGTTTTGGAAAAGCGGGAAGTGCAAAATGCCATATTGACGGGACTTGTCCTGGATATATACGCTGAACGGGGGCTGCTGCCAGAACCCCTGCAGAGCATCCTCACCCGGGATGACCCTCTTTACGGTGTTGACGAAGTGCTGGCCCTGAGCATCACCAATATTTACGGCAGCATTGGCTTCACAAATTTCGGTTATCTTGACAAGGTCAAGTCGGGAATTCTCGAGAATATCAACACCAAGAAAGAGGGAGTTGTCAACACCTTTCTGGACGATTTGGTGGCAGCCATCGCCGCCGCTGCCGCCGCTCGCCTGGCCCATCAATACAAGCAGTCGGAGGTGTAGGGGCCGCGTCCTGCCGCCCTCGGGATGTCAGGAGATTTGTAGGGGCGGCGTCCTGCCGCCCTCAGGACGGCGGGAGATTCGTAGGAGCGGCGTCCTGCCGCCCTCAGGACGTCGGGAGATTCGTAGGAGCGGCGTCCTGCCGCCCAACCCCGAATTGGGCAATTAGCCGCCACAGAAAGCCCCGTCCCTGGTGTGGCACCAATTGACAGGGATACAGTCTTATATGATAATGATTGTGGATTAAATAGCGAAAGCGAGGATGTTCAATGCGAGAAGAAGCGCTCAAACTGCACAAAGACAACCGGGGAAAACTTGCCGTCACTAGCAAGGTGCCCCTGCACAACGCCAAAGACCTTAGCCTGGCCTATTCTCCTGGAGTGGCCGAACCTTGCCTGGAAATACATAAAGATGTCAATAAGGTGTATGACTATACCGCCAAGGGCAATTTTGTCGCCATTGTCTCTGACGGAACAGCTGTGTTGGGCTTGGGCAATATCGGGGCCGAAGCAGCCATGCCCGTCATGGAAGGAAAGGCTGTGCTCTTTAAGTCTTTTGCCGGCGTCGATGCATTCCCCATTTGCCTGGGCACTAATGACATTGAAGAAATCATACGCACCGTTAAATTGCTGGAACCCACTTTTGGCGGCATCAATCTTGAAGATATTGCCGCTCCTGCCTGCTTTGAAATTGAAACCCGCCTCAAAAAAGAGATGAATATCCCCGTCTTTCATGATGATCAGCACGGAACTGCCATAGTGACCGCTGCCGCTGCCGTCAACGCTTTAAAGGTGGCAGGCAAGGAACTCTCAAAAATTCGCCTGGCGGTCAATGGGGCCGGCGCTGCGGCCATGGCCGTGACCAAACTGCTCCTGAGCATGGGCGCTAAGGATGTCGTCATGTGCGATTCCAGCGGCCCCATCTATAAGGGACGCACTGAGCGCATGAATCCCTATAAGGAGCAAATTGCTGAGACTACAAATCCCCGGGGCGTTCGCGGCAGTCTGGCCGACGCCGTCAGGGGCTGTGATCTTTTCATCGGCTTGTCGGTGGGCAATGTGCTGACGGCGGAAATGGTCCGCTCTATGGCAGCTAACCCGATTATCTTTGCCATGGCAAACCCGGTGGCGGAAATCGACCCGGCCCTGGCAAAAGAAGCCGGCGCCCTGGTTGTTGGCACCGGCCGCTCGGATTATCCCAACCAGATCAACAATGTATTGGCCTTCCCTGGCGTGTTTCGGGGCGCTTTGGACACCCGGGCCAGAGGCATCAATGAGGAGATGAAAATTGCCGCCGCCCTGGGCATTGCCGGACTCGTCAGCCCTGAGGAATTAAGTTCGGACTATATCATTCCCGGGCCTTTCGACTCCCGGGTGGCGCCGGCAGTGGCGGCCGCCGTGGCCAAGGCGGCCATGGACAGCGGCGTAGCCCGCATTGCGGCGGATCCCGAGGCAATTGCCGCCAAGACCCGGAAACTGGCCAGCATATAGATTGGACGGGGCAGCAGGCTGCCCCGTTTATGCAGGAAATAAAAGAGGTATAGAGAAAATAAAGTTTTAGGGAAAATATATCAGGAGGGACCAAAATGAAGAGAATATTTGTTGTCGGCGCCGGGCAGATGGGCTCAGGCATAGCCCAGACTGCAGCTCAGGCCGGCTACCCGGTTAAGCTGTCTGATGTCAATTCAGACCTAGTGCGAAAAGGCATTGCCTCCATCGACAAGGCCTTGGCCAGACAGGTGAGCAAGGGTCGTCTGGAAGAGGCCGCTAAGGCAGAAATCATGGGCAGAATCACTCCCGCCCCAGGGCTCCAGGACGCTGCTGATGCCGACTTGGTCATCGAAGCTGTAGTGGAAAACCGGGAAGTCAAGCGGCAGATATTCACCCAGTTGGAGAAAATCTGCCACGACAAGGCCATTCTCGCCAGCAACACTTCTTCTATTCCCATTACTGAAATCGGCGGCTATACCAATTGTCCCCAGCGGGTAATCGGCATGCACTTTATGAACCCTGTGCCGGTTATGCGCCTGGTGGAACTCATCCGGGGGGCGGCCACTTCCGATGAAACCTTGGGTCTGGTAAAGGAAGTTGCCCAGGCCATGGGCAAGACTCCTGTGGAGGTCAATGACGCCCCCGGTTTTGTAGTCAACCGCATTCTCATTCCCATGCTTAATGAAGCCTGCTTTGTGCTTCAGGAAGGCATTGCCACCGCTGAGGGCATTGACCAGGCCATGACCCTGGGCGCCAACCATCCCATGGGTCCACTGGCCCTGGCTGACCTCATTGGCCTGGACACCTGTCTGGCCATTATGGAAGTGCTCCACCGGGATATGGGCGAGGACAAATACCGGCCCTGCCCCCTGTTGCGCAAGCTTGTTCAGGCTGGCTGGCTGGGGAGAAAGACCGGCCGTGGATTTTATGATTACCGGGAGGGAAAATAATTGAGCGTCAGAGTGGAGATTGAAGAAGCCATTGCCCTGGTGACCATTGACAGGGAGCAGCAGTTAAACGCCCTTAATATTGAGACTCTCCGGCAACTTGAACAGGAAATTACCGCTCTGGGTATGGATAATGGCATTAAAGCGGTTGTGGTGACCGGAGCCGGCAGCAAGGCTTTTGTGGCCGGCGCAGATATCGCCGAGATGAAGGACATGAATGAAGAGGAAGCCCTGGAATTTTCAGCCCTGGGGCACCGGGTCTTCGGCCTCATTGAATCCCTGCCCAAGCCCGTTATCGCCGCCATCAACGGTTACGCCCTGGGGGGCGGCTGCGAGCTGGCCTTGGCCTGTGACCTGCGGTTTGCCGGCGAGTGGGCTAAGCTTGGCCAGCCGGAAATCGGCCTGGGGATTATTCCCGGCTTTGGCGGCACCCGGCGCCTGGCCCGTTTGGTGGGCACGGGCAAAGCCATGGAGCTGATTCTTAGCGGCGAGAGAATCGACGCCCAGAATGCCCTTAGGCTGGGACTGGTGGAGCGCACCTATTCTGCTGACGAACTGATGCCCAAGACCATGGATTTCGCCCGGGGCCTGAGCAAATACAGCCTCAAGGCTCTGCGGGCAGCCAAGGCGGCAATTGCCACTGAGGATCCAGGTCTGCAGAAGGAACAGGAGCTTTTCGCCCAGTTATTCAGCGGCCCAGACCAAAAAGAGGGAATGAGCGCCTTTCTTGAGCGCCGGCTGCCGTTGTTCAAGGAGTAAATATCAGGGGGGACCGGCAGGTCCCCTTACTTGCACCTACCCCGAATAGGGGCTAAAATAAGGAGAGACCAGTCCCGGTGGGACAAAAATCGCCCAGGGGAAAGGAGCGAGATATATGAAATTAGCTGTACTTACCAGCGGCGGCGATGCCCCAGGCATGAACGCTGCCGTGCGGGCCGTTGTGCGCAAGGGAATATATAATGATTGCCAGGTCTTCGGAGTCAGAGAAGGTTTCCGGGGAATCATCGATGATGACATTATCCCCCTGCAGCTGGGATCAGTGGCAGACGTCATTCAGAGGGGCGGGACATTCCTGCGCACCGCCCGCTGCGAAGAATTTAAGACGCCTCAGGGTTTGGCGAGAGCTATTGCCAACCTGCGCCGCCGGGAGATAGAGGCAGTAATCGTAATTGGCGGCGACGGCTCCATTCGGGGCGCCCAGGCCCTGTATGAGGGGGGAATCACTGCGGCAGCAATTCCCGGCACCATCGACAATGACATCCCGGCCACAGAGTGCACCATTGGTTTTGACACCGCTATCAACACCGCCAGCGCTGCCATTGACAAGATCAGGGATACAGCCACCTCCCATCAGCGCACTTTTATTGTCGAATTGATGGGCCGGCATTCAGGAGCAATCGCCCTGGCAGCGGGATTGGCTGCCGGGGCAGAATCCATTTTGGTGCCTGAACTCCCCTATGACTTGGATGAGGTCTGCCGGCGCTTGGAGAGCGGCCGCAGTCGGGGCAAGCTGCACAGCATCATTCTGGTAGCCGAAGGGGTGGCCAGCGCCTATGAAGTTGCGGCTCAGCTGAAGAAGCGGACCAATCAGGACACTCGGGTTATCGTCCTTGGTCATCTGCAGCGGGGAGGCTCTCCCACAGCCTTTGACCGCATTCTCGCAAGCAGGATGGCTTCTGAAGCTGTGGACCTGGTCCTGGCCGGCAAGGGCGGCAAACTGGTGGCTGTGCAAAATGGCCGCTATACTAATGTGGATATTACATCTGCTCTGGCTCAGCAATCATCCTTTGACATCGAGGCATTTAAACTGGCCAAGATCTTGTCAATATAGGAGGCAAAAAATGCGAAAGACCAAGATTGTGTGCACCATTGGACCGGCCAGCGAAAGTCCGGAAACTCTTAAAGAGATGGTGCTGGCGGGAATGAATGTTGCCCGTCTCAATTTTTCCCATGGCAGCAGGGAGGAACACGGCAGCCGCATTGACGCAATCCGCCAGGCGTCGGAAGAAACAGGCAGGCCGGTGGCAATTCTCCTGGATACCAAGGGTCCGGAGATTCGCCTGGGCACCTTTGCCGGAGGCAGCGCCCAGCTTGAGGCCGGCCAGAAGTTTACCCTGACCACCCGGGAGGTTGAGGGCAATAGCGAAATAGTTTCCGTTACCCACGCCGGCCTGCCCGGGGACATTACCCCCGGCCATCCAATTCTTCTGGATGACGGGCTCATAGAGCTGGCAGTTGAAGAAGTGACAGAAACTGATGTCATTTGCCGGGTAATAAACGGCGGCACAGTCGGGGACCGCAAGGGGATTAATCTGCCGGGAACCGTTGTTTCTCTTCCGGCTATGGGACTCCGGGACAGGGAGGACATTATTTTTGGCGTCCAAAAGGGCGTAGATTTTATTGCCGCCTCCTTTATCCGCTCTGCTGGCGACGTGCTGGCAATCCGGCGGCTGCTGGAAGAACATGACAGCAAGATAGATATCATCGCTAAGATTGAAAATAAACAGGGTTTGGACAATCTGGACTCAATTCTTAAGGTTGTCGACGGCCTCATGGTGGCCCGGGGAGATCTGGGGGTGGAAATCCCGCCGGAGGAAGTGCCCCTGGCCCAAAAACATATGATTGCTCAGTGCATCAAGCTGGGGAAACCAGTTATTACCGCCACCCAGATGCTGGATTCAATGATTCGCAATCCCCGGCCAACCAGGGCCGAAGCCAGCGATGTGGCCAACGCCATCTTTGACGGCACAGATGCCATCATGCTTTCAGGGGAAACGGCGGCGGGACAATATCCAGTGGAATCGGTGGTGACTATGGCCAGGCTGGCTGAGCGAACCGAACTGGCTGTGGACTGGGACCTGTTTTCTGCTCGTCAGCAGGCAGCATCCCAATCGGTCACTGAGGCCATCAGCAATGCCTGCAGACAAACCGCTGTCCGCCTGGGAGCTGCCGCCATCCTGACATCCACCCAGTCGGGGCATACCGCCCGCATGGTCTCCAAATACCGGCCGGGGATGCCGATAATAGCCGTCACTCCAAGCCCGGCGGTGCTGCGCAAGCTGCTGCTCACATGGGGTGTGGCGCCAATATTGGGGCGGGAGACCGATGACACTGACGAAATGATCTATGAGGCCATTACCTCTGCTCTGGGCAAACAGCTCATCAGCAATGGGGACCTGGTGGTTATTACTGCCGGCGTTCCCGTAGGAATGCCCGGCACTACCAACCTGCTTAAGGTTCATGTAGTAGGCGATGTGGTGATCCGGGGCACCGGCATCGGGCATAATCCCGTTGTCGGCCCCGCCAGGATTGTGCGCACAGTCAAGGACGCTGCGAAGTTAAGATTTGGGGATATCCTGGTGATTATAGGCATGAATCCAGAACTGGTGGAGCATCTCCAGGGTGTAGAGGGAATTGTTGCCGAAGAGGGGGGGCTGACCTCCGCGGCGGCCATTATCGGCCTGGAATTAGGGATACCGGTAATTGTCGGCGCCGAGGGCGCCACCTCCCAGCTGGAAGACGGGCAGATGGTCAGTCTCGATGTAGAACGGGGCTTGGTCTATAGGGGCCAGGCCAACCTGGCCGGGAGAAAAGAGAAATGAAGAATGGCGGCTGAGTGCCGCCATTTTTTCTTAAGAGGAGGAAAAAGGGATTCCCATGTGTAATATAACAGCAGGATAGTTTTTACAGGCAGGAGAGGAGGAAGCAGATTGATACGTTATGTGGAGGAATTAGCAGATAAAATAGGACCCCGGGGATCTACTACCCGGGCGGAACGGAATGCCGCCAAATACCTGACAGAAGTCCTAGAGCCTGTTGCGGATGAAGTCAGCATGCAGTCTTTTCGCTCGGTGCCCACATTCTCCTGGGCCTATGGCCTGTACTATTTTCTCATGGTGGTAGCCGCAGCGCTAATCCCCGTCTTGCCGGTGATAGCAGCCTTGCTGGCCCTGGGCAATTCCCTGGCGTATCTGTTTGAAAGCCATACCTTTGAGGCCTATACCAAGTTGCTGCCCAAGGACAAGAGCCAGAATGTAATCGCCAAGAAGTCCAACCCCTCGGAAGAAGGGGAGAGGCTGCCCCGTATTATCCTGGTCGCCCATTATGATAGCTCCCGCTCAGGGCTTAACTTTCATCCTAAGCTGGTGCCAGGCTTCCGTCAGTCTTTTATCATCCTCAACGCCTGCATAGCCGCCATTTTGGTGCTGGCCCTGGGAGCGGGAATCGCCGGCCTGTTTGGGCTGAGGCTGCCTGCTTTTTACGGTTATTTGGCGTTGCCCTTTGCCCTGTATGTGCTCTTTTCTGTTCTTCTTCTCATCCACCGGGAAATCTGGGGGGTGCATGTGCCCGGGGGCAATGACAACGCCTCCGGAGTGGCAGTGATGCTGGATAGCTTTATGCATCTGGCCCAGGATTTGCCGACGGGAGCAGAAGTTTGGGCTGTAGCCACCGGTTGCGAAGAGGCTGGCACTGTGGGAATGCTCCGCTTTTTGGAAGAATACGGGGAAGCGATTGAGGATGACTATATTATTAATCTGGATAATCTCGGAATCGGCTATGTCAAGTACATCACCGGCGAGGGAATGTTTTATGCTATGCCTGCCGACCGGGACCTGATTCTGGCGGCGGCAGCCTGCGCTCGGGAAAACCCTGAGCTGGACATTGGCCCCTATGTCTACAAGGCCCTAACTACTGATGCCACCCCTGCTCTGGCCCGGGGATACAAGGTCATGAGCATTATGGCTTTTGACGCCAACGGAATCTTGCCTAATTGGCACTGGCCCACTGACAAGGCGGAGTTTGTCAATCCTGAGAATCTCGCCACGGCCAGCACCCTGGTCCAGTCCATGGCCCGGCAGATCTGGTAGAGATAGAACAAAAATAGGCTAAAACGAACCGTCCTCGACGGTTCGTTTTTATAACTTTTGTACCCAGGCGGCAAATTCCTCGGGGCGGGCAAAAGCGGCATCAGGCTGCTGCCGGAGCAGGCTTTCCCGATCCCTGGCCCCCCAAAGGGCTGCCAGGGCTGTGACTCCCGCCTGGCGGGCAGTCTTGATATCTACGGGAGAGTCCCCCAGGTAAAAGGCTTGTTGGGGGGAGATGGCGAAGGCTTGCAAAACCATTTCAATCCCCTGGGGATCGGGTTTGTGCCGTTGCACACAGGAGCCGCTGATAACAAGGTCGAAGTAAGGGGCCAGGCCTGTTTCCTCCAGGGTAATAAGGGCCGGCCTCTTGCCCTTGCCGGTAATTACCGCCAGGGGCATGCGCTCCCTCAACAGTTTCAGGGCCGGCAGAACTCCCGGATAGACGGCGGCATATTGCTGATGGCAGCGGCGGTAGAATGCGAGAAAGGTCTCCATCATCGCCTTAGCCTGGCTTTCGTCTTGTTTACGAAAGATGCCTTCTTCACTGGGGCCAAACATGGCGAATATTTCTTCGGGAGTGTATTCACGCTTAAGGTGTTTGCGAAAGGTATGGATAAAGGCCTGGGCAGATAGGTTCATGCTGTCGGTGAGGGTGCCGTCCAGGTCAAACAAAGCTGCTTTGAACATTTTTACACCTCCAAAAGAGTAATTTCGCCTTTTAACAAAATAGTCCTGCCTGCGGGGCGGGTGCTTAAGTATTGCATATGCAGGAAATAAGGGTTAATCAAGCACTTGCTTGCTCGTTAGTAAGGGGGAAATGTGATGGCTTTAAGAATAAGAATTGCCAACATTGATGATGTCATTTCCATGAGTGTTATCCACGCAAAGAGTTGGGAAAAGGCTTATCAGGGTTTGTTGCCAGATGAATATTTAAATGGCATCAAAGATGACCGCTGGGTGAATATGATAATTAGCGGCCTGAAGGATAAGAGCATGAAAGCGTGGATAGCTTCTGCAGAAGATAAAATTATTGCATGCGCATGCATCGGGGATTCAAGATATCCAACTTATGCACATCAGCTGGAGCTGATATCTATCTATGTTCTGCCGGAATATTGGCATTCAGGAGCAGGATCTTTATTAATGAATAAGGTTCTTGAATATGCTGCAGCTAATGATTATAACGAAGTCGGACTTTGGGTCTTGATGGGGAACAAGCAAGCTATAAAGTTCTATGAAAAGTTCGGTTTTGCTTATAATGGGGATACTCTTTCTCGTGCGCTCGGAGTCATGCCTGCAGTAGAGAAACGTTATATTATAAAGCTAGCTTAATAATGCCAGGCGACAGATCCCTGGGGCAAAAAAGGAGTTTGCCCCGGGGATAACGAATATTTGAGAGACGAACTAATATATCCTGCCAAAGGGGCTTGAGGCAATGCCAGACATTATTAAGGGAAACTTACGCAGGACTGTTCTTTTGCTTGCCTTGCCGGTGGTAGCCAGGATGTTCCTGCAAATGCTGGTGGGGGTAGTGGACCTGGCCATGGTGGGCCAGATCAGCCCGGCGGCTATTTCTGCCGTGGGGATGGGCAACCAGATCTTTATCTTGTCCACAGCAATTCTAAACGCCTTTACCGTGGGCACCACTGCCCTGGTGGCCAGGATGACCGGCGCCGGCAAAACCGAGCAGGCCAAGGTCTATGCCCGCCAGTCCCTGGTAGTGACCTTCGCTGCCGGCATAATCCTGGGGGCGTTGGTTTTTTTCAGCGCTGGACATATAATGCGCTTCATGATGATTGCCGCCGAGGACCCAGACCCGGAAATCATCCGCCTGGGCACATTATACTTGCGTATTGTAGCTTTAGCAGAGCCCCTTACCTTCACGATGATGAACTGTTATGCCATTCTGCAGGGGGCGGGCAATATGAAGGCGCCCCTGTATATCATGGGCTTTGCCAATATATTAAATGCTGTCTTTGACTATCTGCTCATCTTTGGCATTGGCCTTTTCCCCAAATGGGGGGTGGCCGGCGCTGCCATTGCCACTGCCGGCTCCAAAAATCTGGCGGCAATCATCGCCTTGCTCTTCTTATTTAGCGAATCCAGTCCCATTCGCCTGCGCCTGACTGACAGTTTCCGGCTTCAGGGCAAGCGGATTCAGGAGATAATGGATATTGGCCTGCCTTCGGCAGGGGAGCAGCTGGTGCGCAGCAGCGGCCAGTTTGTCTTCTCCATGCTGGTGGCCGGTTTGGGGCCCATTGCTATTGCCGCCAATCAGATTATTTCCAAGACTACATCCATGTCCTTTATGCCAGGCATCGGCTTCGGCCATGCCGCCACCACCTTGACCGGCCAGAACCTGGGGGCCAGGCAGCCCGAGCGGGCGGAACGCAGCGGTTATATGGCTGCTAAAATCGCGGCGATCTTTATGTCTTGTGTGGGGCTGATGTTCTTTTTCTTCTCCCATGAGCTGGCTGGCTTTTTTACGAATGATGCCGCAGTCCAGCAGGCGGCGGGAGAATGCTTGAAAATCATGGCCTTTTCCCAGCCCTTCCTGGCCTATGTAATGGTGCTGGCGGGGGCCCTGCGGGGAGCCGGCGATACCAAATACGTCCTCCTGGTCACATTGATTGGGACCTGGGGCAGCCGGGTGGTCATAGGCTGGCTGCTGGGAATCTATCTTGGCTTAGGGCTTAAGGGCGTCTGGCTGGCCATGGTCATGGACAATCTCATCCGAGCGGCCATGATGATTGCCCGCTACCGCAAGGGGCAGTGGAAAACTATAAGACTCCGGTCGGAAGCCCAGGCTGTCTAAAAATAAGCTGGAGGGGAAGATAAGGGTGCAGGAAAGATATGAAAGCTGCAAAAAAGTATGGGATGGCGTCTTTGCCAAGGAAGAGCCCCGGGTTCCCGGGGATAAAACTCTTGAAAACCGGGGCTTAAATTCTGGAATTGACTGGCTTTGCGCCGGGGCTAATTTTATCCTGGATTTTGGCTGCGGCAATGGCATAATGCTGTTTTACTGCGCCCTCCGGGGAACAAAAAAGCATCTGGGCATTGATATTTCCCCTGAGGCAATAAACCTGGCAAACCGGAGCAAAGCAAAAATGCCGGTAGGTGAATTTGAATTTTGCCAGGGGGATGTGAGTTTTCTTGAAACCCTCGGGGATTCCTTGGTGGACGGCATAATACTATCCAATATCATTGACAATCTCTATCCTGAAGACGCGGCAAAACTGCTGGCTCAGGTGAACAGGATTCTGCGGCCCGGAGGAAAAGTCCTGGTTAAGCTGAATCCCTACCTGGAGCAGAAGCAGATAGAAGCATGGAAGATCAAAGTGATTGAGGGAAATCTTCTAGATGACGGCTTGCTCTTGTGGAACCAGACGACGGATGAATGGACTAAGATGTTTGGGGAGTATTTCCTTATCCAGAATTATAAAGAGATTTTTTATGAAAAACACGAGCAGTATAATCGGTTATTTCTTTTAATAAAAAAGTTAGGCCATGAACCGCTGGGATAAAAACAGCGGTTTTTTAATTAAGGGGTTGACAAAAACTCCCGGCTGATATGGTGATAGTCGCAATAAATAACTATTGCTTAATACTATTGTTCGTTTATAATGTACTTAGAAGTATTTTAAAAGAGGGAGGCAGGAAAAATGCCTGGCAAAGCAATAAATGTAACTTATTCTTTGCCCGCTGAGCTTGTTGATAAATATCGGGATTTTGCTCACGCCGGTTATATTCCCTCCATTAGTGCAGCTGTGCGGGAAGCTATGGAGGAATATGCCGTTAAACTGCAGCAAAAAATTGTTAAAAGGGAAATGGAAACTGCCGCCAGGGATCCCTTGTTTATTGAGGATATGGAGCAGGTGGCGGCGGATTTTGCTGAAATGGACAGTGATGATTGGGAGCAGTCCCAATGACCTATCAATGGAATATTTTGTGGGCTGGCCTTAACCCTGTTAAAGATTCAGAGCAGGCTGGAATGCGCCCAGTCTTAGTGGTATCGGCTGAGCATATTAATCAGGCCTTAAGTGTAGTAACAATAGTCCCTCTTACTGCATTGAAGCCTGGACGCAAAGTATATCCCACCGAGGCGTTTCTTTCTGCAGCAGATACAGGCCTGCCTAAGGATTCCCTGGCCATGGCCCAGCAAGTCAGGACAATTGCCAAGAGCCGCTTGGGAGAAAAGGGCGGTTGCCTTGTTGCTGAGGCGGCGCGGGAGGCTGTACGCCAGGCATTGCGCTTGCACCTGGATTTGTAATTCCACAGATAGAGTCAAGCATCATCAGGATTTCAACTGTATTTACTGCACAAGCAAAAATGAACCGCTGGGATAAAAACAGCGGTTTTTAAATTAAGGGGTTGACAAAAATTCCTCATCCATGTATTATTAAGCCAATAATATTCCATATGGATGGCGCAGGGAGGGTAATTGGATGAAGGGACAAGAAAAGATCACTTTAAATCTCAATGCTATTGACTTGGCCAAAGTGGATTATCTGTCGGAACAGGGGTTTTACAGCAGCCGCAGCGATTTTATTCGCACGGCCATTCGCAATCAGCTCCGGGAACATGAGGCAATTATTTCTGATGAGGCCTTGACCAATTTAGTTCAGGGGCAAAAGCAGGGGAGTAATGTCAAATCCTTAAGCGGCATCGGCATCATCTCTCTTAGCCGCAGCGAGCTGGAGGCATATGCCGCCGAAGGCAGTAAACTGAAGCTATTTATAGTGGGAACATTATTTATCGGCAAGGATGTGACGGTGGATTTGCTGGAGCAGGTGCTGGAATCCGCCAGGGTGTACGGGGCGTTCAGAGGGCCTAAGGAAGCAGTGGACTTTATTCGGGAACTGAAACAGTCCCAGGGGGCAAATAATGCCTGAGGCAACGCTGTCGGCAACTGAGCTTTCACCTGATCCCCGCCTGGAATCCCGGGCTGTTGCCAACATGGTGCTGATGCTGGCCGGCAAACTGGTTTCCTTACTGGGCAACTATATTTATAGTTTTGCCATGGGGCTTTATGTCTTAAGGGTCACAGGTTCGGCAATGGGTTTCGCCGTTACTTTAATTTTCGGCACTTTGCCCAGAGTAATTTTGGCTCCTGTGGCCGGAGCCTTGGCCGACAGGCTGGACCGGAAAAAGATGGTTGTGGGAATGGATTTAGTCAGCGGGCTGGTAATGCTGCTGCTCTACGGCATCTCTAGCGCTTACGGGCTGCAGGTAAGTTTTATCTACGGAGCCGCCGCTTTGCTGGCTATGGCCAACACCTTTTTAAATGTGGCCTTGGATGCGGCAATTCCTAACTTGGTAACGGACAGGCACCTGGTCAGAATCAATTCCTTCAATCAGAGCGTGGTTTCCCTCGCCCAAGTTGCTGCTCCCTTTATTGGCGGCTTGATCTTCGGGATAATTGACATCCGCCTGTTCGTGCTCATAAATGGCATTGCCTTTATACTCTCAGCAGTGTCCGAGATCTTTATCGACTTTCAGCTTACGGCGCCGCCCGAGACAGAAGTCCAGGCCCAGCCAAAATTGCTGGCGGAAATGGGCGAAGGTTTTACTTTTTTACGCCGGCATAACTTGCTCTTTACCTTGGGAATGTTTTTCGTTTTCCTTAACTTCTGTGTTGGTATTGGCGCAATTTCTATTCCCTACATCATAAACAATGTAGTGGGCATGGACGTGACTTTATTCGGCATTCTCAACGGCCTGCTTCCGGCAGGAATCCTTCTTGGTTCTTTGCTGATATCGGCTCTGCCAGAATTTCGCCGCCGTTATCCCGTCATTTTGGTGAGTTTGCTGGTCATGGCCCTGGCCTTGGCCGTTAGCGGGCTCCCCGCTGTTCCCCGGCTGCTGGCTTTTGGAGAAACCCCAATCTTCATCTTTTATTTCATCCTGCTGCTGATCATTGGTTTTTCCAACCCCTTTATTAATATTCCGGTATTTGTCTTGATGCAGCGGCAAGTTCCCGACAATTTTCGCGGCCGGGTTTTTGGCCTGATTCAGACCATGTGTATGGCCATCACCCCTGTAGCTTATCTGCTGGCCGGGTCCTTTCTGGAAAAGTTGCCGGCCTGGTCAGTGCCCCTGGGGGCAGGGCTGTCTATGCTGGCAGTGGTAGGACTGCTGGCAGCAAATAAGGAGTTTCAAAAGATTTAACCGTCGAAAGGCGGTTTTTCCATTTCCTGCCCTTTGACTCCGGGGCATGTCTCATGGCATAATAAGGTACAAACATATGTTCGGAGGTGCTTCTATGCTGCCGTTGCTCTGCACCTACAGTCATTTCAGCTTTTTGCAGGCTGTCCCTGCCCCGGCCGAGCTGGTGCGGGCCGCGGCGGCTATGGGTTACCGGGAGCTGGCATTGACCGATGTGGATTCACTCCATGGCCTGGTGGAATTCGTCACTGCCGCCCGGGAGGCGGGAGTGCGGCCGCTGCTGGGGGCGACGGCAAGGGTCGCCGGTCAGGGAAGACTGATCCTGCTTTTGAAACGTGATTGTCAGCTGGCGCCCTTAGTCACGGCGGTCAATGATGCCGCCCTGGCCGGGGAGGCTGCCCGCCAGCGCCTGGCAGGACGGAAACTGCTGGTTTTGGCCGGTGAAGACAGCGCTATCTATGGCTGTCTGAGCCGAGGTGAGCAGGCAACAGCTTTGAAACTTGCTCGGGAATTAAAAGCCCTTGCGGGAGGGGATTTTTGGCTGGCTGCCGGCCGGGATCAACACATGTGGCCCCTCATTCGGGAATTAGCCCGGGCTGTTGCAGCCGGCGTCGCCGCTTGTCCGGCTGTGCGCTGGCTGGAGCCCAAACAGCAGCTGGCTTTCCAAGCTTTGGCCATGCTGGCCCCCACGGCTCCTGCTGCAACTGAGGGGCTGCTGTTGCCGCCATCGGAAATGGCGGCCATCTTTTCCTCCTGGCCCCAGGCTATCGCCGGGGCAGAAACACTGGCGGAACAGGCGGGGGGAGAGCTGCCCTTGGGCAAAATCCACCTGCCTCGCTTTGGCGAAGATGACCAAAAGTTCCTGCGGTATTTGTGTCAGCGGGGGCTCAGCCGCCGCTATCCCCGGGATAAGGGGGAAGCCCGGCAGCGCCTGGACAGGGAGCTAAAGGTCATCGAGGCCATGGGTTTTAGTGCGTACTTTCTCATTTGCTGGGACCTGGTGCGCTTTGCCCGGGGCCAGGGCATTGCCGTGGGCCCCGGCCGGGGCTCCGCCGGGGGCAGCATCGTCGCCTACCTGCTGGATATCACCCGGGTGGACCCCCTGGCCTTTAATCTGTATTTCGAGCGCTTTCTCAACCCCGGCCGGGTGAGCCTGCCGGATATCGACATGGATTTTTGCTATTTGCGCCGGAATGAAGTCTTTGCCTATGCAATTCAGCGCTATGGCCGGGACCATACCTGCCAGATTGCTTCCTACAGCACCTTTGGCTCCCGGGGCAGTTTGCGGGATGCCGGCCGAGCTTTGGGGCTGCCTAAACGGGAAATTGACGCCCTCTGCCGCCGGGTCCCGGCTTATGGCAGTTTGGCGGGTATTCTGCAGGCTAATCCCAAGTTGGCGGCTCAGGCTGCCTGCAAACCCTGGCAGCGCTGGTTTGCCCTGGCTGCCCAGCTGGAGGGACGGGTGCGGCACACCTCTGTCCACCCGGCGGGTCTTCTGATTACCCCTTTTCCTCTGGACCAGCTGGTGCCCCTGCAGCGCTCCAGCGGTGGCGACATCTGCTCCCAGTGGGACAAGGACGGAGTGGAGGCCATGGGTCTCCTGAAGATAGACCTGCTGGCGGTGCGGGGGCTAACAGTCAACCAGCAGGTGGCGGAGGAGGTAGGTAGGCAGCGGGTAGCAGCTGCCTACAGCCCCAAGGACCCTGCCGCCCTAAAACTGTTGCAGCAGGGAGAGACCCTGGGTTGCTTTCAATTGGAAAGCGAGGGCATGCGCAACCTGATGCGGCGTCTGCAGCCTCAGGGTTTAGAAGATGTCATTGCCCTGCTCTCCCTGTACCGGCCCGGTCCTTGGCAGGCCGGGATGGTGGAGCGCTATGTCCAGCGCCGCAACGGCCGGGAACCGGTGGAATATTGGCATCCAGACCTGAAGCCGGTGCTGGAGGACACCTACGGGGTGCTGCTCTACCAGGAGCAGGTCATGCAGGTGGCCCAGGTCATAGCCGGATACAATTTGGCCGAGGCCGACATGCTGCGGCGGGCGGTGGCCAAGCACCGGCGGGAGGATATGGAGGAGATTACCCGGGAATTTTGTAGCCGGGCGGAAAAGCGGGGCTATACTGCCAAGCTGGCCCGGGAGCTGCTGAATATATTGGTGGAGTTTTCAGGCTATGCCTTTAACCGGGCCCACAGCGCCGCTTACGGACACTTGGCTATGGCCGCCGTTTTTCTCAAGGCCCACTGGCCTGCCCAGCTCTGCGCCGCTCAGCTGACCACCCGCATGGGCTATTACCCGCCCCAGACTTATGTGAATGAGGCCGTCCGCCTGGGGATTTCGGTGCTGCCCCCCTGCGTAAACAAGAGCGCTGTCGCCACTTGCGTGGAGGGCAAAAATGCTATTCGCCTGGGCCTGGATTATGTCAAGGGGCTGGGGGCTGAAGGAAGCAGGCTAGTTGCAGTCCGGGGAGGTCAGCAGTTTGGCAGCCTGCGGGATCTTCTGAGCCGCTGGCAGCCCAGTGAAGCTGCCTTGCGGGGACTGGTTCAGGCAGGAGCCCTGGACTGTCTGGAACCCAACCGGCGCAAGCTTTTGGCAGCTCTGCCCCTGCTGGCGACAGCATTTCCCGAGGAAGACTTGCTGGGGCAGGTGCAGGAAACCAGGGAACTCTGGCTTCCGGACTTGCCGGACCTCAGCCCCGATCAGAAGGCGGCGGCAGCGTTCGCCAGCTTGGGGCTCATTCTCAACCGGGATTGGCTGGAACAACAGCAGCCCCCTTGGGATCTGACCCGGGTGCAAGCTGCGGATATAAGCAAACTGCCTCCGGGGCGGCCGGTGGCGGTGGTGGCAGCGGTGGTCAACCGCCGCTACGGCAAAATCACCTTGGATGACTTCAGTACTCAGGTGCAGGTGAAATATGACGGGCCCGTCCCCGCTTTCTGGGTATGGGCCCGGGGCAGAGTCGCTCAGGGAAGTTTAGAGGAGGTAGAACTGCGTCCTCTGGAAGGAGTGTTGGCGCGATGAAGCTGCTGGAGCAAAAGGTACAGGTAGTTGCCTGTTTTGACGGCGCTAATGTCCGGCCCCTGGAATTTAGCTGGCGGGGCCGGCGTTGGCCGGTGCAAAAGGTGGTCAGGACTTGGCAACAGTTTGCCCTCCTGGAAGAACAGGTCCAGGTGTTTCTGGTGGAGACCGGCAGCCGGCTGGCCCAGCTCAGCTACTTCCCCCAGTCAGGCTGGTGGCAGCTGGACAAAATGTAATGGAAAAAAAAGGAGATGTTCCCATAGTTGTAGAATATAGTATATTGGGTAATAGCTGTGATTTTAGACTTTCATGTAGAATAATATACTTGCAAATTATTGAGTGGCAGAAAGTTCCGTGCGAGGGGCATGCCGTATTGTTCGCTTTTGGCAAGGCATACAAAATGAGTTATAGTAACTTTTTGTGAAGTATGAGAGTAGCCTGAGTTTATGAAATGTGATTTGGCAGCGGTATGTCGTTCACCCGTTAAGGTCGAAAGGAACAAAAGCAAAAAATTGAAGGATGTGTAAGCTGGTGAAGCGGAGATTGGCAATTTGGTTTATTTTCTCAGTTAGTTTGATGTAATTATGTTGTCCGTACCCTTAACTGCCCATGCAGTGCATGAGCTGTCTCACGTTCATGAATTTGTCCCATACCAGTATGTTGGAAATATTACCTCATTTGATGATTCAGGTCACATAATCACAGGGGCACGTGAGTCGCGTTGTGAATGTGGGGCAGTACAGATTGAGCAGGGGAGTTGGAAATTTCCCCATTCAATATGGAAAACTGACATTGGCCATGTGCACGGCACCCACACCCATGAAATGCGTGAAAGCTGTAGGTACTGCGATTACAGCAAAGTTATTACCTATCAGTGTTCAGGCAATCCCTGTGTTTATCCCTATTCGGTAATACCATTACCTTATTAAGTTTTACAGATTCTAAGCTAATTCAATCTTTGGTTCCTTTATAGGGTGATTTTCATACTCTGCTGCCAAATTCCTGACAGAAGCCCTCACCGAACTTGCATCAAGGTTTTCTCAGGGGGGCTTCCTTCATCTGTTAGAGACATGCGAAGTTGACCGCTAGTTGCGCCTTGGGTAGTGTGTAGTATTGTCATGATAACAAAATGATATAGATTCGTGGGGGTCGATGTAATGCAAGTTATGTTCGTCCTTAAGCAGCTCGGTAGGAGTTTACACCGAAGTGTACTGTGGGTGCTGCTATTATCCATGGTAATCGGATTCATTACTGTTGGTTTTGGTCAGTGGTATGCTTCCCGGGAGAATTTGGCTTACGTGGATAATGCCTATACTACCATTGTCGCAATTGATGATAGGGATTTCTGGCGCTCTACTGCCGAGGCTTGGATCCAACTCCCCAGTGGTGTTGATTCAATCATAATCGCGCCAGGCGAAGATTTGGGCGAAGAATTCATCGAGACCAGGGATAAAAGTAATCCTGATCCATATCAGCTTATCCTTGACAAGGTGGATGGTATGGAAATGGTAGTACAAATCGATGATCGTCGGAGTAGTCGGGCCTACTGTCCCGAGGCTGCTACCGTAGTTCACCCCCTGGAGGATATAAATATTGCTACAGGCCGTGAGAGAGCGCTTAGGGCCGGGGGAATAGAGGAACTGGTTTTCATATCCAAACACGGGGATGCCTATAATTACAAGGAATTTGCTGAGGGAATGTCCTCCAGTTGTTTGGTTGGCAAGTGCGTGTCAACAGAGATAATTACACCAGTCACCGGAGATATTGATTGTTGGTGGCTGATGGAGGGCTCAAGGGTTGGGCAGCTGGAATACGCAGCCATATTTGAGATAGATCATAGCCAATCTCCCGCTCTTCACCCTGTTTTTCGGGATTGTAAGTACTACAGACTATATTCCTGGAATATTTGTCCAGATTTTAAGCTCCCTTATACTGTGGGAGAGGATTACTTTCTGCAATTTTCTACATACCCTAAGGCCTATGATCCTGACGATATTTACACTACCGGACTCCGGGCAGTGACGGAAGAAGCTCAGTGGTATCTCGCAACCGGGTCGGTTGACAATTCGATTAATCCGAGAGTTAAGCCGGGATCGGTGCCCTTTACTGAAGAGATGGCAGCCGTCCTTGGGATTTCATACCATGATTCTGGCATTAAATGGGTGTCCGTTGACGGCGCGCCAGGAATCAAACTGGAGGGAAGCGTTCAGGATTTCCTGACCACAGAAGAGGGCGCTCCCAGGGTGGAATGGATCAAACATTGCAATCGTAATATCCACGGCCTCACGGTAATCAGCACCTCTAATCTGTATGCCCTGCCCTCCTTCAACAAGGGGGACGCCTATATTATTGAAGGAAGGAACTTCAGTGACCAGGAAGCGGATACTGGGAGCAAGGTCTGTGTCATCAGCGCCGCCCTTGCGCGGGAAAATGGTTTGGCCCTTGGCGACCAATTGAGTCTCTCCTTTCAGCGAACAGGGTATACGTGCAACAGCTTTGTTTCGGAGGATTATTACAAGCCTGGAGGGTTTACCTTTCACTTTACTGAATTTACTGAGTCTGAGGGTTACCGTATAATCGGGATCTATTCCGCTCCGGCCTGGGACGAGCACTACAATGCCTTTAGCCCCAATACTGTTTTTATCCCTCTCAAGGCGTTACCTGATAATATCCCCGAGTGCCCGAATTATAAGAAAGGCTTAGGAGCCCTGGGAGAACGTGCCGGCATGTTTTCTATTGTCCTCAAGCACGGTAATGAACAGGCTTTCCTGGAACAATTGGGGGATCCCATTCTGGCTCAGAAAATACAGTTCTTTGACCAGGGCTACAGCCGGGTAAGGCCCCAATTGGAAACGTTGAATAGGCAGGCAGGAGGTTTGCTCTTGATCAGCGCTCTGGTCTGGGTAGTAGTTATGGTTTTCTTCTTTCTCTTGCTAACCCGGGGACTGCGGCCGGTCTTGGGCATCATGGTATCCCTGGGGGCGGAACGCCGCCGTCTGCTTTTCTTCCTGCTGAGCTTCATCCTGATTCTAAGCCTCTGCGGGCTGGCCATCGGGG